>Ga0307372_10014145_pt1 | contig 10241 bp, 9 predicted proteins | sample OX1MG_FD_202533 | JGI IMG/M metagenome (GOLD analysis project Ga0307372, IMG submission 202533) | Soil microbial communities from Risofladan, Vaasa, Finland - OX-1 | ecosystem: Environmental > Terrestrial > Soil > Coastal area > Acid sulfate soil | place: Finland: Risofladan, Vaasa | collected... | reverse complement strand
TCCGTCGTCGGTAGGTCCGTCGTCGGGCCGACTGATGCCCGGCCGTCGAGGTCAGCCCTCAACGAGGCGGGTTCGGGCCGATAACGTCGGCGGGTGTGGTGCGCCCCGAGGATCTTCTTCCCCACCGGCCGCCCTTTCTTTTGGTCGACGAGGTGCTGGAAATCGAAGCCGGCCAGTCGGCGCGCGGCCGTTGGCACCTGACGGGCGAGGAGAGCTTCTTCGCCGGTCACTTTCCCGGCCGGCCCACCCTGCCGGGTGTGCTCATGGTTGAGTCCCTTGCCCAAATGGGGGGTATCGCCGTCCTGGCCGATCCGCGTTTCGCCGGCCGGCTTCCCTTGTTCGGCGGGATCGACAAGGTCCGGTTCCGCCGTCAGGTGAGCCCCGGTGAGGTTCTCGACCTCGAGGTCCAGCTGGGTCGACTCTCGGCCCGAGCGGGCACCGGGCACGGCCGTGCCACTGTCGACGGCGAGTTGGCCTGCGAAGCCGACTTGCTCTTTGTCATCGTGAACGCCTGACCGAATGCCGAATGCCGAATGCCGAATGCCGAATGCCGAATGCCGAATGCCGAATCGCCGAGCGCCTGATGCCGAAGTCGTGGACATCTGAGCCGATCACCGAGACCGAGGACAGAGACCGAGGACAGAGACGAGCATGCGCATCGCCACCTGGAATGTGAACTCCCTCAATGCCCGACTGGGACGGGTGGAGGAGTGGATCGAATACGCCCAGCCCGACGTTCTCTGTATGCAGGAGACGAAGATGGCCGATGCCGCCTTCCCGTCCATGGCCTTCTCGGCGCTCGGTTACGAATCGGTATCCCACGGCGACGGCCGTTGGAACGGGGTGGCCATTATCAGCCGAGTGGGTCTCGAGGCGGTTGCGCGGGGCTTCGGCAACGGGGCCGACGAACAGGGATGCCGGCTGGTGGCGGCGACCTGTGGGGGCATCCGGATGCACAACGTCTACGTGCCCAACGGTCGGGAAGTGGGCGGGGAGTTCTATCTGGCCAAACTGGCCTGGCTGGAGGAGCTCCGGGGCTATCTGGACCGGACGGCCGATCCCTCGGGCCCGCTGGCCGTCTGTGGCGATTTCAATATCGCTCCGGACGACCGCGACATCTACGACCGGGTGGCGCTCGAGGGCTCGACCCACATCACCGAGCCCGAGCGGCAAGCCCTGCAGGGGATCGAGGGCTGGGGACTGGTCGACGGCTTCCGGTTGCTCTACGACCAGGGAAAGCTCTTCAGCTGGTGGGACTACCGGGCCGGTAACTTCCACAAACACCTGGGCATGCGGATCGACCTCGTCCTCTTGAGCAAGCCCCTGGCCGAGACGGCCTCCTACGCCCTGATCGACCGAAACGCACGCAAGGGGAAGCAACCCTCGGACCACGCCCCGGTCTTCGTGGACGTCACGCCTTAGAGGTCAGGCCGGAGTGGTCAGGCCGGAGTGGCGGCGGGCAGACGCCGCCGGAGCGCGGCCATCTGTGCCGCGAAGCTCTCGGCGTCTGCGGTCGACGGCGCCGGACGACCAGCGGCCTCGATGGCGGCGAGCAGGGGCGATGGTCGAGATGCCCGGACCCGGTCGCCGGCCTGACGTTGGCCGGACCAGGAGCACCAGAGACGTTCCTCGGCCCGGGTGATGGCGACATAGAGAAGCCGGTGCTCCTCCGATCGGGCCGCCGGCGTGTCTGCGTAGGAGATCGGGACGAGTCCGTCCTCCAGCCCGATCAGGGCGACGGCGGGCCACTCGAGGCCCTTGGCCCGGTGAAAGGTGGAGAGCTCGACGACGTCGGCGGCCGGGTCCGTTTCCGAGGTGGTGCCGTCGGCCACGGTGGCGCTGAGCCAGGACAGGAACCCTCCGACGCTGGCGCCGGGTTCCTCGACGGCGTGCTCGTCGGCCAGCCGGGCCAGAACGGGGGGGATGCCGGGTAGGGAGAGATCGGCCAGGGCACTGCGCAGAGGACGGCCCAGTGTGTCCGACCGCAGCAGGTCCATGACTGCCTTCATCTCCTCGCCGGCCCGCGACGGCCCGATCCGAAACGGGATGCCGGCGCGATCGAGGCCGGCGGCGATCGGCGTCAGCCGACTGTTGGTCCGGGCCAGCACCGCGAGATGGGACCAGGGCCGGCCGGGCCTGTGCATCCGCCGCAACCAGCGGGCCAGGGCGTTCGCCTCCTCCGCCTCGTCGGCGAATCCGGAGACCTCCGGAACCGGTCCGTCGGGCCGGCCGGCGGAGCCGATCCCGCCAGCCCCTTCGCCTACCGGACCGCTCGGCTCGAGAGTCGGTTCGCGAGCCGAGGAAGCAAGACCCGAGGATCGGAGGACGGCGCGGGCGGCGGCGATGACCTGAGGGGAGGACCGGTGGTTGGCGTCGAGTCGGAGGACCCTCGTCCCGGCCAGCAGATCCGGCAGTCGGTCCAAGAGAGTGGGATCGGCGCCGTTCCAGCCGTAGACGGCCTGACGGGGGTCGCCGACCACGAAGAGATCGCTCCGGGGGCCCAGCCAGGCGGTCAGAAGTCGCCACTGGGCCGGGTTGAGGTCCTGGAATTCATCGACGTAGAGGTGCCGGATCCGCCAGTGGCAGGCGGCGGCCACGGCGGGGTCGTGCTCGATGAGTTCGGCGCAGCGGATGAGAAGATCGTTCAGGTCGATCAGGCCGTGGCTCCGCTTGGCTTGCTCGTAGCGGCGGAAGGCCTCGGCCGTCTCTTCGACCGGCAGAGGCGTCCGGCGAGCGCCGGCGGAGGCGGCCGCCGCGTAGGTCTCGGGGCTGACCAGCCGGGCCTGGGCCCACTGGATCTCGGCCAGGACGGCTCTGGCCGTCTCCCCGGAGAGCGGCTCGGTACCGGGCCGGCCGGTCCGGCGCAGCAGCCGGCCGGGGTCGTCGAGCAGGCCGAGGGGCCGGAGCCCGGCGTCGGACCAGTGACGACGGAGCTGGCCGTAGGCCGCGGCGTGGAAGGTGCCGGCCCAGACCCGGCCCGGGGTCTGGAGATGCCAGAGCCGTTCCCGGAGTTCCCGGGAGGCCTTCCGGGTGAAGGTGAGGACCAGGCTGTGTTCGGCCGAGGCCGAGCCGTCGAAGATCCGGCGGGCCACCCGCCTGGTCAGGACGGTCGTCTTTCCCGAGCCCGCTCCGGCCAGGACGCAGAGGGGGGCGGCGTCGGAAATGACGGCCGCCCGCTGGGCCGCGGTGAGCCCCCGCAGGAGCGCGGAGCTCTGGTCGCCGTCCACCAAAGGGAAGGTACCGGTGGGCTGTGACGGCCGGTGGGATGGGAGCCCGGTAGCCTCGCCCCGATGCTGCGGGCGCTCGCCGGTGGGGCACTCTTCGGCGAGGTCTGGGGTCCGAGCCCGGCCCAGGTGCTGGTGCTCCACGGATGGCGGCGGAGCCACGGGGACTTCTCCGCCGTGGTCGGCCCCGACTCGGCCGCCGGCCCGCTCGGGAGCTGGGCCCCCGACCTTCCCGGTTTCGGATCCAGCCCAGCCCCGTCCTCGGTCTGGGGGTCGCCGGAGTACGCCGGAGCGCTGGTGCCGCTGCTCGAAGAGGGTGGGGGGTCCCCGGAACCGGTGGTCGTGCTCGGCCACTCCCTGGGCGGCCGGGTGGCGCTGTCCCTGGCGGCGGCGCGTCCCGATCTGGTCCGGGCTCTGGTCCTGACCGGCGCCCCCGTCGGCCCCCGGACGGACAGCTCCGGCCGCCGGCCGCCGCCGGGCTACCGGCTGGTCCGGGCCCTGCACCGGAGGGGCCTGCTCAGCGAGGCCCGGATGGAGCGGGGCCGGCAACGGCACGGCTCGGCCGATTACCGGGCGGCCGAGGGCGTGATGCGGGAGGTGCTCGTCCGGTTGGTCAACGAACGGTACGAGGAGAGCCTGGCGGCCATCCGTTGCCCGGTGGAGCTGGTCTGGGGCGACGACGACGCCGAGGTCCCCGTGGCCGCGGCCCGGGCCCTGGCGGCGGCCCTGCCGGGGGCGACACTGACCCTCTGCCCGGGGGCGGGCCACCTGACGCCGCTGACCGCCCCGGCCGAGCTCCGGGCCGCCGTCGAGCGGGCCCTGGCCCGGTCGTGACCGCTCTCCGGTTTGCCGCCGTGGCCGGTTCTGGCCTGGCGATGGCACTGGCAGGGCTGCGCTGGCTGCGGGTGGCCCAAAGGGAGCACTACCTGGCCGGTGCCGCCGGCCGGTTCGCCTGGCGTTGGTGGTCCGAGGGCCCGCTGGCCATCGGTGGGGTGGCCCTGGCCCTGGCCGGGGTCGGGCTGGCCTGGCCCTGGCCCGGCGCCGGGCTGGCCACGGCTGTGGTGGTGGCGGCCGGTCCCCCCGGACTGGGCCTCCGGGGCCGGACGGCGCCCTTGGCCTGGACGAGGCGTCTGCGGACCCTGGCCGCCCTGGTCACCGGCCTGGAACTGATCGGCCTGGCGACCGCTGTGCTCGCTGGGGTGGGGCCGGTGCTGGCGGCGGCCCTGGCTCTGGCCGTCCCCCTTCTCGTCGACCTCGGCTGTGCCATCACCGGACCCTTCGAACGAGCGGCGGCCCAAGGCCATGTCAACCGGGCGGCGGAAAGGCTCCGACGGGTGGCTCCGACCGTGGTGGCCATCACCGGCTCCTACGGGAAGACCGGCACGAAGACATACCTGGCCCATCTGCTGTCGGGCTCCCGGTCAGTCCTGGCCAGCCCGGCCAGCTTCAACAACCGGGCCGGCCTGGCCCGGGCGGTGAACGAGAACCTGGTCGAGGGGACCGAGGTCTTCGTGGCCGAGATGGGCACCTACGGCCCCGGGGAGATCGCCGAGCTCTGCTCCTGGCTCGTCCCCGACATCGCCGTGATCACGGCCATCGGGCCCGTCCATCTGGAGCGCTTCGGATCGGAGCAGCAGATCGTCGAGGCCAAGGCCGAGATCCTGGAGAAGGCGGGCCGGGCCGTTCTGAACGTCGGCGACCCCCGGCTCGAGGCCCTGGCCCAGTCCGGCGAGCAGCGGGGTCAGAAGGTCCGCCGGGTGAGGCCGCTGCTGCCCGGAGACGGCCCCGATCTGGCGGCCGGCCTGGTCGCCGTCCGCGACGATCTCGACGGTCTGACCCTCTTCATCGACGGCGCCGAACAGGCCCGGCTGGCCCCGGGGCCGCACCCGGCCAACCTGGCCTGCGCCGTCGGGGTGGCCCTCGAGCTCGGCATCCCCGTCGAGGAGATCGTCCGCCGGGTGGGCCAGCTCCCCCCCGTTCCCCACCGGCTGGAGCCCCTGACCGCCGACGGCGGTTTCCTCGTCCTCGACGACACCTACAACGCCAATCCCTCCGGAGCCCGGGCCGCCCTGCAGGCCTTGAAGAGAAGCGGACCGACGACCGGCCGGCGGGTGGTGGTGACACCGGGCATGGTCGAGCTGGGAGCGAGGCAAGCGGAGGAGAACGCCCTCTTCGGCCAGGCCGCCGCCCTTGTCGCCGACGAGCTGGTCGTCGTCGGCCTGACCAATCGACGGGCCCTGCTCCGAGGCGCCCGGACGGCGGCCGCCGGCGACCGGCAGAGGCCGTTCGACGTCGTCGTGGTCAGGGACCGGTCCGAGGCGGTGGCCTGGGTGCGCGCCCACCTCGGTCCCGATGACACCGTCCTCTACGAGAACGACCTGCCCGACCACTACCCTTAGCCGCCGTGAACGCCCCCCCCGCCGCCGTCGCCGTCGTCTTCGGCGGCCCCTCCCCGGAGCACGACGTCAGTATCTTGACCGGTCTCCAGGTGGCCCGGACCCTGGCCGGGGCCGGTCGGGAGGTCTTCGGTCTCTACTGGTCGAAGACGGGCGGCTGGTACCGGCTGCCCGCCGGTCTGGAGGCCGCCGATTTCCTCGACGGCGTTCCCTCGGCAGCCGAGGAGCTCCGTCTGAGCGTCGGTGGGGCCGCCGGGAGCAGCGGCTTCGCCGAGCGGGGGGGCCGGCTGGGCCGGAACCGGCCCGTCGAGATCGAGGTGGCTGTCAATTGCTGCCACGGCGGACCGGGGGAGGACGGCAGCCTGCAGGCCGTCTTCGACCTGGCCGGCATCAACTACACGGGACCTGGTGTGGCCGGCGCCGCGCTCGGGATGGACAAGCTGGCCTTCGCCGGGCTGGTGGTCGACGCCGGACTGCCGGCCCTGGCCCGCCGGCTGCTCGGCCCCTCCACCTCCGATCCCGGTTTTCCCGGGCCCTACATCCTGAAACCCCGCTTCGGCGGTTCGTCGCTCGGGATCGACGTGGTGGCCGACATCGGTACCGCCGTCGCCCGGCTCGAGGCCAACAGCCATCTCCGGCAGGGGGCGGTCATCGAGCCCTACCGGCCCGACCTCTTCGACCTGAACATCGCCGTCCGGCTCTGGCCCGCCCCGGCCCTCTCCGCCATCGAACGACCGCTCCGCTCGACCGCCTCGGCGGAGATCCTCGGCTACGCCGATAAGTACGTCGGTGCCGAGGGGATGGCCAGCGCCCCCCGGGAGCTCCCCGCCCGGCTGGCCGCTCCGCTGGCCGAGGCGATCCGATCGGCCGCCCTCGAGATCGCCCGCTTGGCCTGCGTCCGGGGGGTGGCCCGGATCGACTTCCTCTCCGACGGCCAGAGCTGGTTCGTCAACGAGGTCAACACCGTTCCCGGCTCCCTGGCCCGCTATCTCTGGGTGGAGCCGCCGGTCAGCTTCTTGGAGCTGATCGACGCCCTCCTGGACGAAGCCCGGCAGAGACCGACCTGGCGGCCGAACGCCATGGGCGCCGACGGATCGGTCCTGCGCGGCGCCGGAGGCATCGCCGGCAAGCTGGGCTGAGCCATCGGTCGGGACGGAGCGGGCCGCCCCGTCCTGGACCGGGCCGCCCGGCGCCTGCCGGGGTACCGGGAAACCGTGGCCGGCGGGAGCCCGGCGATACGCTGGACGGCCGATGACGGGTGCCCCATGACATTCCCCCGGAAGCTGCTGACCGACGGGGAGGACGTCGTCGTCGATCTCCGGCCTCATTGGGCATTTCTCGGTTGGCCCCTGGTGGCCACCGTCGCCACCGTCCTGGTGGCCATCGGCCTCGAGGCCGCCGTCACGAATCTTCCCAGCCCGTTGCTCTACGTCCTCTTGGCCGCCATCGGTCTGACCGTGCTCTGGTTGGCGGGCCGGGTTCTGCGCTGGGTGACCACCAGCCTGGTCCTCACCACCATGCGGATCATCGAGCGATCCGGGGTCTTCGCCCGTCGGGCCCTCGAGATCCGGCTGGAGCGGATCAACGAGCTCTCCTACCACCAGTCCCTGGCCGCCCGGCTCGGCCGGACCGGTGAAGTGATGGTGGAGATGGGCGGTGAGACGGGGGTGGTCATGTTCGAGCACGTCCCCCGGCCGGCGGCCTTCCAGAGCCTGATCACCGAGCAGATGTCGGCTCTCCAGTACGGTCGGCCCGCCACCGGTCCGGCCGTATCGCCCGGGCCGGCCGGCCCGGGTTCCCGGGCTGAGGACAGGCCGCACTCCCTCGGCGACAGCACTCCGCCCACCGGTGCGCCCGTCGTCTCCGCGACGACGGCCCAACAGCGCGCCGCCGAGCCGACGGTGGCCGACCGTCTCACCCAACTGAGCGAGCTCCGTCGGCGCGGGGTGGTCACCGAAGCGGAGTTCGAGGCGAAGAAGGCCCAACTGCTCGAACAGCTCTGACCCGCCGTCTCCTCGGCGCCGCCGGCCTGCGATCAGCGGGCGATCAGCTCGAGATCACAGCGTCTCCACGTGGGCGCCGGAAGACGGCCGGACCCGCCAGGCCGGGGTCGAGAACTTGGTCAGGTCGATGGCCCCCGGCTCGGCCAGCGCCACCACGCATCCGCCGAAGCCGGCGCCCGTCATCCGGGCGCCGTAGACGCCGGGCCGCGCCTGCAGGTGGTGGACCAGGGCGTCCACCCCCGGGGTGGAGGCGTCGAAGTCCTCGGCCAGGCTGGCGTGGCTGGCCGACATCAACCGTCCGGCATCGAGCAGATCGCCCGATCCCAACGCGGCGGCGCACCAGCGGACCCGGTCGCACTCGGTCACCACGTGCCGGGCCCGGCGGCGCAGAACCGGATCCGGCAGACCGAGCATGGCGTCGGCTCCGAGCCGGCCCAGGGGGCCGAGCCGGTAGGCCGCCGCCTCGCACTCGGCCCGCCGGGCCGCGTAGGGGGTCCGGTCGAGGGTGCGGTGCTCGCCCGAGTGGACGACCACGATCTCGGCGCCCTCGGGAATGGGAACCGTCCGGATGGAGAGATCGGTGAAGTCGATGAGCAGGGCCGATCCCTCTACGGCGGCCGCCACCGTCAGCTGGTCCATCAAGCCGGTGGGCACGTTGGTGGCGGCCTGTTCGGCTCGCTGGCAGAGGCGGGCCATGGTGAGCGGCTCCGCTTCGAAGCCGAGAGCCAGGGCCAGAGCCACTTCGAGAGCGGCGCTCGAGGACAGGCCGGAGCCGACCGGCAGGGTGGACTCCACCACTCCCCGGCCCCCTTTCCAGGGGTGGATACAGGCCACCATGGCGGCGATATAGCGGCCCCAGCGGGGTTCGAGCTTGCTCAGGGCCTGGGGATCGAAAGAGATGTGGACGTCGATGTCGGTGGGCTCGGGTTCGCCCGTCGAGCGCAGGAAGACCCGGTGGCCGATGTCGGGCACGTAGGTCACCGTCGTTCCCAGGTCGATGGCCATGGGCAGGGCGAGTCCGTCGTTGTAGTCGGTGTGGTCGCCGATCAGGTTCACCCGGCCGGGGCTGTAGGCGCGGACCGTGGGCCCGTCACCTCTGTCGTGGCTGTCGGCAGCCGGAGCGCCGTGGCCGTTTCCGCCCGTCATCGTGGCCGTCGCATGGACCGCAGAGCATGGCACGACGGACCGGGCCCGGGGGCAGAGCTTGACCCCCGCTCGTCCGAACGACCAGCATCCGACCATGACAGGTCCTCTCGCTGGTGTCCGGGTCGTCGAATTGGCCGGGATCGGTCCCGGTCCCTACACCTGCATGCTGCTGGCCGACGCCGGCGCCGACGTCCTGCGGATCGACCGGTTGGCGGCCGGCCCGCCGGCGGTGCCGGCGGGGCCGCACTGGGACCTGCTCAACCGCAGCCGCCGGTCGGTCGCCGTCAATCTGAAGGATCCCGACGGGGTGGCCCTGGTCCTCGACCTGATCGCCGAGGCCGACGCCCTGGTGGAGGGCTGGCGGCCCGGGGTGGCCGAACGGCTCGGAATCGGCCCCGACGACTGCGTGGCCCGCAACCCCCGGCTCGTCTACGGCCGGATGACCGGTTGGGGCCAGGACGGCCCGCTCTCTTCCACCGCCGGACACGACATCAACTACATCGCCGTGGCCGGCGTCCTCTGGGCGGTGGGTCGGACAGGGGATCGGCCGGTGCCTCCGCTCAATCTGGTCGGCGACTTCGGCGGCGGGGGCATGATGCTCGCCTTCGGGGTGGTGGCCGCCATCTTGGAGGCCCGCCGGTCGGGTCAGGGACAGGTCGTGGACGCCGCCATGGTCGACGGGGCGGCCTCGCTCATGACCATGACCTACGCCTTCCGCCAGGCCGGCCTCTGGTCCGAGGACCGGGGGGTCAACATGCTCGACACCGGCGCCCCCTTCTACGAGGTCTACGAGACGGCGGACGGCAAGTGGTTCTGTATCGGCGCCATCGAGCGGCAGTTCTACGCCGAGCTTCTCAGGGTTCTCGGACTCGACCCCGCCGAGCTGCCCGACCAGATGGACCGGACCCAGTGGCCGGCCATGAAGGAGCGTTTCGCCGCGATCTTCCGCACCCGCAGTCGCGACGCCTGGACCGAGCTCTTCACCGGGACCGACGCCTGCGGTGCTCCGGTCCTCTCCCCCTGGGAGGCCCACCAGCATCCCCACAACCAATTCCGCCAGACCTTCGTCGAGATCGACGGTGTCTCCCAGCCCGGACCGGCACCCCGCTTCAGCCGCACCCCCGGATCCATCAGCCGTCCCCCGTCGGTGGCCGGGCAGGATACCGACGAGGCCCTGGCCGCCTGGGGCGTGGGACCCGACCGGCTGGCCTCTCTCCGAGACGCCAAGGCCATCAGTTGATCGGATCCCGTGATCCGATCCTGGTGATCAGACGCAGGATCCCTTGATCAGATTCAGAGGTTCACGACCGATCAGATTCAGAGGTTCACGACCGGACAGGTGACGGTCCGGGTGATCCCCTCGATCAGCTGGATCTGGCTCACCACCAGACGGCCCAGGTCGTCCACCGACGGAGCTTCGGCCCGGACGATCACGTCGTAGGGACCGGTGACGTCCTCGGCCGAGACCACGT
>Ga0307372_10014143_pt1 | contig 10244 bp, 8 predicted proteins | sample OX1MG_FD_202533 | JGI IMG/M metagenome (GOLD analysis project Ga0307372, IMG submission 202533) | Soil microbial communities from Risofladan, Vaasa, Finland - OX-1 | ecosystem: Environmental > Terrestrial > Soil > Coastal area > Acid sulfate soil | place: Finland: Risofladan, Vaasa | collected... | reverse complement strand
CACACTCACCCTCTCACCCTCTCACACACTCACCATCCTCCGTCCTCCGTCCTTCGTCCTCCGTCCTTCGTCCGCGCGTGCAGGACATCGCGCCTATCTGGCGAACTATACGTTCAGAAGCAGGGAAGCGGCGCGTCCGAGTCCCCGGTTATGAGAAAGACAGGATCCTCAATTGGCGCCTCTGACGGCTCTGGCTCGCGGCGCACTCGCAGCCATTCTCTTCGCTACCGCAATCTGTCCGGCGATGGCTCAATCTCCCACTCAAGAAACACTTCCTAACGGCGTGACACTGATCCTGAGCCCGAACACCCGCTCTAACGTCGTCGGGATGGAAATCGTGAGCCGGGTGGGAACACGCTACGAAGAACCGGAGGAGGCCGGATTAGCCGCTCTCACTCTCAGGGTGGTGATGGACGGAGCGGGTTCTCAAACCGGCGCGACACTGTCAGAATGGTTCGAGGATCGCGGCGCCACGGTCGAGGCGCGTACACATCCTGACTATTCTGAAATCGGCTCAGACGTCATGGCGTCGGATTTTCCCAAAATGGCGCATCTCTTAGCCGACCTCGCCACCCACGCTTCGCTCAGTCTCGGGAGCTTCCAATCCGAGCAGCGCTCTACGGTTCAACTATTGCAAAGCGAGGGAAATGATGATGAAGCTGCGACTTATCGATCATTGAGGACATTGCTCGCCGATGGTACGGCGTACGGCCGATCAGAAACGGGCCTGGCGTCCACCGTCTCGAAGCTTACACCCCACGACGTGCATGCTTTCTACGAGAAAATGTTTGCGCCTGACGAGTTGATCGTCGCCGTCTCCGGCCGGTTCGACGCCAGCGACGGGGCTCGCCTGCTTCGATCGCTGTTCGGCGCGATTCCCGCGCAGCCGGCGGCGCCTGCGGCGCCGGCGCTCAAGACGGTAGTGGTAGAACCGTCCTCAATGGTGCTCGCAGGCACGGGGGATGCGGCGTGGATTATGGTAGGCTATCTCACTCCCGGGGTGAAAAGTCCGGATTACCCTGCGCTGGCGGTGCTCAATGCGCTTCTCGGGGGATCCAGCTCGGGATCGATAACGTCGCTCTTCCGAGATCAGAATGGCGTCTATGATTCCGGCAGCTTCATTCAGCCGTTCGCCGATCAAACCCATATCGTGGGATACGTGCGGGCGGATCCACTGCTGTGGGATCAGGATCAGCAGAAGCTCCAGCCGCTCGTAGACCAGTACCAGAAGCAGCTTCTCGGCGCCTTCGAGGCGATTCGTGACCACGGAGTAACTGAGGAACAGGTAGAGGTAGCGCGGGCTTACGTCGCCGGGCAGTATCTGCAAGCGCGGGAGCATAATCGCGGCTATGCCGGCTATCTTGGTTGGTACGACGCAATTGGACTTGGACCGGGCTTCGACAGCCGTTTTCTCGACGAAGTCCGGAAGGTAACACCCGATCAGATCGCGCGAATCGCGCGAACCTGCTTCGCGGCCGGATTGGGCGCGACCGTTGTAATGCTGCCGCGACCCCAATCTGATGAGGGTCCGTGAAAGAGTTTACCGTGTGTGAGGGTATCCGTTGTGTCATCGTGTCAATGAGAGTCGTCAAGGCTCAGGGGAATCCTAATGAAGAACTCGTTCTATGTGGCGGCCGCCGCCGTTCTCTCCGGTCTCTGTTTGCTGAGACCCGTTCATGCCCAGAATGCGCCCGCGGCGCCTCCGGACCAGGCGGCGCCTGCGGCAGCCCCGGCATTCGATCCGGCAAAGTTGGTTCCGGGATCCTCGCTCTTCTATATCCACCTGAATGAAGACGCCATTCTTAACTGGATCGCGGAAATGAAGACCACGACTCTGGGTAAGGATGTCCAGGCGATGATCGCCGCGCAGCAGGCTAAGAATCCGATGGCGAAGAATTTGGGGATGGCGATGGCACTGACCAAGGGATTTGCCCACGAAGCCGGATTCGGAATGATGCCGCCCACGGACCCGGCGGCCAAAACTCCCCCCGAGATGGTCGCGGTGATCCCCATCGTTAGCATGAACGACGTACAACCCGAGGTTGCCCTCGTGACCCGCATGATGGCCGGCAATGGCCAGGTGACCTGGAAAACCGAGCCCGAAGGAGATTACACGGTCCACGTCGCAACCGGCCAACAGAAACCGGGTCAAACTGAGCCCGCCTATGCTCTGCTCCCCGACGCGCTTGTAGTTGGGAGCGACGCGCAAATGGTTCACAACTCACTCAAGCTGGTTGCAAACCCTGTTGATTCCATGGCCAGCTCCACACAACTGCAGGCCCTCGCTCCCGAAATCGACCAGACGCAGGCGCTCTGGGGGTTTTTGAATACCGCGGCGTACATAAACACTGTCAGCGCTCTCTCAGGTGGTAAAGGACCTAATCCGCTGACGCTTCCAAGCTTTAAGAACTTAATGGCGGCGTATCGTGGGGAAGCTTTCTCGCTCGCGCTCAAACCCGATCGGCTGGAGATTCAGGCGGCATTAGGAGTCGATCCCAATAGCACTCTTGGAAAGCTGGCCCCCACGCTACAGCCTACACCGCTCAAGGCGCCGGATCTGGCGTTCGAGCAGTCGGTCGCGTTCTTCGATATCCCGAATGTACCCGCGCTAGCCCCGGTCTTTAACGACGTTTACAAACCGATCGTAGCCGACATGCAAAAGATGGCCGGCGCCCAGGCCAACAACCCGCAGATCGGCGACATGATGAACAACGTCTTCGATCTCATCTCAGGCATCTTCAACAATAGCGGGAACGAGATCGCGATTGACGTTGGCCCACTCACCCCGGGTATGACGATGCCAAGGGCGCTGCTGATGATCCAGAATAGCGATAAGCCCGGCCTTCAAACGGCGATGGACAAGGTCCTGAATGGCATCCAGGCTCTTACCGGCCAGAAATGGTTTCCTACAACCGTTCTGGATACCACTATACAGATTCTGGGCCCGGCCGGAAGTCCGCTTCGCCCCGCTTTCGGCAAGGCCGGAGGTTTCGACATTCTTGGGCTCGACGAGGCCGCCATCAAAACGCCGATCTATCTCGCCGCCGGCAAAGGCGGCGGCCGGTCGCTCTCCGCAAACCCCGAATATCAGCATGTCACGCAGCTGCTCGGTACGCAGGCGATCGGGAGTAACTTCATCAACCTGCATGACATCGCGCAATTTGTGATGGCATTGGCGCCCGAAGCCGACATCGCGAAGGCGAGACAACAGCCCGGGTCACAGATCGGATTCGAGCTCCTCAACGATCTCCGTTCGATTGGCGGCGCTTACCTTCCGTCGACCTCCGGCTTCAAATCAAAAGGGATCATCACCTTCGACCCGAATGCGGCGGCCCCGGCGCAATGATCAACAGCTTGGTTCGCGGCGACGGATATAACCGGCGCCGCGATCAGTCAATCCGATCGGGGGGAGCAGGACGGGACCCTGTTCCGATCCCCATTCCTCTGCGCCCATTTACTCAATGAAGGGATTCTCGTGTTACGTCTGATACATCCACGACCCGGCTCGGCCCCACGGCAAACGGGGGTAGTTCTGGCGAGCCTGCCGGCGGCGCTCGCCCTGGTTATGAGCTTCGCGCCCGCTGTCGCTCAGCCGAAAGGCGTGCCGCTGCCAAACGTGGGCGACCCTGCGTTCCGCACAAAATCGGGTTTGCAGCCGGGAACGAACCTGCTTTTCAACGGCTGGGGCATCTCGCCTGCGGGTAATTCGGTTTCCATCAGCGATATGCCCCTGAAAATGGCTATCTCGCCCGATGGCCGGACTCTTGCGGCTGTGAGCGGAGGCTACAACAACACCGGTCTCACTCTCATCGATCTCGCCGGTAAAAAGGTCACTCAGTTTTTCCCGATCCCGCGTTTGTGGAACGGTTTGGTGTTCAGCGCCGATGGCAAGCGCATTTTCGTATCCGGGAGCAACTCCGGCAAGATTTACCCGTTCGATTTTGCGGACGGTAAGGCCGTGCCGGCTCCCGCCATCCGCCCGGCCAATGATGCTCCCGGCGCTTTTCTGGCGGGTATGGCCGTGGTCCCGGGGCGCGGGATCTACGTCTGCGATGAGGCTCACAACGCCGTCTGGGCGCTTGATCCCACGACGCTCAAACGAACAGCCTCGATTCCCGTGGGCGATCATCCGCATTCGTGTGTACTCGGCGCCGATGGAACCCACCTCTACGTATCCAACTGGGGCAGTCGCACGGTGAGCGTGGTGGATACGGTGACCAACAAGCACGTGCGCGACTTCGGCGTGGGACTTCGCCCCAACGACATGGCCCTGGCGCCCGACGGCCGGCTGTTCGTCGCCTGTTCCGGGGATAACACGGTGCATGTCATCCAGACCCGCACGGTCGAAAAACCGCAGCCCGGCGCCAGCCCGACACGCCCACCGGCCGAGGGAGTACGAGAGATTCTCTCCACCTCGCTCTATCCGGCGTCACCCGAAGGAAGCACCCCCGATGGAGTCGCGGTGGCGCCCGATGGCAAGACCCTCTATGTTGTGAACGCCGACAATAATGACGTGTTAGTGGCAGACATCTCCGACCGGGCCGAAACTCGCGTTGAAGGCTTTATCCCGGTGGGCTGGTATCCCACTGCCGTAACCGTCTCTCCAGATGGCGGCACGCTGCTAGTAGCCAATGGTAAAGGCCTCCACTCCACGCCCAACGCTTCGGCAGAGCAAAGCCGGGCGGCGGCGCATCATCCCCATCCAAAATTCACGTATATTGCGAAGCTGTTGCAGGGATCTGTTTCGTTCATAAGGCCTCCGACCGCCGATGAGCTGGCGTCCGACACCGACCAGGTCAAGCGCAACTCGCCCTACACGCCCCAAACTCTGCGCCGGGCGGCTATCACCAGCGATGGCGTAATTCCCGATCGTCCCGGCGATCCGTGCCCGATCAAGTACGTGCTCTACATCATTCTGGAGAATCGAACCTACGACCAGGTATATGGCGATTTCAAGGATGCGAACGGAAAAGCGGCCGGGAACGGCGCTCCCTCTCTGGTGATGTATGGGGAGCCGGTGACACCGAACCGTCATCAACTTGCCCGCGATTATACGCTTCTCGACAATCTTTACGTCAACGGAGAGGTGAGCGTGGACGGGCATAGCTGGTGCGACGCCGCCATCGCCACGGAGTTTAACGAGCGCCGCTGGATCATGTCGTATTCCGGGCACGGCGAACTGCCGGGAAACGAGGAGATGGAAACCCCCGAGGCCGGCTACCTCTGGGATCAGTGCAGGCGGTATGGCGTCAGCTTCAAATGCTATGGCGAAGGGAGCGGGAAAGTCCCCAACACCAATCGCGGCACGTGGCCGAAGGGACGCGACATGAACCGCGTGAGTGGCTGGATCAAGGATCTTCATGCCGCTGAAGCCGGCGGCGATCTACCGCAGTTTATGATTATGTCACTTGGCGAAGATCATACCGTGGGAGCGAAACCTGGCGGCCACACTCCCGACGCCTGCGTTGGAAGCAATGACGTTGGCATCGGCAAGATTGTCGCCGCCGCCAGCCGGAGCAAGTTCTGGCCGCAAATGGCTATCTTCGCTATTGAAGACGACGCTCAGAACGGTCCGGACCACGTCGACGCCCATCGCACCGCCGGTCTGGTGATCAGCCCCTACGTCAAGCGCGGGTTTGTAGACGACACCTTCTACACCACGGCGAGCATGGTTCGCACGATAGAGCTGATACTCGGGCTGCCGCCGATGACCCAGTACGACGCCGGCGCCACGCCAATGTTTAATACTTTCACCAGGACCCCTCTCGAAACGCCCTATCAGCTCAGGATGCCAACGATCAATCTGAACGCCGTCAACCCTCCAAAGGGCCCCGGGGCCATCGCGTCAGCGGCCATGGATTTCAGCGATTATGACCGGGCGCCGGCCGACCAGTTAAATCGGATACTCTGGCGCCTCGCGAAGGGACCCGGCGTTCCCTACCCCACACCCGTGCATGGCGCGCTCTTCAGTGCGCCCTGATCAGCCCGCAGTCTCTTCTTTACGCAGCGATAGATTGGCCGTTCCACGCAGGCGGTCAATCTATCGCCTGCTGCTTGTGGGAGTGATTCTGCTGGGGCTCGGCTCGCGGCGTTACTCTTACCTGCTCCCGCATCTTCTCAAGAAGAATGCCGGAGACGCGCTTTGGGCGCTCGCCGTATTCCTCGTGCTCGCGATTCTCTTACCGCGCCCTGGCGCGATCCAACTTGCAGCGATGGCGTTCGCGATCTCAATCTTCGACGAGTTCAGCCAACTCTATCACACACCCTGGCTCGACGGGATCCGGGGCACGTTCGTGGGACATCTGTTCCTGGGATCCGGCTTCTCATGGTCCGATATCGGGTGCTACGCGGTCGGGTCTGCTATCGGTATTCTGCTGGAAATCAGCCTGGCCCTGTCCGCACGGCGCTGCAGGTCCGCGATCCTCAACCCACCTGGTCGTAAACCACCTTGCTGATGACGCTCCCAACGATACCGAGAGACTGGGCGCTGCACTTGTCGGGAGTGTCCTGCAGCGTGTGCCAGTACTGGTGCTGTGGGTCGTCGTAGTCAAAGTCAATACAGTCGACTGTCGGGATACCCACATTTAATAGCGGCAGGTGATCATCTTCAATCGTATACTTCGGCTGCGCGACGAAAACACCGCCATAACCCAACGCCGCGGCCGCGCCCCAGACCTTTTGCACAATCGCCGGCGCCTGGGCCACACTGTTTGTCTCTTCGAAGATGTCGAGCTGTTTATCGCCAATCATGTCAAGTAGAATCCCATAAGTTGGTTTCAAGGACGCCCCCGTCTTCGGATCGGTAAGATGCTGGGCGAAGTACTTCGAACCGAGGTACATCTCGTCATAATCGCCCGGTACGGGAGCAAAATCCTCGGCGTCGAAGAAGACGAATTCAACGCCCACTGATGGCCGGTTGGCGTGGAATACCCGCGCAAGCTCCAGCAGAACCGCGGTTTCGGACGCGCCGTCGTTCGCCCCCAAAATCGGCTTCGACCGGTTGCTAAGTACCGGGTCCTGATCCGCGTACGTCCTCGTATCCCAGTGGGCGGCCAGCAGTACCTGCGTCTTCGCCGATGGGTTGATGCGGCCGATGATGTTGGTCACCGTAAATGTCTGGCCGCTCTTTCGGCTGGTATAGCTAAACGACTGAAGGCTTGGCGCGGCGTCCACATTCGGCGTGAGCTGCTGCACAATCCAGTTCAAACATTTCGTGTGCGCGTCCGTTCCGTTCGGCCGCGGGCCGAAATCGCACTGCGCCTGAAGCAAAGTGAACGCCCGCGTGCCATCGAACGTCGCCGTCGCCGGCGCTATTCCCCCCGCGGGCGTATCCGTGGCGGCTGCCGGATCACCACTGCTCGCTGACGGAGCGCCGCAGCCTGCGCAGATCATCACGGCGCAGACAGAGACCGCCGCCAAAATCTTCATGGATATCATACGAATGAGTCCCGTGGGTGTTGATTCCCGATTGGAGGTTGATTCCCGATTGGGAGCAAAGGAGCTACTGACCGCGCGCCAGCCGGTCGGATAGGAACGCAGGAAGCTCCGCATCCAACATCTTGCTCTGTACGGCGGCGATATCATATTCTACCCGAAAGAACTCGACGGCGCGACATTCAAGATCCAGAATGCCGAACGCCGCCCGTGGGTCGCCATCGCGAGGCTGTCCTACGCTGCCGCAATTGATGATGTAACGATACCCCGTCTTCAGCGCCAGAGTGGCCCGGCTGTGAAAGAGTTCCTCGTCGCAGGCGCCATCACCTTCCACCGAAGTAAAGCCATGGCAGAGATGACTGTGCCCTATAAACAACGCCTGAGTTGTCAGGAGCTTAAAGTTGACACGCGCATCAAACCGGTTCAAGATATAATCCCGCGGCGGATCGGTGAGCGACCCATGCGCGAATGTAACGTTCCAATCGGGGCGAACAGAGGTCTCCGGCAAGCTCTCTAAAAATGACCGGGTTTCATTGGAAATAGCGGCCCGCGTCCATTCCGCCGCGGCTCTCGCGTAGGGATTGAACCAGCGTACATCCAGGCGACCAATGGCAGCCAGGTCATGATTTCCGATAAGGACCGTGTCACAGAGCTGTCTTACCCGTGCCGCGCACTCGTTCGGCTGTGGGCCGTAACCGACGGTATCCCCGAGGCACACCCATCCAGCCACTCCGCGGGCCGCCGCCGCTGCTCGCTCCACGGCCTCCAGAGCATCCAGATTCGCATGGATGTCGGAGATAATGCCCAACCGCATGTACACTCCTTGTCTATGCCAGCGCCGGTGCGCTGACGCCGGCTTTAACCGACGATCCGGCCCGAAGTCGGCGTGATCGTCGGATGCGCGTTGAGATACGCGGTCAGGGCGCCGCCCAGCGTTTGGCCAATGTCACGAGAGGGCGTCGAGGCAGGCCAGACCAGAAAATAACCGTTTGTGCCGCGTGCCAGCGCCCGGGTAACTGCGACACTATATTGCGCGCCCATGTCAAGCGGCTTCCCATCCACCCTGACGCCGCTGGCGTGGGGCCTGCCCGATCCGGCCGCGTTCACGTCGAACGTGACGCCCGCAACCTGCAAAAAGCCCGGGCTCGGCTGCGGCAAGTTTGAGACACTGCGGTCCAGCGCCCGGGCTAAGACCTTGCCGGACAGCGTGACAATAACCAGTGGATCGCGGGCGTCGCTCAGCGCGTTCTGAAACTGGCTTACCTTCACAACTCCCTTGGGAAGATCCATCTCCCGCAGCGCCTCCGAATCCAGCAGCGCGACCTGTGCGCCGGTTGCGGTCCGCATCGCATCCGCGACGAGATCGCCCAGGCTCGACTCCCCGACTCCCGAACCCGCCGAGCTAAACGCATTGTTCAAACGCACCGTGGGCTCCGCCGGCGCCGCTAATAGTGGCAGCGCGATAAGCCCTACCGCGGCAACCCCGAGCAGCGTCAGCCAGTAACCTTTCTTTCTGATCGTCGCTCTCGCCATATTAGTTTCCTTTATGCCGGCGCCGGTTGACGCATTTCATCAACCCGCCGACGTTACCTGATCATTAGATGCCGCCGAGCCGCCAACGTTCCGCTTCCACCTCAAATAGGACTCAATGAATGAGTCAATATCACCGTCCATCACCGCTTGAATATTGCCGGTTTCCGCGCCGGAGCGAAGGTCTTTGACCATCTGATAGGGCTGAAACACGTAGTTCCGGATCTGGCTTCCCCACTCGTTTGGCCTCACCACACCCCGCTGCGCGTCAATCTCCTCCAGCCGTTTCCGTTGTTCCAACTCGAAGAGCCGGGCCTGCAGCACCTTCAGCGCAACCGCCTTATTCTGCGCCAGAGAACGCTCATTCTGACACGTCACGATCAGGCCGCTCGGCATGTGCGTAATTCGGACCGCAGTCTCGTTCTTCTGCACGTTTTGGCCGCCGGCGCCGCTGGATCGAAACGTATCCAGCCGGATGTCATCCGGATTGATCTCCACTTCCTGGGCAGCTTCAACCTCCGGAACCACGTCCACCGCCGCAAACGAAGTGTGCCGTCGCTTGTTGGCGTCGAAGGGCGAAATCCGCACCAATCGATGCACCCCCGCTTCGCCGCGGAGCAAGCCGTAGATATTCTTGCCCGAGATCGTCACGGTTGCGCTCTTAATCCCGGCGACGTCACCCGGCTGCTCATCGAGAATCTCAACCTTGTACCGTTTCTCTTCAGCCCAGCGTAAATACATCCGCAGCAGCATCGAAGCCCAATCACAGCTTTCGGTGCCGCCCGCTCCGGCGTTAATCGAGAGAATCGCGTTCGCGGAATCGTATTCTCCGCTCAGCAGTGTCGCCGTTTCGAGCTTATCAATCGCCTGCTGCAGCTCGTGCAGCTCAGCCTCGAAATCCTGCTGCATCGAGGTGTCCTGCTCAGCCTCGGCCATCTCCATCATGCCGGCTAAATCTTCAGAGCGAGATACCAGATCGAGCGCCGGCGCGATATCGGCTTTTAGCGCAGAAAGCTGTTGGAGCAGGTCCTGCGCGTTCTGAGGATCGCTCCAGAGGTCCGGGTCACCGGTACGCTCTTCGAGCGCCACAATCTCCTGCTTCTTTGCTGCAAGGTCAAAGATGGTGACCGAGTTGATCGGCCCTCCGCTGCAAAGCCTCGCATTCTCGCTTCAGTTCGTTCAATAACACGTCTCTTAAACACCTGCTCTCTTCTACGCGAACCTATTCAGACAACGCCTCGAGGTGGCAAAAAGGGACACTAATTCTCCGTTAACAAGCA
>Ga0307372_10014140_pt1 | contig 10246 bp, 8 predicted proteins | sample OX1MG_FD_202533 | JGI IMG/M metagenome (GOLD analysis project Ga0307372, IMG submission 202533) | Soil microbial communities from Risofladan, Vaasa, Finland - OX-1 | ecosystem: Environmental > Terrestrial > Soil > Coastal area > Acid sulfate soil | place: Finland: Risofladan, Vaasa | collected... | reverse complement strand
GCCAGCCAGCCACAATCGACCACCGCGGTCGGTGGCAGCGCGCCAGGTGCCGTCCGGTTGTGAGCTTCAATGCGGAGACGCGACGAACTGGGCGCCGTTTATGCGCGGATTTTCGCCGCCGCTAACACGTGCCTCTGCTCAAGCACTTCCTGCCGCAGGCCTCGGTAACCCGAGGCGACGTCGTGGCACAAATGCGCTTACGACACCGACAGCGTCGGGCGTTCATCGATTCCGCATATAAGGTGCAAGCCAGGCACCTGGAATGACCATGCCAAACTTCCCGTGTGGCCGGCGCAGGAGGAATCTGACAATGTAGAATTAATGAAGCAGGCAAATTCAGCCTCGGCAACGAGCTTTTACCTGGCGGCCGACCCTGACGTGGCGTTGCATTTCGCATCGCCACTTGCTGGAGGCGACATGGGACCCATGTTTCGGGTGCCCATGTTCGCGTGCCGGATGGCAGGGTTTAAGGACTGCATTCCGGAATTCTTCGGATCATAGGAAAAACGCCAGAGCGGGTCGATTGCAGATGTCGGCGGCGGGCACCCCGCCCGGATTTCGGCTTCACGGAGTTGGCGACCGCCAGCAGCGTTGCCAGCGCCCCTGGGGCCGGCGGTTTCACCGCGCGGCGTACGGATTGACCGCCGCGGAACAGACTCGCATGAGACCGGATCGAGGGACATGGAGGGCCGCCCGCATGGACCAGATCGCCCAGACCGTCGTGCCGCTCCACCAGGCAATGCCGAGCCGGGCCGCGGCCCGCCGGGCGTCGTGCCTGGGCTGCGCGGCGCGCGCCCGCACGGTGTGCGCCGCCGTGCCGGAGGCGGAGATCGATCGCGTGGCGCTTGTCAAGCTGCCGCCGCGGAGCCTGCCGGCCGGCGCGACGATCTATGCCGAGAAGGAGCACTGCACCGAGTGCTTCACGGTGCTGGAAGGCTGGGTCGCGCTGACCGCGGCGCTGGAGGACGGCAGGCGGATAGTGCTCGATTTCGCGCTGCCGGGCGACTATTTCGGTTTCCAGGCCGATCCCCGGACGCCGCGCGCGCAAAGCGCGATCGCCATCACCGCGGTCCGGCTCTGTCCCCTGCCGCGCGCTTTGATGCTGCCGCTGCTCGGGGCCGATCCGGCGCTGGCGAAGCACCTTGCGCATCTGGTCGCCATGCACGAGGCCCGCGGGTACGACCACCTGATCAACAACGCCAGCCGGGATGCGCACGGGCGAGTCGCGCATCTGCTGGTCGAGCTTTGCTTCCGCCAGAACCATCGCCTGCCGCACGCACCGGGGGAAACGATCGCGCTGCCGCTCACCCTGGCAATGATCGGCGAGGCGGTGGGGCTGACCGAAGTGCATGTCAACCGCACCCTGCGACGGCTGCGCGAGGAAGGCGTGATCCGGCTGCGCCGCGGTCGGCTGCTGATCTGCGATCCGGACGCGCTGATCCGCGTCTCCGGCGTGGAGGACCGGCCCCTGGCGGATGCGGCAAGCCCGATGGTGCGAGCAATGCCGCGACATGGGTAACGGCCGGATCCGGCAGCGGTTCGTACGGCCGCGCCCGGGCATCCGGGGCGGCTCTTCAATGGGTGCTCCTGACGACGGTCGATGATGGATTTTCGCGGTATTGTGCAGCGACCGCCACCGGGCCGGGCATTGCGCGCGTGACGTTTGGGCGGCTTCGCCAGCGCAGCCTGTGGGCCGCTGGCGGGTAATCTGACCGACCTGGCGTGGAACGTGCCATTCCCTCCCGCGATCCTGCCAACCGCCGTGCGATAATTATCGAACCGAAGTTGACCTGGATCAAGGTGCCGCCCCGTCCGATGCGGTAAACGAGCATCGACGCTGATCGGAACCTGCGTGATTCGGTCGGAGATCTGTTGGGGATAACAATGAAGTGACTCGTGATGGCGGTGTTGGCGGCGGAAACCCCGGCATTGGTAGCGCCGATCCTTATTCAGACAGTGGCCCTTGACGTGACATGATGTTCCACCCAGATAAGCGGCGGAATCGCAGCATAGCAGCCAGCGACTGGCCGGAAACTCTTCTGGTGTCTAATTCCAACTTGTGAATGCACTCAAACTGGAGAACGTGACATGAAGTTTAACATCGTTACTGGCGTCGCCGCAGTTGCCCTGGCGTTGAGCACGGCAGGAGCTTTCGCGCAGACCCAGCAAGGTTCGGCGCCGGGAGTCGGCGACGGACGCACGCTGACTTCGCCGGGAAACCAGTACAGCATCGGCGCCGGGGCCGCTCAGGAGAGCCCGCATGTCGGCGACGGGCGCACGCTGAGTTCGCCATCGAACCAGTATAACATCGGCGCCGGGGCTGCTCAGGAGAGTCCGCATGTCGGCGACGGGCGCACGCTGACTCCGCCGTCGAACCAGTATAACGTCGGCAGTGGAGCCGCGCAGACCAAGGACCACAAAGGCGTCGTGACCGGGTCCGGCGCGAAGAAGCAGTGATCTTGCGGCGAGGCCGGCTGCGCGTGGCAGCCAGGAGACGTTGACGGGCCAGGGCAGGCCGGATCAGGGTGATCCGGCTTGTCGGCTGTCTGGTGATCGCGATACCAAGACAGTTGCGCCGTCCGCCGCGGACGGTGGCGGGTGGCGATGTCAACGTGGGGTGAAGCGGTGCCGATGAGTCTGGCAGATGTGCGTCGCTGGACGATCCGGTTTGTAGCTGGTCTGATCGTGACGCTGTCGTCCGCGCCGGGCGGGGCCGTCGCCGGGGAGGCCCCGATGACTGGTTGGGCCGCGGTCGCGGCCCGAATACTCCCGGCAATCGTCAGCGTTCGGGTCGCGCGGATCGCCTTGGGAAAGACGGACCCGGAAACCGGCAACCCGACCACGCCGGGCGACCGCAACCATTTCGTCGGGTCGGGCTTCATCGTCGATCCGTCCGGCGTCATCGTGACCAACAAGCACGTCATCGGTGGCGCGTTGTGGATCACCGTGCGGCTGGAGGACGGCACCGAGGTGCCTGCGACAGCGATCGCGGTTTCGCCTTTCGTCGATCTGGCGCTGCTGAAGGTGAACGTGGGGCACAAGCTGCCGATCCTGCACCTTGGCAACGGCGACGCGGCGCTTCCCGGCGATCCGGTGCTGGCGGTCGGCGATCCGCTGGGAATCGGCACCTCGCTCAGCGCCGGCATCGTGAGTGGCACCCAGCGCGACCTGATGACCACGCCGTTCGACGACTACGTGCAGACGGATGCCGCCATCAATCACGGTAATTCCGGCGGCCCGCTCGTGGATGCCGCGGGGGACGTGATCGGCGTCAACACGATCCTGGTGACGAGCCTGCCGGATGAAGGCTCGAACGGTCTTGGTTTCGCGATTTCCTCCAATGTCGTGGACGCCGCGCTGCGTCACCTGCTGCATCCCAACCGGCGGCCGATCGGCTGGATCGGTCTCCATCTGCAGGGGGTGACACCGAATCTGGCGGAGGCCATGGAACTGCCCCAGCGACGCGAGCATCCGATAACAGGGCCTCACCCAGTGAGTCCAAATCAGGCGGAGGCCGTGGAACTGCCCCGGCCAGGCATCGCCATCGTAACGAAGGTCGATGCCGACAGCCCGGGCAGCGCCGCCGGATTGCAACCGGGCGACGTCATCCTGCGCTACGGCGACGAAACGCCTCCCAACGCCAGGATCCTGATGCGCGACATCGCCACCACCCCCATCGGTGCGACGCGCGTGCTGGAAGTCTGGTCGGACGGCAAGAGGCGCGAGATCCCGCTCGCCATCCGCGCATGGCCGGGCGTGGCCGCCACGCCGGCCGCGATTCTGGAGAATCCAAATGGCCTGCCTCCGCCCACCCCCGATCTCGGCCTGCTGCTGGCGCCGATCAGCCCGCTGGCCCGCCGGGCCTACAAGCTGGGCGACGGCCCAGGTGTGATGGTGGCGGCGGTGGATCGCATGTCCGAAGCTTACAGCCGCGGCTTGCGGCCCGGCGTCGTGATCGAACGGATAGATAGTCAGCCGGTCACGACGCCGGCAGCCGCGCGGCGGTTGCTCGCGGAGGCCGCACGGCACTTGCCGATGGTCGCCCTTCTGGCGCGTTGGCCGGACGGGCCAAGCTGGATCACGCTGCATACCGGCCGGCAGCCGGAGCCCGGGGACGGATCTGCCCCGGGCGGCGTGGCCACCGGCGGTGCATCACACTCCGCGCCGGCGAGCGCGGGGCCGCGTTGATCCCCCCGCGCATCGGCTGCAGTACGGGGCACCACGGCGTCAGCCGCACATTCGATCCCGGTCCTGGCAGCCGCAGGCGGTAATCAGGCGGATTTCGCGGTCTTCGCCGCGATCTGATCGACCGCCTCCAGCGCCTGGGCGGCGTACATCACCGAGGGACCGGCCCCCATGTACACCGCCATGGCCAGCGTCTCCGCCACCGCGGCGCGCGAGGCGCCGGCCTTCACCGCGCCCTCGGCGTGATAGGCGATGCAGGGCGCGCAACGGACGGCGACACTGATCGCCAGTGCCACCAGCTCCTTCGTCTTGGCGTCGAGCGCGTCGCCACCGTGCGCGGCGCGGGCCATGTCGGAGAAGGTCTTCATCACCTCCGGCGCGGCCTGGCGCAGGTCGCGCACCGCGCCGTTCATGTTGCCGATCAGGGCCAGCCAGTCTTCGACCATTGTCGTGCTCCTTGTGCGTGGGTTACCGGGTCGGCTCATGTCACCCGCTTGCGGAACAGCCAGCCGGCGGCGGCGAGGCTCGCCACACCGATCGCCGCCATCGGCCAATATTGCGCGGCGAGCGATCCGATCCCTGCCCCTTCCAGGAACACGCTGCGCACGATCACCAGGAAGTAGCGCATCGGGTTGAGCAGGGTCAGGTCCTGCACCCAGGCCGGCATGTTGGCGATCGGGGTGGCGAAGCCCGACAGGATGATCGATGGCACCATGAACAGGAACGCGCCCAGCAGCGCCTGCTGCTGGGTCGCGACCAGCGAGGAGATCATCAGCCCGATCCCGGTCACCGCGATCACGAACAGCATCAGCCCGAGATAGAGGGGAACCAGCCCACCGCGCAGCGGCACGTCGAACCACAATACCGTGGCGGCGACGATGACCGAGGCTTCGAGCACCCCGATCAGCAGGCCGGGCAGCCCCTTGCCGAGCAGGATGTCGATCGGCCGCATCGGCGTGACGAGCAACTGGTCGAATGTGCCGGTCTCGCGTTCGCGCGCCACGGAGAGCGCGACCACGAGTAGGGTGACCACCTGCGTCAGCAGCGCGACGATCCCCGGCACGATGAACCAGCGCGAACTCAGGGTTGGGTTGTAGCGGGCGCGCAGATCGAGCACCGCCGGCGGTGCGGGATCGCCGCGCGCCGCACCCCACGCGAGCGAGAAATCGCTCAGGATGGCGTTGGCGTAGCCCTCGACCAGCAGCGCGGTGTTGGAGTTGCGGCCATCGACGATCGCCTGCACCGGCGCGGGCTGGCCGGTCAGCAGGTCACGGGTGAAGCGCCGGTCGATCACCAGCACCATCTGCACCTGGCGGGAGTCGATCAGTTGGTCGATCCGCCGGTCGCTGCGCAGCATCGCCACCAATCGGAAGGTGGGCGAGCCGAGGAATCGCGCGACCAGATCGCGCGAGGCCTGGCTCGGGTCCTGGTCGTAGATTGCCACGGGAACGTGATTGAGATCGAACGTTGCCGCGTAGCCGAACACCAGAAGCTGGATCAGCGGCGGGCCGACCAGCACCATGCGGCTTTTGGCATCCCGCAGCACCGCGAGCAATTCCTTCACGATCAGCGCCAGGACCTGCCGCCCCATCGCGCTCAGTCCAGCCGCTTGCGCGCGGTGGCACGCGCGAGACCGAGGAAGATCGCCGCCATCACCGCGAGTGCGGCGGCATTGGGCAGGATCACCGGCCACACATCCCCGGCCAGGAACACCGACTGCAGGATGGCGACGAAATAGCGCGCCGCGACGATATGCGTGATGACCTGGACGGCGCGCGGCATGCTGTTGATGTCGAACACGAAGCCCGACAGGAGGAAGGCCGGCAGGAAGGTGGTGATGATGGCGATCTGCCCGGCCACGAATTGGTTGCGCGCGAAGCCCGAGATCAGCAGCCCCATCCCCAGTGCCGCCAGCATGAACAGGGCCGAGGTGCCGGTGAGCACCAGGACCGATCCCTCGAGCGGCACCCCGAACAGGAAGACCGCCATCGCCACCGAGGCCGCCATGCCGCCCATGCCGAGCAGGAAATACGGGATCAGCTTGGCGAGCAGGATCTCCCGCACGGTCACGCGGGTGACCATCAGCGCTTCCATCGTGCCGCGTTCCCATTCGCGGGCGATCACCAGCGCGGTGAGCAGGGCGCCGGTCAGGGTCATGATGACCGCGATCAGACCCGGCACCAGGTAGTCGCGGCTATCAACGGCGGGGTTGAAGCGTACCTGCGGCTGCACCGACAACGGCAGCGCCGCGCCGCGCCCGGCCGCCTGCGCGCGCGCGGTGAGCCAGCCGGCCCAGACCTGCTGCACGTAGCCCTCGATGATGCGCGCATCGTTGGCATCGACGCCGTTGACGATGACGCCGATCGGGGAATTGCCGCCGGTTTCGGCGCGGCGGGCGAAGTCGCTCGGCAGCCAGACGATGCCCTGCACGTCGCGCGCCGTCATCGCCTGCTCGGCGGCCTGGATGGTCAGGAAGCGGACCGGGCGGAAGAACGGCGAATGGGCGAACTGGCTGGTGAAGCTGGCGGCGAGGGCGCCGGGGCGCTGCACCACCAGCGCGATCGGCACGCTGCGTGCGTCAAGCGAGACGCCGAAGCCGAAGATGAGCAACAGCACCGCGGGCAGCACGAAGGCGATGGCGAGTGCCGAGGGATCCCGCCAGATCTGCAGGAACTCCTTGCGCAGCAGGCCGCGCAGCCGACGGAGCGCGGCGGCGTTCATGCCGCGCGCGCCGGTCGCTCGGTCGCCTCGATCACGGCGATGAAGGCGTCCTCCATGGTAGGGTCGGGCTGTGCTTCGGTGCGCGCGGCGCGCTTGATCGCCTCCGGTTCGCCGGCGGCCAGCACGCTGCCCTGCGCCATGATGACCAGTTGGTCGCAGTACTCGGCTTCCTCCATGAAATGCGTGGTGACCAGCACGGTTACGCCAGCCTCGGCCAGCGCGCTGATCCGGCGCCAGAACTCGCGGCGCGCCAGCGGATCGACGCCGGAGGTCGGTTCGTCGAGAAACAGGATGTCAGGCTCGTGCATCAGCGCGCAGGCGAGCGCGAGGCGTTGCTTGAAGCCGAGCGGCAGGTCGCGCGCGGTGGCGTCGCGCATCGGTCCAAGTTCGAATTCCGTCTCGGCCCAGCCGATGCGCGCGCGCTGGCGGGCGCCGAACAGGCGATAGGCGCTGGAGAAGAAGCGCAGATTCTGCGCCACCGACAGGTCGCCGTACAGGGAGAATTTCTGCGCCATGTAGCCGATCCGCCCGCGCGCCGGGGCGGCGGCGGTGCGCAGGTCGAAGCCGGCCACGCGCAAGGTGCCCTCGGACGGCGGCAGCAGACCGCACAACATGCGGAAGGTGGTGGATTTGCCGGCCCCGTTGGCGCCGAGCAGGCCGAAAATTTGGCCCTTTGCGACGGTGAAGCTCACGTCGTTCACGGCGACGAAAGCGCCGAACCGGCGGGTGAGGTGGGCGACCGCGATGACATCGTCAGCGGAGTGCGGCGCGCCGGTCACGAGCGGCTGGACAGTCGCGGTCGGGACGGTCAAGGTCGGCACGGTCACTCGGGTCTCGGTCCGTGCTCGCAACCGGGCGACGAAACTGTCCTCGAATCGCGGCGGAGCCGGGGTCAGGGCCAGATCCGGCGCTTCGGCGATCAGGCCCGCCGTGGCGGGCTGCGCGGCGTCCGCCGTCACCACCCGCACCCGGCTGCCCTGGATCACCGCGTCGATCACGCCGGGCACCGTGGCCAGGCGCGCCTGCAGGCGGCGCCGGCCCAGGCCGGCGGTGGCGAAGTAGCTGCGTCCCGCCATCTCGGCCGTGAAATCGCCGGGTTCGCCGCTGCCCAGAAGCTTGCCCTCATGCACCAGAAGAACGCGGTCGCAACGTTCCGCCTCGTCCAGATAGGCGGTGCTGAACAGCACCGTCATGTGCGTATGGCGAGTCAGGTGGTCGATGATCTGCCACAGCTCCCGCCGCGACACCGGATCGACCCCGACGGTGGGTTCATCCAGCAGCAGCAGTTCGGGGGGATGTACCAGCGTGCAAGCCAGTCCGAGCTTCTGCTTCATCCCGCCGGACAGACGCCCGGCGGTGCGCGCGGTGAACGGGCCAAGTCCTGTCATGTGCAGCAGCTCGGCGTAGCGCGCGGTGCGATCGGACGGGGGCACACCCTGCAAATCCGCGTAGAGATCGAGGTTCTCGGCCACGCTCAGGTCTTCGTAAAGGCCGAACCGCTGCGGCATGTAGCCGAGCCGCGCCTGCACACCGAGCGGATCGCGCGCGACATCGATCCCCAGCACCTCGATCCGCCCTGCATCGGCGCGCAACAGCCCGGCGATCAAGCGCATCAAGGTGGTCTTGCCGGCGCCGTCCGGGCCGATCAGCCCGGTTACCGCGCCGCGCGCCGCTCCGGCGGTGATCCCGTCCACTGCCATGACGACACGCTTGCCGGCGCGGAAGCTGCGGCGCACGCCGTCCAACCGCAGCGCCGGCTGGGAGTCGTCCGCGGCGGGATCAGCGCGCGGCGGCATGTGCGGACACGCAGCCGGGCGGTGCGGCGCGCGGTGCCTGGGCGAGGTCGATGCGCAGCGTGGCCGGCATGCCGAGCCGCAATTCGCCGCCCGCGTCGCAAACATAGACGCGCACCTGATACACCAGCGCCGTGCGCAGCTCAGGGGTTTCCACTGTCTTCGGCGTAAATTCGGCGGTGGGCGAAATGTAGCCGATCCAGCCGCGATAGAACCGGCCAGGATAGCTGTCGGTACCGGCGGTGGCCACCATGCCGAGCCGGATCCGGCCGAGTTCGTTCTCCGGCACGTAGGCGCGCACCCAGAGCGGGTTCGGCAGCGCGACGGTGTACACCGGGGTCGAGGGCGACGCCATGTCGCCCGGCTCCAGGATGCGGTCCTCCACCACCCCGTCGGCGGGGGCGTAAAGCCGGGTATCGTCGAACTCCCGCTGCGCCAGCGCCACGGCCGCCACCGCGGACCCATATGCACCGCGGGCGGCGGCGATATCCTCCTCCCGCGGGCCTTTCGCTGCCAGGATATAGGCTTGCCTTGCGGCCTGGTACTGCTGCCGTGCGGCGTCATACGCCGCCTTGTCGTCGTCGCGCTGCTGGACCGTCGCCGCGCTGGTCCTGGCGAGGATCGCGAACCGCTGATAGGTGATGCCGGCATTGAGATAGGTCACTCGCAGCGCCTCCATCGTCGCCTTCGCCTGGAGGATCTGTTCCGGCCGCGTGCCGGCGAGCAACGCTGCCAGCACCTCTTTCTGATTCACCATCTGCCCCTCCGCCTGGGCGAGCGCGGCGGCGTAGCGGGTATCGTCCAGGGTGGCGAGCAACTGGCCGCGCTTCACCACCGCGCCCTCCTGCACCAGCAGCGTCGTGATGTGGCCGCTGTCATTGAAGGCCGGTTGCACCTCGCGGATATCGACGTCGCCGTACAGGGTGAGCGTGTGCGGCGCATCCGATTTGCGGCCATTCAGATAGACCCAGGTGCCGGTGCCGGTCGCGAGGGCGACCAGCAGAAGGGCGATGCGGATTCTGGCCGTCATGATGGATCGCGTTCCGTTCCTTGCGGCGCATCCAATTCATGCACCGAGCGTCTGACGGCCATGGCCGGCCCCTTTAGAAGCTGATCACGGCGGCAACCCCGAGCGCCAAGCGGACGAAGGCGTCCCGGGTCTGTTCCGGCCGCCGGCCGCACCCGACTGCAGCGCCTGGGTGGCCTTAAACGCACCGCCGGAGGTGCGGATCGCGGTGCGCACCGGGGTGCGGAGAACCACGTCACGCCGGGACATCGCTTCGCCTCCATTGCGCCGGGCGCCCGTGTAGATCGGCGTGGTCGCGGGCGCCTTGATCCGGATCAATCGGCGGGCCGACTCTTGCGCACCATAATCCCCGGCTTCTTTTGCGCACCATAATCCCCGGCTTCGCCACCGTGATGTTGCTAGCTAGTCAATGTGTCCGGTTTTTGTAGCTCGTGATCTGTCCGCTTCGTTCTTGTTCCGTGCCGCGGTGCGCCCGGCACGGAACGCCGCGATGGAAGCGTGTCATCCGGCGTGGTTTCGC
>Ga0307372_10014139_pt1 | contig 10246 bp, 10 predicted proteins | sample OX1MG_FD_202533 | JGI IMG/M metagenome (GOLD analysis project Ga0307372, IMG submission 202533) | Soil microbial communities from Risofladan, Vaasa, Finland - OX-1 | ecosystem: Environmental > Terrestrial > Soil > Coastal area > Acid sulfate soil | place: Finland: Risofladan, Vaasa | collected... | reverse complement strand
CTTGGCCTCGCTGCCCAAGAGCAACCGGCGCTGGCGCTCAGTCAGATGGGGACTCAGGAGAGCAATGCGCTGCTCGACGTCCTGTTCGACCCCAGCCATTGGGGCTCAGGATACCTCAAGCCACTAAATATTGCCTAAGTTGTTTCCTTACAGGTCCTTAGCTGGCGGATGAGGCTGCCGTCGGTGGCGACGATGCGTACGTCCACGCCGGCGACCAGTAGGTGGACTTTTCGGTGACGGTGTCTGGCCCCGACCGCGATGTGGCGGAGTTTGCTGAGGTAGCGGAGGGTGACGCTGCCGTGGGAGTCGACGCGGTCGTGGCGAACCCTGTAATGGGTCGGGCCGGAGGGCTGGACAGGTCGGGCTTTGAGGCGGGTGCTGAAACGGCCAGGGGGTGTCTGCCGACCTAGAGCGCGGTGAGGCCGGTGGTGGTTGTAGTACTCGCGAAAGGTGTCGAGTTGGGCCTGGAGTGGGGCCAAAGAGGTGGCCGGCGGCTGCTTGGCCAGGAACTTCTTGAGGTCTGGTGGAGGCGCTCGAACTTGCCGCAGGTCTGGCGGTGGTAGTGGGTGGAGTGCTTGACCTCGATGCCCAGGGCCTCCAGCTCGAGAGCGACCTTGCCGCGGCGGGAGCGGCCGCTGAAGACGGCGGCGTTGTCGCTCAGGAAAGAAGCCGGAAGGCCATAGGCATCGGAAGCCGTAAAGAAGGAGCCGACCACGTTCTGGGCCTTGACGGTGGGGTAGGCAGTGGAGCCCAGGAAGAGCCGGGAGTGGTCGTCCTCGCCATAGTCCGAGTACCGTCCATCGCGGCCCACCGAGGACCTATCTGTCCTGGCGATCGGATCGAGCGCGCCAAGAACCTGCTTGCGAGCGGCCAACCTCACCATCACCGAGATCTGCTTCCTGGTCGGGGTTGAGAGCGTCGGGTCCTTCAGCTCGCGCTTCCGTGATCTCCCCAGCGGAGATCACGATCTCGCGTTATGGTTAGGCAAAGAACTGCAAAGACTCACTGGAGGACACCTTCGTGAAACGAGTCCTGACGGGCGCAGGCGCCCTCCTGCTTCTGGCCACCGCAGCGTGCGGCGGCACCTCCTCCGGCACGACCAGCACGTCGTACAAGGGGAACACGATCAAGCTGGGAGCTGTCTTCTCCCTCACCGGTCTCGGTGGCGTCTACGGTCCGCAGTCCAAGAACGCCGCGCTTCTCGCCCAGGACGACATCAACGCGAAGGGCGGCGTCAACGGCGCCACCATCCAGCTCACGGTCGTTGACGACGGGTCGGACAAGACGCAGGCCGCACAGCAGACTCAGACCCTGATCCAGGAGGACGGCGTGATCGCGCTGCTCGGGCCCACGCTCTCGAACTCAGCGGTCGCGGCGCACCCCGTCGCTGACAGTCTGAAGACCCCGATGATGGGCACGAGCAACACGGGTCTCAACATCGTGGGAACCTGCCCCTACCCCTGCGACTACATCTTCCGCGACAGTCTCGGGGAGCAGGATGCGATCCCGGCGAACATCAAGACGTACGCCGACGCCAAGCACCCCAAGACCGGCGTCGTGCTCTACCCAAACGACGACAAGTTCTCCTCCGACGGCGCCCAGATCGTCAATGACACGGCGCCCAAGTACGGGATCAAGATCGTCAAGACGATCCAGTTCACCAAGAACGAGGCTGACCTCAGCCCCTACGTCACCGAGGCGGTCGCCGCCAATCCAGACGTGATCTTCATCACCTCGCTGGGAGGCATCCCCGCCAAGATCATGACCACCGCGCGTGCCGACGGCTGGCAGGGTCAGTTCCTAGGTGGCAACGGGTTCAACACCGCCGCCGTGTCCAAGCAGGCAGGACAGGCCGGGCTCGGGGCGCAGTCGGGCAGCGCCTGGTACCCGGGAATCAACACCCAGTCCAACCGGGACTTCATCGCCCACTACAAGGCGAAGTACGGGGCCGATCCTGACCAGCTGGCCGCTCAGGCGTACACCGGCGTGATGATCCTGGCCGACGCCGCCTCGCGCGCCAACCTCACGTTCAAGGACGTGGCCAAGGACCGCACCAGCATGCGCGACGCCATGCTCGCCACCAATCTGAGCGACACACCTCTGGGTCCTTTCAAGTTCACCAGCAGCCATGACGTCAAGCAGACGATCTACGTCGTCGCCATGGACGGCAAGGGTGGCTTCACTCTCGTGAGCACGGTCCCGCTGTAGCCGGGGGGCGTCCCGCGGGGGGCGCCCTTTCTGAGGAGAGCCGATGGGACAGCAACTTCTCAACGCCATCTTCCTGGGCAGCATCTACGCGCTGTTCGCGGTTGGCTATACCCTCGTCTTCGGCGTCCTCGATGTGTTGAACCTCGCCCACAGCGCCGTCTTCATGCTCGGCGCCGTGGTCGCGTATTCGATCGTGGGCCTCCATGGCGGTCCCTTCTGGCTGGGGATGCTCGCCGCGCTCACAGTCTCCGCCGGGATGGGACTCGTGATCGAGTTCGTCGCGCTGCGACCGCTCCGGCGCCGGGGCGCTCCACCCCTATCGGCTTTGATCGCGACCATCGGTCTCGCCCTCATCATCGTGGCGCTGATCGAGCAGTCACATGCCGGTGGCTGGCTGGGCTGGCTGTGGCAGGACGGTGCCAACCCGGTTCGCTTCCCACCCGGCAGCGTCCCCAATCCCATCCTGCACGTGGCGGGGCTCATCATCCCCGGCGACGATATCGCCATCGGGATCGTGACGGTGGCCCTGATGCTGATCCTGGGCTGGATCGTCCGGGCCACCTCGGTCGGCCGGGCCCTGCGGGCCGTGGCTGAGAATCAGCGTGCATCGCGCCTGATGGGGATCGACGTCGATAGGTTGTTCGCCCTCACGCTCGTCGGCTCGAGCGCCCTCGCCGGCCTAGCCGGCGTCCTCTTCGGCCTCGCCCTGTCCGACATCGACCCCTATATCGGCCGCGACCAGGTGGAGTTGCGGGGTCTCGCCATCATCGTGCTGGGTGGAATGGGCAGCGTGACCGGAGCCGTGGTGGGCGGCTATCTGCTGGCTATCATCGAAGTCGCCGTTATCGTGGCCGGCTACACCAACCTGCGAGCCGGAGTCGCATTCGCAGCTCTCTTCCTGATGCTCGTCCTGCGGCCTCAGGGTCTGTTCGGCAGCCGCGTTCAAGAACGATTGTAAGTGGACTTCTTCGTCCAGCTGTTCACGGACCCGGCCAGCTTCTACAGCGGCCACGAGCTCCTGATCGCCCAGATGGGCGTCAACTCTCTGCTCGCGATCTCTATCTTCGTCACCCTCTACGCGGGCCAACTGACACTCGCCCAGGTGGGCTTCATGGCGATCGGCGCCTACACCTCGGTGATCCTCAACATCGACGCCAGGCTGCCACTTGCCGTGGGGGCCGTCGCGGGCAGCCTCCTCGCCGCAGTGGCGGCTCTGATCATCGGCCTGCCCGTGCTCCGACTGCGCGGAATCTTCCTAGCCATTGCAACCCTCGGTTTCGGCGAAGCCTTCCGCTTCGGAGTGCTGCTGAACCTTCCCATCACCGGGGAGGGACAGGGTCTGACCAACACCGGAGCCGACATCGAGGGCGGCATCGTGCCGGTCTGGATCTCGGTGGTCATCCTGACCTACCTGATCTTCTGCCTCACCCGCTCCCGGACGGGCAGGGCGTGGGCAGCCATGCGCGAGGATGAGGCCGCCGCTGCCAGTCAGGGCATCAACGTGGTTGCGATGAAGATGGCCGCCTTCCTCCTGGGCGCCCTCATCGCCGGTTACGCGGGCGCCCTCGACGCGCATCTGAGTTTCTTCGTCGACCCGACCGAGTACGCGACCCCAAGAGCTGTGGGCGTCCTCATTTTTGCTGTCGTCGGCGGCACGGGGTTCGTGCTGGGGCCGGTGGTTGGCGCCATCTTCCTGACTGCACTTCCCGAGATCCTGCGATTCGCGGCGGACTACAGAGACGCTGTCAACGGCCTCATTCTGCTGCTGATCATCATCTTCCGGCCCCAGGGCCTCGTGAGCCGAGGAGGACTGGCGATCATCCGCCCCCGATGGTGGCCGCTTGCTCGAAGCTGAGGGCATCAGCCGCTACTTCGGGGGCGTGAAGGCAGTTGACGGGGTCGACCTCAAGATCGAGGCCGGCAGCATCACGGGTCTCATCGGACCCAACGGCGCCGGCAAGACCACCTTCGTCAACATCCTCACCGGATACGTGCGCCCGCAGGCAGGGCGGATCCGACTGGAGGGCAACGACATCACAGGGCGGTCGCCGCACGAGATGGCAAGCTTGGGGGTGGCGCGCACCTTCCAAACGATTCGCCTGTTCCGCGACATGACCGTCCTGGAGAACGTCCAGGCGGGTATGCACCTGCGCCGCCCCGACGACCTGCTCGCCCATCTGCTGCCGCTACCCGCGCTCAGAGGAGAAGCTCGCAGGGCGGCGGCTGAGGCGCGTGAACTGCTGAGACGCGTCGGTCTAAATCCGGAGGTGGTCGGCGCCGCCCGCGCGTCACAGCTGTCGTATGGCGACCAGCGTCGCGTCGAGATCGCTCGTGCGCTCGCTCTGCAGCCCAAACTCCTGGTCCTCGACGAGCCGGTCGCCGGGATGAACCCCTCAGAGAAGGGGCGGATGCGGGATCTCATCGCACGTCTCCCCGACCACGGGGTGACTGTGCTGATGATCGAGCACGACATGCGACTCGTGATGGGCGTCTGCGACCACATCGCGGTCCTGAACTTCGGCCGCCGCATCGCGTCAGGCACACCGGCGGAGATCGGGGCGAATCCGGAGGTCATCACCGCCTACCTCGGCGCGGACTCCGAGCGCACGGCGCGCCCGGCCGGTACCTCCTTGGGTACCTCCTCACTGCTGAAAGTCACAGACCTCGACGTTTCCTACGGAGGCGTTCAGGCTGTGGCGCAAGCCTCATTTGAAGTCGGCGAGGGCGAGCTAGTCGCCCTGATCGGTCCCAACGGCGCCGGCAAGACGACGATCCTCAACACTCTGAGCGGCCTGCTTCGGCCCGACCGTGGCTCCATCGAATTCGCCGGCCACGCGATAACGGGAGCGCCCAGCCATCGCATCGTGCGAAGCGGCCTCATCCATGTGCCCGAGGGCCGTGAGGTGCTGGCGCGTCAGACCGTGCGTGAGAATCTTGAACTGGGCGCATTCACACGCCGCGACCGGCACGCGATCAGGGCCCAGGTGGACGAGCTTTTGACGCGCTTCCCGATCCTGCGCGAACGAGCCAGCCTGCCCGCGGGCCAGCTTTCCGGAGGCGAGCAGCAGATTCTGGCCATCGCTCGCGGCCTCATGGCACGACCTCGCCTGCTCCTGCTGGACGAGCCGTCTCTAGGACTGGCGCCACTCATGGTGGACCAAGTCTTCAGGATCATCGACGAAATTCGCACGGACGGCACCACGGTTCTACTTGTCGAGCAGAACGCCAGACGTGCCCTGCAGGCGGCTGACCGGGCGTACGTCCTGGAGTCGGGCAGGGTCGTTCTTTCGGGATCCGGGGCTGAGCTACTCGAGGATCCGAGGGTACGTGCGACCTACCTCGGAGCTTGACTCTTCGGGTTACGGCTGGGGGGCTGGACACCCGCTTGCTGACCCGACCGATGGGATGCCGCGACGGGCGGCCTCGATCACCGTGTAGGCGTCTCCTCCCGCGCCCACGTCGATGAAGGGCGCGGCGGCACTGCAGGTCTCCCAGACCTTCTCAAGCCGGCGCAGGTACGCCTTCTGCCAGCTCTCGAGCCGGTAGGGTCTGGCTCCGCCCCAGGGTCCGGTCGTACAAGTCGCGTTGGTGATCGTGCTGCTTCTTGGAGCTCGCATCGTCGTCCTCGAGAACCAAGAGCGGAATGCCGTCGACGACCTGAAAGCGATGCCCACCCTCGCATACGGCCTCCTCGCCGACGTGAACTTGGCGGCGGCAGCGAGGGCAGCGGAGGAGCGAGAGGAGGTCAAGATTCGCGCTGGACGCCGATCGCGGCTTCGCGTCCGCCTTCACCGGTTGAGGATCATTGCCAGTCGTCGCAGTACCAGGCGTCGCGGTCGTAGTCGAGGCTGGTGCCGGACTTCATTCGGAGCATGGTCGCTCCGACCCGGTAGCCCCGCTCCACCAGGGCCTCGAGGGCAGGAACGGCCGTGCCCGGCAGACGGGTCGAGATCGACTTGAAGCCCTCGGTGCGCGCCGCCTCTTCGCAGACCGCCACCAGCGAGCGGAAGGTGTCGGGGCCGTCGGCCGCGACAAGCGGGATGAACGCCTCTTCCGCGGTGACGTGGAAGGCGTCACGGACGTGCACTATCGCCAGCCCGTGGTGGGAGGCGAAGACGCGCCCGACGCCGCGTTGGATGGTGGCGCGGACCTCGAGGACCGGATCGAAGCCCGGGTAGAGGAAGCCGAGGTCGGGAAGTGGCAACCGTGGATGCTGGAGCGGCGCGGGCGCTGTCGCGGTTGACGCGGTCGCTTCCCGCTCCAGCGACTTCGTCAGCTGGACGCCCACCCAGCCGGGCTGGAAGCCGAGCTTGCTGTAGAGGTGGACATGGGCCGCGCTCTGGCCGAACGTCTCGAGGCCCATCAGGCGCACGCCGGAGGCCGACCAGAACCCGCGGACTTCCGCGACCAGCGCCTGCCCGATGCCCCTTCCCTGCATCGCTGTGTCGACCGCGAGCGGTCCGAACCAGCCCTGGCTCCCGCGGCGCACGGAAAGGATCGCCCCGGTCAGGCGGCCCGAATCGACCGCTACCAGGCAACCCTCAGGGTCCGTCGCGAGGCGCAGGGCCAGGCCGGCGGGTGAGAAGAAAGGGCGAGTCAACTGCTGGCCGGTCAGGCTGCCGATGACGCTGATGAAGGCGCCGTCGGCGATGGCGGCCACCTCCTCCAGGTCCGCGCCAGCCATCCGCCTGATCTCCAAGGAGCATGAAGGCTAGCGCTTGTTTCTCGACCGTAACCGGTGATGGTGGAAGTGTTGAGCGCTGCCCGGGCGCCGGAAGACGTTCGGTTCCCCCTCCCGGTGCGCGGCGAGATATGCCTCCGCTGCGGAGCGCGGTCGGGCGTCGCTGGCAGCGAGGTCGGCGCGCGCCACCGCGGCCGACCTCGCAAGGTGACGCGGGGGAAGGTGCGACCAAGACCGGGAGAGGCAAGCCTTTAGCTGCGAGCGGCGCAGGTGACCTACCCTTGGTGGCCCGACATGAAATTGCTCGACCTGTCTCAGGACTTCTCGATGCACACCCCGGCCTTCGCCAGCTACACCGGGCCCAGCATCAAGTGGGTCAAGCGGTTGGCTTTCGACAAGGCAGGCGGGCAGGAGATCACCACCACCCTCCACGTCTCGACCCATCTCGACGCTCCGGCCCACTTCCTGAGCGGCGGCAAGTTCATCGGCGACCTGCCCCTGCAATGGCTCGTCGGCACCGCCTGCGTCATCGACCTGGAGCGGATGGGCGTCGGCGACTACGACCTCTACGGTCCCGAGCACTTCGAGCACTGGGAGCAGGAGACCGGGCTCCGGATCGAGCCCGACGAGATCCTGATCATCCACACCGGCTACCATCGCCACTACCCCGAGAACTGGGCAGACCGATCGGAGGTGGACGAGACGAAGTACTTCATCCGCCACCCGGGTCCCACGCGCGCCTTCGCCGAGTGGGTGCTGGAGCGAAAGATCCGCTGGTTGGCCGTGGACGCGGGGAGCGCCGACCATCCCATGAACACGGTCATCCGGCGGCTTCGCGCCGACGAGGCCGTGAAGGCGGAGGCAAAGCTCGGCCGAAGCCTCGACGAGGTCTTTCCCGTCGACGACTACCAGCTCATGCACACGCTGCTCTTCCCGCACGACGTCATTCACATCGAGAACCTGGGCGGCGACATCGACCGGGTGCTCGACCGCAAGATCCAATTCGGATGCTTTCCCTGGCGGTTCCAGGGGGGCGAGGCGGCCTTCTGCCGGGCAATCGCCTTCCTGGCGGAGTAGCCCAGAGATGAAGCCGGCGCCGTTCGAGTACCACTCACCGGCGTCGGTCGCCGAAGCGCTCATCCTGCTGGCCGAGCTGGAGGACGCCAAAGTCCTCGCCGGCGGCCAATCTCTGATACCCCTGCTGAACTTCCGCCTCGCCCGGCCCGCCCACCTGGTCGACATCAACGAGATCGTCGAGCTGGGCCGGATCGTCGAGCGTGACGGTGGGATCGCGATCGGCGCCAACGTCCGCCAGGCCGACGCGCAAGCCGACCCCCTGGTCCGGAACCGCTGCCCGCTGCTGCCGGTCGCGCTGGGCCTGGTCGCGCACCCGGTGATCCGCAACCGCGGCACCGTGTGCGGCAGCCTTGCACACGCCGACCCGGCGGCCGAGCTCTGCGCGACCCTGCTCGCGCTCGACGGCCGCGTCAGGGCCCGCTCGCTGCGCGGCGAGCGCGTCATAAGCGCCTCCGACCTCTTCCTCGGTCCGATGGAATCTGCCCTGGCGGCGGACGAGCTTCTGACCGAGGCCTGGTTCCCCAACTTCGTGGGTCCGGGGGCGATCAGCGAGGAGGTCCGGCGCCACGGCGACTTCGCGATTGCCGGGGCAGTGCGCGCGGGCGACCGGCTAGCGGTCTTCGGCGTGGCGACGAGACCGCAGCTGGCCGATCCCGCGGACCCGACCCGCGGGCTGTCACCCAGCGCGCAGCCCGAGTGCAGCCCGGAGTTCCGGCTTCACCTGCTGGAGGCGGTGGTCGAGCGGGTGATGAAGGCGTGAGGGTCAACGGACTCGAGCGGCCGGACGCGACCGACCCGCGGCTGCTGCTCTCCGACCACCTCCGCCACGGCCTCGGGCTGACCGGCACCCATGTCGGGTGCGAGCACGGCGTCTGTGGTTGCTGCACCGTCCTGCTCGACGGCCACCCGGTCCGCTCCTGCCTGCTGCTGGCCGTCCAGGCGCGCGGCCACGAGGTCTCCACGGTCGAGGGGCTGGCTGCCGACGGGAAACCCCTCCACCCCATCCAGGTCGCATTCAACGAATGCCACGGGCTCCAGTGCGGGTTCTGCACGCCGGGCTTCCTGATGGTGACCTCGGCGCTCCTGGCGACCAACCCCGAGCCCAGCGAGGCCGAGATCGAGGAGGCGATCAGCGGCAACCTCTGCCGCTGCACCGGCTACGCCGGCATCCGGCGCAGCGTCCGCCGCGCCGCCGAGCTCACCGGTCGATGAGCACCAGGCTCTTCGGGGAGCGGATCGCGCGCAAGGAGGACGATCGACTGCTGCGCGGCCGCGGCCGCTTCACCGACGACATCGACGAAGGCGCGCTCGAATGCGCCTTCGTCCGCTCGCCCTTCGCCTCGGCACGGATCCGCTCCATCGACGTCACCGCCGCGCGGTCGGCGCCGGGGGTGGTGGCCGTCTACACGGCGGCCGACGTCCCCTTCGGCGATCGCGAGCTACCGCTGCTCATCCCCCACCCCCTGCTGACCAACCCGCGCACCCAAAGGTGCCTCGCCAGCAAGGTGGTCCGCTACGCGGGCGAGGCGGTGGCCTTCGTGATCGCGGAGAGCCGCTACCTCGCCGAGGACGCGGCCGACCTGGTCGAGGTGGACTACGAGCCGCTGCCGGCGGTCGTCACGCCCGAGGTGAGCGCCCGCGCCGAGCACCTCGTGCACGAGGACGTGCCCGGCAACGTCGCCGCCGATGTCACCCAGGTCGTGGGCGACCCGGACGGTGCGCTGGCCACGGCGACGCACCGCCTGGAGCGCCGGCTGCGGATGGAGCGGAGCGCCGCCCAGCCGCTGGAGGCGCGGGCGGTCTGGGCTCGCTGGGACGAGGACGAGAGAAGGCTCACGGTCTACAACTCCACTCAGTCCCCCACCTCGATCCGGGGCGGGCTGGCGGTCCTGTTCGGGCTGCCGGAGACGAGCGTCGACGTCATCGCGCCGGACGTTGGCGGCGGCTTCGGGCCCAAGATCATGCTGTTCAATCCCGACGAGCTGCTGGTGCCCTACGCGGCGATGCAGCTCGGCCGGCCGGTCAAGTGGACCGAGGACCGCCGGGAGCACTTCACCGCGGTCAGCCACGAGCGGGCGCAGGTGCACGAGGTGAGGTTCGGCTTCGACGGCGAGGGCCGGCTGCTTGCCCTGGACGTGGACTTCCTCCACGACGGCGGCGCCTACACCCCCTACGGGATCATCCTGCCGATCATCACCGCGGCCCAGCTGCCGGGCCCCTACCGGGTGCCCAACTACCGGGTCCGATTCCGCGACCTCTACACCAACTGCACGCCGACCT
>Ga0307372_10014138_pt1 | contig 10247 bp, 8 predicted proteins | sample OX1MG_FD_202533 | JGI IMG/M metagenome (GOLD analysis project Ga0307372, IMG submission 202533) | Soil microbial communities from Risofladan, Vaasa, Finland - OX-1 | ecosystem: Environmental > Terrestrial > Soil > Coastal area > Acid sulfate soil | place: Finland: Risofladan, Vaasa | collected... | reverse complement strand
CTTCAGCGGTTCCCCAGGTGTTCCCTAGATCGGAGTTCCACCGTATTTCGATCAGAGGAGCGCCGTGATGCGCAGGCAAGTGTTGGGAATCGTTGGAGCCGCGATTGCGGTGTCGTTGACGGTCCCGGGAAGCGCTCTGGCGCGCGCCGGCGACCGCACGTTTGCCGAGACCTACCCGGCGGCCACGGCGCTGTGCCTGCGGGCCACGGCCCACCCCGCCACGCTCGGCCGTAAGCTCGAGCCGCAGGCCGCGGCGGTCATCGCCGCCTGCCAGACGCTGGACAACGCGTTCCTGCCGCTGGTCTCCACGGTGGATGCCGCAGAGGCCGCGCTGCTCAACACCATCGCCGCCCAGAAGCTGCTCGTCGCCACCGCCTGCCCGCGGCCGGTCCCGACCAGCGAGAAGGCAGCCTGCCAGACGGCTCGCGCCACGGCACACACGACCGACGCCGCCGCGCGCAGCACCAGGCAGACCGCGGTGACGGCGTTCCACACAGCGATCGAGGCCAACCGCACCACCTTCTGGTCGACGATCAGCTCGCTGCGCAGCACCGCCACCACGGCGTAGCCCAACCGCTCCCCAGCGGCGCGCGCGAGAGCGCGCGCCGCACGCGCGGGGGATGGCCCGATGGCTGCTACGGTGCCGGATCGATGACGCGGATCGCCACGCTGCCCGGCGACGGGATCGGCCCGGAGGTGCTGGCCGCAGGCCTCGAGGTCCTCGCCGCCGTGGCCGCGGTCGAGGTCGAGGAGCACATCTTCGGAGGCGCCTCGATCGACGCCAACGGCGTGGCGCTCACCGACGAGGTGCTCGCCGCCTGCCGCGCCGCCGACGCCGTGCTGCTCGGCGCGGTCGGCGGGCCCAAATGGGACACCACCGACCCCGCCAAGCCGCGCCCCGAGCAGGGCCTGCTTGGCGTGCGCAAGGGCCTCGGGCTGTTCGCGAACCTTCGCCCGGTGCGGGCGATCGAAGCGCTCTACGGCGCGAGCCCGCTGCGCGAGGAGCGCATCGCCGACACCGACCTGCTCGTCGTTCGCGAGCTGACCGGCGGCATCTACTTCGGCGCCAAGACGCGGACGGCGCTCGCGGCGAGCGACCTGTGCGAGTACAGCGTCAGCGAGATCGAACGGATCGCCCGCGTCGCCTTCGCGGCGGCACGCACCCACGTGACGAGCGTCGACAAGGCGAATGTGCTCGAGACCTCGCGGCTGTGGCGCGAGGTGGTCAGCCGCGTCCACGCCGAGGAGTTCCCCGGCGTCGAGCTCGAGCACCTGCTCGTCGACAGCGCCGCGATGGCGCTCGTCAGCTCGCCGAGCCGCTTTGACGTGATCGTCACCGAGAACATGTTCGGCGACATCCTCAGCGACGAGGCGGCGATGATCACCGGCTCGATCGGGATGCTGCCGAGCGCGTCACTGGGCAGCGCGGGCCCCGGCCTGTTCGAGCCCGTGCACGGGTCGGCGCCGGACATCGCCGGAGCCGGCATCGCCAACCCGCTCGCGATGTTCCTCTCCGTGGCGCTGATGCTGCGTCGCGGACTGCACTTGGAAGGACCCGCCGCAGCGGTAGAATCCGCGGTCGATCGTGCGCTCGCCGCCGGGTTGCGGACGCGGGATCTCGGCGGATCGGCGACCACGGCGCAGGCCACGGCGGCCGTGCTCGGATATCTATAGCGAAGGGAAGCTGGGCGCTGTGATCGAATCGGAGGTCATCTGGCACAACGGGGAGTTCGTCGCCTGGGAGGACGCCAAGGTGCACATCCTCACGCACGGCCTGCATTACGGCACGGGGGTTTTCGAGGGAATCCGCTGCTATGAGACCGCGCGCGGGCCGGCGATCTTCCGCCACCTCGACCATCTCGACCGCTTCGAGCGCTCGGCCAAGCTCTACTACATGGACCTGCCCTACACGGTGGCGCAGCTCCGCGCCGCCACGCACGAGCTGGTCGTGCGCAACGGGCTGCCCTCCTGCTACATCCGCCCGATCGCCTTCCGCGGCTACGGGCAGATGGGGTTGAACCCGCTGGACGCGCCGATCGACGTGGCCATCGCCGTGTGGCCGTGGGGCACCTACCTCGGCGACGAGGGGACCCGCAACGGGATCCGCGCGAAGGTCTCCTCGTGGGAGCGGATCAGCTCGCGCGCGCTGATCCCGCAGGCCAAGGCGTCCGGCCAGTACCTCAATAGCGTGCTCGCCAAGATCGAGTCGGTCAAGGCCGGCTACGACGAGGCGATCCTGCTCGACGACCACGGCCATGTCTGCGAGGGGTCCGGCGAGAACATCTACACCGTCCGCGACGGCGTGATCGTGACCCCGCCGCAGACCGCCTCGATCCTCGACGGGATCAACCGCCGCTCGGTGATCCAGATCGCCCGCGATCTGGGCTACACGGTGATCGAACGCGACATCGCGCGGGCCGAGCTGTACCTCGCCGACGAGGTCTTCCTGACCGGGACGGCGGCCGAGCTCGTGCCGGTTCGCGAGATCGACGACCACGCGATCGGCACCGGCGAGCCCGGCGAGATCACGCGGGTGCTGCAGGACGCCTTCCAGGACGTGCTCTACGGCCGCAACGAGCGCTACCTCGAGTGGCTCGACGTGGTGACGGTGCCGGAGCGGGCGAGCGCGTAGTGCCGACGCTCCTTTCGATGTTCGTGGCGCGAATTATGCGGGCGGCCGTCTAGCGCTCCGTGCGCACGGCCGCTGCCCGCGCTGCTCGCCCCGACCCGCTTCGAAAGGAACCACCGTGAACACGATCCAGCTATATGACGCCACGCTGCGCGACGGCATGCAGGGCGAGGGGATGTCCCTCTCGGCCGACGAGAAGCTGCGCGTCGCCCACAAGCTCGACGAACTCGGGATCGATCTGATCGAGGCCGGATTCCCGGCCTCGAATCCCAAGGAGCGCGAGCTGTTCGAGCTGCTCGCCGGCGAGCGTTTCACCCACGCCCAGATCGCCGCCTTCGGCATGACGCGCCGGCGCGGGATCGGCGCCGCCGACGACGCGGCGCTCGTGGCGCTGGCCGACAGCGTCGCTCCGGTCTGCACGCTGGTCGGCAAGACCTGGACGCTGCACCTCGAGAAGCTCGTCAAGGTCGACCGCGAGGAGAACCTGCGGATGATCGCCGAGTCGATCGCCTTCCTGCGCGCCGCCGGCAAGCGCGTCATCTATGACGCCGAACACTACTTCGACGGCTACCGCGCCGAGCCCGACTACGCGCTGGCGTGTGTTCGCGCCGCCGCCGAGGCGGGGGCGGAGACCGTGACGCTGTGCGACACCAACGGATCGTCGCTGCCCTCGCAGATCTCGGTCGCCACGAGCGCCGCGATCGCCACTCTCGGCGACGGCGCGCGCGTCGGAATCCACTGCCACAACGACGCCGAGTGCGGCGTCGCCAACTCGCTGGCCGCGGTCGAGGTCGGCGCGCGCCAGGTTCAGGGGACGATGAACGGCTGCGGCGAGCGCACCGGCAACGCGAACCTCGTCTCGATCATCGCCAACCTGCAGCTCAAGCTCGGCTTCCACTGCCTCGCCGACGAGCAGCTCGCCCGGCTGACCGAGACGGCGCACTTCGTCGACGAGCTGCTCAACATCACCCCCGACCCCAACCAACCATACGTCGGACGCAACGCCTTCGCCCACAAGGGGGGCATGCATGTCGCCGGTGTGAGCGCCGACGCCAGCACCTTCGAGCACATCGCCCCGGCGCTCGTCGGCAACCAGCGCGAGCTGCTGGTCTCCGAGCTCGCCGGACGGGTCAGCGTGACGGAGAAGGCCGCGGCGATCGGCATCGACCTCGACGAGGCGACCACGACGAAGGTGCTCGAACGGATCAAGGAGCTCGAGCACCGCGGCTACCAGTTCGAGGCGGCCGACGGCTCGCTCGAGCTGCTGCTGCGCCGCGAGACCGGCGGCTACGCGCCGCTGTTCACGCTCGAGTCCTGGCGCGTGATCGTCGAGCAGCGCGCCGACGGCGCAGTGCAGACCGAGGCGACGATCAAGATCTGGATCGACGGCGAGCGACGGGTCCGCACCGCCGAGGGCAACGGCCCGGTCAACGCGCTCGACACCGCGCTGCGCGCGGCGATCGGCGAGGTCCACCCGCACCTCGGCGACATCGAGCTCGTCAACTTCAAGGTCCGGATCCTCGACGAGGACAAGGGCACCGGCGCGGTCACGCGGGTGTTGCTGGACTCCTCCGACGGGACCGAGGTGTGGGGCTCGATCGGCGTTTCCGAGAACGTCGTCGCGGCCTCCTGGGAGGCGCTCGTGGACTCGCTGGAGCGTGGCATGCTCTCCGGGCCGCCGGCGTGAGCGACGCGGAGATCCCGCTCGCCCGACCGGTCCTCGGCGAGGCCGAGGAGCGGCGCGTGCTCGAGGTCCTGCGCTCGGGTCGGCTCTCGCTCGGCCCGCTGCTCGGCGAGTTCGAGCGGCAGTTCGCGCAGCGCATCGGAGCGCCGCACGCCAGCGCCGTCTCGAGCGGTACCGCCGGGCTTCATCTCGCGCTGCGCGCGGTCGGCGTTTCGGACGGCGACGAGGTCATCACCAGTCCGTTCTCGTTCGTCGCCTCGGCCAACGTGATCGTCTATGAGCGCGCGCGGCCCGTGTTTGTCGACATCGATCCGCGTACGCTGACGATCGACCCCGCGGCCGTCGCGGCGGCCGTGAGCGCGCGCACCGCCGCGCTCCTGCCGGTGCACATCTTTGGCTGGCCGGCCGACATCGCCGCGCTCGAGCGACTCGCGCTGCCGATCGTCGAGGACGCCTGTGAGGCGCTCGGTGCGATCCACGCCGACGGCGTGGCGGTCGGCGCCCGCGGCCACCCGGCGGTGTTCGCGTTCTACGCCAACAAGCAGCTGACGACCGGCGAGGGCGGCATGGTCACGCTGGGCGAGGCGAGCCACAAGGAGTGCATCGACAGCGAGCGGAACCAGGGCCGCGCGCCGAACATGGACTGGCTGGACCACGATCGGCTGGGCTTCAACTACCGCCTCAGCGAGATCGCCTGCGCGATCGGCCTCGCCCAGCTCGAGCGGCTCGACGCCATGCTCGCGGCGCGCGCCCGCGTCGCCGGCGCCTACCGCGACGCGCTCAGCGGCATCGAGGAGCTCGACCTGCTCTGCCCCGACGAGGGCGGCAACGTGCGCGGCTGGTTCGTCTACACGGTGGCGCTGCCGCGCGGCGTCGATCGTGACGAGGCGATCCGCGGACTGCGCGCACGGGGCGTGCAGAGCAAGCCCTACCTGCCGGCCATCCACCTGATGAGCTACTACCGGGAGACCTTCGGCCATCGCCCCGGCGAGTTCCCGGTCTGTGAGGACATCGCCGCTCGCTCGCTCGCGCTGCCCTTTCACCCGGCGCTCAGCGAGGGCGAGATCGCGCGGGTCGCCGGCGCCCTGGCCGCGGTGCTTGGGCGGGCATAGACTGGCGCCACGATGTCGCGCTTCGCCGAGCCCCAGGACCCGGACTTCCAGGCGATCAACGCCTCGCTGGCCTTCGACCGGCGGCTGTGGCGCCACGACGTCGCGCAGTCCCGGGCGCACGCGTCGATGCTCGCGTCGATCGGCGTGATCGAGGCGAGCGAGCGCGACGAGCTGCTGCGCGGGCTCGATGCCGTCGCCGGCGAACTGGAGGCCGGCAGCTTCGCGTTCGCGCCCGACGACGAGGACATCCACATGGCGATCGAGCGGCGCCTGACGGAGCTCGCCGGTCCGGTCGGTGGAAAGCTGCACACGGCGCGCTCGCGCAACGACCAGGTCGCGACCGACATGGCGCTGTTCGTGCGCGAGGCCTCCGTCGCCGCTCACGCAGCCCTCGGGGGGCTGGTGGCGGTGCTGCTCGCACGAGCCGAGGAGCACCTCGACTGGCCGATGCCCGGCTACACCCATCTCCAGCGCGCGCAGCCGGTCTACCTCGGCCACCACCTGCTCGCCTACGCGTGGATGTTCCTGCGCGACCGCGCTCGCTTCGCGGTGGTGAGGGGCGCCTGCGGCGTGCTGCCGCTCGGCGCCGGCGCGCTGGCCGGCGTCAACTTCGCAACCGACCGCTCGCGCGTCGCCGCCGAGCTCGGGTTCGACAGCGTCGCGCCGAACTCGATCGACGCGGTGTCCAACCGCGACTTCGCCCTGGACTACCTGGCCGCCGCGGCGACGGCCGCGACGCATCTCTCGCGCCTCGGGGCCGAGCTCGTGCTGTGGAGCAGCGAGGAGTTCGCCTTCTGCGCGCTGAGCGACGCCTGGAGCTCGGGCTCATCGATCATGCCGCAGAAGAAGAACCCCGACGCCGCCGAGCTGCTGCGCGCGAAGGCGCCACGGATCGTCGCCCACCACGCGGCGCTCCACGGGGTCATGCACGGCCTGCCGCTGACCTACAACAAGGACATGCAGGAGGACAAGGAGCACGTCTTCGACACCGCCGACACGCTGGCGCTGTCGTTCGCCGCGGCGCGCGGGATGCTGTCGACGGCGACGTTCGCCCGCGAGCGCCTGGCCGCGGCGGCGTCCGACGAGCTGATCGCCGCGGTCGACCTCGCCGACCAGCTGGTGTCGAGTGGCGTCCCGTTCCGCGAGGCCCACGGCATCGTCGCGGGCCTCGTGCGGGCGGCGCTGGCTGACGGGCGCTCGCTGTCGAGCTTCAGCGACGCCGATCTGAAGACGCTCGCACCGGCGATCGACCCACAGGCCTTTCGCGAGCTGCTGAACCAGCATTCGTGGCTCGAGTCGAAGATCTCGGCCGGGGGCACCGCGCTGGTGCGGGTGCAGGAGCAGCTCGCGGCCGCCCGGGCGGCCCTCGCGGCGGAGTGACTGATCTCTACGCGAGCGATGTGTGCGCGCTGGCCCGGGCCCTGGTCGGCTGCGTCGTGCGCCACGGCGAAACGGCCGGGGTGATCGTCGAGACCGAGGCCTACCACGAGTCCGAGCCCGCGTGTCACGCCTACGTCGGGCGGACGCCGCGGACGCTCACCCTGTTCGGACCACCTGGGCTCGCCTACGTGTATCGCTCCTACGGGATCCACGCGATGCTGAACGCCGTCGCCGAGCCGGACGGGATCGGGGCGGCCGCGCTGATCCGGGCGCTCGAGCCGATCGAGGGAATCGAGCTGATGCGTGCGCGCCGCGGCCGCGAGCGCATCGAGGATCTGTGTTCGGGCCCGGGGAAGCTGACGCAGGCGCTCGGCATCGAGCTGACACACAACGGCGGCGATCTGCGCGACGGACCGGTCACGATCTCGGCCGGCGAGCGCCGGCTGGAGGTCGTCAGCTCGACGCGCGTCGGGATCACCAGGGCGACGGAGCTGCCGTGGCGCTTCAGCGTCCCCGGCAGCCGCTTCGTGTCGCGTCGCTGAGGCGCGCGCGTCAGCCGGGCGGCGCCGCGGCGCCCCCGTTCGGCGCGGTGACGCCACCGCCGGTGGTGATGCTCGGGGTCGTCGTGGCGGGAGTGGTGGTGACCGTCGTCGGGATCGTGCTGCCCCCGCCGCTCGTCACCGTCGACTGCGCGTTGGTCGGTCCGGTCGACGGTGTCGTCGCGCCGCCCGGCGAGGTCGCGGTGCCGCTCTGGGAGGCCGGCGTCGCGCCGGCGCCGCCGGTGGTGGTGCTCGCGCTCGCCCCGGTCGGTCCGCTCGCGCCGCTCGACCCGGTGCTCGTGACCGTCGTGTGCGTCGTGCTGGGGGCGTTGGGGTGGGCGTAGTAGCTCAGTGCGGCCTCGACGTAGGTGCGCCAGATCTGCGCCGGGTAGGTGCCGCCGTAGACCGGCTTGCCGCCGTAGCCCTTGGCCATCGAGCGGTTGGAGTTCGGGTAGCCGACCCACACCGCGACGGTCATCCCGTGCGCCCCGCCGACCGAGCCGATGAACCAGGCGTCGGCATAGTTCGAGGTGGTCCCGGTCTTGCCCCAGGCCGGGACGCCGGGGATGGCGGCGGAGGCCGCGGTGCCGATCGGGCCGAGCACGTTGCGCATCATCAGGACTTCGTTCTGGTCGTCGCGGTAGCTGTAGCCGGCGACCGGGGTCGCGATTGTCGTGTTCTTCTGGATCACCCTGAGCGTGGCGTGGGGCCCGCTGGGCTGCAGGATCTCCTTGATGCCGACCGGTCCGGGACAGCTCTTGGCCGGGGGCCGGTACTGCGGCAGGGTGTAGTTCGGCGTGTCACCGCCGACGCACGTGTACGAGGTCAGCGTCCCGGTGGTCAGCCGGCCGCCGTTGGCGATCGTCTGATAGGCGTGCGCCATGTCGAGCGGCGTGACGCCGACGTTCAGGCCGCCGATGACCATCGACGGGTTCAGCGAGATCGTCGTCGAGATGCCGAACTGGTGGGCGACGTCGGCGATCTTCGGCGTGCCGCCGATGTCTCCGAGCAGCGAGACGCGCGCGAAGACGCTGTTGTCGGAGACCGCGAGGGCCTCCCACAGCGGGATCTTCGCGTTGTAGTAGCCACCCTCGTCGTTCTTGATCGTGAACGGGCCGTAGTTGGGCGCGCCCGGCTGCTGGGGGTAGACCCACGGACTGGACTGCACCAGCGTGTCGTAGTTGAAGTTGCCGCTCTCGAGGGCGGCGGCGAGATCGAACACCTTCCACGCCGACCCCGGCTGGCGCTCGGCGGCGGTGGCCAGGTTGAACGGGTTGCTGTCGTAGTTGTAGCCGCCGACCATCGCCTTGACCTCGCCGGTCCGGTTGTCGATCGCGACGAGTGCGGCGCCCGGTCCGCCGGTCCCCGGTGGCAGGATGTGATCCACCGTCGCCTGCGCCCGGGCCTGCAGGCCCGCGTCGAGTGTCGTGACGATGTGGTACCCGCCGGTGTAGACCGACTTTCCCGCCGGCCCGTAGTCGAGATGGTTGACCAGCTGGTCGGCGACCCAGCTCGTGAAGTAGCCGGCGCTCGGGTCGGTCGCCTCCTCCGAGGGGGACGCGACGTCCTGGGGTGGCGGCAGCGAAACCGTCTCCGCCTGCGCGGCCTCGGCGGGGGTCAGGTACCCCTGCTGCGCCATCTGTCGCAGCACCAGGTCGCGGCGGTCCTTGGCCGCGCCGGCGTTCTGGAGGTCGTTGAAGTTCGACGGCGCATCGACCGCGGCCGCCAGCAGCGCCGCCTCGTCGGCGGTCAGGTTGGTCACGCACAGGCTGGCCAGATCCTTGGTGTTCGGCGCGATGCCGCAGTGGTAGAGGTTCGACGACGGATCGTTGCCGAAATAGGCCCGCGCCGCGGCCTCGACGCCGTAGGCGCCGCTGCCGAAGTAGGCGGTGTTGAGGTACTCGGCGAGGATCTTCGACTTCGACCACAGGTGCGAGAGCTGGAACGCGAGTGCCGCCTCGCGGAGCTTGTTGAAGATCGTGCGGTTCTTCTGGTCGTTGAGCGCCTGCTTGACGAACTGCTCGGTGATCGTCGAGGCGCCCTGGATGCCGCTCCCGGTGTGGAACACGTCGGCGACGAACGCACGAACGATTCCGCGGTAGTCGATGCCCGGCTCGGTGTAGAACCGCTTGTCCTCGATCGCCACGATCGCGTGCGCCATGATCGGCGGGATGTCGTTCGGTGCCAGGAAGAAGTCGTTCTTCGCCGTCAGGGTCGCGAGCTCCGTCTTGCCGTCCGCGGCGTAGACGATCGAGTTCGCGCCGTTCTCGAACTGCGCCTGCAGCTTGTCGGTCAGCGGGCCGAGCTGCGGAGCGAAGGCGAGCACCATCCCGAAGACCATCGAGATCAGCGCCAGGAAGCTCAGCGGCACGACGATCGCCAGCAGGCGCAGCCAGCGGATCCGGCGGTTGCGCTTGCGGCCGCGGAACAGACCCCGGCGCCGGCGCTCACGCGGTGCGACCGGCGAGAGCACCGAGGCGACGCGGTCGGTCGTAGCAGTGCTGGAGTATCCGGTTCGCTCGTCCTCAGTCATCTGCTGGCGCCGCGGGGCGCGCGTCCACTGGCCCTCGTGGTGCGGCGCGTCGCGCGCCGCCCGAGTGGGGCGGGGCGGCGAACCGCCCACCGACAGCGGCGCAGTCTAGCATTGCGCCGATGACCGGACGCGCTGTCAAGGAGCTCGCACGCGGTGCTGCCGAGGTCCTGCCGGCCGGCGAACTGGAGCGCAAGCTGGCCCTCGGGCGCCCGTTGCGCGTCAAGCTGGGGATCGATCCGACGGCCCCCGACATCCACCTCGGGCACACCGTGGTGCTGCGCAAGCTCCGCGCCTTTCAGGATGCCGGGCACCTGGTCGTGCTGATCATCGGCGATTTCACCGCACGCATCGGTGATCCGAGCGGCCGCTC
>Ga0307372_10014137_pt1 | contig 10247 bp, 15 predicted proteins | sample OX1MG_FD_202533 | JGI IMG/M metagenome (GOLD analysis project Ga0307372, IMG submission 202533) | Soil microbial communities from Risofladan, Vaasa, Finland - OX-1 | ecosystem: Environmental > Terrestrial > Soil > Coastal area > Acid sulfate soil | place: Finland: Risofladan, Vaasa | collected... | reverse complement strand
CTTGCTTTCATTTCGGCCGCAAGCGCGGGTCTGCGCACACTGCGGCTCATGAAGCGCGGCCTGCGCCGCGCGGTTCGGTACCGGATGTAACTCCGGCTCACTTGAAATAGAAGGCCCTGTATCGGGCTTCCCGGGGCACCCTGCGCGCAAGGTGCCTTGGGAAGCCCTCCGCTCAAGGCGGAGGGAAGCATTGGTGCTTTACGAGGTTAGCCCGACTTGCGCGATGCAGCGCTGCCGATTCGCGAGCGAGCCTTGCGTTGACCCGGAACTTAGCCCTGGCCCCACGGATTAACGAGCGCCTTTACCGAGGATCGGAAGTCTTGGGTATTGCGCGTCACAAGCGCCAGCTCATGAACCTGGGCGGTTGCCGCAATGAACGCGTCCACGGGGCCAATCGGCCGGCCGAGCGCCTCACGGTGCGCCACAACCCGACCCCAAGCATCGGCGACGGCATCGTCAATTGCTAAAACGCGCCCTTCAAACCGCAAGGGGAGATCGTGGCGCAGCCACTCATCGATCCGGCGGCGCCGAGCGCCGTCATCCATGCGCTCCACCCCATAGCGGAGTTCGGCGAGCGTCACCACGCTGATGAACACGCGATCCTCATCCGCCTGGGCGAGCCAAGCGACGACCCCAGGATCGGGACGCGGCTTTACCCACTCGGATACGACATTCGTGTCGAGCAGGAAGGTCAAAGATCAACCTTTCGCAAGCCGCCTTTTGCCCGTTCGACCTTGAGCTTTGCGCCGCGCAGCGGTGAAGCGCCGAAAAACTCGGCCAGATTGCCGGTGCGCCTGGTCTTGCGCTCCCATTCCTCGGCCGAGACCACTACGACCGCCGTGCGCCCCTTGCGCGTGATGGTCTGCGGCCCGTCCGTACGCGCCTTTTCGACGAGCTCGCTGAACTTCGCCTTTGCTTCGACGACAGTCCAAATATCCGACTCCATCGTAGACTCCTTTATCTAAGAGGTCACAATAGTCATTTTAGTCATCTGCGGTTTTGAGGGCAAGCGCCTCCGGCGCCGCTATTGGACATGCGCTATTCGCAGCACTTAGCGCCTTGGTGCGCGTTCCGCAGCAATCGCGCAGCTCGCGACGCATTAGATGCGTGGCCTTCGCCGCGCAGGTCGGCGCCGGATGAATTCGGGCAATTTGAACAGGCGAGCCCCTGTATCGAGCTTTCCAGGTCGCCTTGCGGGTGCAACGCAACCCGGAAAGCCCTCCGCTCAAGGCGGAGGGAAACGATCGCGCTTCAAAGCGCGCTGAGGTCGATCCTCGCATCCGCCATCGCCCACAGTTCCGGGCTTTGGCTGACGAAGTATTCCCGGGTGTAACCCCCAAGCTTCAGGACCTCGCGCTTCATGCGCATGAATTGCAGCTTCTTGTCCGGATCGAGCGGCCCGTCGGATTCGTCCGAGAAGAGCGTCTCGTAGGCCTGACCCGACTCGCGCGCGAGGTAAAGAGCGATGCCTCGCGTGAGAGCTTCGTTCACCCACACGCGCTCGCCGCCAGACATGTCTTCGAAGCGCTTCGTCTCGTCGCGCTCGGCGTCGTGCACAAGAAGGTCGAACCCCTCGCGCAGTTCCCCTTTGGCGGTCTGAATCTGCGTCTTGATCGATACGCTGAAGCGCCTGCCGAAGCAGGCGAGCAGCAAGTCGTTCACCAATCCCGCCAGCTCCGGACCCGCATCGTCGATGGAGAGCGCCACGATGCCGTTCGTGCTGAATGCGCGTCCGAGCAGCGTCCACTTGGCGATCTCGCCCTCGAGGCGGGCGGCATTTTCCTTCGCGATGCGGCCTTCCGCGATCTCGGCGTCGGTCGCCTCGACCCTCGCCTTGAGACCGGCAAGCATCGCTTTGGTCTCTTCGCTGCGAAGCTCGAGCCCCGCCAGGTCCTTTTCGGTGCGCGAAAGCGCCTGTTCCGCCGCGGTAAGCCTCGCCTCGTCGAAGGGCGCCGGCAGCTTCGCCAGGTCGGCGGCGATCTGTTCCTCGGCCCGACGCAATTCCTCGTCGATCGCGGCGAGGCGCTCCTTCAGGTTCGCGAGCGTCTTTACGTGCTCATCCGAGAGTTCGAAGCGTTTCTTCGCCCGCTCCTCGATCCCGGCCTGAAGCTCGACGATCTGCTTCTCGAACGTGCCGATCGCTTCTTCCGCGTCGGCAAGCTGGGCCGCGAGTGCGGCGAAAGACTGCTGCTCGCGAAGGCGAGTGCGTATCCCCTCGAGCTCCGCCTCCGTCCGGGCAACCGCGTTGCCCGCGTCGGCGAGGTCGGTGATCGTGGCGCCCAGCTCCTCGATTTGCCTGCCGAGAGCGGCCTGACGCCCTTTCAGAGTTCCGAGCTCTTCTTCCTTCGCGGCAAGCGAGGCATTCGCGACGAGCGCTTCCGCAAGCAGTGGGCAGCGCGGCTGAAGCTCGGTGCCGTTGCACGGGACCTCCGTAGTCAATCTCGAGCGTTTCTTGAGGTCCTCGCACAAGGCGGCCTGGGCGTTATGCCGCTCGAGCGCACCCTGCAGGCCGCCGGCGAGCCGCGAGCGCTCCGCACGGAGCGCGTTCGCCTGGGCCTCGAGCTTTCGCAGCTCCGTGTGCCGTGTGGCGAGTGTCTTCTCCTCAGCTGCGAGGCGCGCGGCGGCTTCGGAGGACGCCAGGATCTCCGCTTTGCGGGACAGGAGCGCCCGGCGCCTCAACGCGAGCTCTTTGAGCGCGGCGACGCGAGTGTCGGCCTCGCGGTCCTGCCTTTGGCTCTCGGCCTCGGCTGCTACGTAGCGCTCGCTCTCCCTGCGGTGATCCGCCTCGCACTGCGCGCGCCGCTCGGCGCTTGTCTTCCGAAGGAGCGCAAGCCGCCTGGAAAGCTCCTCGCGGCGCTTTGCGGTCTCGGCGGCCGCCGCGCGCGCGGCTTTCGCCGTGGCGAGCGCGGTCTGCGCCTGGCCGTGCGCTTTCTGCGCGCTGCGCCGCTCTACGGATTGCGCGGCGCTCTGCGCCTCGAGCCGCTCGGCTTGCGCCTTCAGCGCCGGCAACCTCTGCTCGGCAGCAGAGAGCTTCGTAAGCGAGCCGCGCACGGCTTCGAGGCCTGCGCCGAGAAGCTTTGCAACTTCGAGCGCCCTGGCGCCGATTTCCCGGAGCTTCGCGAGCCCCAGGAGGTCCGCGAGGAGCGTCTTCACCTCCCCGTCCGTGTAGGCAGAAAGGAGCTTCCTGTTCTGCGCAGCAAAGACCGATGTGAAGAAGGTCTCGGGCTTGCCCAGGATCCCCTCCACGAGCCGGTCATAGGACTCGGATTTGCCGTCCGAGACCGTTCCGTCGGGCAGGCGCGCGGGCTGGTACTGCCCGTTTTCCAGGACATGCAAGTAGGTCTCGGCCTTGCGCGTCTTGCCGCTCGATTTGAACACCAGGATGCTGCGATAGCGCGCTCCGCCGTGCTCCCAGTCGAGCTCCTTCAGCGCTTGGGGTGCGAGTACGTGGTCCCAGTAGGAAAACCCCTCCGGGTTCGCCTTCCCCGCGCGCGAGGGCATCAGGCGGTACGGCTGGAGGTTATCGAGGATGGTGGACTTGCCTGCGCCGTTCGGGCCAATGATCGCCACTTGCGCGGCATCTGCCGCGAGCGCATCGAGATCGAGCGCGATCTCCTCGCGCCCGAACCCGGAACGAACGCCCTTGAAGCCCTTGAGCGTCAGCTTCTTCGGTGTCATGCAGTCTCCGAGATGACCGCGAGGCGCACCCGATGCGGGCGCGAGACCCGCGGGTGTTGAAGAGGCGCAGCATTGCGGAAAGCTTCCGCATCGCCGCGTCTTATGTGGCGGCGCCAAGGCCGCCGAAGTCGTTGCCGGAAGATTCCGGCCATGAAAGAAAACCAGCCGATCCGGGCGCCCGCGGGCGCCGTGTCGATACGGCGATGCTATCCCGCGGCTCGATTGGCGCAGGGACGAACGAGGGCAAAGTTGCGCCCGCTTTCGCGAACAACGTGCCGCTCTGGCATCCCCAACCGATCCGCGGACCGATTCGGGATGACCTCCCCGCTTGCTGCGGGGCGGAGCACGTCAACTCTTCCCGACCCCCTCCAGTGTGCTTAGCGCCTTTTGCACCCGCTCACGGAGCTTCGGAAGGTCGTTGCCGATCGTTTTCCAGACTATTTCCAGATCTAGCCGTGCGACACTGCGTTGCGCATCTGGTAGGCGACCGCCAGAGGCAGTTCCGGATGCTCTGCCGCGAACTCTGGGTAATGCGTCTCGATGTTGTGGCTCGCCTCGCCGATGATCTCGAAGTTGCGGACCACGGCGTCTTGGACCATCTCGTTCTCCAGAAACGCTGCTTCGCTCATGTCCTTGGTGTAGCGGTCGATGCGCTCGATCGCTTCGAGAATGTGCGCCGGGTAGTCGGGCAGGCGTTGCTTGTCCTGGTTCATACCGGCACTGCCTCGGCAAGTACCGTCGCTCGGACTCTCTGCGGCAGGGCCTTCGGGGTAAGCACGTCCACCGGCACCTTCAGGAGTTGCAGCAATTCGTGGCGGATCGCGCCGATATCGAAGAGCGTGGTGTCCGAAGTCGGGTCGACGAGGAGGTCGAGGTCGCTCTCCTCGGTATCAGCGCCGTGAAGCACCGAGCCGAAGACGCGCGGATTGCACGCATGGTGAGCTTGCACCACCCGGCGGATCGCCTCCCGGTGAACGGCTAGTGCAACCAATGGTTTCATGTCGATCTCCACTGAGGATTTTAGCAGGCACAGGCAGATGCGAGCTTGTTGCTCGTTTGCCTGCTTGCAGAGTCACTCCCCGCTTGCGGCGGGGAGGAGCACGTCAAGGCTTCCCGCCCCCTTCCAAATCGCTCAGGGCCTTTTACGACGAAGTGGCGCGCGCTTTTGCGAACAACCGCCGCGTGCGCATCCCGAAGTAGCCTACACGGAGATGCCTTTCCCGGGAGCGGCCCGAAGGGCGGTTCGCGCGGCAAGCTCTAGTAATGATAGCGCGCTTGCGCGATGTAGAGCGTGCCTGCCTCCACGCGGTAGATCAGCCGGTGTTCCTCGGTGATCCGACGCGACCAGTAGCCCTGCCACCCATACTTTAGCGGCTCCGGCTTGCCCGCCCCCGCAAAGGGACTGCGGCGAATGTCGGCGATCAGAGCTTCGATCCGCGCAAGCACCTTAGGATTGTGCTTGCGCCACCACGCGAGATCCTCTTTCGCCTGTGTGGTGTAGAAAGGCTCAGCTGCGACGCGCGCGCCCGCGCGCACGACGGGCAACTTCTTTTTCGATTTCTTCATGGGCGGCGCGCAGTCGCGCGGCGTTCCTGGGGCTGCGGAGCAGGTACGCTGTCTCTTCCAAGGCGGCGTAATCCTCCGCCGATAGCAGCACCGCGGGTTTGCCGCGCTGGCGCACGATAAACAGTGGCGTGCGGTCTTCGTTCACCTTATCAAGCGCCTTGGCGAGGTGATTGCGCAGGCGGGAGTAAGTAATGGTCTCGGGCATGTGTCTGTCCAATGTATTGCACAATATTACCGCATCCCCGTGGTCGGCGCCATCTTCGGCGGGCGCGATGCATTGCGCTGGTCTCGGTTAGACGGGACACGCCTCGCCAAGCACCCGCACTTGCGCACTTTCGGCGGCAAATCCCCCAGCGGTGAGCACGTAGACGGGTACACCCAGCAGTTCCTCGAGCTCAACTTGCAGGCCGCCGAGGTCAAAAAACGTCGTACCGGCGAGTCCATTCACCAGGAGATCGAGGTCGCTGCCGTCCCGCTCAGCGCCCAGGACGACGGAGCCGACGACGCGGAGGTTCCCGGTGAGAAAGCGGCTTGCAGCCTCGCGAACGGCTTGCCGCTTGAGTTCAGGAGCAGTGGATGGTCTCACCGAGCGCCCCTGACAAAATGGTCCGATTCCAGGGTACGGCCCACAGTTTAGCGCCGGAGCGCCGTGGGCGGTGGCGCTCTGGCTGCATTGCGAACGCCTCAAAGCAGGCGCGAAGCCGCCTGTTCGAGCTCCTCGGCAGTGGGCTTGAGTCCGAGCGTCTTCGCCGACTGCTCGGCGAGTGCGAGGGCGTGCTTCCGGTCGGTCACCGTAATGCCGTGCCGACGAACCCGGTACCGCACGTCTTCCACAAGGACCGCCACCACAGCGGGCGTCGCTTTGCTCGTTGGCTGCTCGAATCCTGGCGGGGCGAACGGCGCAAGCGCGAGCGCGAGCACCGGATGGAGATGCTCCATTCTCTTCTCACTCCTTGTCTGAATTGGCGCGGGCACGGTGATGCAGCGCTCGTTTCTGCGATGCCGGACGCACTGGGTGGAGGCTTGCGCCTCCGGCGGTAGGCGCGGACGGTCCGCGCGCGGCTCGATGCCGGAGAATTCCGGCCTGTGATGAACGCTCTGCCCTCAGGGCATTCAGCGAGGCACGGCGCGTCTCGGAGAATGCCCACCTCCGAGGAGATGGGCTGCGTGACCTGTCACGCTTCGGCTTGGCCGCTTCCCTGGCAGAGCGGGCAGGTTTCCCGCTCCTCGGTGCCGTTCTCGCCCGCCACCGTCACTTCACCCTCGCCGCCGCACTCGGGACAGGTATCCTCGTGCTCGGCCCGGGGCGTTGATCCACCTTCGCGGTTCGGCGTGCCGATCAGAAAATCCAGAATCCCCATGGTTCTCCCGCCGTTTACTCATGCTCGAGCGCGGCCGAGTCGTCCGGCATCACTCGCAAAAAGGGCGCAAGACGACGATGGTCTCGCGCCCGTTGATCTCCTGCGTCTGGAGTGCTCCGTTCGGCCCCAGTAGACAAAGTCCTTGCCACTCCTCAATCGAACCAGGGATCGGCGAGCCGCTCACTCGCTCGCTTCGGGGTCCGTGGCGTAGGCTTCCATTTGAAAGTGGCATCCGTTGATGATCGCCCTCGCCAAGAGCGGCGAGCGCGGGTCGTTCTCCGAACCGGTTTGCTCCCATACCTCTGGGTCCACGGTAACGTCGAACGCCTCGTGTTTGTGCATGCTCGTTCTCCTTTCGTTATTGGGTGTAGGCCGCCCCCCGCGCCTGACCGATCGCAGGCGTCCACGGGACCGTCAGGGCGCGCGGTACCCGCGCCGGTGCCGCCGGCTCGCCTGCACCGCGCGGATGGCCCGCTCGGCGATACGGCCGCTGTAAACAGCGCGCATATGCGTCCCTCCTCGGGGTACGAGGCGCCGGAGCCTCCGGCCTTCAGCCGCGGCTTTTAGCGCTTTGGTTGGGTTCCCGCGTCTTAGCTTCCTTGTCGAGACCGGTGGCGGTGAAATCGATCCAGACCCACGCTTGCACGTAGGCGCCATTGTCCCCGCCTTCGGAAACTTCGGAAACCTTCGCGCCCTCATCGAACTCGATCTCTCCCTCACGCCCGCGCTGATTCCGCGCAAGGCTGAGAACTTCCTCGTCGCGACGAGAGACCGTGATCCTGCTGCTCCATTGGTGCTGGCAGTCGCGGCAGATCAGCTGTCCCCCCGGGATCGCCTCGACATAGGGCACGTCCTCATCATCGAAGCGATCGGGCTTACCCTTGCTGAAGTCGCACCACGTCTTCACTTCGACCGCGATGTGGGTGCCGCCGCACTTCGGACAAGCCAGCTTGGTCGTTGGCATTGCTTTTCCTCCATTGAGATGGCCGCCGCGAGCTTCGCGAGAGCCTGCGTACGTTCGCTCAGAGGCGATCCGTCTCGTAGACGAGACGCGCGTGGCGATAGAGCACCTCCTCCCGCCTCAGGTCACGTTCGCACTCCTCTTTGACCTCGTTCACGTGCTGCCCGACCGAGTGCTCCAGCCCGCGCCGGCAAAACGGGCACTGGTCCCATTCACGCGGGTCATCGGGCTCGTACTCGTCCCAACTTATCGGCTCCACGGACACTCTCCTTTCCGATTGAGGCGAGCGCGAACGCCCGCTTCGATTGGTCAGGCCAGGTAATCCCGGCCGGTCGCGCCGCGGCTTGGCCGAGCGCAATCTCGATGCCTGGCAATCCAGGCTCTTTGAAAGCGTGCCGCTTGGGCATTGCGCAAGGCGAAGGCTTCGCGCCTTGCGCAATGCCCACCGCGTGAGCGGTGGGCATGCTGTAGCGCGCCGGTCGGCGCAACCTCTCATTGCGCCGCTAACGCGAACGGTTCCGAAGTTGCACCGCCGCGAGCAAATCGCTCCGTATGCGCGGCGCCGCTTTCGCACGCGATGATCCGCGCGGCAATTTCCTCGGGATCACTTAGTTGGACTTGCGCCAGGCGCTCACCCAACCCGACTTCGGACGTGTTGGTCGCTCGACACCAGAGCTTGAGCTTGTCCACGTGCGACGTGGCGCCGTTCATGCCCTCAGCTCTGGCGCGCACGATCGGTACGATGTGCGGCTCGAGCTTGACTTGGGCGGCCTCGCCGAGGATCGACGCGATCGCGTTGCGATCGACGGCGTTGCGGTGTTCCTCGTCCACGTTCCAGCGCACCCGTACGAACGCGCCAGCGCACTCCTTGGCCGCCCGCTCGAGCTCCTCCGGCTCCGGTAGCCCCGTGAAGTCGAGGTGGATCATCCGCCGCGCCGGCGTCTCGGAAAACTCGAACGAGGCGCGCTCGGCTGACACGTCCCACAGCAGGCACCCCTTCGGGTCGACCTCCCCGTAATGAAGCCGCCCGATTGCGCCCGGGTAGGCGACCCAGTGGCCATCGCGCTCCCAGGCTTGATGCTTGTGGATGTGGCCGAGCATGAACGCCGAGCACTGGGCCGAGAACAGAACGCCCGTCGTGAACTCGTGATCGAGCCCCATCATCGGAACGCCGTGCTCGGTTTCGCATCCGCTCACCGTGCCGTGCGACACGCCGATCGTCGGCATCCCGAGAGCCCGTGCTGCCTGGTTGATGACGCCGTAGCCCCGTAGGAGCCGCGCGAGGTGCTCTCCCAGCGCCTCGGCCGCCTCGGTCGCGCCCACGGCCGCCGCGATGGCCGCCTTGTTGGCCGAGGGCGCGCACGTGAATAGCGCGTCGGCCATCGCGATGGAGGCGAGTTCGGCCTCGGTCGCGCACCAACCCGGAAACAGATGCCAGCGATCAGCATATAGCGCCACCTGGCAAAAGCGGTCTGCGACGAACACGGGATGGCGCCCATCGACCAACCGAAAGATGTCGAGCGTGCCGGGCGGCTCGTGGGAGAACGTGCCCTGCAGCATCAGCACGGGGCAGTGATCCGACAGTTGCCGCACGCGCCGCGCGAGCGCGATGAACGCCGGCGCGTGCACATCCAGCCGATGGTCGGTCGCATCGCCCGAGATCACCACCGCCTGGGCTCCCCAGGAGACGGCGGCGTCGATTGCCGCGGCAAAGCACCGATCGACCTCTTCGAGCGTCTCGTTTGCGTAGTGCAGGTCCGAGAACTGGGCGATTCTCACGCGAGGCTCGCCCAGCCGATCATGCGCGAGCCGACGGGCTTGCCGCGCAGGAAGATCGTTTTGAAATTCGCGATCACGTGCTTGCCATTGCGGCCTTCGAGCGCGACCAGGCGTCCGCCCGGATAACGGCTCTGCCCCACCTTCTTGAACGCGCCCCCCAAGAATCTGCCCGCCTCGGCGAGCTTGTTCACGTTGTGGCAGGGTTTGCACGTGATTCTGTTTTCCTTTTCCATGTCGTTCTCCTTGAGAAGTCGCGCGCGCAATCGCGTGGCTCGCGCATGTCGCGCCGGTGAGCCACAAACGCTCACTCGGCGCTGACCGATGTATTGGATGCATGAAGCGTCCATCCGGACGCCTCGGGGGCGACGGCCTGAGCCGTACGCTGATCGATGCCGGAAGACGCCGGCGGGCGAACTATCCTCAAGCGAGAAGCCTTGTCGAGACGCCCCATGAGCCGTCTGGAGAAACCCTCTGATCTTTCGCTTCGCAGCGCCGTAGCTATCGCCCTACGCCATTGGGCTCGCTGCCATCGCCGTTAGCGCGAGCTCCTCTCGGGGTGATGCGGCCGGAGTGCATCTAGGCTCCCGGTGCTACCCGAGCCTAAAGGTCGGAAACAGCAGCGATAGCCGGTCGATGCGAGATCGATGTGTGCGGAGCGCGAACTACACGCACCTGGTGCGCGGCGCCCGCCTTGCCTCCGAAAGAGGACGTTGCCCTTCAGTGAAAGGGCATCAGAGAAGTGCCTCGCTCTTGTCGTACCTGCCGCTATTGGTTTCGTCCTGGAGGTTTCTTCCCGGGATAAGCGGACGGTCTGGTCCGCCTAGATCGATAGCGCGGGAACTGCGGCGGTTACGCGGTCCCGATGCGATCGGACGCCGCGCAGCGCCGGGAGAGGCAGAACG
>Ga0307372_10014136_pt1 | contig 10247 bp, 8 predicted proteins | sample OX1MG_FD_202533 | JGI IMG/M metagenome (GOLD analysis project Ga0307372, IMG submission 202533) | Soil microbial communities from Risofladan, Vaasa, Finland - OX-1 | ecosystem: Environmental > Terrestrial > Soil > Coastal area > Acid sulfate soil | place: Finland: Risofladan, Vaasa | collected... | reverse complement strand
TGGGATACTTCTATTCGTGTGTCACATCGATCATATTGTCGTCTGCGATGCGGTCGATGAGTTTGTTATATGGGTCGATGCCGAAGCGTTGCTTCATCCCACCCGAATAGGTGGAAAGCGCCTTTTTGCGCACATCCCACAGATTTGTCTGCTGGAGCAGCGCGTCGACCATCTCCTTGCGCTCACCCGCCACCGTAACGCCTTTCAGTATGGCGAGGTGGTTCAGCATGTCCACTGCGGACATCCTGGGATAGACTCAATTCCTGCGGCAGGTATCCAAGAAGCTTGCGAACTTCGCCCTTCTGCATCAGCACGTTCATTCCGTCGAGATCGATGGAACCTGCGTCAGGGTCCTGCAGCGTTGCAATCGTGCGCATCAGAGAGCTTTTGCCTGCGCCGTTGGGACCTAGAAGGCCAAACATATTGTTGCCAATGGTGAGCGAAAGGTTTTTCAGCGCGCGCACGCCGTTCGGATAAACCTTGGAAAGATTTGTAATTGTAAGTGCCATGGAAGAAATCTCCAAAAGGACGATCTGCGTTGCCGATGATAGGCGAACATTATCACGACAACTTATAAAACTGCCAGCAAATATCGGCCGAATTGAAGGTTCGAAAAAGATTCGCTGCTGTGCATGAAGAGCGCATGGTCTCACACCGTTGCCGCCCCTCAAGGTCGCCCCTGCGCAGCGGCGCCTCGCGAACCATTGGCCGAAATGCCTGCTATTCAGCTTTTCCCTAAGTTCGCGGAGCAGATCGCTGAGGGTATCGAAAACTCCGTTCTTTTCATCCGGAAAGTCGTTATGGAACAAGCGATCTGACGCTTAGATCGCAATCACCGCCGTTGAGTCTTCCTGTGCCGCGCCTCGTCGTCAGCAATATCACTGCCCCTCATACAGAAAGCGGATGCTGCGTTCTTTCAGCACAGCCGCACGATTGTGGCTGTAGTCCCGGTGGCTGCGGGCCGCAGGATAGGGTAAGCCTTCTGTCAGACCCTTCCAGAGGATGCGATTGAAAAGCACCGGCGGTATACGATCCTCCGTCGTCCAGTCGAAACCGCGAGTCTGCCTCGCCCAATAGGCGGCGGGGTGCGCTTCGTGAAACACCGGGTCGAGATGACTCACCTGCCGCGACGGTGTAATTTCCATCGCGATGGGCTTTGGCGTGATGGCGGTGTAGGTCCAGTCTGACTGATTGAGATCGAAGACCGCGGTCATCGGCGGCTGATATGCATCATTGAGATTAAGATGACCAATCCCCAGCACATCCTCAATTGTGCGCACGATATTCACGGTCGAGTAGCGCCGATGGACGACCATGCCCTGCTTGACATATGGACCGGCCACGAAGGCGATGCTGCGGTGGGCATCGACATGATCCGGACCGGCCTGCGCATCGTCTTCGATGACAAAGATCAGCGTGGAGTCTGCGTAGGGGCTATGAGCGATCCTCTCAATCAGTTTGCCGACTGCGTAATCGTTGTCTGCGGTTTCCTTTTCCGGAGTATTGATGCCGTCAATCGCGGTTGCGAAATTGCCCTCGTGGTCGTGCATGAACCGGACGAGTTCGAGACTGGGAAGATTGCGGTTGGCGACGTACTGATTGAATTCATGCTCCCACTCAAGTTCGCGCCGGAAATCGGGATAGCCATTGTCGAATGCGCGAAAATATGGATCGGTGATTCCTATGAGTTGCGGCCTGATTGGAACGTCGACTACGGTATGGCTGGCGCGAGGGTCCGGAACTTCTGGCGTGTGCGGCGGAATAATCGACTCGAAACCGTAGTTCCGTACTGTAAGGCCATGCCTCAGCGCAGAGTTCCAGAGATAGCCCTGCTGCTTCTGGCCTTCCGGTCCGTCCGGCGACTCCTCGTTGTTCAACCCCGGGAGCAGATTGGGATCGTTCGGGTAGGCGGCGTTGTGGGCCTGACGCTCAGCGACCGTGGGCATATCTACATTCACACCGCGAGGCGAACCGCGGCCGGCATAACTCAGTGGAACCGTCTTGACGTTGATGTCCGTCTCGCGCGCCGATGTACTCCATGGCCAGCCGTTGCCACTCACCTCGCCGCTACACAGAAAGTTGTCGAGATCCACGAATTGTTCCGCCAGCCTGTGCTGATTCGGGGTGATGACGGTTCCAAATTCAGCCAGCTGAGGATCGCCATCTCCTCGATCCAGGTCGCCCAATACCTGATCGTAGGTGCGGTTCTCTTTGACAATGTAGATCACGTGCTGGATGTGCTGGTGAAGCGCCGCCATCACTTGCTCGTCCGATTGATCCGGCAAACTGTTCAGGTAGTCGTTGGCTGCGACTCGCTTCGTAAGCCGCGCGAGTTCGCGTCGATCCGGCACCGGAAAGGATTGCAGCCCGGCTTTTTCGAGCTGCAGAATATACTGGTTCGCGGACTGATGGGCGCGAAAGACCCCAGCCGGAAGCTGAGTTCCGTCATAGAGCAGATTGGGACCGGGGTCGCTCTTACTATTCACGTCATACAAGGTCTTGCCATCGCGGCTTATTCCGATCGATTGCGGGTACCAGCCGGTCGGGATTAGACCGACCACCGCGTGCGCGTCGCCCGGCGAGAGTGAAATCACCGCGATCGCATTCATTCCGCCGTTGGTGACGTAAAGTGTCTTTTCATCCGGCGACAGGACGAGGCCATTCGGCGCCGCACCCGGGAGATGTTGGGGGCCGCGCAGAATGTTCGCGGGCGCGGTTGTGCGAATGGTCTCGATGATTCGGTTCGTCGCTGTGTCGATTACCGAGATGCGATCACTATTGTCAGCGGCGACGAAGAGACGCGTTTGGGCGCCGTTCAGGACCATGCTGTTCGGATTGCCTTCGACGGGAATGCGCGTCAGCAGCTTCGGAGCAGCCGGGCTGGAAATATCGACCACATCGATTTCCCGGTCGCGCAAGCTCGAGACATACGCGGTGCTATTCGCTTTGATGGCGACGCCAAACGGAGATTCGCCGCCAGCGACGCCAGTTTGCGCAGGATCGATCACTCCTGGCCGGAGATCGAGCTCGCCCACTTTCGCGCGGCTGCGAAGATCGACAAGTGAGATCGCGTCGTTATAAATATCGGCGGCGACGAGAGTCTTGCCATCCGCCGTTACGGCGACATTGGCGACGGTTGGCTTTTGTCGAATGCCCACACCGTGCGAATGACCGAGTGCCACCGGTGCACCACTCTCGGCCCACACGCCGCTGGTTCGGACGAAGACGTGAACGTCATCGTCGACTCCGCCAGAGACGAAGAATTGATTGCCGCCGGGCGAGAAAGCCAGCCCGACAAATGTATTCGGCACCTGGAAAACCTGCGTTTGCCTGAGCGCGCCGTGCGCCACATCGAAGACGAACACATACTCGTTCGAGTCGGCGGCGACCCGGACGCCTTGCGCGTTGTTGAGACGGTTATAGCCGCTGGTGAGTACCAGCAGCGTGTTTCCATCCGGACTGATCACAAGCTTGATGGCCTGACCCACGGTGTAGGCAGGGAAATCCTTGAGGTGTGGATTCAGCCGGGTGAACACCGCGCCCGTCGGTGCCAGCGGCGTGATGATCTGGCCGGACGGCATGGGTCGCGGCAGGCTATCTGTCTTTTGAGCAGTGGCGGGCGAAGCGAGCCCAGCCAATATTATTGCGGAGAGGAAGCTTCCCATCAGCACGCCGATCCAACCTTGTCGATTCATCAATTCATTCTCCAATCATGGAAGTATGCGCAACTCAAATCAAAAACAACCACAGCAGGGATGCTCCACCTTTTTACACCCGGGACATGACGCTCGCATGAACCGTCGATTGCGGGATATGGTCGGTGGAGGTGGCAAGCCCTAGAATTGGGATATAGGTCCGGCAGCGATGGATGGCCAACCGGTTTGAATTTTAGAGCGTGAGGGATACATCGACATGAGTGAAACTGCAATGGTGACGGAACAGCGGACGCACGAACAGAAACTGGACTTGCTTGCGGAAGTTGCGGTGCGGGTTGGGCTCGGCCTGCGGACAGGTCAAGAACTGGTGATGACAGCGTCGCTGGATGCGCTGCCGCTGGCTCGGCGCATTACGGAGCAAGCCTACCGCGCAGGCGCTTCGCTGGTGACAACCCTTTACAGCGATGATGAAGCAGCGCTGATGCGCTACCATTTCGCTCCCGATGAAAGCTTCGACCACGCCGCAAAGTGGTTGTATGACGGAATGGGCGCGGCATTCAAAAGCGGCGCGGCGCGGTTGGCAATCGCCGGCGGAAATCCCATGCTGCTCTCCAATGAAGACCCCGAAAAGGTGGGGCGAGCAAATCGCGCTGTCTCGCAAGCCTATCGACCGGCGCTCGAACTGATCACGCGCCACGAGATCAACTGGACCATTGTCGCCAGCGCAACTCCCGCATGGGCGGCGGCGATGTTTCCCGGAGATGCTCCAGACGTGGCGCTGGCGAAGCTGTGGAATGCCATCTTCCAGACGACACGGATCAATGCCGAGGACCCTGTTGCCGCGTGGAAGACGCACGATGCCGGGTTGCATCAACGCGCCGCGCGATTGAATGAAAAGCGGTACGCCGCACTGCAATATCGCGGCCCTGGGACCGATTTCCGGCTGGGGCTCGCCGAGGACCATCTTTGGCTGGGCGGCGGGACAACGGCGGGTAACGGCCTCTACTGCATTCCCAATATGCCTACGGAAGAAGTGTTCACCACGCCGCACAAGGACCGCGCGGATGGCACGGTGACAGCCACCAAGCCGCTCTCACATCAGGGGACGATGATCGAAGGGATTCAGGTGCGCTTTGAAAAGGGACGGATCGTAGAAGCGCGCGCCAGCCGGGGCCAGGAAGTGCTGCAACGGCTGATCGACACCGACGAAGGTGCGCGCCGTTTGGGCGAAGTCGCGCTCGTGCCGCATTCCTCGCCAATTGCAGCCAGCGGAATGCTTTTCCTGAACACGCTATTTGATGAGAATGCCGCGTCGCATATCGCGCTTGGACAGTCGTACACATCGTGCCTGCGCGATGGAGATACGCTGACTCCGGAGCAGCTTGCGGCGAAAGGCGCCAACGATAGCCTGATTCACGTGGACTGGATGATCGGATCCGGCAAGCTGGACATCGATGGCATTACGAGCGCGGACACTGCGGAACCTCTGATGCGCCAGGGAGAATGGGTCTAAGCCAGGTAATTCACGCCCGAGCAGCGCAATGCCTCCAGCGCTTCGAATGGATCCTGGGGGCTAAAGAATTTTCACTATGGATGTAGACCGAAGCGGCGATCTGGGAGCAGCTTTTCCGTCAAGAAAAGCTGCTCTTCCTTGAACGCCGAGAGTTCAAAGCAATAGTGAAAATGCTGCATATTCGCCAATCGCGAGTTCATAGCCAAAGACCGCGCTCAGAAATAATTATGCCGATATGGGCCGATTCCGCTGGACCTCCGTCAACGGGACGCGGACGGTTTGTAAAATGCCTCGCAGAATGGCGGTCGGGGTGGGCGGACATCCAGTCACCGTAAAGTTCACGGGGAGAATGTTGGCCACTCCGCCGCGACTGGCATAGCTTGTTCCAAAGATGCCACCGCAGGCGCCGCAATCTCCCACAGCGATCACAAATTTAGGGTCGGGGATCGCGTCATAGGTGCGCCGCAAGGCCTCTTCCATATTTACCGAGACCGGACCGGTCACCAGCAGCATGTCGGCATGACGCGGGCTGGCGACAAATTGAATCCCTGCTCCTTCCAGATTGTAATAAGGATTGTGCAGCGCCTGGATCTCCAACTCGCAGCCATTGCACGAACCGGCATCCACCTGACGAATGCAGAGTGCGCGTCCGAGGACCGCCAGCAGCTCTGACTGCAACGCTGTCAGCTCCGGCGATGAACCATCCAAGGCCGGCAATGGTTCGGTCAGCAGTCCTGTGCGCGCCATGCGTGAAAGTGTGTTCCACATAATTCCCTTATCCGTCTTGTCCGCTATAGGACAGGTTGAATGATTTGTTGATGAGCGGAAAATCCGGCACGATGTCGCCAATGACCGCGTATTCGATGAGCGGCCAGTTTTGCCATGAAGGGTCGTGCGCATGGCAGCGCCGGATGGTTCCGTTGGCCGCGTCCGGGCCGGTTTCCAGAACAATCAGCACCGGGCCACGCCAGGATTCAATCACTCCCAGCCCGAGTTGATAAGGCGCCGCAGCGGGAACGGGGATATTGACCTGTCCTGCGGATGCAGGGACAGTGCCAGCGGAAAGCTCCTGCAAAAATGCGCGGCAGAGACGCAGAGATTCGTAAACCTCGTCGAAGCGTATCTGCACCCGCGCGGCAACATCACCGGCAGATTGCACAATACATTTCGCGGCAATATTGTCATAGGGTGGCCAGGGATTGTCGACTCGCAAATCGCGCGCAATGCCGGAAGCGCGCGCAACCAGGCCCAGCGCGCCCAATTTTTCGGCGACAGATTGTTGCAGCCGCCCCGTCCCGCGAAAACGGTCCTGCAGCCCTGCGTGCTCGTCATAGATCGAGCGCAGGTTGGTGGCGGACTGCTCCAGATCGGCGTACAACTCCAGCAGACGCGCGGGTGCTTCGGCGGGCAGATCGACGGCCACGCCGCCGGGAACCACATAGTCGAGCAGATACCTCGCTCCAAACGCGGCAGCGTTGCTGCGCAGCAGGTCTTCTTTGAGGCGCGAGAAATGCGTCAGTCCAAAAGCAAAGCCGGCGTCGTTGCCCAGGGCGCCCAAATCTCCCAGATGATTGGCCAGTCGCTCGTGTTCCAGTGCCAGGGCGCGCAGCAGCGTGGCGCGGGCCGGACAGGTGGTCCCGGTGATGGACTCCAGCGCCGCGCAGTAGGCCCACGAAAATGCGACGGCGGCATCGCCGGAAATCCGGGCCGCCAAACGATGGCCTCCGGACTGTGGCATCGTCTCAAAGAGCCTGGCCACTCCCTTGTGGGTGTAGCCGAGCCGCTCCTCCAGCCGCAACATCTTTTCGCCCACAACGGAGAAGCGGAAATGTCCTGGTTCGATGGTGCCTGCGTGGACTGGGCCGACCGCGATCTCATGCACACCGCTGCCCTCCACCATCACAAACGGATAAGGCGCGGAGATGTTCGGACGTTGCTGGCTGCCATCCACATCGCGGCGCAGAGGAAAAAAGTTCTCCGGCCAGCCGCCATGACGCAACCATCCGCGCCTGTCCGCTTCGGGGCCCAGGCTCTCCTCGGCTGCGATGCCCAACAGATCGTACACCGCGCGCTGCATTCGCTGCGCGACGGGAAAGATGGCCGCAAGGCTTGGATACACGGGATCCGCCGTCGCTTCCGTTGTTTCCATCGCGTGCTCGGCCAGCAACACGCCTTCCGTCAGAAGGTAGGCCGCGTAAATACGAAAGCAGCCATCGCGGTCGCGATCATCCGCTCCCCACAGTGCGAGCAGGCGCGCACCGGATTCGCGCAGCGTTGCGGCAAGTTGCAGCCATTGCCGACAGTCTGCGCGCGCACGACCGGCTGGCAGGTTGGCGGGTAGCGGGAGAAGTTGAAGTTCCAGGAATTCAGGTAATTTCATCCTATCAACCTCGCAGCGGCGCGAAACCACTCTGCCAGAGCAAACGGCATATAGATGCCCAGCGTCAGCACCATGGCAAGGTGAATGAAGACCGGGACCAGCGCCGGCGAATGCGGCAGGGGAGGCGCATCGCTTTCCCCGAAGACCATCGGCTGAACTTTGCGGAAGATGGCGGCGAAAGCGACTCCCAGCGCGACCAGAAGAAACGGCGTCGTCCAGGGATGCTCCCGCATGGCAGTGGTCAGGATCAGGAATTCGCTGGCAAAGACGCCGAATGGGGGCATCCCAAGAATGGCGAGCGATCCCAGCATCAAACCCCAGCCAATGGTTGGGCTGATGCCGGCCAAGCCTCGAATCCCATCCATCTGCTGCGTGTGCGCTGTCTGCGAGGCATGTCCGGCGGTAAAGAAGATCGACGATTTGGTGAGCGAGTGGACGGTCATATGCAGCAGCGCGGCAAAGTTTGCAATGGGTCCGCCGATTCCAAAGGCAAATGTGATGATGCCCATGTGTTCGATGGAGGAATACGCAAACAGCCGCTTGATATCGCGTTGTCTCCACAGAAAGAACGCGCCAACCACCGCGGAAAGCAAACCGAAGGTCATCAGCATCCGGCCCGGGAGATACGAGCCGATCGATCCCTCGACCAGGACCTTGCAGCGGATGACCGCATAGAGCGCGACATTCAGTAGCAGGCCGGAGAGCACCGCCGACACGGGTGTTGGACCTTCGGCGTGAGCATCGGGCAACCAATTGTGGAGTGGGGCCAAGCCGACTTTCGTCCCATATCCAACCAGTAGAAAGACAAATGCCAGTCCCAGCACACGCGGCTCGAGTTGACCCTTCACGGCATTCAAGTGGGTCCACAATAATGCCGTCATGCCTTCGCGGCCCAAAACCCTCTCTGCCGCAAAGTACAGCAGAATGGTGCCGAACAGCGCCTGCGCGATGCCGACGCCGCAAAGAATGAAATATTTCCACGCCGCTTCCAGGCTGGCGCGGGTACGGTAGAGCGACACCAGCAACACAGTCGAGAGCGTGGCTGCCTCCATCGCCACCCACAGCAGGCCCATATTGTTAGTCAGCAGCGCGAGAAACATTGCCGCCATAAAGAGCTGATACATGCTGTGATAGAGGCGCAGACGTTGTGGACTGAGACGTCCTCGCTGCTCTTCGATGCGCATGTAAGGCCGCGAAAAAAGCGCGGTTGTGAACCCAACGAACGCCGTCAGCGCGACTAGAAACACGTTGAAGGAATCGACAAAGAACTGCTCATGTAAGGCGAGCAGTGACCCGTGCCGGAGAACGCGCAGTACGAGAAATGCGGCGGCGACCAAAGTGGCGAAACTCATCCCGGCATTCAGCTCAGCGGCAAAACGACGCGCTCCAAACAGCGCCAGAAGGAGTGCCCCGAGCAACGGCAAGCCCAGAACGATCAGTATCTCCAATTCATTCCTCCTTCAACGCTTCCAGATGGCGCAAATCGAGACTGTCGAACTGCTCCCGAATCTGGAAGAAAAATATTCCGAGGATAAAAAATCCAACCAGAAGATCGAGCGCAATGCCCAGCTCAATCACCATGGGCATTCCGTAAGTTGCGCTCGTGGCCGCAAAAAACAGGCCGTTCTCCATCGCAAGAAATCCAATCACCTGCGTAATCGCTTTGCGGCGGGTGATCATCATGAGAAAGGCGAGGAAGATGACCGCAAGCGCAATGCCAATCGTGTTGCGGGTAATGGTCGTAGCCATCAAGCTGATGGGTTGCGCCAGCCCGAAGGCGAAGATGACCAACACCAGCCCCACCAGCATGGTGGTGGGAATGTTGACCAGCAGTTCGCTGTCCCATTGCGCGCCCAGGCGCCGAATCAGGCGGTGGAGTATCCACGGCAGTGCGATCACTTTCAACATCAGGGTGAGCGCCGCGGAGTAATACAGTTCCTTGTGGCCGGAACTGTACGCCACCAGGCAAGTGGAGGTGAACAGGATCGCCCCCTGCCAGGCAAAAAGTGTAATCAGGCGTTGCGTGCGACGCCGCGAAAGCATGGCGAAGGAGATCAGCAGCAGGAGGCTGGCCAGCAGGTTGAGCGACGGGACAATCCAATGAGGCGAATGCGGCATAGTCAGGATCCCAGCAAAAGGTGGACGAGCAAGCCCAGCACGGCAAGCAGAAATGCCGTTGCCAGATATTCCGGGGCGCGAAAGATGCGCAGCTTGGCGGACAACGATTCAACCAGCGCCAATGCCGCGCCAAAAACGATCAGCTTTCCAATCAACGCGCCGGCGGCCAGCAGCAAGGCCCATCCTCCATCGGCCCCATGCGTCGCGATCCCCCAAGGCAGAAACAGCGCAAACCCAATGCAGGCGTAGTTGAAAAGCTTCAGGCTGGAGGCCCACTCGATCAGGGCCAGGTGCCGCGCCGAATACTCCAGCAACATCGCCTCATGGATCATAGTGAGTTCCAGATGCGTGGACGGATTGTCGATCGGGATGCGGGCATTTTCCGCCAGCAACACCATGACAAACGCGACCCCCGCGAAGGTAAGACTGGGATTGATGGAGAGCGGCCCCGCAGAATATGCGTCCACCACACTGGGCAGCGCGGTGCTACCGGATAGAAGAAAAGCATTGAACAGGACCATCAGCAGGGCCGGTTCGGCCAGGAAACCCACCATCATCTCCCGGCGTGCCCCCATGGTGC
>Ga0307372_10014135_pt1 | contig 10247 bp, 8 predicted proteins | sample OX1MG_FD_202533 | JGI IMG/M metagenome (GOLD analysis project Ga0307372, IMG submission 202533) | Soil microbial communities from Risofladan, Vaasa, Finland - OX-1 | ecosystem: Environmental > Terrestrial > Soil > Coastal area > Acid sulfate soil | place: Finland: Risofladan, Vaasa | collected... | reverse complement strand
TGTCACATGACTAGAAATGATAGATCGCGCTCGCGGAAAACTGGTTGCCTCCCGTGGACGTAACGGCGGGCGCAGTGGCCGCCGTGGTGCTGTCCAGGATGGCGTGCATCCACTCGAACCCGAAACCATAGGGTCCATTACCGTAAATCAGGTCGAGTGCATATTGCTGACTCTTGAGCCGGCCTGCGGATCCACTGCCGATCCAGGTGATTACATCGCTCTGGTTCGGGTGGTCGGTAGCATAGGTAGCATACATCGCCCAGTTGGGGGTGAACTTGTAGCCGCCCTGCACATAGCCGCCGGTTTCCTTGATGTTGCCGAACTGCGCCATGGCGCCGAACACCTGACCGAGAGCCTTGCCGTTGTAGACGGCGGCTTTCAGCACAAACGGGCCAGGGTGCCAGGTGGTGCCCAACTCTATGGCTGAAGAGGTGATGGTGTTGGTGATCGGGGTGGGCGTGGTGCCGCCAACGCCGCTCAGATCCTCGGTGCTGTAATGGCCGACCAGATAACCCAGCCAGTCACCTTGCTCCGCATTCAGGCGTGCCTCAATCTGAGGCCGGAAGTTGACATTGCCAGCGGTGTCGAAGTTGACGTTATTACCCGGGCCATCCCAGTTACCGGAGAATGCACCCAGATCCAGCCGCCAAGCCATTGAACCCTGCGCCGGTTGGTTGAGGCTCTGCGACCAGACGATGCCGGGGAAGCGCCAGCCAATCATGCCGGTGCCCAAACCCAGTGGAAAGGCGATATGCGTCAGGGACTCTGGCACGCTTTGCAGCGGAAACAGCAAATCCCACTGCTGTCCGATGGTGACCGAACTGCTGCCATCTGCGCTGGTCAGTTTCATGAAGGCCTGCCGCAACCGCGGCGTCGCCTGCTGTCCACTGTAAGCGCCAGTACCGTTAAAGCCACCGAAGAAATCACCTTCCAGATGACCAGCAACGCTCCAGCCATTCGAAAGCGCCGGTCCTTTTATATCTAACCAGGCACGTGTGTTCTGTACACTGACGCCGGAGAGGTTGTGATTGTTGCCGGTGTTGGGCACCGGAAACTCGGCGTTCTGGCCGTTGCCGAAGATAAAGTCCTGACTCTGCCAGAAAGCGGTGGTATCGATAAATCCATGCAGTGTGATGCTGACGCTAGAATCGGTACTGACATTGCTGGTCACTGCAGGTGATGCGGGATCAGCGAGGGCGCTTGCTGCAAAACCAAAAAGTAACGCCGCGCAGGAAATTAGAGTTATTCTCAAACTGTTCGTATTCATGGTTGTTACCTCATACACAACAGATCATATATAAAGGCTGCACGCAACATCCTACGCGGCAGGGTTGCAGCGTTTGTACTCTCCATTTCAACCATTTGCAAATGATCTAAATCAATTACTAAAGGCATCTAAAACCTAAGATTATTATTGATGACGCTTAAATATTGAGCCTGTACAGAATTCCAGTGCCTTTAAACTATCTACGCAAACAAGTTGATGTAAATGGTTATTTTCATTAATAAAATAAGAAAATAATTCCCGGTTCCCACCTGTAGCTTGCTGCACCACCCCTTGCAGACCGGGATTGCCAAGCATATAAATAACGGGGATTCACTTCTAATAAATATTTTGGAGGAGCTACCATGGCAGAAGAATCCAAATCCACATTCGCCAATCCCGCCCCACTCGGCTTGGTTGGCTTCGGACTCACCACAGTAATGCTGAGTCTAATCAATGCCGGAGTACTGCCGAAGGGCGGGGAGCAGGTCGTACTCCCCCTTGCATTCGCCTTCGGCGGTTTGATCCAGATGCTGGCGGGGTTACTTGAGTTCCGTACCGGCAACACCTTTGGCCAAGTAGCGTTCCTGAGTTACGGGGCGTTCTGGTGGTGGTTTGCGCTACTTATTGTGCTCGGTAGCCACGGCGTGCTGGACCTGTCGCAAGCAGGCAGCACCATCGCCGTCACCCTGATCGGCTGGGGCGTATTCACCCTGTACATGTGGGTATCCACTTTCCGTCTGAGCAAGGCCTTGTGGTGGGTGTTCCTGACTTTGTGGATCACCTTCTTCCTGCTCGGCTTCGGTGCCTTGTTGGGCGTCAGTGGCCTATCGCACGCGGGTGGCTGGGTCGGTTTGGTTTGCGGGCTGCTCGCCATGTATACGAGTTTCGCCATCGTGACCAACACCACCTTCGGCAAGACCGTGGTGCCGGTAGGCGCACCCAAAGGTTGAAGAATATCTCGTAACAGCGATCGAACGGGCAGACATCTAGTGTGGCTGCCCGTTCGGTCGCAATCTAAATTTAATCATCAATGCATGCAAAGCATAGTTAGCGGCATGTGATGTATCCGCAAGGAGACAGTTCCATGGCAGACAAAACCAAAGCGAGAGAAAACACCGAGGTCAGCGAAGCGCAGATCGCGGTGCATTGGAAGGAAGAAGGGTATTTCCAACCACCAAAGAAATTCATCGAACAGGCGAACGTGAAGGACCTGGGTGTTCGCAAGCGCTTCGACATTAAGAATTTCCCCGACTGCTACAAAGAGTATGCGGACATGTTGACCTGGTTCGAGCCGTATAAAACGGTCCTCGACACAAGTAAACCACCCTTCTGGAAATGGTTCGTGGGCGGCAAACTCAATGCCAGCTACAACTGCGTGGACCGCCACCTTGCCCAGTACCGCAACAAAGCGGCGCTCATTTTTGTCGGTGAACCCGAAGAAGATCCGCCGGCTGCACTGACCTATCAGGAACTCTATATCCGGGTGAATGAGATGGCGGCGCTGTTGCGCGACTTTTGCGGACTTAAAGCGGGCGATCGTGTCACCCTGCATCTGCCGATGACGCTTGAACTACCGATCACCATGCTCGCGTGTGCACGGTTGGGCGTGATCCACTCGCAGGTGTTCGGCGGGTTCTCAGGCCAGGCATGCGGCACGCGCATCCAGGACTCGGGCAGTCATATCCTCATCACGATGGACGCCTACTGGCGTGCCGGCAAACTTCTCGATCACAAAGTGAATGCCGATATCGCGGTGCAAACCGCGAAAGAAATGGGTCAGAAGGTGGACAAGGTGCTGATCTGGCAGCGTTACCAGGGCAAGTACAGCGCGCCAACACCAATGGTCAAGGGTCGCGATTTCTTCGTCAATGAGATCCTCACGCAATACACAGGCAAACTCGTTGAGCCCGTGCCCATGGACGCCGAAGCACCCTTGTTCCTGATGTACACCAGCGGCAGTACCGGCAAGCCCAAGGGTTGCCAGCACCGCACCGGCGGCTATCTCGCCTACGTCACCGGCACTTCCAAGTATATCCAGGACATCCATCCGACCGATACGTACTGGTGCATGGCGGATATCGGCTGGATCACCGGACATTCGTATATCGTTTACGGTCCACTGGCGCTCGCAGCGACCAGCGTCATTTACGAGGGCGTGCCCACGCATCCCGACGCGGGGCGGCCGTGGCGGATCGCCGTGCGCTTGGGCGTGAATATTTTCCACACTTCACCGACCGCGATTCGCGCGCTACGCAAACTAGGATCCGAGGAGCCGAGAAAGTATAACTACCACTTTAAGCACATGACCACCGTCGGCGAACCCATCGAGCCAGAAACGTGGCGCTGGTACTACAACGAAGTCGGCAAACGCGAAGCCGTGATCGTGGATACCTGGTGGCAGACCGAGAACGGCGGATTCCTGTGCAGCACCATACCCGCCCTCGATCCGATGAAGCCCGGCAGTGCCGGTCCCGGCGTGCCCGGCATCTATCCGATCATCTACGACGAGAACCGTGAAGAAATTTCCGCGGGTTCCGGCCGCGCGGGCAACATCTGCATCCGCAATCCCTGGCCCGGGATCATGCAGACGATCTGGGGCGAAGACGATCGCTTCGTGAAAACCTATTACACGCGCTACTGCAATAATCCCAAAAGCAAGGACTGGCAGGATTGGCCGTATCTGGCGGGTGATGGCGCGATGCAGGCAGAAGATGGCTACTTCCGCATCTTGGGCCGCATCGATGACGTCATCAACGTTTCGGGGCATCGCCTGGGCACCAAGGAAATCGAATCCGCGTGTTTGACGGTGCCCGAGGTGGCTGAAGCCGCGGTGGTGCCGGTCGCGGACGAACTCAAGGGACGCGTACCCGTGGTTTATATTGCGCTCAAGCCAGGTACCGAAGGCACGCCCGATGTCATCAACCGCATCATCAAGGCCAACGAGGACATCATCGGCAAGTTCGCACGCCCAAAGCACGTGTATATCGTGCCGGACATGCCCAAGACGCGCTCAGGCAAGATCATGCGCCGGGTGCTGGCTTCCATCTCCAACCGGCGTGACGTGGGCGATGTGACGACCCTGGCAAACCCGGCCGTGGTCGAGGAGATCCGCATAATGGTACAAGGCAAGGAGAAAGTTGTTATCACCGAAGCGGTGCCCGATGACATCGCCAAGTTCGGCCAGAATGAATAACCGTTGTCTGCAGTAATAACTGCACTCGCACGCAGCCCTTGAGAGCCCCGCTGGTCTCAAGGGCTGCGTGGGGAATGCCTACAGGGTTTACTAAGTTCTTTAAACGCCGACAGCGCAACTGACTGTGCTCCTGCAAGTTTTCAGGATCGCCACAGCAACTTTGAGTGTCTGAATGTTAAACAGAACCATTGCTCTAACGCTGGCCATATTGAATATTACCCTTGAGTAGTAACATGCAATGGCACCACGCAAGCATAAGTACCTATATGGGAGATGCGTGATTCGCAAAATTAGCGCGTCTCCAAAGCCACGATCCATGAAGGAACTATTCAGGTAATAACCCCAACAAAATCCCGTCAGGACTTAAACCGCCCGGTAGTCTCGCGCTCTGCGGTCATCAGGCCCTGATTTCGAGACGGACACGCAACTAACACCGACCATTCCTTAAATGGAGCGGACAAACATGGATGTCGTACGAAACGATTACCGATTCTGGCCTCTAGCGTAGGATGGAATCACTGAATCCAGATGATCATGTCCATGAAGCACCGCAAACAACAACGCCGGGTGGGCACTATGGAATCCGGGGAGCAGGATCACAAGTCACAGTTGGCGCATCCTTCTCCATCCAATACACCAGCTCTTTATCCCCGCTATGCCCGACATCTGTCTCTATCTGATTTCGGTGAAGCGGCCCAATCGCGTCTAGCACACTCCGGCGCCCTCATAGTCGGTCTGGGCGGATTGGGCTCGGCAGCCGCAGTGTATCTTACCGCCGCCGGCATTGGCCGATTGGTATTGGCTGATTTTGATCGCGTGGACGAAACCAACCTGCAGCGCCAGATCCTGTACCGCATGAAGGATGTGGGCCGGCGCAAGACGCAGGCGGCGAGCGCCGCCTTGCTGGCGCTCAATCCCGCACTTGAGGTCGAGGAACTTGATGGGCGCCTGGCGGATTCTAAGCTGGCAAGCGCAATCAGTCAGTGCGACATTGTGATCGACGGCAGTGATAATTTCGCAACGCGTGCCGCCGTCAACCAAGCTTGCCTAACCCAGCGCCGCCCGCTTGTATCCGGCGCCGCCCTTCGCTGGGAGGGACGGCTGGCAGTTTTCGATCTGCGCAGAGACGACAGCCCCTGTCTCGCCTGCCTGCACCCGGACATGAGTGAATCACTGGAGACTTGCGAACGTGGCGGCGTGATCGGACCTCTCGTGGGCGTCATCGGAAGCCTGCAGGCGCTGGAAGCACTGAAACTTCTTACTGGCACCGACAATCCATCACGAAGCGGCCGACTGCTGCGTTACGCGGCGCGCAGCGGGCATTTCACTGAATTCACAATCGAGCGCAGACCGGACTGCCCGGTGTGCCGTCATCGGCCAGGCACACAGTAACTACCTGTTGCTGACTCTTATCTCAGTGGTTAAGCAATGCCACACCCTTGATCTGTGCATACACACTAGAGCCAGGGTGCAGTTCGAGTTCCCGCGCCGACCGGCGGCTCACGCGTGCGAGTAACGGCGTGCTGCCGATACGCAGAGATACGACTACGGCAGCATCCGGCAGCTCCGCCAGCTCCACGACTCGTGCCGGCAGTACATTCAGGATGCTACTGGCATGGGGAATTTCGCTTGCCAGGCTGACGTCCCGGGCATTGACCAGCACACGCCGTGGTCTACCGGCTTTGTGCGGATAACCCTCGCTCACCCACAGTTCACCGTCTGCAAAACGGAGACAGCTCACACCATCCCGGTGATCATGCCGGACAAATTCTGTGTTGATCGCTACCACCGCATCCGGTCGACGGGCGAGCGACAACGACACATCCGTAGCCAGCGTATGCATCGGGCCCTGTGCGCGAATACGGCCTGACTCGAGCAGCAGCAGATGATCCGCGAAACTCACCGTTTCCCGCGCCATGTGGGTCACATACAGCATGGGCAGCCCGAGGTCTATCTGCAGACCCTCCAGCTCCTGCAGCAATGCTGCACGCGCTTCTTCGTCAACACCGGAGAACGGCTCGTCCAATAACAACAGCTGCGGCATGGCTAGCAGGGCGCGCACCAACGCGACCCGCTGGCGTTCGCCACCGGACAAGGTGTCCACGTTACGTGTCAAGAACGGGCCGAGACCAAAACGTTCAACAAAACCGCCAAAATCAAACGCACATGCGGTTTTGCCACGGCGTCGCCAGCCGTATCTAAGAACCTGCTCCACAGTGTACCCATGCATGAAAACAGGCTGCTGGAATATCAAACCGACGCCACGCCGGTGCGGCGGTACAAACAGGCGCCGCGCAGTGTCCTGCCAAAGCTCATCGTTGTAGGTGATTCGAGCCTGGGCTCCGCGCTCGAGTCCAGCAATGATTCTGAGCAGCGTGGATTTGCCAGCGCCGGAAGGCCCAAAAATCACGCCACGTCCCCGGGACGGTAGTTCACCCCGCACTTCCAGTGCAAATGATCCGTGCTGCAATCGCGCCTCAAACGTGAGCATTGCGTTCAGCGGCGCCGCTGCGCCAGATAAAGCAACAACAACGCCGTAAAACTCATGCCGACGGCCACAGCTGACATCACATTCGCTTGATGATATTCGAGTGACTGCACGTGATCATAAATCGCCAACGACAGTACCCGAGTCCGTCCGGGAATGTCGCCGCCCACCATCAGCACTACGCCAAACTCGCCGAAAGTATGGATGAACCCTAGCACCGCGCCGGTCAACAGATCAGCGCGCAACAATGGCAACGCTACACTCACGAGTCGGTCACAAGGACCGGCACCGAGTACCGATGCGGTCTCCAGATGTCGCCTGTCCAAGTGTTCAAAGCCGGCGGCTAGCGGCTGAACCACCAGCGGCAGGGAATACAACATGGAGGCCATCACCAGGCCGGTAAAGGTAAATGCGAGGCTGGTGCCGGACCAATGCATAGCAAGCGCCCCCAATGGACCATGCGGACCCAGTGCCAGTAACAGGTAGAAACCTAGTACCGTGGGTGGCAGTGCCAGTGGCAGCGCCACCAGCGCGTAGGCAATGCGGCGCATCAGGGTCTTACGCCGCACCAGCCACCATGCGAGCGGGATGCCGATCACAAGCAGCAGAACGGTGGTGACCGTTGCCAACACCAGACTCAGAATCAGGGGTGACCAGTCCATCAGCATCCGATGTCCCGCGATTACGGTGTTGAGAGCGAGGGCTTTCCGGCTACGGCGGGCAGGCGGTAACCCAAGCGTGCGATCAGCGGGCGAGCCGGCCCACGAAGAAAACGCAGAAAGCTGCGCGCCGCTTCGGCGTTACGGGTATGTACCAGCAACACTGCTTGCTGATTAATGGGTGAGTAGAGTGACACCGGCACAACCCAATGGGAACCGTGTTGCCAAAGCCCGGCGGCTAACAGCTGGGCTGATGATACGAATGCATACTGGGCGCCACCACTGATAGCGAATTGCAATGCTTGCCCCACATCCTCGCCAAAAACCAGACGAGAATGCAGTTGCTTGAGCAATCCGAGCCGCTCCAGAACTTCCTGCGCCGCTTGTCCGTAGGGCGCGAAACGTGGATTGGCGAGTGCCAAGTGGGCAAAGGCAGCGCTGCGCAACGTTGCGGGACCCGCGGCTGGTGACGCTTGTGCTCCCCACAGTACCAGTACCCCCTGAGCGTAGGTAAATCGACTAGCGCTTTCGGCCAAGCCGCCCGCCACCAACTGACGGGGATATAGGGCGTTCGCCGACAGGTACACATCATAAGGCGCGCCATTGGCAATCTGGGCATAGAGTCCGCCGGAAGAGCCGGTGCTGATCACCAACTGAATGCCGGATTGGCGGCTAAATGCAATTGCGATGGTTTGAAGCGGCTTGTAGAAATCAGCTGCGACAGCGACCCTTACGCTGGTCCCTGCTTGCACTGCGAACGGCAGTGCAAGCAGGGTACCGGCAAATCTTCTCATCCACTTACGCAGGTATCCATCACTCCGCTGTCGTGTAAGGTTCCGATGCGCGGAGTTCACTCCTGCGTCAGCGGCTGGCGGCAGGCGGCCGGATGATGAGAGGGATCAGAGTCGCGACTAACAGAATCACCGCGATAATATGCAGTGCCTGGGCGTAGCCTCCGGTGCTCTCGCGCAGAAACGCGGTAAGCATCGGCCCCAATACGCCGCCGAATCCCCATGCGGTCAGCATCAGCCCGTAGATCGGTCCGATGTTCTTCGAACCGAAATAGTCGGTGGCAAACGCCGGCATGGTACCAAACCCTCCGCCGTAGCATAGCAGCACGATGAACGCCAAGGTCGTGAAGATCACGAACACGTGCGCGTACGGTATCGCGAAGAAGATCACCACCTGCAAAAGATACATGGCGATGAACACATTGCGCCGTCCGATTGCGTCCGACAACCAAGCCCAGGCCAGTCGCCCGAAGCCGTTGGCGATGGATATGATGCCGACCATTCCCGCTGCGACCAATGCAGTCACACCCGTCAGCTGCTGCACCATGGGTGCTGCCTGCGAAATGATGCTGATGCCGGCCACCACATTGAGGAACAGGATCCCCCAAAGCGCGTACCACTGCCACGTGCGCAAGGATTCCTTGAATAGATATTCGCGCGTGCTGCGCTGGGACTGGACGCGTGCTGAAGGCGACCAGCCTTCCGGCGCCCAACCGGCGGGTGGATTGCGCATGACTAGCGCACCGACCACGACCATGATCAAGTATACGATACCCAGTACCGCGAACGTCTCCATCACGCCCACGTCATTGATAAGCCAGGCAGCGACCGGTGCGGTTATCAGAGCACCCGCGCCGAATCCCGCCACCGCGATTCCGGTAATCATGCCGCGTTTGTCCGGGAACCATTTGACCAGCGTCGCAACCGGCACGATATAACCCAGACCGACCCCCAATCCACCCAGCAGGCCGTAGCTGAGATATAGCACACCGAGGTGGTGAGCGGACATGCTTGCCAGGAACACCCCCGCGCCGTAGAAAATACCGGCAACGACGCCCACGATGCGTGGCCCTTTGCGGTTCATCCACAGCCCGCCAAAAAAGCAGCCGAAACCTAATAATAGAATGGCAATAGAAAAGGTCAGTGTGATTTGCGCGATGCTCCAGCCGTAGGATGCTGCCAGAGGTTTGACGAACACACTCCAGGCGTACACTCCACCCAATGCGAGCTGCATGAGCACGCCACCTGCCGCAATCCACCATCGGTTCTGCATATAGCCTCCTAAGTTTCAGGTTGAGCCTGAGAAAACGTGCCCACCGGGCACAAGTGGTGGCGATATCTACCTCCTCTTTGTATACCCTGTCAACAACCGCCTGCTACGTACGGCATTGTGGCCCTGCTGCAAGGCCCAAAAACTACCGGCGCCCAAGTCCGGGAGCCACTCCACGACTTGATATTGCCAGGCTGGACAGCCGTAACCTGGGGGGTACACACTTAGCCATTCCCTAGCACCCAAAGATGTTCACAGGGGGATGTTATGAACAGATTCACTGCAATACTGTCGCTGGCACGCGAAGCCCTGCGGCCGCCCCGTCCGATTGATCCGGTACGGACGCCCGCGAGACACTGGCAACCCTCCTTATGGGCGAGCTGGCTGCCCCTGCGACAGATTGAAAACTTCCGCGAGATATTCCGCGCCCTGCACGAAAACCGCGACAACCTTGACTACGCCTGGCGCATCCTCAACCACGGCGTGTGCGACGGCTGTTCGCTTGGCACCACCGGCATGCACGACTGGACCATGGAAAACATCCATGTATGCAACGTGCGCCTGCGACTGCTGCGCCTG
>Ga0307372_10014130_pt1 | contig 10249 bp, 11 predicted proteins | sample OX1MG_FD_202533 | JGI IMG/M metagenome (GOLD analysis project Ga0307372, IMG submission 202533) | Soil microbial communities from Risofladan, Vaasa, Finland - OX-1 | ecosystem: Environmental > Terrestrial > Soil > Coastal area > Acid sulfate soil | place: Finland: Risofladan, Vaasa | collected... | reverse complement strand
GCTTTTCCGGGTCCCGGGTCCCGGGTCCCGGATCCCGGTCTTCCGCCCCGGATACCGGGTCCCGAAATCCCGAGATCGCCTTCCTCGGCGGCGGCAATATGGCGCGTGCGCTGATCGGCGGGTTGCTGCGCAGCGGCATGCCGGCCGCGTCGCTGCGAGTGTCCGAGCCACGCGCCGAGGCGCGTACCGAACTGACGCAGACCTTTGGCATCGCCGCCCACGGTGACAATGCCGAAGCGGCACGGGGCGCGGCGCTGTGGGTGCTGGCGGTCAAGCCGCAGGTGCTGCGCGCGGTCTGCACCGGCCTGGTGTCGCTGGCGCAGACGCAGCGCCCCGTGGTGCTGTCGATCGCCGCCGGCATTCGCAGCGACCAGATCGCGAGCTGGCTGGGCGGCGATCTCGCCGTGATACGCGCCATGCCCAACACGCCCGCATTGCTTGGCGTCGGCGCGAGCGGCCTCTTCGCCAACACTCAGGTGGACGCTGCCGGGCGCGCGCTGGCCGAGCGGGTCATGACTGCGGTCGGCATCAGCTGCTGGATTGCGGAGGAGGCGCAGATGGACGTCGTGACCGCGTTGTCGGGCTCGGGGCCGGCGTATTTCTTCCTGCTGGCCGAGGCGCTGGAAGAAGCCGCGGTCGCGCAGGGCCTGCCTCGGCCGGTGGCACGCATGCTCGCGGCGCAGACCTGCCTCGGCGCAGGGCGCATGTTGCGCGAGGACGACGTCCCGGCGGCCGAACTGCGTCAGCGCGTGACTTCGCCGGGTGGCACCACCGCCGCTGCGCTCGATCGCCTCGCCGCCGGCGGCTTTGCCGCGCTGGTGGCCGCCGCGCTGACCGCCGCCAGCCGTCGTGGCGGTGAACTCGCGGCGGCCGCCGACCACTGAGACCGCAGCATGGGCTACATCGCCAACGCCACCCAGATCCTGATCGTCTTCGCCTTCGGTGCGGTCATCGGCCTGTTCATCCTGCGCCTGCTGGCCGAAGCGGCACGGGTCGATTTCTACAACCCGATCTGCCAGTTTCTGTACCGCACCACGCATCCGCTGCTGGCGCCGGTGCGACGGTTCGTCCCCAGCGTGCGCCGGATCAATCTGGCACCGCTGCTGCTGGCCTATCTGGCCGAGCTGCTGAAGCTGGGGCTGCTGCTGGCGCTGGGCGGCATCCGCCCCGGGCTGGTCGGGCTGGCGCTGATGGGCATCGCCGAACTGCTCGACTTCGTGCTGATGCTGTACATGGCGATGATCTTCGCCTGGTCGCTGATGAGCTTTCTTGCCGTCGACAATCACCATCCGCTGGTGCCCTTCATCGGCAAGCTGGCGGCACCCGCGCTCGCGCCGCTGCGGCGGGTGCTGCCCACCCCAGGCGGCATTGACCTTTCGCCGGCGCTGGCGATCCTGCTGATCCTGCTGGCACGTGCACTGCTGGTGCAACCGCTGTTTGATTTCAGCGTAACGCTCGCGCGCTGATCGCGATCCGCGGTGTATTCTCGGTCACTCGGCGCATGCGGAGAGCGGTCATGACGAGGGTGCGGATTCGCGGGCTGCATTTCATCGGCGCCCTCGTGCTGGCGCTGTCCCTGCTGCCCGCTGCGGCACGCGCCGACAGTCAGCGCAGCGGCGACTTCATCGTCTACTACAGCGCCATCAGCAGCACGCTGATCACCCCTGCGGTGGCGCGCGCCAATGACCTCGGGCGCGGCCGGGACATCGGCCTGATCAATATCGCGGTCAAACGCGGCCGCGATCCGGCCAGCGCCGCACCGGTGGCGGCGACGATCAGCGGCAGCGTGCGCAACCTCAGCGGCCAGAGCACCACGCTGCATTTCCGCGCGGTCAGCGAACCCGGCGCCGTGTACTACCTGGCCGAGTTTCCGGTCAGCGGCATCGACACCCTGCGCTTCGATCTGCGCGTGCAACCGGTCCGCGGCAGCGTGATCCCGGTGTCTTTCAGCCGCGACTTCAACACCGACTGAGACGCGGCCATGGCGGGCATGGATGGCCACCGCATCGTGCTGCTGCGTCATGCCCAGGCCAGCTGGGGTGGTGCCGACTATGACCTGCTCTCGGAACGCGGCCGGGCGCAGGCGGTGGCGCTGGGGGACTGGCTCGCTGCAGCCTCACCCTGGAATTTCACCAGCGTCTGGCGTGGCCGTCAGCACCGCCATGCCGATACCCTGGGTGCGATCGAGCACGCCTGCCTGCGCAGCGGACACGCGCTGCCGCCGGCGACCGTCGCCGCCGAATGGGACGAGTTCGATTCTGCCGCCCTGCTGGCCGCGTTTCGCGCCCGTGCGCCCGATCATCCGGCGCTGTCGGCACTGCGTCACGCACCGACGCCGGGTGAGGCGAAGGCCCTGCTGGCCGCCGTGTTCGACGCCTGGCGTCGCGGTGCGCTGGATGACGGCGTGTCCGAGACCTGGCCGGCCTTTGCCACGCGCATCGCCGCGGCGCGCACGCGCGTCGTGCGCGAGAGCCCGCGCGGCGCGGTGCTGGTGGTCAGCTCGGGCGGTGTGATCGCGCGCTGCGCGCAGGCCGCACTCGATCTCGACGACGCGCGCATGATCGAGCTCAACCTCGGGCTGGCCAACAGCGCGCTCAGCGAATTCACCGCGCGCGACGATCACTGGAGCCTGCTCAGCTGGAACACCCTGCCCCATCTCGCCGGCGGCGCCGTGCGCGCGCTGGCCAGCCACTACTGAGGTCCGCATGACCACCGTCGATCTGTTCCCGCCCAGCCCGCGCGCCGCCGAGATCGCGCAGCGACTGGACGTCTTCATGCGCGAGCGCGTGCTGCCCGCCGAGGCCGAGTTCGCCGCGTGGGACGCCGACCCGGCGCGGCGCTGGCAAGTGCCGCCGCTGCTGGAGACGCTCAAGGCCGCGGCGCGTGCCACCGGACTGTGGAATCTGTTCCTGCCCGATCCCGCGCGCGGCGCCGGCCTCAGCAACCTCGAGTACGCACCGCTGGCGGCGATCATGGGCCGCTCGCTGATCGCGCCGGAGATCTTCAACTGCAGCGCGCCGGACACCGGCAACATGGAGGTGCTGCTGCACTACGGCAGCGCGGCGCAGCAGGCGCGCTGGCTCGATCCGTTGCTGGCGGGCAGCTTCCGTTCGGGCTTCGCCATGACCGAGCCGGGTGTGGCCAGCTCCGACGCTACCAACATCGCCGCGCGCATCGAGCGTGACGGCGACGATTACGTCGTGCACGCGCGCAAGTGGTGGACCACCGGCGCCAGCGATCCGCGCTGCGCTTTCTACATCGTGATGGGCGTGACCGACCCGAATGCGCCGCCGCATCGCCGCCACAGCATGCTGGTCGTGCCGCGCGACACGCCCGGCGTGCGCCTGGTGCGGCCACTGACGGTGTTCGGCTACGACGACGCGCCGCAGGGCCACGCCGAACTGGCCTTCGAGGGCGCACGCGTGCCCGTTGATCATTTGATCCTGGGTGAAGGCCGCGGCTTCGAGATCGCCCAGGGCCGCCTCGGCCCCGGCCGCATCCACCACTGCATGCGCCTGATCGGGCTGGCCGAGCGCGCATTGCAGGCGATGATCGAGCGCGCGCGCAACCGCGTCGCCTTCGGCCAGCCGCTGGCCGCGCAGGGCCTGGTGCAGGCGGCGATCGCGGAATCGCGCTGCGAGATCGAGCAGGCGCGGCTGCTGACCCTGGCCGCGGCCGCCGCGCTCGATCGTCACGGCGCCAAGGGCGCCCGCGCGGCGATCGGCATGATCAAGATCGTTGCGCCGCGCATGGCCTGCCGGGTGATCGACCGCGCCATCCAGATCCATGGCGGCGCGGGTCTCGGCGGCGACCATTTCCTCGCCCATGCCTACGCCGCAGCGCGCGCGCTGCGCATCGCCGACGGCCCCGACGAGGTGCATCTCGCGGCACTGGCGAAACTGCATCTGCGCGATCCCGACGCCCAGCGCGGTGCATGAGCCCATGCCGCATGCGCTCGATCTGCCCCTCGACGCTCTCGGCGCCTGGCTGGCGCCGCGGCTGCCGGAGTTCGACGGCCCGCTGCGCGCAACCAGGTTCAAGGGTGGCCAGTCCAATCCGACCTATCGGATCGAGAGCGGCGCGACGCGCTGCGTGCTGCGGCGCAAGCCACCCGGCCCGCTGCTGGTCTCGGCGCACGCCATCGACCGCGAGTTCCGTGTGCTGCGCGCGCTGCATGGCGGCAGCGTGCGGGTGCCGCGGCCGCTGTTGTATTGCGACGATACCGGCGTGATCGGCAGTGCGTTCTATCTGATGGAGGCGGTCGAAGGCCGCGTCGAGATCGATCCCGCGCTCGCGGACTGGGGCGCAGTCGACCGCGGCGCAGCTTATGCCGCGATCCTCGAGGTGCTGGCGGCGCTGGTAAGACTCGACATCGGCGTGGCGGAGCTGACCAACTACGGCAAGCCCGGCAACTACTTCGCGCGCCAGGTGACGCGCTGGAGCGAGCAGTACCGCGCCAGCGAAACGGTCCGCACCGAGCCGATGGACGTGCTGATCGCCGCCCTGCCGGGCGCGGTACCTGCCGACGACGGCCGCATCGCGCTGGTGCACGGCGACTTGCGTGTCGACAACCTGATCTGGGACGCCACGGCACCGACCATCCGCGCCGTGGTCGACTGGGAACTGTCGACGCTGGGACACCCGTTCGCCGACATCAGCTACTTCTGCATGGCCCTGCGCCTGCCGCGCAATCCGGTGCTGCCGGGGCTGGCCGGCATCGATCGCGCCGCGCAGGGCATCCCGAGCGAAGCCGCGCTGCTCGACGGCTACACGGCACGCACCGGGCTCGACCCGCGCCCGCACTGGCCGTTTCTGCTGGCCTTCCAGTTCTTCCGCCTCGCCGCGATCGCGCAGGGCGTCGCCCGGCGCGCGGCGCAGGGCAACGCCGCCGGCGCGCAGGCGGCGCAGGCGGGCGCAATGACGCGTACCATCGCCGAACTCGGCGTGCAGGCGCTGACCGAGCCTTGACCTGGCGCTCAGCCGTGACGCTGGGCCCACGCCGCGATGCGCGCGTGGATCGCATCGAGCCCGTCGAACAGCGCTGCCGGGCCGGGCTGCAGGATGAGCGGCGACTTGATCTCGTGCAGCTCGCCGTCGCGCACCGCCGGGATCGCCGCCCAGCCCGGTCGCGCCGCCACCTGTTCGGGACGGAAGCGCTTGCCGCACCACGAGCCGAGGATCAGGTCCGGTGCGCGGCGCACGACTTCGGTCGGATCGGCGAGGATGCGCGCACGCGCCAGCGACTGCGCAGCCAGTTCGGGGAACAGATCGTCGCCGCCGGCGATGCGGATCAGCTCGGCGACCCAGCGGATGCCGCTGATCGGCGGCTCGTCCCATTCCTCGAAATACACCCGCGGCCGGCGCGGCAACACGGCGGCCTTGGCGGCCACGACGGCGAGATGGGCCTCGGCTTCGCGCGCCAAGGCTTCGGCGCGATCCGCGGCGCCGACCAGCGCACCCAGCCTGCGGATGTAGTCGAGGATGCCTGCGACGCTGCGGTGGTTGCTGATCCACACCTCGACGCCGGCCTTGATCAGCGCCCGCGCGATGTCGGCCTGGATGTCGGAAAAGCCGATCGCGAGGTCGGGCTCGAGCGCGAGGATGGCGTCGATCTTCGCGCTGGTGAAGGCACTGACTTTGGGCTTTTCGCGGCGCGCCCGCGGCGGGCGCACGGTAAAACCGGAGATGCCGACGATGCGGTCCTGTTCGCCCAGCGCGTAGAGGACCTCGGTGGGCTCCTCGGTCAGACAGACAATGCGCTGCGGGCCATGCATGGTTCGGGACTCGGGACTCGGGGCAAGCCGGGAAGTGACGCGCGCTGCCTTGAATGGCAGTGCGCGCCGGCGAGCGCCCGGCCAAGGAAGGCCGGGCAGGCGCCACGCACCAGGGATGGGTAGTTCGTAAAGGACTCGGGAGAAGTCTAAAAATCAAACAACAAAACGCAAGCTCTTTCCGTTCGTGTTGAGCGTAGCGTGGCGAAGCCGCAACACCTGCGACGCTATGTACAGCGCCCAAAGATCCGTCGCTTCACTCGCGCCCCCACTTCCCATTCCCCACTCCCGCCTCACGGATACAGCAAGCGCTGCGTCCAGGCGCCATCGCGCCATTCCCAGCGCACGCGCTGATGCAGGCGGTGCTGCGCGCCGTACCAGAACTCGACTGCATCGGCTGCGACCCGATAGCCGCCCCAGTGCGGCGGACGCGGCACGTCGCGGCCGTCGAATTCGCGCTCGTAACGCGCGACGCGAGCGTCGAAGGCATCGCGATCGGGCAGCGTCTGCGACTGCAGCGAGGCCCAGGCGCCGATCTGGCTGCCGCGCGGCCGCGTGGCGAAATAGGCGTCGGATTCCGCCGCGCTCAGGCGCAAGGCGTCACCTTCGATGCGCACCTGGACACCGCCCGCCGCGGGATCGCCGGCGGTCTTCCAGTGAAAGCACAGCGCCACCTGCGGATAGGCGTCGAGTTCGGCGCCCTTGGCGCTGTCGTAATTGGTGAAAAAGCAGAAGCCGTGCTCATCGGCGTCCTTCAGCAGCACGATGCGCGCCGCGATGCGGCCGGCGCCGTCGCGGGTCGCCAGGGTCATCGCGGTCGGCTCGGGATCGCCTGCGGTACGGGCCTGGTCAAGCAGCTCGCGGAAGGTGTCGAGAATTTCGGGGATCAGCATGGCGGGAGCAAGTCGCAGCGGTGATGGGGCGGATCATGCGGCCGCGCCGGAATCACAGGGTGCGGCGAGCGGCGAGAGAGCGGGCGATCGCTGACACGGGCCTGCGCCAGCGGCCTGCTTCAGGATTGTTCGAGACGATAACCGTGCTGATAGACCGCGGTCAGCTTCCAGCCATGCTCGCCGGTGAGTTCGAGCTTCTTGCGCAGACGGCTGACGTGGGTGTCGACCGTGCGCGTGGTGATCGTCGGGCTGAGGTTCCAGACGTTTTCCAGCAGCGCATCGCGGCTGACGATGCGGCCATGGCGACGAAACAGGTAGCTGGCCAGCTCGAACTCGCGCTGGGTCAGCTCGATGTCGCGGTCGAGGATGCGCACGCGCCGGCGGGTCAGGTCCACCGCATAGGGCGGAATCTCCATCTGCGCCGCGGCGTCGGCCTCGCCGGCGCGTCGGCGCAGCACGGCGGCGACGCGCGCCAGCAATTCGCCCTGCTTGGGCGGCTTGACCACGTAGTCGTCGGCACCGGCCTCGAGTCCGCGCACGATGTCGGATTCGGAGGCGCGCGCGGTCAGGAACACCACCGGCAGGTCGGCGTTGCCGGCGGTACGGATCCACTCCAGCACTTCCAGGCCGCTGGCGTCCGGCAGCATCCAGTCCAGCAACAGCAGGTCCACGCCCTCGTTGCCGAGCCCGCGGCGGAATTCGACGGCGTTGGCAAAGATCCGCGTGTCGTAACCGGCGCCCTCCAGCCACAGCTGGATCAAGGCCGCCTGCTCGGCGTCGTCCTCGAGCGATCCGATCACCAGTCCACGCTTGCTCATCCGGAGCGCCCTCTCATCGTGTCCGTCACCGCACCTTCGTGATCAATCGACCACGAAGCTGATGCGCATGTTGACGCGCCATTCGCGAATGCCGCCGTCACTGTCAGTGGTCACCTTGATGTCGTTGACCCAGGCACCCTGGATGTTCTTCACCGACTGCGACACCTTGGCCAGGCCATGCTGCACGGCATCCTCGATACCCATGGGCGAGGACGCACTGATCTCGATCACTTTCGCAACCGACATGCCACCCCTCCACAATCGCAATCCCCACGCCACGCTGGCGTCGGAGCGTCGCGCGCCCGCAGTGTAACAAAGATTTGCAGGGGTTCCGGCGCACTCAACCGGCGCCGATCAGCGCCGCGTAACCGCGGCGCGCGTCCGTCCAGACCGGGGCAAAACCGCTGGCGCGCAGGCGCGCGTTCGACAGCCGCTTGTTGCCGATGCCGGCCGGCGGTGGCCCCTCGCCCGGCGCTGGCGCGCCAAGCATTCCGGCGAGGGCGGCATAGAGCTCGAACTGCGGCAGCGGCGTGTCGTCGCAGCCAAGATACAGCGGTGCCGGAGCCGGCAGCGACAGCAGGTGATCGAGCGCCGCAGCGACGTCATCGACCTGCATGCGGTTGGCGTAGAACGGCGGATCGCGCGGCGCGCGCGCGCGGCCGGCACGCAGCTCATCGAGCAGGCGGGTGCGTCCCGGGCCATACAGGCCGGCCAGGCGCAGCACCGGCCGGCCTGGCAGCCGCGCCCGCCACAGCGCCTCGGCCTCGAGCAGGATGGCGCCGTTGAAGCCCAGCGGCGCCGGCGGCGTGTCCTCGTCGACCCAGGCGCCGGCGTGCTCGCCGTACACCGCGCTGGAGCTGATCAGCAGCGCGCGCTCGAGGGTGGCGGGATCGAGACGATCGAGCAGCGCGGCGAGGCCCTCGACGTAGACGCGCCGGTAAGCCTGCGGGGAGCGCGCGTCCGGCGCCGGCAGATAGACCAGGCGGGTGATTCCCCGCGGCAGCACGGCAAGGCTGGCCGGATCGCCGAGATCGGCGACCACCGGCTCGACGCCAGCCGGCAACGCACCGACGCTGCGGCGCAGGCCGAGCACGCGTTCGCCGCGCACGGCCAGACGCCGGGCCAGCCGCGTGCCGACGTCGCCGCAACCGGCGATCAGGGTGGTTGCGACCATCGCGTTCTCGCGTGCTGCGGGCGGATCGGCTTTAATCGCGGCATGAATCCCTCGCGCAACCTGTTCCTGATCGGTCCGATGGGCGCGGGCAAGACCTCGATCGGACGCCGCCTGGCCAACCGCCTCGAACTGCCATTCGTGGATCTCGACCAGGCGATCGAGACCTATTGCGGTGCGCCGATCGCGACCATCTTCGACCTCGAGGGCGAAGCGGGCTTTCGCCGCCGCGAAACCGAGGCGCTGAGCGAGTGTAGCGACCGCGCCGGCGTGGTGCTGGCCACCGGCGGCGGCGCGGTGCTGGCCGAGGCCAATCGGCGCCTGCTGGCTGCGCGCGGCTACGTCTTGTTTCTGGATGCCGACGTCGATCGCCAGCTCGAGCGCCTGGCGCGCGATCGCGCGCGCCCCCTGCTGCGCTCGCCGGACCGCCGCGCACGACTCGAGGCGCTGGCCGCCGAGCGCGGCCCGCTGTATCGCGCCAGCGCCGACCTGATCGTCGACAGCCGTCGCGAAGGCGTCGGTGCCGCCACCGCGCGCATCGCTGCCCTGCTCGAACAGCACTGGCGCCGCGACGTGGCCAGCGCGGCATGAGCGCCATGCGCACACTCGACGTCGCACTGGGCGCCCGCGCCTATCCGATCCACATCGGCCCTGGCCTGCTGGCCGAATCCGCGCTATGGCGGCCGGCGCTGCGCGGCCGCCATGTGCTGATCGTCAGCAACGACACGGTCGCGCCGCTGTATCTCGAGCGCGTCGTTGCGGGCCTTGGCGGCCTGCAGCACGCTGCGCTGGTGCTGCCCGACGGCGAGGCGCACAAGACGCTCGACAGCGCCGCCCGCATCTTCGCCGCACTGGCCGCACTGGGCGCCACCCGCGACGGCGCCGTGATTGCGCTCGGCGGCGGCGTGATCGGCGACCTCGCCGGTTTTGCCGCGGCGTGCTGGATGCGCGGCATCGATTTCGTGCAGATGCCGACCACCCTGCTGGCGATGGTCGATTCCTCGGTCGGCGGCAAGACCGGCGTCAACACGCCGGCCGGCAAGAACCTGGTCGGCGCCTTCCATCAGCCGCGCGCGGTGATCGCCGACACCGCCACGCTGGCCACGCTGCCGGTGCGCGAATACCGCGCCGGGCTGGCCGAGATGGTCAAGATCGGCGCGATCGGCGACGCCGGGTTCTTCGCCTGGCTGGAGGCACACGCCGGGGCGCTGGCCGCGCGCGAGGAAGCCAGCCTCGCCAGCGCCATCGCCCACAGTTGCGCCCACAAGGCCGGCGTGGTCACCCGCGACGAGACCGAACAGGGCGAGCGCGCCCTGCTCAACTTCGGCCACAGCTTCGGCCATGCGCTGGAGGCCGAGTGCGGCTACGGCACCCTGCTGCACGGCGAGGCGGTGGCGATCGGCATGCTGCAGGCGGCGAGACTGTCGGCAGCTCTGGGCCTGGCCGCCGCTGCCGATACGCAACGCCTGTGTGCCCTGCTCGTCCGCATGGGGCTGCCGACCGCCGCGCCGCCGCAGCTCGATCCCGACGCCCTGCTGGCGCGCATGGCGCTGGACAAGAAAAACCGCGATGGCCGCCTGCGGCTGATCCTGTGGC
>Ga0307372_10014129_pt1 | contig 10250 bp, 9 predicted proteins | sample OX1MG_FD_202533 | JGI IMG/M metagenome (GOLD analysis project Ga0307372, IMG submission 202533) | Soil microbial communities from Risofladan, Vaasa, Finland - OX-1 | ecosystem: Environmental > Terrestrial > Soil > Coastal area > Acid sulfate soil | place: Finland: Risofladan, Vaasa | collected... | reverse complement strand
TATCTCAGCCAGCTTCCGGACGCGGTTCGGCTGATCTTTGAGTATGACGTCCGCAAGGCCGCGGACCTGCTCGGCGCCGTGGAGTCGGAGGATAACGCGGCGACACGGCAGGTCCTGAAGCGGGTGGCTTCCAAAATTCTTGAGGAGCAGGAGCTGACCTATCCGCGATTCCGGGAGATCCTCAAAGAGGTCCAGAAAGAGACCGGGAAAAAGGGGAAAGATCTGTTCCATCCCGTGCGGGTTGCTTTGACGGGCGCCGATTCCGGCCCCGAGCTTGAAAAGTTGGTTCCGATTTTTGAGAAGGGAGCCGAACTCAAGTTGGAGCCTCCGGTCAAGAGCGTGGCGGACCGTATGCGAGAATTTTCCAATACCGCCCATTTATTCTTATGCGGCTAGCCTCATTACCCGTAGTTGGCTGGGCATTGTAGCGCCGCCATCTTGGAGGCATTTGCCGGCAGGATGCCGGCGCTACGGTCCGCGTTCACGCAAGAGTTCCGGAAGCATGCATCGACTGATGAACAAACCGCGATCTCCGCAAGCCCAGGATGTTCTGTACGGCATCAACGCCGTGAAGGAGGCGCTCGGCTCGCGGCCGATCGACCACGTTCTGGTGCGCGAGGGCGCAGCCGGCAAGCGCCTGCAGGAGGTTTTGGACGGGTGCCGGTCGCGCGGGATCCCGGTCCGCTTTGCGCCGCGTCCGGCGCTGGAACGTCTGGCGCAAACCGGCTATCACCAGGACGTGGTGGCCGTCTGTTCCGCCAAAGCGTATGAAGATCTTGACACCCTGATTCGCGCGCAAAGTCCGGCGTTGCTGCTGGTGCTGGACGGCGTGGAGGACCCCGCCAATCTGGGAGCGATTGTGCGGACCGCCGTGGGGGCGGGAGCAAACGGAGTGGTGGTGGCGGAGCGGCGGGCGGCGGGACTGTCACCCGCCGTGGCGCGCACCGCCGCCGGGGCCCTGGAGCACATTCGGATCGCCCGGGTCAAGAACCTGGTTCGAGCCCTTGTGGAAGCGAAAGAGCAAGGGCTGTGGGTCTATGGGTTTGAAGCCGGGGCAGGGAAATCGTATCTTGAGCTGGATTACAAACTGCCCTGCGCGCTGGTGATGGGCGGCGAAGGCCAGGGCCTGCACCGCCTGGTCCGCGAAGCGTGTGATCAGCTTGCCGGGATTCCTTTGCGCGGCCAGGTGGAGTCGCTCAACGTTTCCGTGGCAACGGGCATTGTTCTTTACGAAGCGCTGCGGCAGCGGCAGCCGGGATGAGGCTTTTTGCGCCGCTGGACGATAAAGAAGTAGAGGTGTAGTGTAACCCTTCAGCACCGGATGACATCATAATCAGAGAGGGACAGAGAAACGAATGTGCAAAAAAAGCCCTATTTGCGGCATGACGCGGCACCTTTTGAGCGTGTTCGCGGTTTTTTGTGTGATGGCTTCGCTGACTCTGGCCCAGGGGATCGCCGCCCAGGTGACAGCCAGTAGCCAGTCTTCCGGTGCGCCCGACAACGCCAGCAAGAAAGGCAATCTGCCGGCCCCTCCCCAAATTCAAATCCAATCCAACCTGGTCACCGCGCCCGTCACCGTCACCAGCAAAGCGACGGGCGAATTCATTTACGACCTGACGCAAAAGGATTTCCAGATTCTCGACAACGGCAAGCCGCAGCGGATCACAGGCTTTGCGCGGGAACCGCACAAGATCGCCGCCGTGATTCTGATTCAGGACGACGAAGCGGTGGGCCCGTTGCTGAACGAGATCAAGCAGGTCGGCCCGATCTTTTCACAGTTGATGCTGGGACCCAAAGGCGAGGCTGCGGTGATCACCTTTGGCTCGACGATTCAGGTTGACCAGAATTTTTCCAGCTCCGATGCGACCCTGAACAAAACGCTGCAGGCCATCACCGCAGACGGGCATCGGGCCCGGTTGAACGACGCGCTGATGCAGGCCATGAACCTGCTTCAACATCGGCCCAAAGGCGAGCGGCGGGTGGTCATCGTGTTTTCGAGCGGTTACGATCTGGGCAGTGAAACGTCGCAGGCGGAGATTATTCGGCGGGCGACAGATTCAGAAGTTGAAATTTACGGCCTGGGGCTTAGCCTGACGAAATCGTATCTGAGCCGGGACAAGGAACCGATGAACGGCCCCATGACCCCGGAGAATGCCAACGTCACCATGCCCGCCAGCCCCGGTGTTCCTTCCACTCCAAGCTCCTCCATGCAGACCTTTGGAGTAACCGTTCCCGCGACAGGGGCGATTGCAGCTGCGGCGCGGGGCGCTCAGTCGAAGGCGAATGCGAATAACCTGGAATCCTATGCCCGCTATACGGGCGGCATTTTTTATACGCAGTGGTCTTCCAACGCGCTTCAAGTTCATCTGAGTGAGATCGCTGCGGATATCCACAGCCAGTACCTGCTTGCCTATATGCCGGATGATCTCTCCGAGAGAGGTTTTCACCGTGTGGAGATTCGAGTCAACAAAGACGGCGTCAAGGTGCGCTCCCGCCGGGGATATTTCTACGAAGGTCCAAAACAGTAGTACGGGTCCAGGCCGCCTTCAGAGTCTGTGTGAAAACCGTTCCTCGCCGTGTCATTCCGAGCCCGTTCGCCCTCCACTGGTGAATGGCCCTGAGTGGAACGAAGGGGCTCAGGATAAACTCCGCGAGGAATCCCGCCTTCAAAGCGCATCCCTTACGAGATTCCTCGTCGCCTCCGGCTCCTCGGAATGACACGCAATGTGAGTTTTCACACGGACGTTTCAGTCTTGCCTGCTATAGATCGCGCGGCCGGTTCGGAGGTCGATCTCTGCCATATAGGGGCGCATCGTTTCAGGCGGAGCCTTCAGCACCATGGCATGGGTCCGGCCTTTCTCCGAATAAAGTACCGAAAAATAGGCTTCGTGCTTGCTGTGGGAAGAAGGGGGTTTTACGGTCCATCTCAGCTTCATCTTGCGAATCTGCTTGCTGATTCTTGGGAGGTACTCCATCTGGGTGATGGAAGCGTAGGGCACGCTGATGGAGCCAGTTGCGCACCGGAAAACCAGGGCCGCTTCGGTAACTTCCAGTTTTCCTTCGCATCCCCTGGATATCGATTCTGTCCCTCCCACATATTCGAACGGCGGGTTGTTGCGGGAACGTGCCAGCGCCGACGGCATAGGCAGAAGGATAGCAATTACGATCAGAAACACAGCCGCTTTGACGCCCTTATATTCTTTCATGACTTTTTTCTTTCCTTTTCGCGTCCTTCTTAAGGAGGATCAAGAAATCCAGCCGGACCCTTCCAGGCGGCCGCACGAAGGCTGGGAAACTTTTTCGGTCATGGCGCGATGCGCCTTTAAGGTTTTTCCGAATTAGCAGCCTGATCCATCATGGCCGGCCCAATCGGGACCTTGACAATGATATACCAGGGGACAGCAAGCGTTCCCCATCGAGCCGGCCGGAACTTCCAGCGCCGAAGGTTCTTGCGGGCCAGCTCAACCTCAGCCCCCGTAGCTTCTATCGCGGCGGCATCCAACACCTTCCCTTCGGAATCAACCAACACCTTTAACCGAACATCGGCGGCAGAATCCGGGCGGGGGCTGCTGATGGCCACCGGGGGTCGAATCTGTTTTTCCAGGTAGCCTTCCGGGTCTCTCGGGAAGCGCCGAGCGAATACGCGCGAATGCAGGGCAAAGCTTACGACAACGTTGGTCCTGAAGGGCGCCGGGCCATCGGACGAAACATAGGGCTTGTAAAGCCACTTCCGAACCGCCTGGATAGCCGCCGCCGCAAGAATCGGTTCGCCGTCAACCACATGGACCTCCACCACCCTGCCCCGTGGGTTCACGGTGATTTCCAGCTTGACTGATCCCCCGATCAGGTTGACTTTTGCGATTGCGGGATAGTCAGGTTTTGCCACGTGGATCAGGAGCTCGGCCGCCGCGTGGCTATCCAGCGCTTCAACCTGTTGGGGTGCTGGATGCGTCTGTGCGCCCTGCAAGCTTGGGGCTGCCAGCAGCACCGCCAGCAAAATAGGATAGACGGGCGCGCTCTGCCAGGATACCGGAAACATGCTACGCATTCGATTCAAGAATCACCTGCGCCACGACGTAATGGTTTGCGTGGGAGATGGAGAGGGCGGTACGGGTTACGCCAAGCTGCTCAGCCACTTCGAGGGCGCGCCCGGTCAGCAGCAAGTCGGGCTTTCCGCTTGCCTGATGAGTGGTTTCCACGTCCAGCCACCGGACCCCCTTGGCCCAGCCGGTCCCCAGCGCTTTAAACGCCGCCTCTTTGGCGGCAAAGCGAGCGGCATAACGTTCGGCCCGGTTCTTGAATCGTTCGCAGTAAGCGATCTCGGAGGGGGTAAAGATCTTTTTCGAAAACCGCTCGCCGTGCCGTTCCAGAGCCTGCTGGATGCGATCTGTCTCGGCAATGTCAATGCCTGTGCCGACAATCATTTGGGTTATTGCGAAGCTTGCCGGGTACGGGAGCGCAAGGTGCCGCTCTGCCCGGCTGTGAACCCTGCGGGCGCCGCCTTGCCAGCCGCTTCGCCTTCCTTCACAGTACAAAAGATAACTCTCTCTTTTCCAACCTTAACAGACCCAATGTTGGAATTCAAACCCGTAGAATACGTGGCAGCGGCATTCCCACTCCCGGCCCGCCAGGTCCCTCCCTCTGGCCCGGCCTGCTCCCTTCGCAGGAGCTTTTCAGCAACGTCCTGATGGAGCTCCCGGGCGTGCTATATTCGAACCTTGGCGGCACAAACCTTCAATCTCGTTTCTTCAAAGGGAGGCGCCCGGCTGGAATGCAGCGCGTTGGCCGAAGTCCCCTGGCTGGTTCACGCCTTCGGCACCCGGCAGTGCGGGGCATTAAGGCCAAAACCCGCGGGGCAGAAGTCCGCGAAGAGCGCCGGCAACGGGTTTGCCGGGACCGGACACGGCCGAAGCCGCTTTCTGCAGGCTCTCGGCGCCGGCCGCTTCCCGCTGGCAGCCCTGCGCCAGACGCACTCGTCGATCATCTATTCCGTCTCGCGGCTCGCCGGACGCGGCTCGCTTCTCTACCAGCTTGCGGGGAATCCTTTGCCGGGCAGCGCGGACCCATCACGCACACGTCCAGGCGACGCCTTAATAACCGAACAGGCGGGAATCCTGCTGACGGTCCGGGTGGCCGACTGTGTGCCCATCCTGATGGCCGATCGTGAAAGGCGGGCGGTTGCGGCGGTGCACGCGGGATGGCGCGGCGCGCTAAGCCGGATTATCGAAAAGACGGCCGGGGAAATGTGCCGGACGTTTGGCTCACGGCCGGAAAACCTGATGGCGGCCATCGGGCCGTCGATCCGGCAGTGTTGCTACGAAGTGGGTCCGGAAGTTGTGGATGCCTTCTGCGGAATCTTTCCGGCCGGCGAACAATTCTTCCATAAGGTCCTGGCAACGCCGGAGGAATCCAGGATGGCTTTGCGATACCAGACGCTATTCAGGCATCAGGCTCCTCCGGGGCATCAGGCGGAGGAGTCGCTGTCAAAAGTCCATCTCAACCTGGCGGCCGTGGCGCGCTATCAACTGGAGCGTGCGGGCGTTCCGCCCGGGCAGATTTACGTGGCGGATTACTGCACGGCTTGCAGGACGGACCTGTTCTACTCGTATCGCAAGGAAGGAAGTCTGGCCGGGCGGATGATGGCCGTGATTGGAATACGATCAGGCAAGTGGAACGACTAGGTTCTACAGATTATCGTGACGGGCTTTTTGTAGCGGCGGTCTGTGACCGCCGGGTGTTTGTTGTGGAAAGGCCGGCGCTCATAGAGCGCCGCTACAGAAAAACAGCGTTACTGCAATCTGCAATTTTCTAAGCTGGCGGCTGGGGCAAGCCGGCCTCAACCGGCGCCGTGAGGCCTTCAGTCGCCGCCAGGCGCAACTGGCCGCAGGCGGCCATCACGTCCTGACCGCGTGAAATGCGGATGTATGCGGGAACGTGGCGGTTCCGAAGAACCTCCTGGAACGCCAGCACCCGCTTGAGCGGCGAAGGCCGGTAGGGCAGCTCCGTTCCGCTGTTGAAAGGGATCAGGTTCACCTTGCACTTGATGCCCCTCAGCAGCGCCGCCACGCGCCGGGCATCCTCATCGGTATCGTTGATCCCGTCAAGAAGGACGTATTCAAAGGTCAGGTACTCGCGCGGGCCAAGCGGAAACTCGCGGCAGGCCTGGAGCAGTTCGCTCAAGGGATACTTGCGGTTCAACGGCATCAATTCCGTTCGCTGTTCGTCCGAGGAAGCGTTCAGGGAAATGGCCAGCTTGGGCCGCTCCGTTTCCCGGGCGAAGTTGCGAATTTGCGGCACGATGCCGGCGGTGGAAACCGTCATGCGACGGCGTGCAAGCGACAGGCCGTTGGAGTCGGATAAAATCCTGACGGCTTTCATCACCGCCACCAGGTTCAGCAGCGGCTCGCCCATGCCCATAAAAACAAGGTTCACCGGAGTGCCCGCGGGAGCCGGCTGGGCCCCGAGCACGGCAACCACCTGGCCCACGATTTCTCCCGCAGTCAGGTTGCGCTTTGCTCCCAGCAACGCCGTAAAGCAGAAGCGGCAGCCGACCGCGCAGCCCACCTGGCTTGAAAGGCACAAGGTGACCCGATGCTCAATCGGCATGTAGACGGTTTCAATGTTCTCGCCATCCTGGAGCGAAAGCAGGAAGCGAATAGCGCCGTCCCGCGACTCCGCTCGCGCCTTGATTTCGGGGTATTCCACACGGTAGCGGGAACTGAGAAGTTGCCGGAAGCTTACGGGGAGGTCCGTGCATTCGCCCAGATCGCGCACCCTGCGGGCGTAAAGATTGCGGAACAGTTGGGCTCCGCGGAATTTCGGCTGGCCGCAGCTCACCGCCAGTTGTTCGAGTTCCGTTTTGTCGAGCCCGAAAAGATTTTCTTCCGGAATTGGATTCTCTTGTTTCATGGAGGAGGTTGCTGGAAACCGTTCTTGAGCCGCAGCATCTGTGCCCCGACCCTGTGTCATTCCGAGCCCGTTCGCCCTCCACTCGCGAACGGCCCTGAACAAAGTGAAGGGGCTCAGGATAAACTCCGCGAGGAATCTGCTTTTCCGTCCTGATCGGGCAGCCGCGCTCAGCGTGTCTCCGGCCACTGGCTCTTTCCTGCCCGCGCGAATAATTTGCAGAAACATTGACGCCCAATTCAGTATATCTTACATTTTATAGGCTTCCCCTTGAACCAGAAAGGACACCGATGAGTCCGCGCCGAGTTGATCTTGAGCTTACCGCACGACGCCGCGGCGCTCTGATCAAGGCAGGTTACGCCGAAATCCTCGAGAAGGGCCTTGATTCGACCACCATCGATTCCGTGGTGGCGCGCGCCAATTCCAGCAAGGGTGGAGCGCTCCACTATTTTCACACCAAGGAAGACCTTTTCTACGCCGTTCTGGAATGGCTCTTCGGCGAGCTGACCCACAGCCTGGACCAGGTGGCCTCGAGCCAGGAGTCGCCGCGCGCGCGCCTGGCGGCGGAGATGGAACTGCTGTTTCACAGCGCGGAGGTGAATCGCAAGCTTTACCTCGTGCTGTTTGATTTCGTAACGCTCGGCGCCCGCCAGGAGCGCTTTCGAAAACTGTTTCGTGACTTCTTCGCAAAATGCCGAAAACGCGACGCGCAGATTATTTCCGAAGGCATCAAGATGCAGGAGTTTCGCCGCGTCCGCCCCGAGGATGCCGCAACCACCATTCGCGCCCTCGTTGACGGTTATTGCCTGCAGTGGCTGATGGATTCCGAGAGCACCCCCGTGGAAGTTTTCCGGGACCGCTGCGGCGCGGTCCTCGGAGCCTACCTGCTGCGCGGCTGAGGCGTTTCGAATTTTGGATGTCATCCGCCAGCGGCGGTGTCGTAGAGACGCCTCGCTGAGGCGTCTCCGATGGTGGCCGCGACACGGCTGTGTGCATCGCGGGTTCTTGAATTGTAGTAACGGAAATTCTCGCGACGGACAAAACACCGTCGCGGCTGCGCGTGCCGGCAGGTGGCGTATCGCCGTGCTTGCATTGTTTAAGATCATGAGTGTGAGTGAGGGGAAAACACATATGCAAACGGGTGGTTTGACGACTGGCATCATGAAGCGCAGGTTCCGGCGTATGCGAGCGGCGGTCGTTCTTGGTTTGGCCATTATTCTGCCGACGGCGTTGGTCGCCCGCCTGCGCGCGCAGAATGCGCCGAAGTCCGGCGGCGGGGCGAAAGTGCCCGGCGTGGTGATTGACCACAGCCCGGCGGCTTCCGGGCGGTATATCGGTTCGCCCAGCCTGGTGATTCTGCCCGACGGCGATTATCTTGCCTCGCACGATTTCTTTGGCCCGAAGAGCGGCTCCAAGACCTGCGCCACCACGGTGATCTTTCGCTCAACCGACCGGGGCGCAAGCTGGCGCCAGCGTGCGCAGGTGCAATGCGCGTTCTGGTCGAATCTCTTTGTGCATCGGGGCGCCGTTTATCTGATGGGGACCACGGGAGAAAACGGTCGGATGGTGATCCGCCGCTCGCGGGACGACGGGAAAACATGGACCCATCCGGACACAGCCCGCACCGGCCTGCTCGCGCCCGAAGGACACTGGCACACCGCACCCGTCCCCGTGGTTGCGCACGATGGCCGATTGTGGCGCGCCTTTGAAAACGTGAACATCAAATTACCCTGGGGCCTGCACTTCCGCGCCGGCATGCTGTCCGTGCCGGACGATGCCGATTTGCTGGTAAGGTCCAACTGGACCTTCAGCAACTTTCTGCCGCGCAACCCGAAATGGTTGAACGGGGATTTCGGCGGATGGCTGGAGGGCAACGCCGTGGTGGCGCCCGGCGGGCGGGTGGTGGATGTTCTGCGCGTTGACGTTCCGCGCCTGCCGGAAAAGGCGGCGATCGTCAACGTCAGCGCCAACGGCCGCAAGGCCACTTTCGATCCCGCCCACGGATTCATTGATCTCCCGGGCGGCGCAACCAAATTCAGCATCCGGCCGGATCCCGGGGGCGCCGGTTACTGGACGCTGGCCAATATTGTGACCGCGCATGACGCCGCTCTTCTCGGCGCCACGGTCAAGCCCGCCGCCATTCGCAACACCCTGGCGCTCCTTTACAGTCGCGACCTGCGCAAGTGGGAAGTGCGAAGCATCCTTCTGCATCACCCCGATATCACCCACCACGCCTTTCAATATGTGGATTGGCAATTCGACGGCAGGGACATCGTCGCGGCCATCCGCACGGCTTACGACGACGGGCTGGGCGGCGCGCACAGGTACCACGACGCCAATTTCCTCACCTTCTACCGGATCAAAAATTTCCGAACCTTGAAGATGAATAGGGCCGCCTCTGATGGCCGGGCAAATCCATAGTCCCAGTCCTCTCGATCCGAGCCGGGGGTAGGGGTACAGTTTGATGTAGCGGCGGCTTTATGTCGCCATGTGGCTTGACGTAGCGGCGGCTTTATGCCGCCATGTGGCGAGATAAACTCGCCGCTACGCATCTCAAACTGGACCAGCACCGAGCCGGGAAAGCGCTTGACAAACGTGGCCTAGTATGATAGCCTTCTGGGATGTTTTTCGCGGCGGCCTGCTGTCGCCGGGCGGCCATGGGGCTGATGATGACGACAACCACCCAAAAAATGCCTCGAATCTTCCTTATCTACCATAAAACAAACGACAAAGCGATCCTCCGGGTCCCTGAATTCCGGAAAAATGGGACAAAAAAATACGTTTTTTGAAAAACGAACCGGAGAAGTTGTTGAATCTAAATAGAAATGGCCAAAACACGAACCGAAACGAACCTGAAAACGAAGCGGAGAAGTTATTGAAAACACTAGGGGGCGTGAAAAACGAACCGGAAACGAACCGGAAACGAACCGAAAAAAGGGGCCATGAATCCATTGCCAAAATCCCATCACCCAAAAGCCGGGCAAAAGCCACGACGGCTCTTCCAATGTAGCCGAAACAGCAATATTTCTTCTTCGCGTTATCGTGCCGCTCTCCGGGCCTCGGCGGTTGACGCGCCGCGTGCCGAATGAGACACTAGCCAACTCATTTGTTCTTCAACTTGCAAAAGGAAAGATGAATGCTTTCAAGCGTGATCCGGATTGTCTTTTCGCTGCTCCTCATGGTGGGTGTTCCGTTGCTTTCATGGCGCAGCGCGCGACCGGAGCAGCTCCAGGGAATTCCCAAAACGGCGCTTTACTTTTCCGCAGTGGTTTCGCAGTGGGTCCTGGCGGCGATCGGGGCGCTGGTTGTTTTTGTGGCCTGGCCCGGCTGGTCTGACGTGGGCG
>Ga0307372_10014128_pt1 | contig 10251 bp, 7 predicted proteins | sample OX1MG_FD_202533 | JGI IMG/M metagenome (GOLD analysis project Ga0307372, IMG submission 202533) | Soil microbial communities from Risofladan, Vaasa, Finland - OX-1 | ecosystem: Environmental > Terrestrial > Soil > Coastal area > Acid sulfate soil | place: Finland: Risofladan, Vaasa | collected... | reverse complement strand
GAGTCGGGCTCGCGGCCGACGAGCACGATCTCCCCCTGCGCGCCCGACTCGCGCAGCCAGCGTGCGCAGTTGCCCGACGCGAGACCGCCGCCGATCAGCAGGTAGTCGACTTCACGCGCCATCAGCCGTCACCTTAGAACAGTCTGTGCTCTGTCTGCACTCGCAGAAAGGACGGCCGAGTGGGAGTCACAACCCCGGCGGGTGGCGCACCGACCAGTGCGCCCAGGTGGGGATTTGGTCGAGGATGCGCCAGCGGGGTCCGTCTTCCGTGCGGTTGGGGCCGACGTCGGTGCCGTTGTGGCTCGTGTCGAGGCGCAGGCCGGCGATCACGATGAACACGTGCGGGGTGGGGGAATCGGTGGCGTAGATCGTCACCCACCTCCCCGGACCGGGGTCGCCCCAGTGGACGTAGTCCTGCGCGAGCGGGTTGTCGCGCACGATTTCCTCGATCGGCCGCACACCCGAGCGGTAGAGCACGTAGTTGACCGTGCTCGAGCAGTCCTCGCTGGTGGCTCCGCGCGGGTCGGGGTGGCCGGCCGTGCCGTAGGGCAGGTCCTGGAGCTCGTTGCCGGCGATCACCATCGCCTGCACGACGGACGGGACCGCTTCGGGAACCAGCGCGAGGTGACCTTCGCCGGGCGCCAGCAGCGCCCGTTCGCCCGGTGTCCAGCGCACCGGCGCCGCGCTCTGCGCGCCGCCTTCGCCGGTCGGTGGCGCCGAGGCGGTCGAGGACGCCGCGCCGCGATAGACGCTCGCCCAGTGCTCGACCTCGTCCACATACCAGGAGGCGTGGTTGTAGGCGAAGATCGCCCTGCGGTAGTCGCCCGGGGCGCCGCTCGCACGGAGATAGTTGGCCGCGGAGTAGATCGCGTCGGCCGGCTGCCAGCGGTCGATGCGTCCGTCCCCGTCGCCGTCCACGCCGTAGCTCGCGAAGGTCGAGGCGAGGAACTGCATCGGGCCGCCCGCGCCGGCGGAGTTGACGGCGCCCTGCCTGGTACACGAGGGATCGGGGTTGCGCCCGTGGTCGCACTCGACCTTGCCGATGCCCGCGAGGATCGCCCAGTCGAGGTGAAAGCGTGTGGCCGCCGCCCGGTAGAGCGCGAGGTAGGCCGATGGGATGTCGGCGAGGGCGAGTGACGAGGGAGATGCCTGCGCAGTCACTTCATAAGCCGACGGTGATCCCAGGGAGATCCCGAGCACGGCGCCGGCGGTGACCAGGAACACGACGCTCGAGGCCACCAGCGCAAGCGCTGCGCCGATCGCGATTCGCGGCGCGTGATGTGAAGCGGCGCGGCGCTCCGCGGCGAGCGAGCTGCGCCCGAGTGAGGAGGCGCTCATGTGCGCCGGTCCCGTCCGAGCTGACGCTTGCGCCGGGCGGCGACCGCGAAGGCGTCATCCATCACGGCCGAGCTTCCCTTCGGCCCTCGCGTCGATCCTTCACTGGAGCCACCGGCCGGGGGACCGCTACCGCCGGCCCCGCTGTCCGATGGACCGCTCGACCCGCCAGCGGATCCTCTCATCGGTCCGTTGGAGGCACCGCCGTGCGGGCGAGCGGGCTGCACCGTGCGTTTGCCGGGCGGCCCGTGCTTGGGCTGTTGTGTGGTCGGTGTGAGGCCTTCTTCGCGCATGCGCTGCTCGAACACCCGCTGGAGCTCCTTTTCGGCCTCGCGCCCCTCGCCGCGCTTGAGTTGAGGCTCGGCGCTCCCCGCGAGCTCGGCCGCCGCCGCTCTGAGCTGGGAGCGACTCGCCAGCTCATGGTCGATCTGGAGGCGCGCTTCGCGCTGCTTGCCGGGGTCCAGGCGCCTGTACTCCTCGACCCCGTAGCCGGCGAGAGGAGCCAGAGCCGCGTAATCGCGGGCGACGCCGTCGGCGTTGCGCCGCCCCGCCGCCGGCAGCGCAGCCTGTTTATCGAGGAAGCGTGAGCGCCGCTCTCGCTGTTCGCGTGTGTGGGGTGAACCGCTCAGCCGTTGTGTCGTCTCGGCCTGCGCAACCCTCTCGCGCGCGCCGGTCAGCGCCTTCTGTTCGCGCGCGATCTGACCTTCGATGCGCTGTGCGCGTGTATCGAGCCCCTTGGTCCGGCGCTTGTCGCCTTTCGCGCGCGCCTTTGCCCGCTGGCGGCGGACACGATCGAGCTCCTGGCGGCGCGCGGCGATCTGCGACTCGATCTGCGGCGCGCGCCCCACACGCTCCTTGGCCTCCTGGTGGTCGCGGTCGAGCGTGCGCGTGACCTGCTCGTCCGCGTGCTTGCGAGCCGTGTCATGACCCGCACTCGCCAGCCGCTTGCGCTTCTCGATGTCGGGCGCCGGAGTGCGAAGCTTGCGGGCGGCCCAGCGCACAGGTCGAAGCATGGCCCGGGGCGTCTCGAGGGCGTCCTTGAAGCGTCGCGTCAGCGAGCCGTGCGGCGAGCTTTGACCGTTGGTTGCCGCGCCTTCGATCATCCCGGTCATCTGGTGGCGCTTGAGAAATACGCCCCACCAGAAGGCCGACAGGAGAAACCATTTGGCGAACCACCCGAGCACCGTCAGCCCAAGGAGCAGGTTCAACATCATCAGCGCGGCGCCGAGCAGAAAGGAGAAAACGAGCTTGGTCATGACAGCCCCGAGCAGCCGCATCGTCCATGCTCGGAACAGCAGTCGTCCGCCATCCCCAAAGGCCGGCGCGAGCACCGCGGCCGGGGCGAGCAGCAGATAGAGGACCGTCCTGATCGCCGCGGTAAGCAGGTGCAGCGCGAGGTAGCCGAACAGCGCCAGCATGCCCAGACCGCCGATCCAGATGAGCAAGATCCCGATCAGCCGCGGGTCGGTGCCCTTCTCGCTGCGAAACTCGGCCTGCGCGGCGGTCGGACCCGTGCATTCGTCGGCCGGTTCGCCGCCGCCGCCGCACAGCACTCTGAGAAGCGACCATTCTTCTTTCGTGGAGTTGCGCGCCTTTTCATTGGCCGGCAGCGCGAGGAAAAGCTCGCCGTTGGAGCGCGCTTCACGCAACAGCGCGGCGCTCCCCGCAAGCCCGCGGTCCTTGGGTCCGGCGGTAGGTGGACAGAGCGAGCGGCAGCCGCTCTGCGACTGCTCTTTGCGCGCGATCGCAAGCGCCGCCCGCCGAAGATGCCCCTCAAGCGCGCCCATGCACCAGTTGATGTCGCCGAACTCCATGTAGCACCACGGCGTGCCAACGGTCGCGCCGAACAGGGTTTGCATGTCGTCGGCAAGGGTGGTCCTCGGTCTTTCGGGCGTTCCGCTCGCGACCGTGGCGAGCGTGCCCAAGCCGGCTTCATTCGCCCAGTGGTCGAGCGCGCCGATCGTGCCGGCCGGATCGGCGATCAGCCACAGCCCGACGGCCATCATCGCGAGCATTGAAAGCGCCTGGCCGAGCGTCTGTGCGACACGCCTGCGCACAAGGCCGTGGTAGACGACGAGGATCGCCGCGACCGACAGCGCGAACGCGAGCCACGGTTCGGTGAATGAGATTCGGGCTCCGTGCAGGCCGTTGGTTATCTCGCCCTGCACCTTTCCCTTGAGCAGATCGAACGAGTAGCACCACTCGAGCATCACGATCAGCGCGTGCGCGATCGAGACGAACGCCATCCAGGCGAAGCCGGCGAAGTTCTGGGCGATCGTTGCGCCGTAGTTGCCGATGGCGCCGATGCCCGTGTTGATGTTGACGTCGAACGCGTAGTTGCCAGTGGGGTCTGACGCCGCCACGAATCCGGACAGTTCGCAGCTGCGCCTGACCGAACCGGGCAGGTCGCCGGAGCGGTCGCACATCGGGCTGCCGAGGCCGTTTTCCACGAGCGTGTCGCCGCCGCTGGGGGGAGCGGAGGCTGAGGATTCACGCGCGCCGGGGCTTTCCACGCTCAGCGGTGGACCGTTCGGCGCATGCGGGACAGGTGGTTTGGGCGGTTGTCCTACTGCCGTTCGCGCCTGAGCCGTGCCGACCGCCAGCAGCGCCCCCAGCAAGCCGGCGATTGCCGCCGAGCGCATGCTTTTCACGGCACGCTGTCCGGGGTGGTGGAGAAGGCGCGCAGCAGGGCGGGCGCGACGACCTCCACCTGGATCGCCTCGACCCGACCCGAGTGATCGCGAAACAGGCAGCGACCGGCATCGAACGCGAGCAGGGATTCGCGGGCGCGCGCGTCCTGCGAGTCGAGCCCGAGCAGCTCCAGGGCGCGCCTGGCCTCGGACTCAGAGCGCATCCCGAACACGAACGTCGCCCCGAGCAGGTTCTCCAGCGACTCGCGCTCGCCGATCAGCGCGTCCGTGACGAGCTGCGTGGAGATGATCGGCACCGCCAGCTCGGAGCGTCCCATGCGCTGCAGCGAGGAGAGCAGCGAACGGCCGATCGGGTCGCTCAGTAGGCGCCAGCCCTCGTCGAAGGAGAAGATCTTCAGGCGCTCGCGCTCACTCGACATCAGCTGCATCGCGAACATCGCGATCAGGCGCACGATCTGCTGGCCGACGCGCTCGACCTGCGTGTATTCCGACCGGGGCGTGCCCGGCTCGGGTCCCGGCAGGTCGCGAATCGGGATGTAGGTCACCTGCCGCTGGCCCACGGGCGGGAGCGGCGCGTCGGGGTCGGCGAAGCCGAGCTGGGTGAGCCCGGAGCGCGCGTAGACCTCGAGCGTCTTTCCGACCTGAACCTCCGTTGGATCGCCTTCACACAGCGCGCGCACGACCTCGAGCGTCGTGGGCTCGCGCGAGCGCCTCATCACGCTGTCCACCGCCGCCACGACCGCCGTCTCCCACGAGGGCTCGGCGCGGCCGGGCAGCAGATCGCGCAGAAACGAGACCGCGGCGTCCTGACGCAGGTGCTCGGGCGCGACGCGCAGCGGGTCGAGCATCCCCCGCAGCGCCGGGTCGGGACGCAGCGCGATCGTCTCCGCGTACGGGGCGACCTCCTCCAGCAGGTGAAAGCGGTGATCCCCCTTTGGGTCGCAGTCGATCACGCGTGCGCCCTGCAGAAAGCCCTCGTACTTGAGCTTCTGCGCGAGCGTGGTCTTGCCCGAGCCGAGCGCGCCGACGCTGAGGATCGCGGCATTGCGATCGCGCTCGGAGCCCTCCCTGAGGTTGAAGCGGACCGGATGGCGCGAGCCTGAGAGCGTGTGCCCGAGATAGAAGCCGCCGCGCGAGCCGACCGCGTGGGTGGCGGTCGGCATCATCGCCGCGACCTGCTCGGTCGTGAGCGTGTCGTCATAGCCGGCCACGCGCGTGCGCTGGCCGGGCAGGTGCGCCAGGAACAGCTGCAGCTGATCGCCGAGCGGGCGGTGCAGTCGGATCTCGCCGTAGGCGCGCCGGCACATCTCCACCCGTTCCTCGAGCTCCTCCTCGCCGCTCGCTCCGATCGCGATCGCGATGCTCGCGCGCAGCAGCGGCGGGCGGCTCGAGGCCTGCAGGTAGGCGAGCAGATCGCGTGCCTCCTGGGTGCGCTGGTAGCCGAGGTCGGAGACGCCCTGGTCGCCGTCGTGCTCGGCGCGCACGATCTGGTCGGCGTCCTGGATGCGCCGCCGCGCGATGCGCAGCGCCAGCTCGTTCGGCAGAAAGCGCGCGTTGAGCGAGACGTCGATCGGGAACGGCAGGCTCTCGACCGGCGCGAACATCAGCTCGACACGCACGCCGGGGAACGTCGCGCGCTCCGGCAGCGCCCCGAGCACGAGCTGGGCCTGAAAGCTCGTGCCCAGCTCCGACTCGATGCGCAGCGAGCGGCCACGGTGCTCGACAAGGCCGTCCATCCAGCGCATCACGTCGCCCTCCAGGGGCGCCAGCACCGCTTCGCCGTTGCGTTCGAAGGCGAGCGCGCGCGGCTCGTGCAGGCCGTCCACGATCGGCTCTCCCAGCCCGCGGCAGAAGGCGCGGCGAACGAGCCACTGCAGCTCCACCCCGCGCGCCGGCCGCGCCTGCAGGTAGTCCGCCAGGCGCGCGTGCACCTGGTCGCCACGCAGGCTCGCGCGTTCGAGCTCGCGGACGGGCAGCAGGCGCCGGTCGCGCAGCGTCAGCGCCCGGCCGAGCGAGCGCAGCCACTCGCGCGGGTGGCGCTCCGCGGCCCGGGAGACATATGAGGAGATGTCGCGCTCTGGGTCGCGCAGGCTGACGAGCAAGAAGAGGGCCGGCTGTGCGATGCCGAGGTCTCCCAGCCGCGCGGCGTGCTCGTCGGCGTAGCGGCGCCTGGCCCGCTCGTGCGAGCCGTCCCCGATCCGCTCCAGAGCGCGCAGGTATCCGTCGAGATCCCAGGCGCGCCCGACTCGAATGATCTGCACGTCCGCCTCGATCGCTTCGAGCGCCGCAACGAGCGTGAGCAGGCGGGTGCGCTTGACCTCCTCGGATAGCCACTCATAGGAGGAGCACGGCACCGAGAAGGCCGCCCACACGTCATCGAGGCTGGCTCCGAACACGAGGTTGCCGTAGACGAATGAGATCGGCGCCTTCATCGCCTCACCTCCAGCTGGGCGCCGGCACTCAATGCGATCACGTGCCCGCGCCGAGGGGCACGCCCGGCCGGGAGCGACGCGACCGTCACGCTCGGCCTTCGCGACAGCCGCCGCAACGGGCTTGGGCTCCACTCGGCGCGCTCGTGGGCGACGCTGACGAGCACGGCGCCCGGACCGGTGTAACGGAGGCGCCGCAGGCGCCCGTCCGATCCGTCGACGAGCACGAGCAGCTCACCAGGGCGCCAGCGTCTGTCAACCGCGCCGCGCTGCCTTGTTCCGGAGAGCTCGCGCGGGCAGAGCCCGTAGCGCACGAGCGCGAGCCCGGCGAGATGGAAGGGCCGCCCCTCGATCCTCACGATCGTCAGCGCGGCCGCCCCGAGAGCCGGTAGGGCGATGTCGCGCATGTACCACGGCAGCACGGGTGCGATCGCGCGCAGCAGGGGGAGCCGGCCGGCGAGCAGCGAGCAGGCGGCGATCGCGAGGAAATAGACGATGCCGCGCAGGGGAACGCCCGCGGGATTGAGCCGCAGGTTCTCGACCCGGTAGACGCGCCGCTCGAGGGCGAACACGTTTCTGTAGGAGCGGATCTCCACCGTTGCGATCGCCGCCGTCCCCGTTTACGTTGCGGAGCTCGCTCAGCCGAACAGCATCTTCACGGTGTCCTGGAGCGCCTTCACTCCGTATTCCCCCGCCAGCAGGACGGCGACCAACCCGACAGCGAACACGCCGGCCGCCTCCTTGAAGTCGCGGCGGAACGCGAGCACGATCGAGGCGATCGCAAACCCGACCGCGATCAGGCTCATCGCGATTTTCCGCCCGGAGTCCGCCGCCCTTTTGGCGGCCGATTCGAGCGTGTGGCCTTCACCCGACGGCGCGGCGGAGCTTGACTTCGGTCCGCTGCTCACGGCGGCGACGGCGACAGCCGGGGCCGTGGCGAAGGCTATGAGCAAGGCGAGCGTCGCGGCGATCGGTCGGCTGCGAGAGAGGGTCATGTTGCTGCTCCTTGTTGTCGTGTGTTCATGTCGTCGGGTCCATCTGGATCGCCGAGACCTCCCAGCGACCCTCCTGCGAGCTGACGTCCAGTTCGTAGGCGAGCGTGTACTGAGCGCCGCGTTCGTCGGACGCCTGCACGACGGCGAGCACCGAGCGGCCGTCGGGCGACCAGTCGAGGCTGTGCAGCTGCTGCAGCGTGAGCGCCATCGCCGGAAGCGACACGCGTGCTTCACTGGTCAGGTCCGCGTCCAGCTCGGACGTCGATCCGGCGAGGTAGTTGCGCAGCGCCCGTTCGACGACCGTTCTGAGCGTCGGTTCCTGCACTTCGCGCAGCTGGGCGGGCGCCGTCGCCGCGGTGAACGACGGCGCTCCCACGAACGCCGGGTATCCGGCGAGAGCGAGGCTGCCGTTCGCTTGGCGCGCCACGCTCACCGTCAGGTACACGAGCCCCGCCGTGTCGGTCTGGGCGGCCACCGTGTAGACGTGCTCGCCGGGCGCGGGCACGCGCGCCTGCACGACCTCCGTCCACTGCACTCGCTGTTCGCCGCTGGAAGGCGGCTGCATGCCATCGTCCGCTTCCGCGCCCGCTCCGAAGTACGGCGCCAGCGCGCGAGCGTGGGCTTCCGGGTCGGCTGCGCTCCACGTGAGGTAGCGCCGCGCGAACAGCGAAGCGAAGCCTTCGGCCGCCCTGTCGGTCAGCAGGGCGCTCGGCGTCGAGGGGCGCACGACGATCGGCCTGGGCGGCGCGATCGCGAAGCGGGCACTCGCGACGATGCCCATGACGGCGAGCGCCTGCAGCAGATAGCGGGGCGCCTCGCGCATCAGGCGGATGCGCCACATGGGACGCGCCGTGATCGTGACCGCGGTGTTGGAGCCGGTGCGGTTCATGGCCGCTCGAACCCGAACTCCGCGCCGGCCCCGGCTACAGGTGGCGATGGCGGCGGGCTCGAAGGCGGCCCTTCCGTCGCCTGCACCTGGCTCGGCGGCGGCGCGAGGCGAGTCGCAGGCCGGTTGCTCACCTGTTGCTTGACCGGCGCGGCTGTCGGGTGCGTGCGCCGGAAAGCTCGACGAGTCCCGCGTGGGATCACACGGGTCGATGGGCTGGGCGCCTCGCTCGCAACCGCATGGGGAACGGTTGGCCTGGGCGCACCGCGCCGCGCGGATAGAGCGCGCGCAGGCCCACTCCCTCGTTCCGCGTGCGCCGCGGGCGCAGCGCTGCTCAGATGCGCCGAATGCGTGGCTATCAGGACGGCCACGGCGACCGTCGCGGCCGCCAGCAGCGCGAATCCGCCGATCCGCCCAAGGCGCGCACCGGACGTTTCCTTCACCGGCAAAGTGAAGACCCCGACGCCGCTCGGCTCGTCGCCTTCCCCGGCGCCATCAGGCGCGCCGTCCGGTTCCTCGCCGGCGAGGTACTCGTCCTCGTCGTAGACGCGATACACGGCGCGTGGGGCGCGTTTGAAGAGGCTCAACGATGCCTACCCGGATGGCGCACGCCGGCGGCCGAGAGCCGGGCCGGGGAGCTGGCCGGCCCCCGACCGCTTGCGTGCGGATGGGCAGCACCTGGCGATCGGCGCAGTGGCCGATGCCCGGCGTCCCAGAGGACGCGCCTATGTGGGGGGCGAGATATGTTCATAGGTGGGTCCCTACTTCCTTATCCGGCCGACCCCCGCAGGCGGGACACCCGAGTCGACTGTGCCCTCCTCCCCCGCGGGTGGCTGCTCGAGCAGCCGGCGCAACCGCGCGCGGGCGCGCTGGGCGACCTTGCGGTACTTCTCGACCGACCACCCGTGCAGGCGGCAGAACTCGGCGGGCGCCATCTCGAGCGCCAGCTGGCTTGCCAGCACGAGCCGCTGGTCATGGGTGAGCCCGTCCGCGAGCTCGCTGACACGGCCCAGGTCGTGGCGCAGCATGACGAGCTGCTCGACGTCGGCTCGCCTGTCGATCAGATCGATGTCGCCACGGTCGAGATCGCCGAGCGGCGCCGCCCTGAACAGCGCCGTCTCGATCGGGCTGCGCCCGGAGATCGCCCGCTGACGGTCATGGATGCGCGAGACGAGCTTCTGCTCGAGCGTGTGAGCGATGTGCTTGGGACTCTTGAACGGCGCATGGCCGCGCTGTGCGCGCGCCAGCAGCTCGAGCGTCGCCTGGCTGTAGCAGTCTTCGAGATCCTCCTTGGGCAGCCTCTCTCGATGGGCTTTCAGCAGCAGCTCGCGCCGTGAGCGAGCCACGAGCGCGACCGCCTGCGCCTGGTCGAGCGGGCCGAGGCGTGACGGAGGGCGCGACCGCGCCCCGCCGTGCGGGGCGATCTCCTCAAAAGCGCTGCTATCGCCATCTCGTCGGGTGGACACGTAAGCATGTCGGTGCGAGTGGCTCGCAGACCCCCCTCCCAATTTGTGCGCGAGCGCCTACGCGCATTCGACGCATACCAGCTGCGAGCGCCGCGGCTGGGGTTCGTCGTGGCCGTGATCAAGAAGTTCGACGACGATCAGGCCTCCCAGCTGGGAGCGCTGATCGCCTACTACGGGTTCTTCTCGCTGTTCCCGCTGCTGCTCGTGTTCGTCACGCTGCTCGGCTTCGCGCTGCAGGGAGACCCGAGCGCGCAGGAAAGCGTCCTGCACTCGACGCTGAGCCAGTTCCCGATCATCGGCACCCAGCTGCAGAGCAACGTGCATTCGCTGAAAGGCAGCTTCGTGGCGCTCGCGATCGGCGTCGTCGGCTCGCTGATCGCCGGTCTCGGGGTGACCGGCGCCACGCAGAACGCCTTCAACAAGGTATGGCAGGTCCCGGTCCAGCGGCGCTTCGGCTTTTTCGCATGGCGGCTGCGCGGTCTGGGAATG
>Ga0307372_10014123_pt1 | contig 10252 bp, 7 predicted proteins | sample OX1MG_FD_202533 | JGI IMG/M metagenome (GOLD analysis project Ga0307372, IMG submission 202533) | Soil microbial communities from Risofladan, Vaasa, Finland - OX-1 | ecosystem: Environmental > Terrestrial > Soil > Coastal area > Acid sulfate soil | place: Finland: Risofladan, Vaasa | collected... | reverse complement strand
GGCTCACACAGAAGCAGAAGCGGCTCCAACAGGAAGGCCGCGAGGACGAAGCGCGCCAGCGCACGCTCGCGCGCGAGCAGGAATGGATCGGGGCGTCGCCGCGCGCCCGGCAGGCCAAATCCAAGGCCCGCTATGAACGTTACGAGGAGTTGCTGAAACAGGCTGGCGAGAAACAGACGCAGACGGCGCAGATCGTTATTCCGGTCGCCGAGCGGCTCGGGCAGGTGGTGGTGGATATCGAGCACCTGCGTAAGGGCTATGGCAACCATCTGCTGGTCGACGATCTAACCTTCAAGCTGCCGCCTGGCGGTATCGTCGGCATCATCGGGCCGAACGGCGCCGGCAAGACGACGCTATTGCGAATGATCACCGGTCAGGAACAGCCCGACAGTGGCACCGTCAAGGTCGGCGAGTCGGTGCAGCTCGGCTATGTCGATCAGTCGCGAGATTCGCTCGACGGCAAAAAGACCGTCTGGGAGGAGATCTCCGGCGGACTCGATCAACTGCAATTGGGCAAGCGCGAGGTCAATTCGCGGGCCTATTGCGCCGCGTTCAATTTCAAGGGCGCCGACCAGCAAAAGAAAGTCGGCACGCTCTCCGGCGGCGAGCGAAACCGCGTGCACCTCGCCAAGATGCTCAAGTCCGGCGCTAACGTGCTGCTGCTCGACGAGCCGACCAACGACCTCGACGTCGATACCTTACGTGCGCTCGAGGAAGCTTTGGAGAATTTCGCCGGCTGCGCGGTGATCACCAGCCACGATCGCTGGCTCCTCGACCGCATCGCGACCCACATCCTCGCCTTCGAGGGCGACAGCCGAGTCGAATGGTTCGAAGGCAATTTCCAGGACTACGAGCAGGACAAAATGCGGCGACTGGGAACGGATTCGATTCTGCCGCAACGAATCAAATACAAGAAATTCTCGCGCTGATCGTGCCGGGATAGGTATAATTACCTCATCTACTTAAATACATCTGACGGCTGTGAATTATCGCGGTCCGCAGGTTCCCATTTACTAGGTAATAATCTTCGAAATACGACCGAGTTGCAGTTGCTCTACTGTCACCGGCAGCAACCACCGGATCGGGCGGTGTTTGGCACCGCTTACATTCGGCCTCCTCGATACATATATACATTTCAAGTACTTACGGATGCGCGAAAAGCCCCCGTTTCATCGAAAATAACGCGCGCGATCGAGCTTCGGCCGTCGCGCTCGGGAAGGAGCTGCCATTGTCTACCAGAGCCAGTGAAGCCCGATCGACCGAGGCTCGCACACGGGCGGAAGCAAGCTTCAAAAAAGAGCAGCGCGCCAAAGAAGGTGCGCAAGCGATGCAGGAGTATCTGGCCAGCGGCCGGGCCGTTCGCGAAAGGACCGAGCGGCTGAAAGCGTTGCGGCTCGCCAAGGAGGCCACCACCACCACCAAAGATGCCGAACCGATCGCGGCTGCGAGCGTCCGGTCGATGCCGAAGACGGCAACTGCCTTGAAACGAACAAGCCCGAGGCGTATGAAGAATCAGCAGCCGCATTAGGCTTGCGCGAGCCGCGCGTACGGACACCGCCAATCGGCTTCCTCCTCGCTCGCTTTTTCTAAATCCATTGACAGCCCAGATCGCGCGGGATGTCGCTTTTGCCCGCAAAAGCGGGCCGGTCGTTTCGGCGACCGGCGCGCGGCTGCGTATCCTAACAACAACGAAAGCAATTGAATTGACCAATTTGACCGCCTTTGACGACTTTAAACTTAACGACTCGATCACTCGCGCCCTTGCGGAAGAAAAGTACCTCACACCGACTCCGATCCAGGCGCAGACAATTCCGCTGGTGATGGCTGGTCGCGATGTGATCGGCATCGCTCAGACCGGGACCGGCAAAACCGCCGCGTTTGCGCTCCCGATCCTGCATTATCTCGCCGCCAATCCGCGACCGCTGGTTCGGAAAAGCTGCCGCATCCTGGTGCTCAGTCCGACACGTGAATTGTCCGGCCAGATTCTGGACAGCTTCCGCGCTTATGGCCGTCACCTGCGAATCCGGGCGGCGCTGACGATCGGTGGCGTGTCGATGGGTGCGCAAGTGCGTACGCTCCTCAACGGCCTCGATGTTCTCGTCGCTACGCCCGGCCGGCTCCTCGACCTTGTGCAAAGCAACGCAGCTCGGCTCGGCGACGTCGAATGTCTCGTTCTCGACGAAGCCGATCGGATGCTCGACATGGGTTTTATCCATGACATCCGCAAAATCGTGGCGAAACTTCCGGCCCGGCGGCAGACGCTGATGTTTTCGGCGACGATGCCTCGCGCTATTGCCGAACTTGCGGCGCAAATGCTGCGCGAGCCGGTCAAGGTAGCGGTTACGCCGGAATCCACCACGGTCGAGAAAGTTGACCAGCGCGTGATCCGCGTCGATCGCGCTGGCAAGCTGACCGCGCTGATCGACGTGCTGCGGAGCGAAACGATCGATCGGGCGCTGGTCTTCACGCGTACCAAGCATGGCGCCGACAAGGTGGTGCGCGGACTGTTACGCGCCGGCATCGCGGCGCAGGCGATTCACGGCAACAAATCGCAAAATCAGCGCGAACGCACGCTGGCTGCATTCCGCAATGGCGAGGTTCGCACTTTGGTGGCCACCGACATTGCCGCGCGCGGCATCGATGTCGATGGCGTCAGTCACGTGGTGAATTACGATCTGCCGAACGTGCCGGAAACCTACGTCCATCGCATCGGCCGCACGGCACGCGCCGGCGCGGCCGGAGTGGCGGTCTCGCTGTGCGACGGCGAGGAAGCGGCTCTGTTGCGCGATATCGAGAAGCTCATCCGCATGTCGATACCCGTGAGCGGCCGGCGTGCACACGAGCATCGGTCCGAGCCGGCAGCCGCTCATGCCGTACCGGCACGGCCCGCGGCCACCGCCCCGCACAAACGCGGCAAGCAGCGCCGGAACGGTCCGGCGCGTCGCGACCGGCGTCACGAGCAGCCGCAGGACCGGCGTCACGAGCAGCCGCAGGAGGACGCGAGCGCGATCAATGCGGTCGGGTTTTTGCAGCGTCCTTTGCCGGCTAGGCCTAATATCGACCGCCGCCCGTCGCGCTGGGCCGGTCATTCAAAGGGATCGTAACGTGACCAAGGAAGAACTGCTGGAATTCGAAGGCCTTGTCCTCGAGATATTGCCAGACGCGCGCTACCGCGTTCAGCTCGATAACGGCCACGTGCTCGTCGCCTATACGGCCGGAAGAATGAAGAAGAACCGGATCAAGACGCTCGCTGGCGACCGGGTGACGGTGGAAGTATCGCCGTACGACCTTGAAAAAGGCCGGCTGATCTTTCGGCACAAGGACGAACGCGCCGCTTCGGCCAGCCGCGCGCCGCAACGCCATCAGTTTCGGCGAAGGTAACGCGCAATACCCGGGCGCACGTACGACGGCGGCGCTGACCGAGATCGGTGGTCTCGCCGGTTACGGCTACCTGGCGCGGCGGGTGAGGGGATAGTCGGTGCTCGCGTATAAACAACGGATCTCGTCGCCGCTGTATCGGTGCTCGTCCACTTCAAGACAGGCACCGACGAGAAGCTCCGGTGCGACATCCTCTACCGCGAAGCGAATAGCGTGCGACGCCCGGGTGAACCGCTTATAGCTCAAAGGCTGCATTTTGGACACGCGCCGGCGGGCGGGAAACAATTCAGCCGCAGCATTGTAATCAAATTCACTCATTGATCCGCCCTTCGCCCATACGGCAAACGCACTACCCGGCTGAATTGCAATACAAATATAAGAAGAAAATCCCGCAAAACCAGACCGCCGGCGCCGGATATTTCCGGCGTCACACTGCGTCATGGCTACCGAGAATTGCAACCGTGCCGGGTCGGCGCGACGGCGCGCTACGGTTTCGTCAACAGACCCTTGAGCACCAAGTCGAGATGGGCGTTGAAATACGCCTTCAGGTCGATCGGCTGGCGATCTTCGAACATCATCATCCAGACGTCGATCAGCACCATCGGGGCGACGATGACGAGCGCGCATTCGGTGATCGCAGAGCGCTTGATCTCGCCGCGGTCGATGCCGCGCTGAATCGCCTGTTGCAGCATCTCCATGCAGGGCCGATGGATTTCGTCGTGGTAACGGTCGGCCAGCGCCGGGAAACGCGGCGCTTCGGCGATCAACATGCGAACCACTTCGCGGCGCCGGCGGTCTTCGACAATATTTTCGTAGATGAAACTGAATTGCGCCTTCAGCAAATCGGCGGTCGAACCTTCGTGGCGCTCGAACATGTCGTGGACGGTGTCGAGCGTGGCTTTCATCAGCTCACGCACCATCGAGATGAACAAGTGCTCCTTGTTTTCGAAATAGACGTAGATGGTGCCTTTGGTCACGCCGGCGCGCTCCGCAATCGCATCGAGCGTGGTCATCGCGTAGCCGTTGCGGGAAAACTCCAGAAATGCTGCTTCGAGTATTTCATGCGGCCGCTCGGCCTTGCGGCGGCGGCGCGTCTCGGTGTGCGTTTCCAACACGTCGGTCATGGCCTTGAAGCCCGTAGTCAACACGGAGCCTACCGTTATTGACTAACCGGATAGTAAATAACTAATCTCCGGTTGTTAAGGGTGGACCAGTGTCGAATTGGGTTGGGCAGAGTAGGTGGCGCTTTGGCCCGCAAGCCGGCGCGCTTCGGGTCAAGTCTTTGGTCCGATTTTGTTTTTTCGGCCGGCGCACGGTCGTGATCGCCACCGCGTCGTTTCTATTAGGCGCTTGCGCGGTCGGGCCGGATTTCTCCGTTCCGCCGGCGCCTCCCGGCAGCGGCTACACACCCGAAGCGCATCTGGCGTCGACCGCCTCGGCAGACGTCCCCGGCGGCGCCACGCAACACTTCGTCATGGGCCACGACATTCCCGGCGAATGGTGGAAAGTGTTCCATTCGAAAGCGATTGATGCGTTGATCTCGGAAGCGTTGCACGCCAATCCGAATTTGCAGGCGGCGCAGGCGGCGCTGTGGCAGGCGAAGGAAACGCTTTACGCCTCCGGCGGCAAGCTTTTGCCGAGCGTCGACGCGAATGGATCGTACACGCGGCAGGCGTTTTCGCCGGCGGAGTTCGGTCAGCCCGGTCCAACACAGACCTTCAGCCTTTTCCAGGCGACGGTGAATGTCTCGTATACGCCGGACGTCTTCGGCGGTCAGCGGCGGCAGATCGAGTCGAATGGCGCACTTGCCGAATATCAGCGCTTCGAGCTGGAAGCGACCTATTTGACGCTGACGTCGAACGTGGTGACGGCCGCGATCCAAGAGGCGTCGCTGCGCGGGCAAATCCAGGCGACTACCGAGATCATCAAGGCGGAAAGCGACCAGCTTGAGGTCGTGCGTAATCAATTTCAGGTCGGCGCCGCCAACCGTGCCGATGTGCTGACGCAGGAGTCGGAAGTTGCCACAACGCAGGCGACATTGCCGACGCTGGAAAAGCAGCTTGAGCAGCAGCACCATGTCATATTGGCGTTGATCGGCCACTTCCCGAGTGAGAAGGGGCGCGAGCATGTGATGCTGGCGTCGCTGCGGCTGCCGACCAGTCTGCCCGTGAGCCTGCCGAGCCAAGTGGTGGAACAGCGGCCGGACGTGCGCGCCGCGCAGGAGCAGTTGCACTCGGCGAGCGCGCTGGTCGGCGTCGCCGTCGCCAACCGGCTGCCGCAAATTCCGCTCACCGCGTCCTATGGAAGCGCGGCTTTGACCGCGGCCCAATTGTTTACGCCGGCGACCGCAATATGGACCGTCGCGGCCGCGGGAACGCAGCCGATTTTCCATGGCTTTACCCTGCTGCATCAGGAGCGGGCGGCGCGCGCCGCGTATGAGCAGGCTGACGCGCAATACCGCAACACCGTGCTGACCGCTTTCCAGAATGTCGCCGACGCGCTGCGCGCGCTGCAACTCGATGCGGCCACGCTGAAGGCGCAGCAACGAGCGGTGAAGGCCGCCTCCGACACTTTCGACCTGACGCGCGGCCAGTATCGGCTCGGCGCCATCACCTACATCACGCTGCTCAACGCCGAGCGCAGCTATCAGCGGGCACGGCTTGCTTTGGTGCAGGCGCAAGCCGCGCGCTTCGCCGACACGGCAGCGCTGTTTGCGGCGCTGGGCGGTGGCTGGTGGAATCGCGTGGACGCGCTGCCCGATCCTTTCAGCCCCGAGCCGCAAATCGTCCAGGCGGCGAGCGACATCCCGTTGCCGAGCCGACCGGAGCTAAGTCAATGACCAAACGCATGGCGATCATGCTCGCGGCGGTCGCCGTCGTGTTCGGCTTGATCTTCGGATTCCAGATCTTCAAAGGAATCATGATCAAGAAGTTCATTTCAGCCGCGAGCAATCCGGCGCAAACGGTTTCGGCCGCCAAGGCGAGCTCAAGCGCATGGCAGCCGAACATCGAGGCGGTCGGCACCTTGCGAGCGGTGAAGGGCGCCGACCTGTCGCTGGAAGTGTCCGGTGTCGTCGAATCGATCTCATTCAATTCCGGCGATGACGTCGAGGCCGGTGCGCCGCTTCTCAAGCTGCGCGCCGCCGACGATGTAGCCCGGCTGCACTCGCTGGAAGCGGTGGCGGATTTGAGCCAGATCACCTTCGAGCGCGACGAGAAACAATTCAAGATGCAGGCGGTCAGCCAGGCGACGCTGGATACGGACGCGGCTAATCTGAAGAACGCGCAAGCTCAGGTCGCCCAGCAGCAAGCCGTCATCGACAAGAAGCTTCTTCGCGCCCCGTTCGCCGGCCATCTCGGCATCCGCGCGGTTGACCTTGGACAGTATCTCGGGCCGGGCACGGCGATCGTGACGTTACAAGCGCTCGATCCGATCTACGTTGATTTTTTCGTGCCGCAACAATCGGTCGATCAGCTTCGCCTCGGCCAGCCGGTCACGGTCAAAATCGACGCGTTCAAGGACGTGGCGTTCAACGGCGAGATTTCCGCCATCAATCCGAAGGTCGATACCGGCAGCCGCAACGTGCAGATCCGTGCGACGTTGAAGAATTCCAAGCATCGGCTGCTGCCTGGAATGTACGTTACCGTCGACATCGCCACCGGCGCACCGAAGAATTACGTAACGCTGCCGCAGACGGCGATCACCTACAATCCATACGGCGACACGGTCTATATCGTCGTCGATGGCAAGGACAAAAATACCGACGGCAAGCCGCAGCAGATAGTGCGTCAGACATTCGTCACCGTTGGGCCGACCCGCGGCGATCAAGTTGCCGTGCTCAAGGGCGTCGATGACGGCGACATGGTGGTCACCACCGGGCAGATCAAACTGCACAACGGCTCGGTAATCTTGATCGACAATTCGGTTACCCCGACGGCTGACGCTGCGCCGGTACCGATCGACCATTAGGCGAATTGCGATGGCAGCAGGCAACAAAATGATCCGCGCGTCCCCGCGAAAGCGGCGACTCGGCTCGTTGTCATCCCGGCTGGATTCCCGTTGGCGCGGGAATGAGCGGCAACAGGATTAGCGGGCACCGCCGCCATGAAATTTACCGACATCTTCATCCGCCGGCCGGTCCTCGCTTCGGTCATCAGCCTGTTGGTCCTGGTGCTCGGCGTGCGCGCTTATTACGCGCTGCCGGTGCTGCAGTATCCGCGCACCCAGAACGCGGTGGTGACGGTGACCACCACCTATTACGGCGCCGATCCCGACGTTGTCGCCGGCTTCATCACCACGCCGCTCGAGATCGCCGTCGCTCAGGCCTACGGCATCGACTACATGACGTCGACCAGCCAGAGCGCGACCTCGACGATCACCGTTTATCTGCGGCTCAACTACGATCCCGACAAGGCGCTGACCGAGATCAATACCAAGATCGCATCGGTTCTTAATCAGCTGCCGACCGGGACGCAGCAGCCGGTACTGACCGTCAAGATCGGCCAGACCATCGACGCGATGTATCTCGGCTTCAATAGCGACACGCTCGCGCCGAACCAGATCACCGATTATCTGACGCGGGTCGTGCAGCCGAAGCTGCAAACGGTGCAGGGCGTGCAGACCGCCGAGTTGCTTGGGCAGAAGGTTTTCGCGCTGCGCGCCTGGCTCGATCCGCAAAAGCTCGCCGCCTACGGGCTGACGGCCGCCGATGTTACCGCTGCGCTTGTCGCCAACGACTATATTTCCGGCATCGGCACCACCAAGGGCCAGATGGTGCAGGTTAACTTGACAGCTTCGACCGGGCTGCATTCGGCGAGCGAATTCCGCAACCTTGTCATCAAGCAAACCAACGGCGCCGTTGTGCGTTTGCAGGACGTGGCCAACGTCTCGCTTGGCGCCGAGGACTACGAGTCCGAAGTCGGCTTCGACGGCAAGCAGGCGGTGTATATCGGCGTGCAGGTGGCGCCCGCCGCCAATCTCCTCGAGGTGGCGCGCGAGGTGCACAGGATCTGGCCGGACATTGCCTCGCAATTGCCGCGCGGCCTCAACGGTGAGATCGTCTACGACTCTACCGAATTCGTGAACTCCGCGATCTACGAGGTCGTGCGCAGCATCGTCGAAGCGCTACTCATTGTTACGGTTGTCGTGTTCCTGTTCCTCGGCTCAATCCGCTCGTCGCTGATTCCGATCGTCGCCATTCCGCTGTCGCTGGTCGGCACATTCATTGTGCTGCTTGCGCTTGGTTATTCAATCAACCTGCTCACGCTGCTCGCGCTGGTGCTGGCGATCGGACTGGTCGTCGACGACGCCATCATCGTGGTGGAGAACGTCAACCGCCATCTGGAGGAGGGCATGGCGCCGGTGGCGGCCTCCATCGCCGCCGCCCGCGAGCTCGGCGCGCCGATTATCGCGATGACGGTCGTTCTCGCCGCGGTTTATGTTCCGATCGGTTTCCAGAGCGGATTGACCGGCGCACTGTTTGCCGAGTTTGCCTTTGCGCTGGTCGGCGCCGTCACCGTCTCCGGCGTTGTCGCGCTGACGCTCTCCCCGATGCTGTGCTCGCGGCTGCTTAAGGTGCACGATCCACAGCATCGCGGCTGGGAAGAAAAACTGACTTACACCGTCGACCGGGCCTTTGAATGGCTGCACCGCGGCTATCAACGACGGCTGCACAACAGCCTGAATTACCTGCCGGTCACGCTGGTGTTCGCGCTGATCGTTCTCGGCAGCATCTATTTCCTCTTCATCACCGCCCACACCGAGCTTGCGCCGCAAGAGGACCAGGGCGTCATTCTCGCGCAATCCATCGCCGCGCCGAATGCCACGCTGCGGCAGCGGCAGCTATATGCCCACGAGGTTTACCGGATCTTTTTTCATCATCCCGAGACCGAGCATGTCTTCCAGATCGATACTCCCGGCCAGTCGATCGGCGGCATGGCGCTCAAGCCCTGGGATCGCCGCAGCAAGAGCACCAACGCCTTGCAGCCGGTGGTGCAGCAGGAGCTGAGCAAGGTTGCCGGCGTGCGCGCAGTGGCGTTTCAGCCGCCGCCGCTTCCCGGCAGCATCGGGCTGCCCATCCAGTTTGTGATCGGCACCACCGAGTCGTTTGAGCGCCTTTACGATATCGCCCAGAAATTTCTGCTGGAGGCGCAGAAGAGCGGCAACTTCATCTTCCTCGATTCCGACCTCAAGATCGATGCGCCGCAGTCGAACGTGACGATCGATCGCGACAAAACCGCGGAGCTGGGCCTGAAGATGAGCGATGTCGGCGGTACACTCGCCGCAATGCTCGGCGGCGGCTACGTCAATTATTTCAGCATGAGCGGCCGCTCCTACAAGGTAATCCCGCAGGTGCAGCAGCGCTTCCGCCTCAATGCGCGGCAGTTGCTCGACTATCATATCCGCACCGCCGACGGCTCGTTGGTGCCGCTGTCCACGGTGGCGACCGTGAGCACCAAGACGGTCCCGGAATCGCTCAATCACTTCCAGCAGCTCAACAGTGCGACGATTCAGGGTGTCGCCATGCCGGGGGTGTCGCAGGGTGACGCACTGATCTATCTGCACGATCTCGCGGCGCGCATGCTGCCGCGCGAATACTCGATCGACTACGGCGGCCTGAGCCGCCAATACGTACAGGAGACCAGCGGCTTCATCGGCACCTTCGGGTTCGCGCTGATCATCATCTTCCTCGCGCTCGCCGCCCTGTTCGAAAGCTTCCGCGATCCGGTTATCATCCTCGTCTCGGTACCGATGTCGATCGCCGGCGCGCTCATCTTCGTCAGCATCGGCATAGCCGGCGCTTCGCTCAACATTTACACCGAGGTCGGCCTGGTGACGCTGATGGGACTGATCAGCAAGCATGGCATCTTGATCG
>Ga0307372_10014120_pt1 | contig 10254 bp, 8 predicted proteins | sample OX1MG_FD_202533 | JGI IMG/M metagenome (GOLD analysis project Ga0307372, IMG submission 202533) | Soil microbial communities from Risofladan, Vaasa, Finland - OX-1 | ecosystem: Environmental > Terrestrial > Soil > Coastal area > Acid sulfate soil | place: Finland: Risofladan, Vaasa | collected... | reverse complement strand
GTGGCCGATGTTGCCGACGATCGCGAGGTGCTTCATCCGCGCCATGTGCCGCGCGGTGATGATGTCCTTGTTACCGGTCGCGGTCACGAAGATGTCGGCCGTGTCGACGACGTCGTCGACCGTCGCGACCTGGTAACCGTCCATCGCCGCCTGCAGCGCGCAGATCGGGTCGATCTCGGTCACGACGACGCGCGCACCCTGGCCCCGCAGCGACTCCGCGCACCCCTTGCCGACGTCGCCGTAGCCACAGACGACCGCGACCTTGCCGCCGATGAGGACGTCCGTCGCGCGGTTGATGCCGTCGATGAGCGAGTGGCGACAGCCGTACTTGTTGTCGAACTTCGATTTCGTCACGGAGTCGTTCACGTTGATCGCGGGGAACAGCAGCGTGCCGGCCTGCTCCATCTGGTACAGGCGGTGGACCCCGGTCGTCGTCTCCTCGGTCACTCCGCGGATGCCCGCCGCGACGCGCGTCCACCGGCCGGGGCTCTGCTCGAGCGACCGGCGGAGCATCTCGAGCAGCACCGTCACCTCGTCGGAGTCGTCCACCCCGGCGTCGCGAACCTTGCCGACAGCCTCGAACTCGACGCCCTTGTGGACGACGAGGGTCGCGTCCCCGCCGTCGTCGAGGATCATGTTCGGTCCGATGTCGCCGGGCCAGACGAGCGCCTCGAGCGTGCACTGCCAGTACTCCGCGAGCGTCTCGCCCTTCCAGGCGAACACGGGGACTCCGCGCGGAGCGTCCGGCGTGCCCGTCGGTCCGACGACGACCGCCGCGGCAGCGTGGTCCTGGGTGGAGAATATGTTGCACGATGCCCAGCGGACCTCAGCGCCGAGTGTCACGAGCGTCTCGATGAGCACGGCGGTCTGGACCGTCATGTGGAGCGAGCCAGTGATCCGCGCCCCGGCGAGCGGCCGTGCGCCGCCGAGCTCCGCTCGCAGCCCCATGAGACCCGGCATCTCGTGCTCCGCGAGCTCGATCTCCTTGCGACCGAACGGTGCGAGCCCGAGATCCGCGACCTTGTACTGCGACGTCTCGAGCACCTGTGACACGTCCATCGTCGACCTCGTCTCCTGAAAGCGCCCGGGCGCGCTCCCGGCGGCGGCCGCCGCCGGGATGTGCTCCGTGTCGTCAGGCGTCCCTCGGGACCGCCGCACGGTGCTCCGCCGCAGTCTACGGCTCTCGTGCACTGGCTCGCGACGATCGCGGCTAGCCTGGCGGCCGCAGGCCTCTACCACGCGGGCCGGTGCCGTGCTGGTCTCCGCGATGGACTCCCGCGCTATAGGTGCGTGGAGCACAAGGAGCACAACATGCCAGTCGGGACCGTCAAGTGGTTCAATGCAGAGAAGGGCTTCGGCTTCATTACGCCCGACGGTGGGGGCGAGGACCTGTTCGTGCACCAGTCCGAGATCCAGATGCAGGGCTACCGGGACCTCCCCGAGGGTCAGCGGGTCGAGTTCGAGGTGACGCAGGGCAAGAAGGGGATGCAGGCGAGCGCAGTCCGCTCGATCTGACGCACTGCTGCTCTCCGAGCAGCCCGGACACCGCGCGGCGGGGGGCGTCTCGCGTCCCGACGCCGCTCCGGCCGCTGTCGGAGCGGCGTGTCACGCTCCGCTGCTCACGGGCCGCGCATGTCGGCGCCTCGGCACCGCGGCGATGACGAGGGGGGCGATCGCGACGACCCCGACCGCGAGCGCCACGAAGACACGGCCGAGCGCGGCGGCCTCGTCGGAGCTGCGCGCGACGAACGAGGTCGCGATCGCGACGCCGACGATCGCGCCTGACTGGCGCGACGCCCCGCGCAGGCCCGCGATCGCCCCGATATCGTCCGGGAGGAGGTCGAGGGTGGCGTTGTTCGCGGCCGGGGCCGACAGGCCGGTGCCGAGCCCGGTGACCCCCGCCCCGAGCGAGAGCCAGCCGTAGGGACCGAGCACCGGCGGAGCGACGACGAGAAGCACGAGACCGGTCGCGATCAGCACGAACCCGGAGATCATCGGGATCCGGTAGCCGACCTTGTGGAGCAGCAGGGACGCGACGACGGCGAGGGCGATCTCGCCGAGGGCCCTGTCTGTGAGCAACGTGCCCGCGGCAAGCGGTGCGAGCCGGTAGCGCTGCTCGGCGTAGAGGGGCACGAGCGCTCCGATGCCGATGACCGCTGCGCCCCACACGAAGTTCACCGAGTTCATGAGCACGAACGCTCGCCCCCGCAGGAGCCGTAGCGGGACGAGCGGGTCGCTCACCCGGCCGGCGCGCCGGACGAACCACGCGGCCGCGGCCACCGACGCCGCGAGAGGTGCGGCGAACGCCCCGGATGCGACGGTCGCGCCGCGGTAGCCGAGGTGGGCGATCGCGAGCATCGCGCCGAGTATCGCGGCACCCATGAGCAGCGCGCCCGCGACGTCGGTGTGCCCTCCGGCGGGCCGCGAGCGAGGGAGATGGCGGACCGCGAGGATCGTGAAGAGGACGCCGACGGGGACGTTCACGAGGAACACCCCTCGCCACGACCAGCTCGCGATGAGCAGTCCGCCGACGATCGGCCCGACGAGCGCGCCGAGCGGGAAGATGCTCGAGAAGAGCCCGATCGCGCGGTCGCGCCGGTTGCCGAACGCGTCGGCGACGATGCCGGTCGCCGAGGGCATGAACGCCCCGCCCCCGACCGCCTGGACGACGCGCATCGCGACGAGCGGACCGATGCCGGACACGAGGCCGCACGCGAGCGACGCTCCTGTGAAGATCACGGCCGCGACGATGAAGACGCGCTTTCGCCCGAGCTGGTCGCTGATGCGGCCAGCGAGGGGCATGGACACGACGAGGCCGAGCTGGTAGCCCGTGATCGTCCACCCCGCCCAGTTGAGCGGAGCGTGCAGGGCGTGGCGGAGGGTCGGGAGCGCGGTCGCGACGATCGTCGAGTCGATCGAGGACATGAGGAGCGCGAGCGACACGATCGCGAACACGAGCCAACGGTGCGCGGGGGGTCGGGAGGTCGTCTCCTCGTCTCTTCCTACCCGTCGCTCTCGCGCGCTCGCGGCCGCCCCCGTGGTCTGAGCAGTGATCGTAACGGGCGCGACTAGCGCGCTCGTGCCACGCGCCTATCGGAGGCGGTGACCGGGGTCAGGTACGCGCGAGCCAACGCTCGCCGTGTCCAAGGCGCGACTCGAGCTGCTCGAGTGTCGCCTCGGTGACCCGTGCGAGACCGGAGAGCCTGTTGAGCTCTGCGTTCACCTTCGCGTGCGACCAGCCTGTCTGCCGTGCGAGGGCGCGCGCGATCGAGCTGTTCGCGAGACGCAGATGCGCCTTGTGCTCGGTGCGGGTGAGGATGTCGACGCCGGAGGCGAGCCCCTCGGCCGGGTCGCGTGTCCCTCCGGCGCCCGCTCCGCGGCCCCGCGCGCCCGGTCGCGCGCCGAGAAGAGGCGGAGGTGCCCCGAGATCGAGCACGAGCGATGGGTCGTCGTCGGCGGCGAGGGGCTCGTCGACCCCCTCGCCGCCGAGGTCGACCGCCCCGGTCGCCACCGCGGAGATCACCGTGAACAGCGACAGCTGCTCGTGCTCGCCACCCGCGAACTCCTGTCCCGGAGCCGCGGTGTCGCGCTCCGCCCGCCCGGCGGGGTCGTCGCGACCCGAGCGTCGCAGCACGTGGCGGCGGGCCTCGGCGATGCGGGCCGCGCCCGCGCGAAGGCGCGGGTCGTCCGGTATGAACACGTACGCGGCCTGGCGGCCGATGCCCGCGGTCCACCGGACGAAGCGCCCGACCGCCTGGCGGAAGAAGAGCTCGGTCGTCGTCGTCGTCGCGAACACCCCGACGCGAAGCCGCGGGATGTCGACGCCCTCGGAGACCATGCGGACAGCGACGAGCCACTCGCTCGAGCCGGAGGCGAACTGCGCGATGAGTCGCGACGCGCCGGGGTCGTCGGAGGTCGCGACGACCGGCACCGTGCCGATCGACCTGGCCATGAGCGCGGCGATCCCCCGCGCGTGGTCCTGGTCCATCGCGATCACGAGACCGCCCGCGTCGGCCTGCGAGCGCCGGACGTCGAGGAGGCGCTCGTGGGCGGCCACGAGCACCTCGGCTAGCCACTGCCCCTCGAGCGAGAGAGCGGTGCGCAGGCGCTGGTTGGAGCGCACGGTGTCGAGGGCGTCGTCGAAGCTCGCCGCCCATTCCATGTGGCCGTTCGTGCGCGGGAAGTAGACGGGGCGCACGACGCGGCGCTCGGCGAGCGCCTCGCCGTAGCCGTGCTCGAAGTCCGGTCGGGCCTCGTCGAGCTCGTAGCGGACGAAGGGTATCGACCGCGTGTCGGACCGGAACGGAGTCCCGGAGAGAGAGAGGCGCCGCCGAGCGCCGGAGAAGGCGAGCTGCAGCGCCTCTCCCCACGCCCGATCCTCGCCGGCGTGGTGGATCTCGTCGAGCACGACGAACGCGCCACGAGACAGCGCCGCGAGCGGTCGGGTCGCGCTCGCGACCTGCTGGTAGGTGGTGACGACGCCGTGCATGTCCGGAGGCAGCGACCCGCGAGCCGGCGACCAGGTGGCATCGAGGTGGAGATCGAGCTCGCGAGCGGCCCGCGCCCACTGGAGCCGGAGGTGTGCGGTCGGGACGACGACGACGAGGCGCCCAGGCGTCGCGGCAAGGACCTGGCGAGCGGCCGCGAGCGCGAACGTCGTCTTGCCCGCGCCAGGGGTCGCGACCGCGAGGAAGTCGCTCGCGCCTGCGGCGGCGAAGCGGTCGAGCGCGGCACGCTGCCACGGTCGCAGTCGGATGGTGCTCGGCATCGGAGGCACGACGGTACCAAGCGCGCGGCCACGACTCGCGCCGCCGAGCCGCGCCACGCCGCCACGCCCTGCGGAGCGCCGCCGGTCAGGGCACGAGGTCCACCGCATCGCCTGCGCACACGGACCCTGCCTCGGCGACCTCCGCGAGCACACCGAGGTCGGCGCCGCGCGTCGCCGCGAGATGACGGAGCACCTCCAGCTCGCGCTCGAGGCCGCCCGGCTGAGGCCGCGTCGTCATGACGCATCGCGGGCATGGTGTGCGCACCTCCACCACGGCGCCACCGGCTCGAAGGCGCGCTCCCGGCACGAGCGCGGTGCCTGCGTCGAGAACGATGTTCGGCCGGAACCGCCGCACGTCCCACGCGAGCTCCGGCCGCTCGGCCGCGAGCCTCTCGAGGTCAGCCGCTGCGAGGAGGTGCAGCGAGCGCGAGTCGACGAACGAGCCAGGCACGCCCGTCCAGCGCACCGGCTCGGTGTCGTCGCTCTCGGGGTCCGCCGACGCCTCGTAGACAGCGGCGCGACCCGCGTCCGCTGCGACGAGACGAACCGGCCGAGCGAGCCAGCGCGTCAGGGCGGCGTCGAGCGCGTCACCTGGCGGGAGCTCTCCCACGCCGGGAACCTCGACGACGAGCGCGTCACCGGCCATACGGGCCCGCGCGTGCAGGAGCCGCCCGTCGCGCTTCGCGGAGATCACGGTCCCCGAGCCGAGGTCGAGCACGCCGTAGCCGCGATCGCCTGCGACCCCGGCGGGTGTGAGAAGGACGGAGTCGACGTGCTCGCCCTGCATCGACTTCACCGGGTAGCGCCACAGCCCGAGGACCCGCACCCCCGGACGCTACCCCGGTGGCAGCGGCCTGGCGGTACGATCTCCCGGAGATGCCCGCCGAGCCCGCAGCCGCGCGCGAGCGCGACGCACTGCCGCACGGAGCGAGGCAGGTCGCGATCACGATGAGCTCTCTCGTCGCGCTCGACCTCGTGCTCGGCGTCGCGGCGCTGTTCACCGTGCCGTTCCACCGCGGGACCGTGCTCGCGCCCGACCGCGGACGTCCCGAATACCTCGCCCACGCCGTGCTCGGCCTCCTCCTAGCGGTCGCCGCGATCGCGATCGTCGAGCGCGCCCGGGGCCTCGAACGCTACGTCCGCGCAGGCGCCGTCACGGGTCTCATCGGGCTCGCGCTCGCCGGGGTCGGCGGCGCGCTCGCCGTCGTGCAGGCGGCACGGCTCGCCGGGATGGGCCTCATGCTCCTCGGCTCGGTCGGGGCCATCGCGGGTTACGTCATGCCGCTCGTCGATGCCGACCCGAGCGCGCCAGGCGCGTCGAGGGTCGCCGAGCCCGGCACGGACGGCTCCTGAGCGCTGCGCTCGTCCCGGCCATGTCCGCGCCAGGGCGCGCTCGTCCCGGCCGCGTCCGGGCCCGGGCGCGCTCGTCCCGGCCGCGTCCGGGCCCCGCACCGCGCCCGGGCCCGGGCCCGGGTCGCGGCGCGGGCCCTTCCTCAGGCGGTTCGCCGGTAGCGGCGCACCGCGAGGGGCGCGAGCACGACGATGATGCCGAGGGTCCACGCCAGGCTCTGCCAGACGAGCGACGCGGTCGGTCCCCCGAGCATGAGCGCCCGAGCCGTGTTCACGACCACGCTGAAGGGCTGGTGGTTCGCGAAGCCCTGGAGCCAGTGCGGCATGGTCTGGACCGGGACGAAGGCCGATGACGCGAACGTGAGCGGGAAGAGCAGCGGGAACGACATCACCTGGGCGGTCTCGCTGTTCGGCGCGGAGAGACCGATGAGCGCGAAGCCCCACGAGAGCGCGTACGCGAAGAGCAGGATCACGCCGATGCCGGCGACGAACAGCGCCGCGCTGGTCTGGACGCGAAAGCCGACCGCGTATCCGATTCCCGTGATGAGCGCCGCGACGAACACGTTGCGGACCAGGTCTGCGATCGTGCGGCCCGCGAGGACGGCCGAGCGCGCCATCGGCAGTGCCCTGAAGCGCTCGACGATCCCCTTCTGGAGGTCCTCCGCGAGACCGATGGAGGTGCCTATGGAGCCGAACGCGACGGTCTGCACGAATATCCCGGGGATGAGGAAGTTCACGTAGCTGACGCCGGGCGGATGGATCGCGCCGCCGAAGACGTACCGGAAGAGCAAGACGAACATGATCGGCTGCACGCTCGAGAAGAAGAGCGCCTCGGGCACGCGCGTGTAGTTGATGAGATTGCGGGTCGTGAGGGTCGCGGTGTCCGCCATCGCCCAGCGGAGCCGGGCGCCCGGCCCGTCGGGCAGCCTGCCCCCGTGCGGAGCGTCGGCGAGGTCGGCCGCGACACTCATCGGCGCATGCCGCCCTGGCCGTCGTCGCCCACGGTCGCGGCCGAGGCGCGCGCGGCCTCGGCCTCGGCCATGTGCCCCGTGAGCGAGAGGAACACGTCGTCGAGGCTCGGCTCTCGCAGCGCGAACCGCACCGGCTCGATGCCCGCCTGGTCGAGTGCCCGGAGCGCCTCCATCGCCACCCGGGGCCCGCCGTCGGCGGGGAGCTCGACGTCGCTCCCCGCGAGCCGCAGTCGCTTCGCACCCACGCCCTCGAGCGCGCGCGCCGCCCGTGCAGCCGTGTCCGGATCGTGCAGACCGATCTCGAGCACCGTCGCCCCGAGGTCCGCCTTGAGCGCCGCGGGCGTGCCCTGGGCGATCAGCCGGCCGTGGTCGACGACGGCGACGCGGCTCGCGAGCCGGTCCGCCTCCTCGAGGTACTGGGTCGTGAGCAGCACGGTCGTGCCCTGATCGACGAGGCCTTCGATGACGCCCCACAGCCCGATGCGCGCCTGCGGGTCGAGCCCGGTCGTCGGCTCGTCGAGGAAGAGGACCCCCGGGCGCGCGACGAGGGCCGCCGCGAGGTCGAGCCTGCGGCGCATTCCGCCCGAGTAGGTCTTGAGGGTGCGATCGGCCGCGTCGCTCAGATCGAACTGCTCGAGGAGCGCAGCGCCACGGGCCTCGACGACGGGCTTCGAGAGGTGGTTCAGGCGGCCGACCATCCTGAGGTTCTCGCGCCCGGTGAGGTTCTCGTCGACCGCCGCATACTGGCCCGCGAGCCCGAAGAGGCTCCGCACGAGCTCCGGCTCGCGCACGACGTCGTGGCCGAGCACAGATGCGCTGCCCGAGTCCGGCCTGAGGATCGTCGTGAGGATGCGCACGACGGTCGTCTTCCCGGCGCCGTTCGGTCCGAGAAGGCCGAAGACGGATCCTCGCTCGACGGCGAAGCTCACCCCGTCGAGAGCGATCACGCCGCCCGCGAAGCGCTTGACGAGATCGCTCACCTCGATCGCTGCGGGCACGGCGCACCTCTCGAGGCGACGGGGGCGCGCGACCATTCGGCACCCCGGCTCGGGAGCGGGCACCGCCGCCCGTCCCTCTCGAGCAGGCTAGCTCGCCACGGCGCGGCCATCGCTCTCGCCGGGGCGCCCCCGGCGACGGGTCATCCGCCCGGCATGAGGCGCGCTGCCGCGACCGCGGTGCGACGAGCCCAGGCCGTGGTCGTCACGACCCCGAGGACGACGATCGCGGCACCGCACCCCGCGAGCACCCACCAGCCCGCCGCGCCGCTCGCGGGCGCTCCGGCGCGCGCGTGCGGCGGGAAGACCGCGAGCGCGCCGACGACTGCGACGCCGAGGGACTGACCGACCTGCCTGCTCATCGAGGAGATCCCCGCGGCGACGCCTGCCTGCTCGCGCGGCATGCCAGAGACCGCGGTGTGCGTGATCGGGGCGTTCGCGAGCCCGAAACCGCTCCCGAAGAGGACGTATGCGCCGAACAAGACCGCGAGAGACGTCCCCGTCGTCACTCGCGTGAGCGCGACGCAGCCGGCGGTCATCCCCGCGCCTCCTGCGACGAGGGGCGTGCGCGAGCCGCGCGTCCCGACGATCCGCCCCGACACGGGCGCGGCGAGCGCGACCATGACGGCCATCGGGAGCGTGTCGATTCCTGCGGCGAGCGCCGACGCGCCACGACCCTGCTGGAGGTAGAGCGTGTTGAGGAAGAGGAAGCCGCCGAGGGAGCCGAACGAGAGCACGGCGATCGCCGTCGCGCCCGAGAACGGGGCGCTGCGAAAGAACCTCAGATCGATGAGGGGCTCGTCGCGCCTCGGCTCGTAGATCGCGAGCGCGAAGAGCGCGAAGAGCGCGAGCAGCACCGCGACGACGATGCGCGGCGAGAGCGGGCCGGCGGAGCGCACCTCGATGATCGCGTACACGGTGGCGGCGAGCATGACGACGACGAGCGCCTGGCCGACGGGATCGGCTCGGCGGGCGTGCTCGGCACGCGACTCCGGGACGATCCGGCCGGCCCCCACGTACGCCGCGACGGCGATCGGGACGTTTATCCAGAAGATCGAGCGCCAGCCGATCGCGGTCACGAGCTCGCCGCCTACGACCGGACCGAGGGCCATGGAGGTGCCGAGGACCGCGCCCCACACGCCGATCGCCTGCGCCCGCTCGCGCGCGACGGTGAAGGTGTTCGTGATGATCGACATCGCGACGGGGTTGAGCATCGAGCCGCCGACCGCCTGGACCATCCGGAACGCGACGAGGCACTCGAGGTTCGGCGCGGCGCTGCACAGCAGCGAGCCGAGAGCGAAGACGAGCAGGCCCGTCCGGAACGTCCTCCGGCGTCCCAGCCGGTCCCCCATCGATCCTGCGAGCAGGAGCAGGCTCGCGAGCACGAGGGTGTACGCGTCGACGGTCCACTGGAGCCCGGACACCGTCGTGTGCAGGTCCCGTTCGATGGAGGGCAACGCGACGTTGACGATCGTGTTGTCGAGCCCGACGATGAAAAGGCTCGAGCAGCAGATCGCGAGGACGGCGATCCGGCGGCGGGCGTCCAGCTCGCCGCTCCCGAGCTCGAGCGGTCGAGATCCGCGGACGGCCACGACGCCGACCATTGCACGCGCGCGGCGCGTCGCGCACGGCCGCCGAGGGGCGATCCGGTCGGGTTCAGGACGAGCCGGCCGGTGCCGCTCGACCTCGCTATCGCAGCAGCAGGACGACCCGGTGGCCGAGCGCCTCGAGCCGCTGCACGCGGACGGCGGCGTAGATCTCGACGAGGTGGGGCCCGTCGAGCAGGTAGAGGTAGGTCTCCGGGGGCGCGGAGTACGAGAACGCCGCCGCGCCGAGGTGTGCGACGCCCGTCACGCGGTGTGCGTCCGACACGCGGCGGCGGATGCCCGCGAACTCGACGGCGTTCGCCCGCAGGAAGACGATCGTCGCCTGGTTCGCGGCGTGGCCCGAGGCACCGTAGTAGGAGCAGATGAGCGAGCCTTTGGGCGACGCCGGGTGCACCGAGCTCACGGCCACGGCCGAGATCGCGAGCTCGGCGTCGAGAAGCCGGACCGGCACGGTCGCGCACGTCCCAGGCGCGGCGGCCGTGTGGGGCGTGGCCGCATGCGAGGAGGCTGTCGCCGCGAGGAGCGCGAGCGAGGAGACGAGCGATGCCGCGACCATGTCCGCA
>Ga0307372_10014118_pt1 | contig 10255 bp, 8 predicted proteins | sample OX1MG_FD_202533 | JGI IMG/M metagenome (GOLD analysis project Ga0307372, IMG submission 202533) | Soil microbial communities from Risofladan, Vaasa, Finland - OX-1 | ecosystem: Environmental > Terrestrial > Soil > Coastal area > Acid sulfate soil | place: Finland: Risofladan, Vaasa | collected... | reverse complement strand
TGTGGGGTCTGCTGGACCGATACCAGGCAGCCGAGCTCACGGTGACCGAGCGAGGACTGCGCGACGGGGTGCTGCTGGCACTGGCCGCGGCCCGTGACCGCCGCCCTGCCAGTTCGGGTTGACCCGCCCCCTCTGAGATCTGCTCCGACCGTTCCTCTAAGCTGGGTTCGATGGCGCTGTTCGACTTTCACACCCACACGACAATCTCCGACGGTCACGCCGCACCCCTGGAGATGGCACGACGGTGCCTCCAGAATGGATACGCCGCCTACATCTGCAGCGATCACGTAGATGAGGCCACGGTTGAGCGGCGTGTGCCGGAGATCGTTGAGGCCTGCCTTCAAGTATCCCGGGAGCTGGAACTGCCGACGGTGCCGGCGGTCGAGGTGACCCGGGTCCCGCCAGGGCGGGTCGCCTGGGTGGCCTCCAGGGCCAGGGTGCTGGGAGCACGACTCGTGGTCGTTCACGGAGAAACGCTGGGCGACTTCCCTCAGCCCGGCCTCAACCTGGCGGCCGCGCGCTGCCCGGACGTCGACATCCTGGGTCACCCCGGTCTCATCTCGAAGGAGGCGGCCGAGGCCGCCAGGGAGAACGGTATCCACCTGGAAATCAGCGGTGCCGGGCTGCACGGGCTGACCAACGGTCACGTCGCCAAGATGGCCCTCTTGGTCGGCGCCGGTCTGGTGCTGGATTCGGATGCCCACAGACCAGAGGCGCTGCTCACGCTGACCAGGGCCCGTCAGGTTCTGGAGGGATGCGGACTAGACCTGGGTGAGGTTGGACGCATCTCAGCTGACTCCCCATTCACGATCCTCGCAAGAAGGGGAATCGAACTGCCGCTCCCCTCTACACCCGACTGATCGGCTCAGGGGCCAATCACCCAGACCCGGAAGCGGTTGGGTTTGGAGTTATCGGCGGTTGGGGAGAAGGTCCCGGGCCAGGTGAGTCTTGAGCTGTGGGAGAAGCGAATGGAGTGGGGGTGAAAGTCGGGCTCGGGGTGTTGGTGGGCAAGGACTCCACGTCATTCAGTTGAGCCACCAGCAGGGTCCCATTCGGCCCCTGCGAGAAGGTGACGACCACGGCCTCCCCCGGGATAAGGGCTGAGAGCGAACTTGCCGCCCCACCCCGAGTGATCTTGGAATTGGAGTTTACGAAGGCCTGAATGGGCGCCCCCGCCGACGGTTGAATGGCGACCAAGTTCTCGGCGACCGAGACCGCCACGATGGTGCCGTTGATTGGAGACCCCACCAGGCTCGAGACGCTCGGGCTCGCGCTGGGGTGGATCGATCCAGCTCGGGAATGGCTGCCCGAGCCTCCCGCGCTCGCGAAGATGGTGAGGGAAGCCGCCACCATCCCCGCGGCCAGCACCCCCAGAGCGGCGATGACCAGAATGATCACAAGCCCGAACCCGACATCGCGCCGAATCCTCCGAGCTGGGCTCCTCCTGGCAGCGCTCGCCCGCCGTCGCGGCTTTCGAGCAGCGCGCCGTCCCTCGGGAACCTGAGCCTCCGCCAAGGACCTTCCTCCTAACCCGGATCAGGGCGCACGATGCCGACAGAGCCGACAGCCAGCTCCAGAATTGACCACGGCCCAGAGTCCCGGAGTATAAATGACAGCTCGGAGGTGGTCCCTATCAGTATCATCAACTCCCACCCATGCCTCTGGAATACGACCATCGCGCCATCGAGGCCAAATGGCAGGCAAAGTGGCGGCTGACAGGTCTCAATGAACCGGACCTCGAGGCCTCCGCGGAACCCTACTACAACCTCATGATGTTTCCGTACCCCTCTGCAGAGGGGCTCCACGTGGGAAACATGTACGCCTTCTCTGGCGCTGACGTCCACGGCCGCTTCCAGCGGATGCAGGGGAAGCAGGTGTTCGAACCGATGGGCTTCGACGCCTTTGGAATCCACAGCGAGAACTTCGCTCTCAAGGTGGGTCGCCACCCGACTGACCTGATCGCCTCCAACGTGGCCAACTTTCGGCGGCAGTTAGAACGGCTGGGAGGCCAGTTCGCCTGGAGCAAGACCGTCGCGACCACCGACCCCAAGTACTACCGCTGGACCCAGTGGCTGTTTTTGACGCTATGGAAAGGGGGCCTGGCGTACCGGGCCCGCCGCAATGTCAAGTGGTGCCCGGTTGACCTCACGGTCCTGGCCGACGAGCAGGTTATGGGTGACGGGACCTGCGAGCGCTGCGGAACTCTGGTGGTGGAGCGGGAGTTGGAGCAATGGTTCCTGCGGATTTCCGCTTATACCGAGAAACTCCTGGCCGACCTGGATTGGCTGGATTGGTCGGAGAGCACCAAGCTGCTCCAGCGCCACTGGATCGGTCGCAGTGAGGGGTCCCAGATCGACTTCCCAGTTGATGGAGCGGAACCTCTGCGGGTCTTCACCACCAGGCCCGACACCATCTTCGGCGCCACCTTCATGGTGCTCGCGCCGGACCACCCCCGCACGCTGGAGCTGGCCAGCTCGGAGGCGCGGGCCCAGGTCGCCAGCTACGTTTCCGAGGCTGCCAGGCGGCGGATCGCAGGGGTCCGAGAGTCCGCGGACTCGACCAGGGGAATCGCTCTCGGAAGAAGTGCTCGACACCCGCTGACGGGGCGGCCGATCCCGCTCTACACAGCGGAGTACGTCCTCTCGGGATACGGCACCGGCGCCATCATGGCTGTTCCCGCGCACGACAGCCGCGACCTTGCCTTCGCCAGCGCCTTCAACCTGCCGGTGGTGGAGGTGTTGGCTGGAAGCTCTGGGCCGAGGGCACACTCGGAAGCCAGTGTCCTGGTCAACAGCGGAGACTTTGATGGCTTGGCGGCTCCTGATCCTGCGCGTGAAGTCCTCACCGCAGCCCTCGCGGAGAGGGGCCTGGGACAGCGCCACGTGACCTACAAACTGCGTGACTGGGGCATTTCCCGCCAACGCTATTGGGGACCCCCGATTCCGGCCATCCATTGCCCGGTTCATGGGGCGGTCCCGGTGCCGGAGGATCAGCTCCCGGTGCTGCTCCCATACATCGAGGACTTCCGACCGCTCGGCTCGGGGGAGTCACCACTCGCCCGAGACCCCGAATTTTACAACACGACCTGCCCAGAATGCGGTGGCCCCGCGAAGCGAGAGACAGATGTCTCTGATAACTTCCTGGACAGCGCCTGGTACTACCTCCGTTACCCCTCCGCGGACCGCGACGACGTCGCCTTTGACCGGGAGCTGACCAGGAGATGGCTGCCGGTAGACACCTACATCGGGGGCAACGAGCACGCCGTTCTCCATCTCCTCTATTCGCGCTTCATCGCCATGGCACTGCACGACCTCGGCTATCTCAACTTTGAGGAGCCCTTTAAGCGGTTTCGCGCCCACGGCATGATCCTGAAGGATGGCGCCAAGATGTCCAAGTCGCGGGGGAACGTGGTCGTCCCCGACGAATATCTGGATCGGTTCGGCGCCGACGCGTTCCGGCTCTACCTGATGTCCATGGGACCATTTGCCGAGGGTGGAGACTTCCGGGAGAGCGGGGTCAACGGGCCTCAGCGCTTCCTGGCCCACATCTTCCGTCTTCTGGATCGGCTCAGCGCCGAAGGTCCCGCGCCCGAGGAGCCGCTCGAGCTCGCCCGAGCTCGACATCGCTGCATTCGGGATGTGACCAGAGATACCCCGGAGCTCAAGTACAACACCGCGATCGCAGCCATGATGTCCTTCGTCAAATTGCTGCAGGCAAGCGCTTCACCAGTCCCTGGGGAGGCGATGGAGACCCTGGCGCTCCTGCTCGCCCCCTACTGCCCGCACACAGCCGAGGAGCTCTGGGAGCGACTCGGCAACGAGTACTCTGTCCACCAGCAAAGGTGGCCCAAGGTCGACCCCGAGATGCTCGCTCAGGACCACGTGGTGGTCGTGATCTCGATCAATGGCAAAAAGCGCGACCAGCTCCAGGTCGCCCCAGGGCTCGCCAAAGACGAACTCATTCAACGAGCGCTCGCCTCGGTTCGAATCCAGCAGTTCCTTGCGGACCGCGAGCCGTCTCGAATCTTCGTGGTTCCTGATCGCCAGGTGAACCTGGTGGTTGCGCCCGACTGAACCCTTACCGGACCTCCCATCCGGAGCGCCGCGCGACGATGACGCCGGCTTCCGACGTGACCTCCCAGAATCCACTGGACTCGATAGCTGCCTGCACCCGGTGACGGATTTCAGCTTCTCCTTTCGCCGAGAGGGCCGGCTCCGGTAACGAGCGCAGGTACTCGATGACCAGCTCCGGGTCCCTCACAAAAAGCCGAGTGGGGTGCCTGCGCACGACCGCCTCCGGGAACCACGGCAGCAGCTGGTCAGGCCCGTTCTCCAGATCAAAGAGGGCGGAGACAGGTGGAGTCGCCTCCCCGCCGCCGTACACCTCGTGCAGCTCTCTCAGCTCACGCAGGTGTTCGGGCCCGTTGGTGGCGGCCAGCAGCAGCGCTCCGGGAGCGGTCACCCTGGCCAGCTCCGCCACTGCGAAGGGGCGCTCCTGAATGTGGTACAGCATGTGGTTGGCGACGGCGGCATCAAACGCCGCATGCGCAAAGGGCAGACGGATACAGTCCGCGACCAAAGTGGTCACCGAACAAGCCAACCTAGCTGTTGCCGAGATCGCCTCCTCGATCATCCCCGGCGAAAGGTCGGTCAGGGTTAGAGACCAAGAGGCAGGGATCCGATCCGAATTTTCAGCCCAGAGCCAAGCGGGCCCACAGCCGACTTCGAGAATCCGAGCCCCCCTGGGCAAATCGATCTGCTCGAAGACAAACCGCTGCCAGCGGCCGCCTCCCTCGGAGCTGGTCTGATGGAGCCGCTGCCGAGCCCGGAGTTTGGAACCGTCCCGATACTGCCTCTTCGTCAGATAGCTGCGATCTTGAAGATCCACCCGCAGATGGTAGGGCTCCGCCGCACTCCGCCTCTGCCGTCCTATCCTTGCCAGGTGCGGCCCGTAGCTCAGCCGGTTAGAGCGGGGCTCTTATAAAGCTCAGGTCGTGGGTTCGAGTCCCACCGGGCCGACCAAAAGTGAATTCGCCAAGAGCCGCAGAGATTCGCCGACGTGTGCCAATGGCCGCCTGGTAGAGGGCAAAGTGAGTGGGTAGCTGGTGCCTCACTTTGCCAAACGGGACGTCGAAGGGCCAGCCGGTAGGTGGCACCCTCGTCCGGCACCAGCGTCATGCCCGATGGGCCCCGCCCCCTCACTGCCGCTCTCCGGCGGCCGACCCGCAGCGTCATTCCTGGTTGAGGGAATGATCTCCCCAGGTGCGATTCTCGCTGAAGTAATATCCGGAGTCGACCTGGCGGCGGTGGCTGGCTACTCTGACGGTGGTCGCGTTGCCGTCGAGCCGGCGGCCGAAACGCTACTGCGGGGCGAGTTGGTGCTGCTCCCTGAGGCCAATCATCTGCAGGCGATCTGGAGGTCGTACCTTACCGGCTCCAGTCATCCGGTAGTTCCTCCAGCGCACCTTCAGTGGCCCCATTTAGGGCTGTCAGTCCAGCCAGCCGCGCTTCGCGGCATCGGCCCGAGTGGTGTTCGAGCCAGTCGTATTTGGGACCGGCACTGGCGCAGCTGAGCTGGCGGCTACTCTCCAGCAGTTTTGCTGACCCCCATCCGCCAGGGGGGCCGACAAGCGGGATGCTCCACCTCGGACCGATCCCGTTCCGGCCAGAATCCAACTCCCTCCCCGGCGCCCAACACTCCCGGACAGGGCGATGCTGAACCCCCGTCCATCCTCCGGAATGCCGCTCAGGTTGTGGTGACGGTCCTGATCACGTCAGCCCCGGCGGCTGCGGTCAGCCGCTGGTCGTAGACGACCACTCCCTCCAGATCCTTGCCGACCTCAATGGCGGTGGGGCGAGATGCAGTGCCTCGAGCGGTCGGCGCTTGGATCGATGGAGGTGGCCCGGCGCGAAGAAGGTAGTATCCATGGGGGACCAGCCACTCGGTGTCCAGGGCGGTCGCGATCGCCTCCTGGCTGATTGCCAGCCGAGCGCCCGCTCGGCCTGCAGCTCCGCGGGCACCGAAACGGTCCCGACTGAGCGGAGCACCTGGTCGGGCAGGAGCGCCCCGGCGGGTGGCCGCGCCGACAGGGGCGCTGAGAACTGCCGCCGACCTTTCCCGGGTGGGCATAGACCTTCTGTTGCACTCAGGTGAGGGCGGCGACGCAAGGATGAAGGCGCAGGCCGGCTAGCTGCAGCAGTTGCCGGGATGCATCACCTGCTGCTTGACCACGGAGGTCATGGGCAGAGCGATCGACCGTAACGGGGCGGTGGCCGCATGCCCTGGCGGGCTGGACGATGCTGGAGCAGCCGGAGCGGCGATGGTGGCCATCTGTGGGGCTGCCGACCGTTAGGACAGCCAGTGCAGCCGGCGTCAGGGTCCGGCAAGCCCAGCAGCAAGGCTGCCATGCTGCTCAACCCTTCACCGATCGCTTCAGGGCGCTTGCCCGGACGCCGAGAGCGGGGACGTGGCAGAAGTCTGGTGCACCCAGGGCCTGTCGTGAGATCGACAGCGGTCAGGCAACTTTCGACGCCCTGCTCAACGGGTGCGCCCAGTGGCGAGGATGCCCCGCCGCTGGGATCCTCCGGTTCAGGGTCGCCAGACCCTGAACCGGAGGTCAGTCACCCCCCGGCTCCTGTTTCACTCCTGGGAGTCCAGGAGGCTTGGTGGCCCATCTCAGGGCACGACGTAGTTCACTGAGGTGCCCCAGTTGGCGAATCCTTCCCTGGTCCCGTTGCAGGTGACACCGCTGAAGGAAAAGGCCGCCCCAGTGCAGTTGGGGTACTGGATGTAGTTGCTGGCGAAGTAGATCCGGCCGCCAGAACCGGGAAGGTAGACGGCGGCACCGTAGTCGCCCCAGCGGGGACGGCTGCCTCCCGACAGGTACTCGGTGAAGCCGTCCTGTGGCGCCTGGCCGAGGTCGGCGATGTGGATCACGGATGCCGTCAGCCCACTGGAGGAACTGGTGACTCGGCCGAAGGCGCTGCTGGGGTAGAAGCCGCCGTTATCGGCCCCGGTGAGGCCGCCATTGCCGGAGAGGGTGAAGCTCATGAGGGCTCCGCCGCTGCGGCCCTTCGGCGAGCCATGGCCCCCGGCAGCCGCCATGGTCGGGTACTCCAGGTCCTCGTGCGCCGCAGAGACGTACCCCTGGCTGGTGAGGGTGAACTGGCCCGACCGATCAAAGCTGTTGGTGCCCACGACCCAGTAGACGGCGCCCTGGTGAATCTCCGGGGTAGTGCCTGCCCCGTAGGTCTGCGTGATCGCGGTGGTGGTCGCGCCCCAGAGCTGACCCTGGGCCTGCGAGACCTGGGTCATGAAGTCGCCGTTGGTGGCGATCCCACCCTCCGGGCAGCTGGCGCTGGCGCTGAGCCCGGCGGCCCCGCACTCGTTCCCCAGCGGTATCGGCCCTACCTTCTGGGCGGCGAGGAATCCCTCTCCGTAGTAGTAGAGCACGTTCGAGAACAGCTGGCCCCCGAACTGGATGCCGGCGCAGCCGCTGCACTTGGAGCTCATGAGTTTGTCCAGGCCAGTCCAATCGAAGACCGCGATCCGGCTGTCGCCCGTGCCGAAGTAGTCGAGGGTGCCGACCATGAAGCCGGTGCCACCGTGGCTGTTGTCATACTGGCTCGGGTCCGGTGGCTGTGCCGGGATCACCGCGTACCAGCAGGTGACGCCCGGTGATTGGAAGGGGTTGTCGGTGCTGGCGCAGGTCCCGTCCGGGGTGGGGATGGTTCCCATGTTCTCCAGGGCCACATTGAAGGCGGGGTTGTTGACCGAGAGGCCGGCCTCCATGGCGCTCTTGCTGAAGGCGAACTGCTGGGCCCCATTGAAGTAACCGCCTCCGACTCCATTGCCCCGCAGCGGGAACTCATCGTAAAAGAGGAGGAAGGCGTCACGGGTGGTCGAGATCTTGGCGAAGTCATTGAGGAGGTAGGGGTAGCCCGGCTCCTGGGGGTTGTAGTTGGCGTTGAGGAAGTAGACGTTGTAGGGGCCGAACGGATTCGAGCCCGTGGTGACGGCGATCCCCTCATAGCAACCGTTCGCCGCCGCGGCGAAGCATCCGGAGAAGGGGCCGCCGCTGGCCTCAGTGCTGGCGGAGACTATCTCGGTGAAGAACCAGTGCCCACCGTTGGCCTGGTCATAGAGGCAGGAGGGGTCACCACCGCTGCTCCAACCCCGGCTCGTGAGTCCCATGACAGTGTCGAGGGGGATGACTGGCGACACCCTTTCCAGGGCGGTGTTGAAGACCAGGATCTCCCCAATATTGTTGCCCTCGACGACGTAGCCGTTGCCGGCGCAGAGCGCCTGATCAGCAGGTTCGATGTTGAGCGCGGACACATTCGTACTGAGGGTGCCGCTGTCGACCGCGTTGATGCCCTTGACGCCGACGGCGCCGCCCGAGGTGGTGTTGATGCTGTCGCAGCCAGCGCTCATCGGCTGGCAGCTGACCGTCGGCGGGGAGGGGTCGGGGCCGTTGCGTGGGACGCGCGGCGAGGGCATTACGTGATTGGCCCGAGAAGAATTGGCGTGTCCGGCCAGCGCGTTGTCAACGTTGCCGCTCGACGCCAACGATGCTGTAGACCCACTCCGGAATGGACCGGTGAGCAGGGAGCAGCCTGCGGATACGCAGCCCGTGGCGGCGGAACCGACAAAGGTTGGCGAATAGGTTCCGAGGCTCGAAGAGGAAGGTCCGCTCGCCAGGGCAGTGCTAGCTGTGGAGACCGCCGCAGTGGCGGCCGCTCCGAAGACGACCACCGCGACGATCGCCATCGAAGACAGCGACAGGGGTACTCTCTTGCGTCTCATCTCAGCCCCTCCCCAAAGGGGTGCTCAGACACCTTTCCCCCGCCCCGATACTGAGCCGCGCAGGGGCCGGCCGCTCGCACCCCGCTAACCCGAACTACCTGCCGGGACGCTAGCACCGAGATCTCGATTTGTCAAGGGCACGAATCAGTGGGTAGGGGGTCAGCTTCAGTGGACGGTCGGAACGACCAGCTGTCATCTGCTCCTCAGGGAGCCATCGAGCCGTTGTTCCCTTCAACCGGAGATACGTCCCGCTGGGCCGGGGTCCCCTGAGCGGGGTGCGGCGGCAGCTACCCGGGGCTCCCCAAGTGGTACCCTCCGCGACTTGCTCCCGGCGCCGCGGTGATGACGTACCCCAGCGAGCGGAGCCGGTCCACGTCGCGGCGCAGGGTGCGCTCGGTGACTCCCAAAGTTCCGGCCAGCTGCCGGCCGGGAAGTCCCGGCCGACTCTGTAGGAGACCGAGCAGACGGAGCAGGCGCACTGCGGCTTCGGACATGACACCATCTTGGGCCTAATGCGGACATCCGGTGTCCGCATTGGCACCTACCATGGGCGGCCTGCACCAGCCGAAGCGGGGGACCAGCCATGACCGACGTGATCCTATTCCACCACGCCCAGGGCCTGACCGAGGGTGTGCGCCAGTTCGCCGAGGAGCTACGCGCCGCCGGCCATCGCGTGACCGTACCTGATCTCTACGAGGGCCACACGTTCCCGACCATTCCCGAGGGGGTCGCCTATGCCCGGGAGACCGGCTTCGACACCATCCTCGAGCGAGGCAGGCAGGCGGTCCAGGGGCTTCCCGAGAAGCTCGTCTATGCCGGCTTCTCGCTTGGCGTCATGCCGGCACAGATGTTGGCCCAGACCAGACCAGGGGCCAGTGGAGCGCTCCTCTTCCACGGATGCCTGCCTGTATCCGAGTTCGGCGACGGAGAGTGGCCCACGGGAGTGCCGGTCCAGATCCACGCCATGGATCTGGACCCCTACTTCGTCGACGAGGGTGACCAGGATGCTGCCCGCGAGCTCGTCGCCAAGGTCCACGGGGCTCAGCTCTTCCTCTACCCCGGGGACGTGCACCTCTTTACTGACAGCGGTCTGCCCTCCTACGAAGGGGGAGCGGCCCGGCTTCTCCTCCAACGGGTGCTGGCCTTCCTCGACCTGGTCGGCCGAACGGAGCCCGAGCCGCAAGGCGGGGACCTGGAGATGCTGGAACAGTGCCTCGACCTCCAGCGCCAGACGATCCTGGCCAAAGCTGCAGGGCTGGACCGGGGCGCGATGGCCCAGCGCCTGCCGAGCTCAACCCTAAGCCTGGGCGGCATCCTCTATCACCTGGCCCTGGTGGAGGAGAGCTGGATCGAGGTTCGGTTCTGCGGACGGGACATGCCCGAGCCCTGGTCCGAGGTGGACTTTCACACCGATCCGGAGTGGGAGTTCCGTACCGGGGCTGAGCTGGAC
>Ga0307372_10014117_pt1 | contig 10257 bp, 6 predicted proteins | sample OX1MG_FD_202533 | JGI IMG/M metagenome (GOLD analysis project Ga0307372, IMG submission 202533) | Soil microbial communities from Risofladan, Vaasa, Finland - OX-1 | ecosystem: Environmental > Terrestrial > Soil > Coastal area > Acid sulfate soil | place: Finland: Risofladan, Vaasa | collected... | reverse complement strand
TATCCTTGCGGAAAGTAAACGGCCCCAGCAGGTACCAGACGCCCTTGGCGCGGTTACCATCCACCTCGATAATCGGATTCATCACGTTGTGCTGGGAAAAGCTGATCAGCTTCCGGAAGCCCTCGAAAAGCTTGCGGATCGCGGCGTGGCCCTGCGCCTTGCCGAAATCCCCGCCCTCCCAGATGCCGTCTTCGACAAACAACGTGGTGATCTTGTCGGGATTATGATCGTCATCGCAGACGGCGCAATAGCGCGCCTTAAGCTGCTTGATTGCCTCGATGTCTTCGAGAACGGTGATGCGCTTCTCAAGATCGCCGGTTGCCATTGTGATGCGACTCCTCGCGTGTATCGCGCGTATTCAAGCTCTAATCCTTCATACCGGCCAAGGTCAATCTCGGCCGATGTGTTGTGCAGGATTACAGGTCATTAGGTGTTGCGGACGAACCCGCACTCATGGTATCGGCAGCGAGGCTGGAGGTCGCGACGATGTCGGATGGGTTTTGCGTTTCGCTTTTCAATTGGCTTTCAGGATTGATCATTTTTGCACTGGTGAATACGGCGCCGGCTTTCGCGACCGACGGTTCCGCCCTCGCCGCCAAGGCGTTGCCGGGCACCGCAATCACCATGCAGAACTGGCGCCAATACATTCAGTATATGCCGGACGGGATGGTCGCCCTGTTTGAGGGCAGCTATGCGTGGAAAATGCCGCCGGACGTGCGCATGGAGATTGGACCAACCGTGATTCATCCATTGCCCAAAGGGTATATCGCGGCCACCGAGCAGTATGGAGCGCAAACCAAAGTGATCGCGTTACCCGACGGTGGCCTGACGGTCGCCGGCTACCAGGGCGGAATACCTTTCCCCTCACCTGCCGAACCGCATCTGGGGTGGAAGCTGCTCGCGAATTTCTGGTACCGCTATATGCCCCATCTCGTCGTCAACGGCCCCGACAACCTCGGCAAGTTCTGTACGCTCGATTCGTACAGCAATGTCAGTTGCGTCAAGGGACTGTGGGTCGCTCGCCAGCTTTCATTCAATACCGACCCGGGCACTCCTGCGACAATCGAGGGCGGCGCGGGCAAGTACTACACTACGTGGTTCATGGTTCAAGAGCCGGAACAACAGAAGTATTCGACGACACTGACTATTGGATATACCGACCTCACTAAACCAGAAGACGTTTACACCTTCGCCCCCTCAATGCGCCGGACTCAACGGCTCTCGACCGCGGCCCGGTGCGCCGCTATGGGCAGCGACACCACGCCCGACGACGCGCGCTTCGGCTTCGACGGCAATATACCGGAGTTTGACGCCAATTTGCTCGGCCAGCGCCAGATCCTCGCAATGATGGATGTCGGACAAGCCGGAGCGAACCTCCCGCAGGATTACGATATGCCGCTCGGATGGCCCAAACCATCATGGGGCAAATGGGAAGTGCGCGACGTTGACGTTCTGGACATCCGCAAAATACCATCGATGGCCGCGGGCTACTGCTACGGTAAGCGCGTAATGTATCTCGACCGGCAGTTCTACGGCGCCTTGTGGGAAGACCTCTACGACAGCCACATGCAGCTCTGGAAGATCGTCCTGTTGCAACCGATCGTGATCAACGTTCCGCGCGTTGGCCCGCAGAATTCCACCGGTGCTCAATACTCGCACTACTGGGATATACAGAACCAGCACGCCACCTTCAGCGGACCCAATGATGGCCACGGCTACAGTGTACTCATTAATGACGACGTGCCGAAAACGTGGGAGGATATCGAGCGCTACACGACGCCGGCTGGATTGGGCGAGGTGATGCGCTAGCCGGGACCTCCGTTGATGCTACGATGCGGCTGCGGACGTATGACATTGACCGCGGAGAGCGCCGATGACAACGCAGAGTTCTTCACCAGCCGAAAGCGGCATCGTCGCCGCCGCACAGGCCCTGGCTCCGATGATCCTGGAATCCGCCAGCACTATGGAGGCGGATCGGCGCTTGCCCGCCAAAGTCGTCGAAGCACTACGCGCACTCGGTGCATTTCGCATGGCCGTGCCACGGGCTTACGGAGGACTTGAGCTCGATCCAATGACCCAGGTTCGCGTGGTGGAAGAACTATCACGAATCAACGGTTCGGTTGGCTGGTGCGCGATGATCTCCTCAGCCGGAAGCTTTGCCAGCGCGTTTCTCGCTCCACCTGTCGCACAACGATTTTTTGGTCACGACAACTTTTCCCTGGCCGGCCAGGTCGTGCCGGTGGGACGTGCCGATGTGGTAGACGGCGGCTACCGCGTGACCGGCCGCTATCGCTTCGGCAGCGGCTGTCAGCACGCCTCGATGATCATCGGCGGCTGCGTCGTATTCGAGGGCGGCACTCCCCGCCGCCTGGCCAACGATCGCCCGGAAGTTCGCGTGATGATGTTCCCTCCCTCCGCATGCCAGATTCTCGACACGTGGTACACTACTGGCCTTGCCGGAACGGGCAGCAATGATTATCTGGTCAATGACCACTTCGTGCCGTCGGAAGAGAGCTGGAGCTTCCTTGAGCGTCCGCAATGCGCTGGCGCACTTTACCGCTTCGCCCCGCTCTTCCTCGTGCCACACGCGGGGGTGCCGCTAGGGATCGCACGCGCAGCAATCGACTCAGTAGTTGAATTAGCCAGTCGCAAAGAGTTGATGCCCGATCCGCACAAACTCGTGGCGAGCCGCCTTCTGCGCGACGATTCGCGCGCCCATGAAGCGCTCGCGATCGCGGAAGGATCGCTCGCATCGGCCCGCAGCTTCGTTTACTGCTCGCTGGAAGAGCTTTGGGCGACACTTGAGCGAGGCGAGAAGTTATCTCCACGCCAGCGAGCGATGTATCGCATCATGCTCATCACGGTGCATCGCGTGGCCAAAGAGATCGTCACCACGATGTATGATCTCGCCGCCACCAGCGCAATCTATCGGAGCCATCCGCTTGATCGCCTGATGCGGGATATCACTACCGCCTGCCAGCACGGAGTCGTGCATCCCAAGATGTATCGCCCGGCCGGCCGCATGCTGCTCGGTCTCGAATCGGGCGATCCGATGTTCTAATGAGTTACGCGACTTCTTAGTATTCGGATGAATCACATAGTATCCGCGAATGGGCATTTTACACATGCCGGCCCTGCTATTCGACATTCGCGACGATATCGCTTACCTCACACTCAATCGGCCGCAGGTGCACAACGCGATGAATCCCGAGCTGATGGTTCAGTTGGCCGCAGCCTGGAAGCGCGTGGCCGTGGACGATGCGGTCCGCGCGCGGCTTCAATGGGGCCGCGCTCCGATGAGCGCGGAAATGTGATATCGGCGCCGGAGCGCAAGCGGATCGATTTGCTTCAATTTCGCTGAGGTTTCGGAGACACGTCGCCATCAAATATACCCATCCGCCCGCATTCGACTGGATTCCGCGGGATTCCAGGATCGTACGAAAGCCAGCGCGTCTCGCGAACCGGCCGAAGCCGCGGATCGCCGAAATCAGGCTGCCGCCGCGGGTCGTGCCGTTCGTGAGCATGCAACGCCAATCAAGTGCCGCCGAACGAACCGCGAAATGACCTGGCGATCCCTCGGCCCGCAATTTCGCTTCGGCCCAATGCTCGATTGATCGATCAGCTTAAGGCGTCTCGGCGCACAGATCGGCGCCTTTTGGAGACCTCGACCGACGACGCCATGGCCTGTAACGTACATGGCAAGAGCCAAGATAGCGTCGATGCTGCGACCAAAAGCTGGCGCATCGGCGAGGACGTGCCCTGGACCGAAATCCAGCAAGCGGTGGAGATGACCTGACATCCAGCGGTTCGAGTTGTATTCATTTTCTTCAATCGCATAGCTACTGAGGATTCGGTAATATGGCCGGCTTTTCCCTACGCAATCCGCACACGATAATTGTTGGCGCGTTGATAATTACACTGCTCGGAATGACGGCGTTCAACCGAATGCCCATTGACGCCTTTCCGCGCCTGCATATTCCCGTGGTGGTGGTCGCTACCTTCTATCCGGGGATGCCTCCGCTGGATATCGAAGCCGACATTACTACTCGCTTCGAACGATTCTTCACGCTGGGCAGCGATATTGAGCATATCGAATCCCGCTCGTTGCCCGGCGTGAGCGTAATCAAGGTATTCTATCATCCGGGCGTTGACCTCGACGCCGCCGCCGCCGAGCTCGGCGGTCTGGCGATGGCCGACCTGCGCCATCTACCCCCGGGCACCTTGCCGCCGCTGGTTCTGAAATCCGGAGCATCATCTTTGCCTGTGACCCTCGTAACCGTCACCGGCAAGGGCTTCACCCAGACGCAACTTCACGATCAGGCGCAATACAACGTCCGCAATTGGCTCGCCACCGTTTCGGGTACGTCAGTACCGCCGCCATTCGGCGGCAAGTATCGGCAGATAATGGTCTACGTTGATCAGCCGGCGCTCCAATCGCGCGGCCTGACCCTGATGGACGTGGTGCATGCCCTCAACCGATCGAATCTCATTATACCGGCCGGTGACGCCAAAATCGGTGCGACTGACTATTTCGTCTACACTAACAGCATGATCGACAAGCCCGAGCATGTGAACGACGTTCCGGTCAAGGTCGCCGGACCTGGCGCGCGTCCGGTGTTCGTCGGCGATATCGGCGAAGCTCAGGACGCAGCCCAGATCCAGCAGAATATTGTGCGGATTAATGGCCAGCGTTCGGTCTACGTGCCGATCCTCAAGCAGAGCGGTTCCAACACCCTGGATATCGTCGATGGAATCGAACAGCTTCTGCCTACTATCACCGGGCTGCCCAAGGGTATGCATCTGAAGGCAATCTTCAGCCAGGCCACATACGTCCGCAACGCGATCGATGCGCTCGAACACGAGGCGGTCCTGGGCTCGGTGCTTGCCGCGCTGATGATCCTTATATTTCTCGGCAGCTTTCGTTCCACGTTCGCGATCTTCCTTTCGATCCCGCTGTCGATTCTGGCAGCCGCGTTCGGCCTGATGATGACCGGCGGAACCATCAACATCATGACGCTGGGCGGCTTCGCACTCGCAATCGGCCGCCTGGTCGACGATTCGACCGTCGTCCTGGAAAATATCAATCGTCATCTCGCCGAAGGCGAGGAACCTCGGGTCGCGGCCCAGCGCGGCGCGGACGAAGTCGCGTTGCCGGTGCTCGCTTCGACCATCACAACCATCATCGTCTTTTTTCCCGTGATGTTTCTATTTGGCGTCGCGAAATTCCTTTTCAGTGCGCTCGCGCTCACCGTCGTCCTTGCGATGGTAGCCTCATACATCGTCGCCATGACGGTCATCCCGATTTATTGTGCACGCTTCCTCGATCAAGCGTCCGCACGCGAGGAAGAGCACGGCCAGACCGGCATCTTCGGTGGATTCATTCGCGCATACGAAAAGCTCGCCGTGCGTTACGCACATTTTCTCGGCCGCGCCCTGGACCATAAGGCCGTGGTGATCGTTGGCGTCGCCGTATTGTTCGGCGTCACCATGCTTTTCTATCCGATGCTCGGGACGGAGCTCTTTCCCACCACCGATGCGGGACAGTTCATTATTCAATACCGTGCCCCTGTCGGTACGCGCATCGAGCTCACCGAGGCTGTGACCGTGCGTCTCGAGGATCTCGTACGCAAGGTGATTCCGCCGCGCGACCTGTCAACGATCGTGTCAAATATCGGTCTGGCGCCGGGCTTTTCCGCAATCTTCTCGTCCAACGCCGCGAGTGACTCCGGCTTCATGATGGTGGCTCTGAAAGCGGATCATAAGACTTCGACCTTCGCATACATCAGACAGTTGAGGCGCGACATTCCCCAGGAGATTCCGGAACTCCAGACGTTCTTCTCCTCGGGCAGCATCATCGACTCGGTATTGAACTTTGGTCTCGCGGCCCCCATCGACGTACAGGTCAGCGGCCCTTCTTATCCGGAACTTTATCCTGTGGCGCATCAGATTCAGACCGCGATCGCGGGCCTGCCTGAAGTATCCAGTACATTTATTCCTGAGGAATCAAACTATCCAACGCTCAAGGTTAACGTCGATCGCGTCAAGGCCGCACGCCTGGGTCTCGATCAGCGCGACGTCGTTACGAATCTGATTACCGCCTTAACCTCCAACGCGATGATCGCGCCATCCATCTGGATCGAACCAAAGACCGGCAACGATTACTTTCTCACCGCTCAATATAATGAGAGCGCGATCAACTCGCTCGAAACCATCCGAAACATTCCGGTGAGCGCACCCGACCCCAATAACGAGCGGAAGGATACGGTCTTGCTGCGCGATGTCGCCAACATTGTCAGGGAGCGCAATCCGGCCGAAGCGGACCATTACAATATCCAGCGCGTTGTCGACGTTCTGGTGGCGCCAAAAGGCGACGATCTCGGCGGTACGCAAGACGACGTTCAACGCACCATCGCCCGCCTTAACCTTCCTGAAGACGTCAGGGTCAAGCTCAGGGGTTCGGTCTCCGCGATGCAGGCGTCGTTCTCCAGCTTCGGGTTTGGACTTGGAATGGCCGTCCTTCTGCTTTACCTTGTCATGGTTGCGCAGTTTCGATCGTTTCTTGACCCATTCATTATTATGTTCGCCGTGCCGATGGGCCTCATCGGCGTCATCTGGACGCTCTACCTCACCGGGACGACCCTCAATATCGAATCGTTCATGGGAATCATCGTTATGGTCGGTATCGTCGTATCAAACTCCATTCTCCTGGTTGACTTTGCCAACCGCCGGCGTGCCGAGGGTGAAGACTTACGCACCGCGGTACTCGAATCCGCGCGAATCCGTATGCGACCGATTCTCATGACCGCACTTGCAACTGTGGTCGGACTGCTACCGCTGGCCCTCAAGCTCGGCGCTGGTTCGGAAGCGTCGGCACCTCTGGCCCGCGCCGCCGCCGGAGGCCTCGCGGTATCAACTATACTCACATTGATTCTCGTACCGACTATCTATGAATTGGCGTATTCGCGCCGGGGAGTGCGGTGATGAAACGCTTGACCATAGCTATCTTCGTGACGCTGTCGTCTTTAGCCCTGGCATCTTGCACCCCGGCGAAGAATGATCCGCCTGCACTCCCCCCGCGCGTGGCCGTCGTCCATCCTGATCGCGGCCCGGTCGAACGGACGATCACGCTTCCCGGCGACCTGGCCGGCTACTATCAATCCGCTCTTTACTCGAAGGTTACCGGCTATCTCAAGAGCATCTCCGTCGACAAAGGCGATTTCGTTAAGAGCGGTCAGGTGCTTGCAATCATTGAAGTGCCGGAACTGGCGCAGCAGGTCGATCAGGCTCGCGCCTCACTTGAAATAGCCCGGCTGACGTATGCGCGGCTGGAAAGCGTGTGGCGGAGCGATCCCCGACTTGTCGCTCGACAGGACATCGATATCGCATATGCCAAGTATCAGGAGGCGAAGGCCAGCCTCGATGAATTGCTCGCAATAAATAGTTATACTCAGATCACCGCACCCTTCGACGGGGTAATCACCGAGCGTTTCGTCGATCCGGGAGCACTCATTCACGCGGGCGGTGAGCAGAACACGGTGGCCCCGATGCAAGGATCGGCACGCGCGGGAGGATCGGGCGCACCGGTCGTCAGCCTCTCCCGGCTCGATCGCTTGCGGATCTATCTATACGTTCCGCAAGATGAAGTCAGCGCCGTGCACCAGTCGATGCCTGCGGCTATAACGGTGCAGGGACTCGCTAATCCTCATTTTTCGGGAACAGTCGTCCGTTTTTCGCATTCATTGGATCTGGCGACGCGCACGATGTTGACCGAGGTTGATCTGGAAAATCCCAGGCGCACGCTCTATCCCGGAATGTACGCCAACGTGACGCTGGTACTCACTCGTCATCCCGACGCTTTGCGCCTTCCGGTGGCAGCCGTCGGCGGCGAAGACGGTCAGCACATTTTAAGCGTGCGCGATGGCCGGATTGTCGCCGCGCCAGTCACCGTCGGCATTCACGATGGTCCGTATCTCGAGATAATCTCCGGATTATCCGTTCATGACTTCGTCGTGAGGACCTATAGTAATTCTCTGGAGGCTGGAGAAACGGTCAAACCAGACCTGCAACCACCTGCTTTCGCGGCGGCTTCAGCATCCGAACATTAACCGCTCGCTCAATCGAATAATCACGCCGTATCTGGAGGGCTCGCAGATCACTCTCAAGGACGCGATCACGATCGCTTTGAAGTACCATCCTGAAGTGGCGGAAGCTACCGCCGAATATGCCGCCGCCCGGGAACAGGTGGGCGAGGCGCAAGTACACCGGCGATGACGCCGCCTACGCCGACGCGCTCTATGGCTATTCGGTCACCAAGGCCGCGGTCGAGCACGCCTCCGGCCGCTCGCTGTCAGGGCTCTGAAGATAGGCGAGATTTTCGCGGTAAAACGTACGAACCTGAACTTCGCCGAGAACAAGATTCAAGTCAGTCAACAGCTTCACGTTGAGCGGGACCGGCGACTTGAAGAATCGGCGGTGATGCGACTGAAAGAAAGTGGTGAGGCCCGTATTTATCTAAAAGGTCGTGGTTGCTATCTTTAATGCCATCAAACGCTTGAGGTACTGCCAGGCTATCAAATATCGCGTGCATTAAGTTCGACTTCGGCTTACTTTGAACGTGAGCCACTGAGCATAGTCGAGGGCGGATGGCGTTCTTGACGGTCAACGGCGTATCGGCGTCACGGTCATGCGGAAGCGTCGATACGCGGGCGACCCGGCGGCGGCAGAGATGTGGATGCAGAGGCGCTAGATGACGGGCAATGATGCACGGTTTCGTTGGCTGGTAACCGGAGGCGCCGGCTTCCTTGGCGTTCATTTGTGTCGCGGCCTGGTCGATCACGGCCAGGATGTGATCGCATTCGACTCAGCGCCCTTTCCTCGAGAAGAAAAAATCAACGGGATTCGCTTCGTTCAGGGCGATATCCGCGATAGCGGCGCGGTGACGCGGGAGCTTTCCGGGGTCGACTTTGTGGTCCATGCGGCCGCCGCGCTGGCGCTCGCCCCGCCGGCCGAGATCGATCAAGTGAATGCCGAAGGCACGCGCGTCGTGCTCGAGGCTTGCGCTCAGGCCCGCGTCAAACGTCTCATCTATATCGGCACGACGGCGGTTTACGGGATGCCGCGGCAACATCCGATTTACGAGGATGCGCCGCTCAACCCGATGGGCGATTACGGGATCGCCAAGGCCAAGGCCGAAACCTACTGCGTCAATGCGGCCGGGGTCGAGACCGTGCGCATCCGGCCCAAGAGCTTCATCGGGACCGGCCGGCTCGGTATTTTCCAGATTCTTTTCGACTGGATCGACGCGGGGAAGAAAATTCCCGTGCTCGGCGACGGGAATAATCGTTTCCAGTTGCTGGACGTGCGCGACCTGGTCGAGGCGGTCTATCTGGCTGCGCAGTCGGGCCGCGACAAGGAAGTCTACAACATCGGGGCGAGCAAGTTCGGCACGGTCAACGAAGATCTTGGCGCGCTGCTGGCATATGCGCGGACCGGCAGCCGTATTCTTCACGTGCCGTCGCGGCCGACCAAGATGATTCTCGGTGCGCTCTCGGCGATGCATCTGTCGCCGGTCTACCGCTGGGTCTATGACACCGCCGATCAGGATTCCTTCGTCAGTATTGAGAAAGCGCAACGCGATCTCGGATGGAATCCGCGCTTCAGCAACGTGGACGCCATGATCAATACGTACGCGTGGTATCTGGGCGACGGCAAAGAGATGGCCAAGCGCACCGGCACCGGCCATCGCGTAGCCTGGAAACAGGGCGTGCTGCGGCTGGCGAAGGCCGTGATGTAGGCGGCCGCTTGGCGACTGAAGATACGATAGCCGCGGGGCGCGGCCGGTACCTGCCGGATGCCGGCGCATTTCAAGCGCGGCTGCGACTGTCAGTCGCTGCGCCCGCGTACAATGAAGCCGAAGGGATAGGTCGGGTGGTGGAGAGCTGGCGGCAATATCTGGCCTCCCGGGCGGAAGTCGAAGCCTTCGAGATCGTCGTCTGCAACGACGGCAGCCACGACGCCACCGGAGCGATCCTCGACGCGATCGCGCGCGAACATCATGAGGTGCGTCCGCTTCACTTCGCGCAAAATCAGGGCGCGGCGGCGGCGCTGACGGCGGCGATCGCGGCGACCCGCTTCGATTGGGTGCTGCTGACCGATTCCGACGGCCAGTTCCCGATCGAAAATCTGGAGCCGATCTGGGCCGCGATGCGGCGGCTTGGCGCGCCCGCCGGGATTGGCACGCGGCAGAAAAAAGACAGC
>Ga0307372_10014116_pt1 | contig 10257 bp, 13 predicted proteins | sample OX1MG_FD_202533 | JGI IMG/M metagenome (GOLD analysis project Ga0307372, IMG submission 202533) | Soil microbial communities from Risofladan, Vaasa, Finland - OX-1 | ecosystem: Environmental > Terrestrial > Soil > Coastal area > Acid sulfate soil | place: Finland: Risofladan, Vaasa | collected... | reverse complement strand
TAATTACAAACCCGGAGTTGACAAATTTATTGTGTGATTGTTCTCGGATTTTCCACTCCAGCAATGATCACCCTGAGCCGAAATTATCGATTTTGTAACTCCGAAACTTTAGTTAATAATAACTATCGCTTCCGGTACCGGCATCAAAATCAGTTGCAAAGGTGATCGTGTCAATAGATTGATAAAGCGCATTTTCGGGAATTATCAAAACAGGGATAGATGATTTTAGAACAACCGCTGTAACAGTACTTCCAAAAACAGAATTATTTTTTCCTTTCCTTTTCATCCCCAGGATAATAATATCCGGCTTATCTTCATTTGCCATTTCCAGGATCACAACGGAAGGTGAGCCCTCATCAACGTATCCCTGCATTTTAGCTAAATGATTCTTTGAAAGAGTCCTAACTGCTTTCGTCATCAACTCCTTATTATCTGCTATAAGTTCGCGGTGCAGGTTGATGGTTGCCTAAGCAGCTTTTTCATCGATGATAAGTGTGTCGGGAACAACATTTAATAAAGTTAGCCTGGCATTAAAAATCTCAGCTAATGAAACTGCATATTTAACTGCATTATCTGACGCTGTTGAAAAATCAGTTGGAACAAGAATATGTTTCATATTTATTTGATTTAATAATTTCCAATAATCAAAAATAGACCTAACCTAAAAAACAAAAATTGATATTCGTTAATAATTCTCATGATATTCGTCATTAATTTATGATCAGAATTTGAAATCATGTGAGAGATTAAAACGACACTATAAGAGCTATTCCACCAGGAGTTAGAATAAGTGGTAACGATATTTATATGATATCAATCAATATATTTATTTGCATTCTCAATTTTAATACATGGTCTCATCCATTTTATGGGATTTGTCAAAGCGTTCGGTTATGGAAATATTATGCAACTCACAAGAAATATCTCTAAGCCTGCGGCAATACTTTGGATAGTTACGGCCATTATGATTACAACTGCCACCATTTTCTTCCTGCTCAAAAAAGAAAGCTTGCCGGTTATTGCTTTCATTGCAATTATTATTTCGCAGTTATAGATTATTATTGTTATGGTATAGGCGATATGAAACAATACCGCTTTCCCATACCTGTAAACGAATAGCTGGTATTAAATAGAAGAATCATTTTTTCTTTTGGAGAAGGTGTCTGGCCTTATCCAAAATGAGAATTTGTGTACAGATAATTTTATCTGAATGATACTGAATACAGTGTAACTAATTATCCATAAGAGTCAGCCCTTGAAAGGCTGGCATCCCTATCCACGTTTTTTTTCGTAAAAATTATGCATCCAGCAGGCAAACTTTTTTGAAGATTTGTATTTTGATTTCTATGAAAGTGCTATAGCAAATTCCCCCAAATTATCAGCTTTAATATGAATGGCATCCAGTCGACTAATCAATTCTTTTGTAAGTTCTTTCTTTTCATGCAGATAGTTGCTTTCCATTTGTAATAACAATTGTTTTTCGTGCTCGTCAAATGAATCCCAATTGCAGTTTCGCAAATTCACAATGACAATATTCTTATTACGAAATTTTTCAAATAATTCCAGGCATTCGCTGATTATCTTTTCATCAAACTGGTTATATCGCTGATCGGTAAAGAAAGGTTTGATGTAGGCCAGGTTGTAAAAAATATCTTCAAGAAATTTACGAATACTTTCCAAAGCCGCATCATCTGATCTTCCGGATATCATTTGCAATTCATACAGTGTATAATGAATAAATTTTTTGATGGATTCTTTAGACAGTTTATCCGGCAATGTTGCGACAATTTCTTTTTCATCATTAAAAAAATCAGAGTCTTTATCAATAAAATCCTGACTGTGTTTTTCCCAGTATTCTAATTCTTTTTCAATATTATTCAGATACATTAATGGAACACTGTTCAAATTGTTTTTTATATAATCATTCGTTACTTTTAATTGTAATTGAAAATTTTGTACAATGCCAAAATAGCCATATATCGTTTTCATCCGATTGGTTATCCGGTATGAAAGCCCATCTTCTGATTCCATGTTGAGTAAATGAAGAAAAACCTTGAGTTTTTTTATTTCAGTTCTGAATTTTCGTATATCTTCCGCTTCAAAATTATCAATTGCTTTACGGAAATGCTTATTAATTTTTTTGAACCTGTCTTCGATAAATTCATTTATTTCTTCTTTTGTCATAAAATAATTTTAGGCCTGAATAAATGGTTATTTTATTTTCCAATAGCAAGTTGAACGAATAACTGATATAATTTTTCAAGAATTAAAACAATCGCATTTTTAAGAATTCGCAAATCAGCTATCATCAATACTATTGTCATAAACCATGCAGATAGCTTTCAATTTTTAACCAGATAATTTCATGATTTACTGTTTCCATTTGCATTTTAATTTGCTAATTCGAAGTTAACAGTATTACAAACCAACAACAATGATTATAATCATTAAAGGCAATGATATATCACATACTGTATCAGAGTCATCATTGTCAAGGTTGATAATTTCCGGAAAGTTTAAAAATTTCAAATAGAAGAATATGAGTACTGTCAGTTATTGTACTGACAATTCTCATATCATATCGACGCACAAGGAATTATTTTTACAAAGCAACTGATTATTAAACATTGAATCAATTGTATTGTATTGTATTGTATTGTATTGTATTGTATTGTATTTTATTTCTATTCATTAATTCTAAAAAAATAAAAATGGAAACCGATCTATTATCAAAGACAGCGATTGTAACCGGCGCGGCTTCCGGTATCGGAGAAGCGGCTGCATTATTGTATTCCGCTCATGGCGCTAAGGTTGTTGTATCGGATATCAATGAGCAAAAAGGAAACGAAGTTGTGGAGAAAATCAGGAAGAACTCAGGTGATGCCGTCTTCATAAAAGCTGATGTGAGCGATGCCGGCCAATGTAAAAGTTTAGTGGAAAAAACGGTGGCGCAGTATGGTAGCGTTGATGTATGTTTTAACAACGCGGGCATCAGCGGAGAATCCAATCCTATTGCTGAAATGAGTATTGAAGGATGGAACAAAATGATAGACACCAACCTGAGCAGTGTTTTTTATTGCATGAAATACCAGATAGTACAAATGCTAAAACAAGGTAAAGGCGCCATAGTTAATAACTCTTCCATATTAGGTTCAGTAGGATTTGCCAATGCTGCCGCGTATGTAGCCGCAAAGCATGGATTAGTAGGCCTAACTAAGAATGCCGCTTTGGAGTATTCGAAAAATGGAATTAGGGTGAATGCGATTGGGCCAGGTTTTATTAATACACCTTTGCTTATGGAAGCCGGAATAGATGATGCTGCCAAAAAAGGCTTAATTCAATTACACCCGATAGGAAGATTGGGCGAAGCCGGCGAAGTAGCGGAACTGGCTGTGTGGTTGAGTTCTGACAAGGCATCATTTATTACGGGAAGTTATTATGCTGTGGATGGCGGTTACCTGGCTCAGTAATTTTATTTAGCAAGAAGCTTTTTCAAAAAATAACTTAATAAGAAATAAATATTTCCCACGAAAATAGTTGATCTTATTTTTCATTTTATTACTTTCTGACTAAAAAACAATTTACAATGAAAAAAATATTAGTCCCAACAGATTTTTCTGCCTGTGCTGACAAGGCAATTACTTTTGCAGTAGAATCAGCGAAGATTCTGTCGGCAGAAATCGTTTTCCTGCATGCCCTTAACATACAAGGTAGCCTTTACACAGACTATATGGGTGTTACCAAAGAGTATAATCAGGCATTGCAAAATCAGTTTTTACATAAATTAAATTCAATAAAAGATATTATTGAAAATACAGAAGGTATAAAGGCAGAAACCATAGTCTCTAAGAATTCATTAAAAAATGCAATTGCAGAAGCAACTGATGCCAATGATATTGACCTGATCATTATGGGAACTTTAGGCGCTTCCAGAATTAAAAAAGTATTTTTCGGAAGTAATGCATCTTCAGTAATTGGAAGCAGCAAAATTCCCGTGCTTGTTATTCCTCCGGATTACGAATGGAAGAAGCCGGAAAGTTTTCTGTTTGCAACACATCATTTTGAGAAAGAACTGCGGTTGCTTGATTTTATTTTCGAAATTGCCAATTTATACATGGCTAGGGTAAATGCAGCCATATTTAGTAATGAAGAAAAAGACACGGTAGAAACCCTGTTACAACGCACCAACCAGATTCCTGATTATGAAAAATTCATAAGGAGAAACTATGAAGAACCTATGTTCACTACCCAACATATTTTCGGCAAAGGTTTTATTGAATCCCTTCAGAATTATATTACTGAAAATAATGTGGATGTTCTTACAATGGTTTTTCACAAAAGAGATTTTCTTCAAAGGATTTTCAACCCCAGTATTACCAGGAAAATGAGTTATCAAACAAAAATTCCTTTACTTGCTATTCCTGCAGGTGAAGATTGAATTAAAAAGTTTGTCTGCTGACTTTTTAAAATTTAATATGCATATACACCATTAAAAAGTGACATATCATCAGCCTATTAACGATCCACAAATCAGGAAGGTTTTTCTAAAACTTTTCAAAATCATTTATCGGCTTCGATTATATAAACTACAGATAAAATTAATTCTGTGATTAGAATATAAACATTATCGTTTAATGATGCCATCCTCTATTTTATCTTAGTGCAATTCTTAAAATGTCAATATAATTTCCCGAGCATTGAAGGGTATCCAGTTTCCAATCAATTTTTACTTTTATCGGGAAAATGGGATTATTGCCCAATTGGAAGTCAGATGGAAATTGAATTACAAAGTAATTAGTTTTATCGTTGGGATTTGCAGCATTGTCAATGGTTATTTCATACCCTCCACAACAAGGAGTAGGACACATTCGTGGATCAATTCCGGTAATTTCCGCATTATTCATAAATGATTTAACTTTTTTACAGGAGGCGGCCATCAAAATAATTAAAGCTAATACTGTGAACAGTATCCATATTTGTTTTTGGTTCATGTTGGTGTTTTTTATAAAGACACTTCAAATGTTCTAAACGTTGCATAGCCCTCAGCCAACGGATTACGAATGATAATTTATGAAATAAAAACAATATACAAATCCATTGATGCCGGATTGAAATGCACCCTTATTTTTTGACTTTATTCTTGACACAAATCATTATTTATAATGACCGATATCATTTTATGAATCAATATTTAAAAATAGCATTGCAGGTAATAAAAGTATGTCATGCAAAAAATAGTAGTCCCCACAGATTTTTCAAAAAATGCTTTAATAGCTGTCACTTATTCATCTGAAGTAGCCCAAAAAACAGGGGCGGCTATTTATTTATTGCATGTATTGGAACCCGGGGTTGATGTGCTTATAGATTCTGTGGCGCAAGTCAATGTTTTCACCTCTGAAATTGTAAAGGGGAAAATGGAGCAACTTGCTATTGTCCAAAAAACGAATTTGGAAAATTATCCCGGTATCAAAGTAAAAACTGAACTGGCAAGAGGTACTGTGGTAAATTCCATTCTTGATTTTGCCGAAGGACAGCAGGCAGCCATTATAATCATGGGTACAGCCGGTGCAAGCGGGCTCAAAGAATTTTTTATGGGAAGTGTAGCAGGAGAAACAATAAGGAGGGCAAAGATACCAGTGCTTACCATACCGGCATCTTATCAAATGAAAGAATCCGATAAGATGCTGCTTGCTACCAATCATTTCGAAAAAAATGTTGCTTTACTGAAAAAGATAATAGCCTTTTCCCAATTATTTTCTGCAGTTATTTACGTGGTAGTATTTGTAGATACCGATGTGGAAGGTATTCCTGAATTTAAAGAATATACAAATAAACTAAGTCAATACATTCATTTTTTAGAACAAACCTTTCCAGAGATTCGTTTTGAAGGAGAGGTATTGGATGGAAAAGATTTTGAAATTACTATAGACAGGTATTGCAATAAACATGAAGTGGATATTATTTCAATGATTACTTATCCTAAAACTTCCCTTGACAGAATTTTACAAAAAAGTGTTTCTAAGAAAATGGCTTTTCATTCTACCATTCCCTTGCTGGTAATACATTCATTGGATGATAAGGCTGCAATGCCCTGATTCTATTTTAAACTTTAAAATATTTAAAAATGACAACAGGTATAAAAAAAATGACAAAAAAAGAATTCAATTTCAATCCTTCTGAAAAAATATTGAAAGAGAAAAACATTCAGAGGAAAAAATTTCTCGCGGTTTTTGATGGATATAAATTTTCAAAAAGCACATTGGAATACGCCATACAACTGGCACTGCAATCTGATGCTTATCTTATCGGCGTTTTTTTAGATGAGTTCATTTATCGTTCGTATAGCGCTTATAACGTAATGAATACCTATAAAGATCCGTTGGAACTTTTGAAGAAAATGGATGCAAAGGATAAAGAGAAAAGGGACGAAGCCGTGATGAAATTTGAAAAAGCATGTGCAAAAACAGGCGTTAATCATGCCATTCACCGCGATAAATATATTGCCATACAGGAACTGAAACAGGAAAGTATTTTTGCCGATCTTATTATCATTAACGAAAATGAAACTTTCAACAGGTTTACAGAAAAACTCCCTACGCGTTTTATCAGGGATTTGCTTACCGATGTGCAATGTCCTGTAGTTGTGGTCCCTAAAGCCTTTAAACCGGTTGATAAAATTGTATTGCTTTATGACGGCAGCCCATCTTCTGTATTTGCCATCAAAATGTTCAGCTATTTATTCGGCGATACCGTTGATGCATGTGTAGAAGTCTTTACTTCAAAGGATGAATTGGGAAGTTCTCATTTACCCAACAATAAACTAATGCGTGAATTTATAAAAAGACATTTTCCTAAAGCGGAATATATTGTAAACAGAGGAGAGGCTGAAGTAGAAATACCCGGGCATCTTCGCAATCACAAAGAAAATGAACTTGTAGTGCTTGGCGCTTACAGAAGAAGCGAAATATCGAGATGGTTCAAAACCAGCATGGCCGACGTGTTAATGAAAGAATTGGATTCTCCGCTTTTTATTGCACATAATAAATAAATATTCTAAACCTAATAATTTATAATTTATGAAAAGAATACTGGTTCCTGTAGATTTTTCGCCCACCTCAAAAAAGGCATTCAAATTTGCTGTTGACATAGTTTCCAAAAGTGGTGGCAGCGTGCTGCTGTATCATCTTTATACTGCGGCAAGAAAATCAACTCCCGGATTATTGGTATCCGCAGCGGAATATAATAAACAATTGGCATTAACGTGTTTAAAAAAATTGAAACGTCTTAAAAAGGAAATAATGAAAGAGGCAACGGAAGTTCCTGTTTCAATTATAATAGGACACTCGCCCGTTGTAAGTAATGTTCTCAAATATTCCGAAAAACACCATATTGATTTGATAGTGATGGGTACACAGGGAGCAAGCGGTTTAAAAAAAATAACGATGGGTAGCAAAGCTTCCCAAGTAATGGAAAAATCAAATATTCCTGTTCTTTTAATTCCTGAAAAATTCAAATGGAAATTGCCTGAACGCATAGTGTTTACCACTGCCTTTAAAAGAACGGACAGAAACTCATTAAGCTTTGCTTTTGAATTTATAAGGCTTTATGGTGCAGTGGTTACTTTTGTTAACCTGGAGAAACCTCGTCATCAATCTTATTCGGGCGAAGAAGATAACTTTGAAACTTACGCCTTTAGTTTGCATAGAGAATATTCAGAGTCGAAAATTCAATTCCGGCGATTGAAAACAAAATCCATAGTTAAAACAATGGAAACCCTGCATGATGAAATACCTTATGATATGTTGATAATGGCCCGGAGAAAATTGAGTTTTTTAAATCGTTTTTTTCAAAAAAGTTTTACTAAGGAAATGGCCTGCATTACCACACAACCGTTGCTGGTAATTCCACAGGAATGAAGTGCAGCTTTAAAAAAATCATTTTAATAGTGTAATCTTTGGCTTTATTTTACCTTCAAATTAATCTGCAAAAGGTAATTTTATGTAACTAAAAAAATAAATGAAATGGTACGTTCCAAACATTGGTGGTTAATCACTCTCAAAGGCCTTATCTTCATTTTTTTGGGGATTTATATTTTACGATTTCCTGTAAGTGGTATGCTTGGACTTATTGTGTATGGCGGACTTTTATTATTACTTTCAGGAATTATCATTATTTCTTTTGCTATCACTACCCGAAAAACTAACCCGAATTGGACCTGGCAAATCGGGGAGGGTTTTCTTGATATCATCATTGCCTTAATCCTTTTGTTGAATATCGGCCTCACTGTCATTACACTTCCTTATGTGTTTGCATTTTTTGGAATGCTCACAGGAATATTCTGGGAAATGGAGTCATTTTATTTTAAACGTAATAATTACAGATACTGGCCTATAGCACTTTTTGCAGGTCTATTCAGCATTCTTATCGGCATACTTATTTTTTACCGTCCGATGCTTGCTGCGCTTACTATTATTGCTATTATCGGTATCATGTTTATCGTACAAGGAATTTTTCTGGTAATATTTTCTTTAGAAATAAGCAGGATAAAAAATTGATTTCGAATTTATTATTCATTTTTAAAAATTAAAAATTATGAAAAAAAAAATTGTTTATTATTTTATGTGGCTCTTTTTTACTTTCCTGCAATCAGGGCACAAATAATTCCGAATCACAAAGTAACGAAGCCTATTCAATGGTTCCTTATACAGGCATGCCTCTTAACAATGGCGCTAAATGGAAAGTAGATTCTATGACCATTCATAATGTGATACGCTTAAAAGTTACTGCAAATATGTTCAGGGTAAAACCTTTTCCAGAGTTGGATACTTACCAGTTATTAGGCGGTTATTTAATCAATGATGCGGATACAATGCTGCAACAATGTAAAATGAAAGGGGCTGCCGATGAAGCCTTGCATGAATGGCTTGTGCCGATTATAAATCAATCTGGTCGTCTGAAAAACATAACCGATACTGCAGAAGAAAGAAAAATTTTCGATTCTGTTGATCGGCGCATAAATACATTCCATCAATATTTTGATTGAATATGAATTTCAATGTGCAGTACAAAACCTTGAAAATTTTTATAGTTGAAGTAAGTTGAAAAAACCGGATCTTCAAAATCATCTGCCGCTATGACCAATGTCATTCTTTATTCATAAATGCCCATTCATATTTGTTGAAAATAAACAGACTTTTTTTAATTAGGTTTTCACTTCAAAATAAAAAATATGAAACTTCAAATCAACAAAGAAACAAAGATTAAAGATATACAGAAAAAATTTTCTGATGCATATCCCTTTTTAAAAATTGAGTTTTATAAAAAGCCCCATGGTGAAAATGAATTATCCTCAATGAAGGATAAAATATCTCCGGATGAATTGATTAGCGAGAATAAAAATTTTATAAAGGCGGCAAGTTTAGATATCAATAAACACAGCACTGTTGCCGAGCTGGAAAAAGAATTTTATGAAAGATTTGGTATTGCCATGCAGGTATCGCGCCGTGCGGGTAATATCTGGATAGAAACTTCATTAACTGATAGCAGAACACTCGGCGTGCAAAACAAACAAGGCAAGAGTGCGAGCACAGTAAATGCAAATGTTTCTATTGACGAAGATTATGAAAGGTGAAGATGGAATACAAAAATTAAAATTTACAGCAGGCAAATAAATATTTACAATTCCTGTTTATTTCTTTATGATATACATCATTTTATTTTCTGTCTTTAATCATTTTTGTATTTCAACCGATCCCAGCTAGCTTTATAAAAAATAAAAACAATGTTTGACACATTAAGTAATAAGCAAATAATAGATGTGATTTCCGGAAATGTAGTAGGCAAGCTGGGCTGCAAAGCTGATGGTAAAACTTATGTAGTTCCTATAAGTTATGCTTATGATGGTGATTATATAGTGTCTGCAAGAAAACGATACAATCCTTTACTACAAAAGGATACAGCCGAATAATAGTTATGAACACATGTGCGTAAGTATTGATTCTACTGCATTTCAGCACAATTTTTGCTCATTATTGGTAGCTAAAACATCAATTATGCGCCAGAGATTCGAGCAACAAATGAGTTTAAGAACCGTAGCCATTTCGGAGGTAAAATTTCCATTAAAGAGCCGGGATGAACTACCACCGGTATTAATGGCTTTGCAATATATTTTTGTTACCCCTGCCTTGAATGAAAAAGTTTTTGAGTTGCTGGAAAAGAAGATATGCAAGGGTAAAAAAAAGACAGGCAGAAAAGGAA
>Ga0307372_10014113_pt1 | contig 10258 bp, 8 predicted proteins | sample OX1MG_FD_202533 | JGI IMG/M metagenome (GOLD analysis project Ga0307372, IMG submission 202533) | Soil microbial communities from Risofladan, Vaasa, Finland - OX-1 | ecosystem: Environmental > Terrestrial > Soil > Coastal area > Acid sulfate soil | place: Finland: Risofladan, Vaasa | collected... | reverse complement strand
CGACGCTCCCGACCTGCGTTTCGGCCTGGAGCTGGTCGACGTGACCGACCTGGCGCGGGAAGCGGAGTTCCGCGTGTTCCGCGAGGCCGCAGAGTCGGGACTGCGCGTGCGCGGCTTGAACGCCAAGGGGGCCGCGGCCAACTACTCGCGCAAGGCGATCGACGAGCTGACCGAGCTCGTCAAGCAGAACTTCGGCGCTAAGGGGCTGGTTTGGTTCAAAGTCGAAGTAGGCGGCACGCTCGCCTCGCCGACCGCCAAGAACTTCACGCCCACGCTGCTGGCCAAAATCGGCGAGCGGATGCGGGCAGAGCCGGGCGACTTTCTGCTGTTCGTGGCCGATTCGTTCGAGGTCACTTGCAAAGCGCTCTACGCCTTGCGCAAGCGGTTCGGCGAAGAGCTGCGGCTCTTCGAGCCGGGCCAAATGCACTTTTCCTGGGTCGTCGAGTTCCCGATGTTCGCCTACGACGCCGAAGAAGGGTGCTGGGCCGCTATGCACCACCCCTTCACCGCCCCTCGTCCGCGGGACCTGGCGATGTTGGCCACCGATCCGGGCAAGTGCCGGGCGCAGGCCTACGACCTGGTGATCAACGGCTCGGAAGCCGGCGGCGGAACGGTCCGAATTCACGACAACGAAACGCAGCAGCAAGTCTTTTCGCTGTTGGGAGTCAACCCGGAACAAGCCCGCGAGCGGTTCGGCTTTCTGCTCGACGCTCTGCAATTCGGCGCCCCGCCCCACGGCGGCATCGCCTTGGGCATCGACCGCTGGGTGATGCTCTTCGCCGGGCTGGATAACATCCGCGACTGTATCGCCTTCCCCAAGACGCAAAAGGCCGCCGACTTGATGACCGAGGCGCCGGGCCACGTCGACGCCAAGCAACTCAGGGAGCTGAAGATCAAGCTCGATAAGGAACAGTAACACGGCCTCGCTTCGCTTGGCCGCAACCAAAGCGAGCAACGTAGGGTGGGACAAGCTCGCCTTGGGCGAGCGCCGGCCCACCAAGTTCGCTGATACAGGAAAGGGCATGAGCCACGAATCCACGTTCGTTCCCAAGCGTCCGGGGGCGGCGGCCGTCTTGTCGTTGATCGGCAACACTCCCCTAGTGCCGCTCGTGTTCGAATCGGAAGGTTTGACGATCCTCGCCAAGTGCGAGTTTCTCAACCCCAGCGGCAGCATCAAGGACCGCCTGGCCAAGACGGTGCTCGTCGATGCCGAACGGCGTGGCCTGCTGCGTGCGGACTCGATCATTCTGGAATGCACCAGCGGCAACACGGGGATCGCCCTTTCGATGCTCGGCACGGCAATGGGGTACCACGTGACGATCCTGATGTCGCAAGGGGCCAGCCAGGAGCGGCGGCTCTTGATCCGGCAACTGGGCGCGGAACTCGTGCTGTTCGACAGCGACGGCCGTTACCTGACCGGCATTGAAATGTCGCGCGAGATGGCCGCCCGCGACGATCGTTATTTCCTCCCGCGGCAGTTCGAGAACCCGCTCAACGTCGAAGATCACGAGCACGGCACGGGGCAGGAGCTCATCCGCCAGGTGCCGGGGCCGATCGACGCATTCGTGACGGGCTTCGGCACCGGCGGCACGCTGGCCGGCGTCGGCAAGGCAATCAAGGCCCGTTATCCCGAGTCCAAGGTCTACGCGATGGAGCCGGCCGAGGCGGCCTTGATGGCGGGCGAATGCCCGTGCTGCCACCTGATCGAGGGTGTCGCCGACGGCTTCATCCCCACGCTTTTGCGATCCGCGCCGCTCGACGGCGAGGTCAAGGTCACCAGCGCCGCGGCGATGGCGATGACGAAGAGATTGCACCGCGAGTTCGGCCTGTTGGTCGGCACATCGTCGGGCGCCAACGTCGTAGCCGCGCTGGAACTGGCCGGCCGCTTTGGCGCCGGCCGGAGGATCGTCACGCTCTTGTGCGACCGGGCCGAACGCTACTTCAGCACAAAGCTGTTCGCCGACCAGGACTGCTTTCAAACCAATTCGGCGATGAGGTTACCATGCCCGAGCACTGGGAGCGGCCGGCCCTGCTGATCGCGCAAAAGCGTCGTCGGGTCGATCCCGAGCCGATGGTACATCGTGGCCAACAGATCCTGCGCGTGCCAGGCGCGCCCGGCGGGATAAGCGCCGATCTTGTCGCTGGAGCTTACGATCTGGCCGGCCTTCAGCCCACCGCCGGCGACGAGGGCGCTGAATACCGACGCCCAGTGGTCGCGACCGGCCTCCTTGTTGATCCGCGGCGTTCGGCCGAATTCGCCGGTCACCAGAACCAACGTGCTCGCGAGTCGCCCACGCTGGGCCAGGTCTTCGATCAGGGCCGCCACAGCCTGGTCGAGTGCGGGCAGCAGCTCAGTGCGCAGTTTTGTGAAGTTGGTCTTGTGGGTGTCCCAATCTTGCCGCAAGCCACACTGGAGCATGACGAACGAGACGCCGACCTCCACCAGGCGGCGCGCCAACAGCGCCGCCTGACCCCACTCGTGAGCGCCGTAACCTTCACGCACCCGCGCAGGCTCGCGCGCCAGCTCGAACGCCTCGCGCACCGGTGAGCTCAGCAACAGGTCAATGGCCTGCGCGCGAAGGACACCAGCGCGATGAACGTCTTCACTTGGGGTCGTCTCGGCCGGCTGTTCGAGGCTGCCAAGGAGTGCGCTTCGGTCGCCCAGGCGGGCAAGGCTCATTCCGTCGCCCAGTTTCAAGGTCAATAGTTCGAAGGGCGCCGTGGTAGAACCGGGCAGTTGACCGCTTTCCAGCGGCTCGTAGCGCGGCCCGAGGTACGCGGCGGAGCCGAACGGCGAGCCGCCGTAAGCGTGGTGAAAGCTCCAGGGGACCGCCACGTAGGCCGGCGCGCCATCGCGCCGCGAGCCAGCCAGCCTGGCCACGATCGACCCGAGGGAAGGGTTCTCGATCACGGCACGCGCGGTGCCTTCGCGGCTTCCCATCCAGCCCGTCAGCATCTGGTGCTCTGCCGGGGCGTGGCTTGGATTGCCGTGGTACAGCGACCTCACCAGGCTGAAATGCCTGGCTTGCCGAGCCAAGCGTGGAAGGTGCTCGGCGATCCGCATCCCAGGCACGGCCGTGTCAATCGGTTCGAACTCGCCGCGGACTTCGGCGGGCGCGTCGGGCTTTGGATCGAACGTGTCGAGATGCGACGGGCCGCCGTCGAGAAAGAAAACCACGCAGGCCGTGTCGTGTTGGGTGGCGGGTTTCGCGGCGGAGCTTCGTTCGCTTTCGCCGCCGAACGTTGCGCCGCCGAGGCTTGCCAGTCCGAACGAACCTGCGCGCAGAACGCTGCGGCGTGTTTGGAACGCGAGCCGACTCAGGGCCTGATCGTGAATTAACGACGCTTGGATCATGGTTTTGTCCATGACAAACCAATGTCTTGCCATTGTAGCAGTTCCTCACGGCGAGGCGCCCAACACGGACTGCAAATTGTAGATCGGTCTGTAACGAGGACGCGGAGCGTCCGAAGAACCGTTCGGGGCACCTGCGCAGCGGGTCGGCGGAGCGTGGGAAGGAGGAGAATTTCAAATCGGCCTCGCATCGCCAACAGCGTTCCTCACGGCGAAGCGCCCAACGCGGGCCGCAGGTCGTAGATCGGTCTGTGACGAGGACGCGGAGCGTCCGAAGAACCGTTCGGGGCACCTGCGCAGCGGGTCGGCGGAGCGTGGGAACGAGGAGACGTCGCACCTGGCTCACGAAACGATCGCCCGCCGGCGATTGACGTAATCCCACACCACGTAGCGGTCCAGGTCCTTGCCGGCGGTGAAGAATACCCGCCCCTTGGTCGACTCGGCCAGCTTGTGGGCGAAACGCACGTCTTCGAGCGACTGCGACCAGCTCTGCAGCAGGAACAGGTTGATCGTGATCCCTTCGCGCCGGCACAATTGCCCCTCGCGGAGCGTGGCCGATTCGGTCAGCGGGTCGGGCGGGTAAAGCAGGTAAAGCCAATGTCCTTCGAAGTGCGCCGTCGGCAGACCGTCGGTGATCAGGATCACCTGCCGGTTCGGCGTGTCTTGCGCACCGAGGAACTTTCGCGCCAGTTGCAAGCCGTGTTGGATGTTCGTGAAGTGAGGGTGGATGCGCATCTCGCTGATGTCCTCGCGACTCATGTCCACCTTGCGCCTCACCCAAGGATCGTTGATCGTGACCGGCTTGGGCATCAGGTGAACGATGTCGCCGGAGGGCCGCGGCTTGGCGAAGGTGTACATCTCGATGAACTGCAAGAAGTCGCCCGGGTACTCGCGTCGGATCAGGCCGTCGAGCGCCAGCCCCATCCGCTTGACGTTGATGTACAGCCCGCCGTAGCGCATCGAGCCGCTCATGTCCATCAGCACGACCGTGGCGCACTTGGGCGTGTTGCGCGTGCGGTGGATTTCGATGTCTTCGGGTTTCATCCGCACCGGGAGCCCGGGACCCGCCCGGAGCATGGCGTTGGTCAGCGAGGCGGGGATGTCCATGTTGGCCACCGAGTCGCCGAATTCGTATTCCTTGGTGTGCTGCAACTCGACCGCCCCTTCGCCCACGATGGGTCCGGTGTGCCGGCCGCTGCGCGAGGCCGCCAGTTGACTGAAGATCTGCTCCAGGAGTTTTCCCTGGAACAGCCGATAAGCTTTGGGCGTGAGCTGGAAGCCTCGCCGCGTGCGTTCCAAGCCTTGCCGCTCGGCCAGCTCGCGAACATAGTCCTCGATCTGTTGCTGTAGCGCGTTGAGCTTTTCAATGTCACCCGGCTCCGCGTAGCGGGCCAGCTCCTCGACGTCGATCACGGCAATTTGCGCCGTGCGGGCGGCTTCTTCCAGTTGCTTCAGCAGCTTGTCGATCTGCTCCAATTCTTCCTTGACCTCAAGCGCCTGGGGAATGGCCAGCGGAGTGCGGCCGGTGAACTCGTATTTGGCGGCGAGCTCGTCGACCTGGTACTTGTCTCCCAGCCGGTCGACCAACTGAACCAGGTCGCGGGCAAATGCCGAACGTTCTCCGCCCGCTCGGTACCAAAGCTGTTCCAGCTCGCGCAACTGCTCTTCGTCGAATGCTCTTGCGTACTGCGGCCGCAGCGACTTGGGCGGCTGGAGTTTTTCGCCGGCCTCGCGGTACTGCCGCCGGGCTTCTTCGCGGACGCGCGTCGTCTCATAGGTCGCCAGAATCCGCCGCTTACGTTCCAAGAGCATTTCCCGAATCGCATCCAGGCTCGGTCCCAGTCCGGCGAACTGGCTGGGGTCAAGGTGGATCGCGCGGGCCAGTTCCTCCTCGGTCAGTTCGCGCAGGCTGCCGTAGGCCAGCATGTGGTCGAAGGCCGACGACACCAGGTCGGGCGGCGGCTCGGTCGGGCTGGGAAACGTCTTGGGGTCGTACCGCTGGTAGGTATGGATCACGCCGCCCAATTGCTGGCGAGTCGGCATCGAAAGTCTCCATGTCGGTGGTTCGTGCCTTGCATTGTAGCGGATCTGGCGGGCAATTGACGCGGGCTTGGGCCTATTGTCCAATAAACGTCCTTGTCGGCACCACGACCGCAGGGACTCCCCGGACGACTGAATGAAGCCGAAAACCCATGTGCCACTTCCAATCAAGGCCGCCGATGACGCAGCGCACATCGCCTTGGCGGTTGTCAATGGCATGGACTACCTGTTAACCTGGAATTGTACCCACATTGCGAATGCGGCGATTCAAAAGGACATCGAAGCTGGCTGCCGCTCCTTGGGTTATGTCGTCCCAGTCATCTGCACGCCCGAACAATTACTGCTCATCCGCTAAAGGTTGGAGACTACGTCGATGGACGAAATTATTGCCGAGATTCGCCGGATTCGTGAGGAACACGCCAAGAAGTTCAACTACGACATGGGCGCCATTTTTCGCGACCTCCGAGAACGACATGTAAGGAGCGGGCGCAAGGGTGTGTCGCTGCCCCCGAAGCGTCCGGCTCCGGTCACTCCCCCACTTGTACCTGAGAACGCGCCGACCAACCAGGCGGCCAAGTCGTAAGGCCACCGCTGTTTCATCTTGTTTCGCTCCCCTGGGAGTTCCACATGAACCGCCGCGAAGTACTCAAGACGGGCGTCGCCGGCCTGGCGACGTCGATCGTGGGCAATTACCACGTCGCGCACGCGGCCGAGCCGAAGGCACATCGCGTGGGTCTGATCGGCTGTGGCTGGTACGGCAAGAGCGATTTGTTCCGGCTGATCCAGGTGGCGCCCGTGGACGTTGTCGCGTTGTGCGACCCCGACGCGCACATGCTCGACGGCGCCGCCAAAGTGGTGGCCGATCGCCAGAAGTCCAAGAAGGCGCCTCGCACTTACGGCGACTACCGGGAAATGCTGAAGGAAAAGGACCTCGACATCGTCTTGATCGGCACGCCCGATCACTGGCACGCCCTGACCGCGATCGCGGCTATCGAGGCCGGGGCCGATGTCTACGTTCAGAAGCCGATCAGCGTCGACGTCCTTGAGGGCGAGGCCATGCTGGCCGCCGCCCGCAAGCACGGCCGCGTCGTCCAGGTCGGCACCCAGCGCAAGAGCACGCCCCACCTCATCGATGCCAAGAAGAACGTCGTCGAAGCCGGGTTGCTGGGCAAGGTCCGCCACGTCGACATCTGCTGCTACTTTCACATGCGCACCAACGGCGACCCACCGGAGGTGCCCGTCCCCGGTTGGTTCGACTACGAAATGTGGACCGGGCCGGCGCCGCTACGCCCCTTCGACGACATGCCCCACCTCCGCTGGTGGCGCACGTTCATGGAATACGGCAACGGCATCGTCGGCGACATGTGCGTCCACATGTTCGACACGGTGCGCTGGATGCTCGGCCTGGGCTGGCCCAGTCGGATCTATTCGACCGGCGGAATCCTGGTCGACAAGGGGGGCAAGTCGAACATCAGCGACACGCAGACCGCCACGTTCGAGTACGACGGCCTGAACGTCGTCTGGCAGCACCGCACCTGGGGCGCCGCGCCCGATCCGGCCTATCCCTGGGCGGCCATTCTTTATGGCGAAAAGGGGACGCTCAAGGCGAGCACGATGAGCTACGATTTCATCCCGAACGGCGATGGGAAGGCGATCCACAAGGACTGCGTCTTCGAGCGGGAAAAGTACCCCGAGGACCTGACCGAGGCCGATATCGAGCTCAACGCGGCGCCGGCGACTCGCGGCCACATGAAGGATTTCCTGGCGGCCATCGCGAGCCGTGGCAAGCCGGTGGCGGATATCGAAGAGGGGCACATCTCCAGCGCCTCTTGCATCTTGGCCAACCTCTCGATGACGTTGGGCCGGCCCCTGGCCTACGACCCTGCCCGCCGGCAGGTGGCCGGCGACCCTGAGGCCACGCGCCTGCTCAAGCGGACCTATCGCGCACCTTGGAAGCACCCTGGCACCACGCTCGGGTAGGCTGGCATGGCTGACTGACTCCTGTGCAAACTGTCCTGTTTGACCTGGCGACACAGGACCTTCGCCGGTGCGGATCGCTTGTCTCCGCCGACTAGCCCGAGTACTTTCCCAGGGCATCGGGGTTCAACGTGATACCCAATCCCGGCCCCGTGGGCACGCGGAGCATGCCGTCGGCGTCGAGCGCAAATGGTGGCGAAATGATCTCCTCGATATAGGGTACACCGGTTTGGTACTCGACCCAGCGGGCCACGGGCAAGGCCGCCGTCAACGCCAGGTCGGCCGCCACGCCCACCGCCGTGTTCCAGCCGTGCGGCACCAGCAGCACGCCGTGGTCGTAGGCCATCCAACCCAGCTTGCGGCCTTCGCTCAACCCGCCGCACTTGGTCATGTCGGGCTGGATGATGTCCAGCGCGCGCGACGTGATGAACGGCTGGAACGACTGCCGACGTGTGAGCACCTCGCCGGTGGCGATCAAAACCGGCGAGTTTTGCCTCAGCTCCTTGAACCCCTCGACATCGTCGGGCTTGAGGGCCTCCTCGAACCAGACGACGCCGTAGTCGCCCAGCATCCTGGCCGTTTCACGGGCCCAGGCGACTCCGTGCGGCCAGAACTGTTCGCTGCCCCCCGCGTCGACCATCAACTCGACGTCGTCGCTCACCGTCTCGCGGGCGGTGCGAATCAGCACCTCGTCGTACTTTCGGCTGACCCTCCCAAACGGCCGCCAGCCCATCTTGATCGCCCGGAAGCCGCGCCTCACCTGCTCGGCCAGCTTCTCGCGCAAGAGCGGCGGTTCTTCGAACAAGATCGATGCGTAGGGCTTGATCCTCTCGCGGTAGTTGCCGCCCAAGAGCCGCGAAACGGGCTGCCCCAGGGCCTTGCCCAGCAGGTCCCAAAGCGCGATATCGATGCCGCTGATCGCGTGCTCGACCGAGCCGCCGCGGCCCAACCAGAACATGGATTGCCGCAGCTTCTCGCTAACCCGCTCGGGCTCCAAACCGCTCTCGCCCGCCAGGTGCGGGCGCAAGAGTTCCAGCGCGGCCTCGACCAGGGCACGCGTCGTATAGCAGCTTCCGATGCCGGTCAGGCCCTGATCAGTGAGCACCTCGACGAGCGTATTGTACTGTACGCTGGGTTCGGTGCCGCCGGGCCAGCCGTGGTCGTGAGTCGCCCCTCGCAGGGCAATCGTGCGGACGTCGATAATCTTGATTTGACTCGACATGGCTCAACCTGAGGTTCAAGTTCCTTTTCCAAGAGCCCCTACTCGGCATCCAACGACACTTCGGCCCACACGCGCGGATGATCCGAGGCGCCTCCGTCATCGATCCCCGCATCGATCGTCCGCAGGCCGCGAGTCAGGATCCAGTCGATCCGCGGCCCGGTTTCGCCCAGGATTTCCCGCAGCGGGTCGTGAACGCCCTGAGCGGTGAGGAGCCGCGCCAGCGGCGCTTCCAGCTCTTGGGTGTTCATGTCGCCCATGAGCACGGCCGGCTCGGCCAACGCGAGGAAAAGCCCGGCGATCGTTTGCCACTGTTCTTGCCGGTCGCGCGGATCGCTACGGTCGAGGTGCGTGACGACCACGTGCAACGCTCGGCCTTGAAACTCGCAGGTGACGACGACGGCGTTGCGAAAACTGCGTGCGTGCCGGCGCGGCAAGGGAAGCCGCTGCCAGAACTTGATCGGGAGCTTGCTGAGCACGGCATTGCCGAACTGGTAATGCCACCAGCGCTGTTCGGTGGGGGCGAAAAGCCAATGGGTGTGTAGCTCGCGCCCCAGCCACTCGGCCTGATCGAGCGGTTCCCAGGCGTAGCGGCCATGAACCTCGTTCAGGCCAACCAGGTCGAAACCGCCCAGCGCGAGGGCCGTGCGCCCCAAGTCGAACCTTCCGTCGCCCCCCTGGCCGCCGTGGATGTTGAAGGTCGCAATCCGCAGCGTGCTTGGGTCATTGATTTCATTCGCCGCGTTGCCCGAAAACGATGTTCCGCTTGCCGGCCCACAGTCGACACGAGAGTTCGCCGTCCAAACGACCAGCGCCAATGCGACCGCCAGCCAAACGGCGCGTTTCCACCGACGCCGCCGGGCGGGCGGCGAGGCAAACTCGCTCGGAAGGGAGATCGGTTGGGTGCTATTCATGTCTCCGCCACCAGCCGCCACCTTCTCACGGTAAAATGTCCCATGGCAGGCCGCGTGAAGTATAAATGACCATGAACGATCGTGGGAGGGCAAACGTCCGGGTCGATTGGGGAGTCCGTTCGCGGTCGGATATGTTACACTTCCCGGCGCGCCGCATCGTCTCGCCTGAACGTAAGTCCCAATCCAACGAGGTTGCCCATGCTCATCCCAACGCCACGCGTTTGGCTCACCGGCTTGCTTGTCGTCGTGTGCCTCTCGTGCCGAGCGGCGGCCGGCGAGACTGAGCCGCCGGCCACACAGCCAGCTAAGGGCGAACGCACGGGTGAGGTGCAATTCGAGCCGGCGGGTGACGAATCGCAGGTGCCGGAACTGTTCCGCTTGGCGCCGCACACGTTCCGTTTCCATCAGTCGCCCTTGCAAACCGTGTCGCGGGCAATGGAGATTTTCGAAGTCACGTTTCCATCGCCCGTCGAAACGCCGCACCCGAACAACAACACGGTGCATGCCGAGTATTTCCGTCCGACAAGCGCCGGGAAGCACCCTGCGGTCATCGTGCTCCATATCCTTGGGGGCGACTTTCAACTCTCCCGGCTTTTCTGCCGCTCTCTGGCCCAGAAGGGCGTGGTGGCTTTGTTCGTCAAGCTCCCGTACTACGGTCCGCGGCGGCAACCCGAGGTGAATGCACGCATGATTTCCGAAGATCCTCGAGAGACGGTCAAGGGAATGCGGCAGGCGATATTGGACATCCGCCGCGGG
>Ga0307372_10014111_pt1 | contig 10259 bp, 7 predicted proteins | sample OX1MG_FD_202533 | JGI IMG/M metagenome (GOLD analysis project Ga0307372, IMG submission 202533) | Soil microbial communities from Risofladan, Vaasa, Finland - OX-1 | ecosystem: Environmental > Terrestrial > Soil > Coastal area > Acid sulfate soil | place: Finland: Risofladan, Vaasa | collected... | reverse complement strand
ATTTCTTGAGCAGGAATGACGGTCGTCAGCATGGCCGTTTCGCCGTCGAAGAGAGTAGGGCTCTATACGTTCGCTCCGTGGATGTCGCGGTGACGAATATCACGGCCGATGTGTTCAAAGGGGACGCAGCCGCGCGCGGCGAGAAAGAGGCAACGCTTTTGGCTCACCATCAGGAATGGAATCGAAAGATGAAAGCTGTTCGGCGCGCGTTGCCACCACACAATCACAACCCCTGCACTCCCACTTGACAAAAGCGTCGGCTTGTGTAATCATCCTCAGCGCAGGGGCGGAGGGGAAGTGACTATGTCGGGCACTACCACCGACACGCATGGTCGCGGTCGTCGCCCAGCGGTAGAAATAATTCGCGATTCGATCACTTCGAGCGGACCTTTATTCGTGAGGATACCCACCTCCCTTCGACAACCACTCTCCAACTTCGAGACGTCGCTTCGTCACGCTCCCGTCCTAAGTGGATCGGTGAAAGAGATGCGTGTCGGCGACGATGCGCTTGACCATCAAGAATTCTTGATTCAAAAAGTGTTGCGGTTTTGTCAGAAAGGGCGAAGCAGTTCGCCCCGGCTGGATCGCATCAGCAGTGGCTTCCTTTCTGGGAACTCGCTGGCAGTAAAGGGTGACGCTTTGATCCACGGGCCATCTTTGGTCGCCCGACCCGTGGGGAGCGAATGGCGAACCCGACGCCCGTATCAGGAAAAAATCAAAATCAATTAGAAATAGGGAGACCAATATATGAAGTTATTCAATTTTAGGAATTTGGCCATGACGGGGGCGTTGAGTGTCGCTGGCTTGGGCATGATCGGTGTCGGTGCACACGCGGTGTTCACTCAAGACACCACGAGTGCTCAGTCGATCACTGCCGGGACGATGAACGTCACATTGAATTCGGCGACTGCGACGGCTGGGTGGAACACGCCCAACTTAACGCTTGCGACAGCTAACGCCTTCGAGTCGTCCTCGTTCGCTGAGGTTAGCAACGTCACAATCACGAATAACGGGAACATCCCGGTGAGTGAAGTTGCACTCAAGATTAGCGACGTCAACAACAACGCCGACATGCAGGGTGCGCTGTGGGCATGCATCTATTCCGACGGAGAGCTACTCGTGAACGAGCCGCTGACAACTATCGAAGGATATGGATCGGCTGTGGTTGGAGGCAGTATTGCCGCCGGTGGCACCGACTCTTACTCGGTGGTGATCTACGCCGGTACAACCGATGGTGGTTGTGGTGCGGCGTTTACCGGATTCAGCGGCGGTGCTTACACCTCCAATGAGCCGTACTCAGGTACGCCGGCTTTCGGGACCAACCCCGCTGCCTTGTCACTGGACAACGGCGCTCAGGGTGGAACCGTCATCCCGACGTTGACAGTCAGCTACACAGGTTGAACGGCTAATTAATCAGTGTGGAGGGGGGCCCAAAACAGGGTTCCCCTCCACCGGCCGTTCTGGATTGGCGCGTCGGCTGGTCCCAATAGTCCATCAACCGGATTTAAGGGAGTAGATGAGACAGCAGTCGAAAGGTGGCTCGATTCCAATGTCGGTAATAGTTAGACAGGCGGCACCCGGCAGACGGTCAGAACGAAGAAAAGTTGAAATGATATGAAACTGCGTACGGTTCCAATAGTGGGAGCGATGAGCATCGTGACTTTGGGCCTAATCGGTGTCGGCGTTCACGCCACGTTCACGAGCAGCACCTCAAGTGGCCAGACGATTACGGCAGGTACCTGGGGCGTCACGTTGTCGGGATCGTGTATCAATGGGACGACTTGCCCTCTTGACCCCAGCAGCAGTGATTTATTCAGTTTGTCTCATGATGGCACGACCCTGACGTTCACTCCATACGCCGCATCCACCTCTTCGTTCAGCACCGGCGACCAGGAAGTCACTGCGACTAGCACCGGCAATATTCAACTGACTGATCCCACTTGGCTGATCAATGTCACCGGTGGCTCCGATTTGGCGAGTCAGGCCTTCGTCTGCGCGACCAGTACCGGTATTGGGACAGACGTTACCAATACCGTGCTCTACAACGGCCCTCTAGGCCTCTTCACCCGCACGTCCTATTCGTTGCCTAGTGACGTGCTCTCGACTACCGGCCCGCTCACCACGACCTCGGGTCCGACCGACAATTTGGTCGTCGATGTCTATGCCGGCAGCGAATCAACGCTGTGTGGTTCTAATATCACACCCGGAACCCCCGCGACGCCGGGCATCAGTACCACACCGTCCACCATCAGTGGAGCCGCCATCGGTGAAAGCATTGCTGTCACCGTTCAGTTGACGTACCAGGACTAGGGGCGTATCGAAATGTCTGGACTCATCGAACAACGACGCGATCGCTGCAAGAAGAGCGAAGAAACTCGGGTTTGAAGTGAGAACTCGAGGAATGTCAACCGCAGGTATGGCGAGCATCACGTCACTGCTCTTGATCGGAAGCGTGGCCTACGCCTCGTGCACTAGTTCGGCCGGCGGCAGCGAGCGAATCGATGGTTCATACCTCAGCGTCGTTCTTTCAGCAAGCGGCGCTTCCGGCAACGGCACGCCGAACGTAGTGCTGCGCTCCCTAGGTCCGATTGGTTCATCGTTCATGAGCGCACCAACTCTTATCACCATTACCAATAACGGCACCATGATGGCGACTGAGGTCGCGCTGCAACTGAGCGACCTCCACACCAACACGGCGCTCGAGAACGAGACGTGGGCATGTCTCTACCGCGATGGAAACGTCGTCTTCAACGAGCCTCTAACTATCGCGGAAGGCTACGGCCTGAGCGCTATTGGGCACTTGGACCTCGCTCCCGGAGACACTGATTTGTATACGGCTGTTTACTACGCCGGCCCGAACGAAGGCACTGGATGCGGCGGTACCTATTCGAGCTTCAGCGCGGTGCCCTACGACGGATTCCCTGGCCAGTACAACGCGGACAAGCCGTACCTGGGTGGCTCGACCAACCCCGCGGCGTTGTCTCTTACCAACCCCGCCGAGGGCGGAACGATCACTCCGACTGTCACGGTCACTTACCAGGGTACTGGGGGCACCCTCACCCAGATTCCGCCCACGGGCAAGTCCGTGACCGTGGCGAACTCCGGTTGGAATTTCTACGACCAGCTCGCAGTCAGGGGTTCGAAAGGTGCCGTCACCTACTTTGTCACCACGCCCAACTCTCACCTGAAGGTCACGTCCGGCGGCGAGATCACCACCATCGGCGGCTTGCTACCGGTGGGTACCTACACGGTCTCGGGCACCGACTCTGACACCCATGGAGACACCGGTACCTGGAGCTATACGCTCTCGGTCACGAAGCGCACAATTGTCTGCGATTCCGATGGTAAGGACGTGGACAAATGGAAATCGGGTGACAACTTCAAAGACCAACTCAACGCCAGCGGCTGGAGCGGCTCAATTTTCTACGTTGTCACATCGGCCGATATTCACCTGCACATCTCGAGTAGCGGGGTGATCACCACATTCGGCGGCCCTCTGGCGGCGGGCACCTACGCCTTCTCGGGTACTGATACTGACACCTATGGCGACTCCGGCAACTGGAGCTACACGCTCAAGGTTTCACCGTAGGTGGCGCATTCTCAAGAGGCGGTGTTCAGACACTTGGGTTCTTGCGCGGCGGTAATGCCGACCAGCGAATGACTACTGTTACCCGCATCTCCTTTGGGGAGCGGACGGTTCAGACGGGCGGTCGCCGGCGCACAGGACTCCGCCATCGAGGGAGTGATGATGGCACGAAGTTCGAAGACTAGGAACAATATGCCTAGAGCGGCCTCGGCTGGTTCGCCAGCCCAGCCCAGTTCTCCGATCCCGGTGGCGCGGCGCGGCTCGACGGGTGTAGCCGTGGCGAAGTGGCTGCGCAGGATCATCTCAGCCGTGGTGGTGATTGCGGTGCTGGCCGCAGTGGGAGTCGTGAGCGTCGCTCTGATTCAAGGAACCTGGCAAGTGAATCCAGTCGACTCGGGCAGTATGCGCCCAGGATTCGCGGTGGGCGGCGTCGTGATCAGCGAGCGTATACCCGTTGATCAACTGGCCCTTCGTGACGTGATGGTGTTCGCAAGTCCGGAAGATCCCGCCAATTTGATCGTGCACCGTATCGTCTTGATGACCAAGAGTAAATCGGGGCAACTGGTGATAAGGACCCAAGGCGATGCGAACAATGTCCGCGACCCGTGGACGCTGACCATAAAGGGTCACTACGCCTACGTCGTGCGTTGGTCACTTCCTCTGCTCGGCTACGTTGCCATCGCCTATCAGAACAACCACGCCTTGGTGTTGCTCGGCGCCGGCATCGTGCTGATAGCGGCCGCAGCCGCGGCGATTCTTAAGCAACGCCGACCTGACGAAGAGCCAGATGCCTCTGAGGATTCCGAATCATCAGGATCACTTGACAACGAAGCGACATCGCTCACAGGTCCAGCCGAGGACGTAAACGTCACGCCGAGCGCCACGGAATTCGATGCCAGACCCATGGAGTCGACGGCGGCTAGCTTCGGCGAGTCCCATCCGCCTTGGTCACTGGCCCCGGAGGCGGCGGCTCCAATTTCCGAGGTGACTGTCGCTTCGGGCACTGCGGAGAGTGAAGCCGACTCAACGGAAAGTGCTTCCGAGTCCGAAGCGCCGCTGTCGTATGCGTCGGATCCGGCGACTCCAACTTCCGACGTCGAAGAGTCAACTGTCACCCCGGGCACTGCGGAGAGCGAAGCCGACTCAACGGAAAGTGCTGACGAATCCGAACCTCCGCTCTCGTTGGCCCCGGAACCCGAAACTCCAGTCACCGAGGTCGAAGAGACATCAGGCTCGGGCGCTGCGGAGAGCGAAGCCGACTCAATGGAAACGTCGCCACCAAGTGCTGGCGAGTCCGAACGTCCGCTCTCGTTGGCCCCGGAACCCGAAACTCCAGTCACCGAGGTTGAAGAGACATCAGGCTCGGGCGCTGCGGAGAGCGAAGCCGACTCAATGGAAACGTCGCCACCAAGTGCTGACGAGTCCGAACTACTTCAAGATTCGCCCTTACCGCAAAAAACATCGTGGAAGCGTCGATTTGGGATGAAAGAGGACTAACAGCGCTCAACGCCTAGCCCGACAATCATCACCGGCTTCACGCGAAGATTCAGAAGGGCATCTCCAGTTGCTCGCGGCGGACTGGCCTCAGCCGCCAGCCACCGATGACGCTCGAAGCGTAGGCCGAGGATAGTTATTAAGCATCCGTGACTACTGCGGCCCATTCACGATCTCGCGAAATTTGAAAAGGATCTCCGTCACCGGAGCGGGCGAGGAGTCGACGTTGCGGCATCGATAAGGGCAATTCGGCGTCAGTGAAGTCTCGACGACTTCGTCGCCATGAGCCCACCTTGGACAGTGGCTGTAATAGTCTCGAAAAAAGGCGTCTTCGAGTTTGCCTCGGCCAGTGCCCTTTGACCACTGGCCGAGACCGTGAGCGTCAAGATCCCGCTCTTTCCCTTCGCCAGGCGGTACGGCGTGCTGGTCAGTACGACCCTGAGTGTCCGGTTGACCTTCTTCGTGATGGTCCACTTTCCTGCCTTCACGCTCACCTTCTTGGTCGTCGTGATATGTCCGAGCGACCTGACCAGACCTGAACACGTGGCCCGGACACAGATCAGCTGCACCGACTCGTGAACGCTACGGCCCGACTTGGTGAACGTGTCGAGATGGATGACGATCTTGGGCGCGGGCTTCACTGGCGGGCCGGGCGAAGTTCCCGATCGGACCACGAAACTCTGGTGTACCTCCGGAGCGGCCGAGTAGCTCACGCTGGCCGCCTGGTTCGCGTCGATGACGCAAGTTCCCACGCCGAGGAGTGAGACCTTGGAACCGGTTATGGCGCACGCTCCTTTAGTCGAAGTCGCGCTGATGGAGAAGGTGACCGGTCTCCCCGAGGCCCCGCCGGTCGCCGAGACGACGTAGGTCCCGCCGACCTTGGGCGACGACGGCACGCTCGAGGTGAAGGTGATGGTTTGGCTACCGGGCGGCGGCGGCGCTCCCGAACCGCCAGCCGCTTCAATGGAGAAGCCCTGTTGCGACTGGGTGGCGGCCGTGTAGTCGGTATTTCCCGTCTGGTTCGCGTCAATGACACAGAGACCCACGCCGAGGAGCGAGACCGTGGAGTCCGTGATGGTGCAAGCGCCGGCAGCCGAGGTCGCGTCGATGGTGAAGGTGACCGGGTTCCCCGAGGCTCCGCCGGTCGCCGAGACGGTGTAGATCCCGCCGACCGTGGGCGACGACGGCACGCTCGAGGTGAAAGCGATCGATTGTGCGTGGGCGAGGACCGAGAAGTGCTGCTGCACCTCGGGAGCGGCTGCATAGTTGGTGTCTCCCGCCTGGTTCGCGTCGACGATGCAATTGCCCACGCCGAGGAGCGAGACGGTGGAGCCCGTGATGGAGCAAGCGCCGGCCGTCGAGGTCGCGTCGATGGTGAAGGTGACCGGGTTCCCCGAGGCCCCGCCGGTCGCCGAGACAGTGTAGGTCCCTCCGACGGTGGGCGACGACGGCACGCTCGAGGTGAAAGCGATCGATTGGCCCATCGTCTGGACGGTAAGTGGGTTCGAGGTTGCTTCAAGGTAGTTCGGGTCCGCACCGTCCGCGTTGTACGTGGCGGCAACGGTTACTCCGGCGCTCTCGGCGTCGATGGTGCAACTGCCGATGTAGAGCGTTGCGGTGCTTTGGGCGAGCGCGGCGCTGCACGACTGGCTCGCGCTGTCGGCGACGCTTACCGCCTCACTCGGTGCGACGCCAGCAGAAGGCACGACGAGGCTGACGTCGAAGGTGTTGTTTCCGGCGACTGGACTGCCGCTGAGGCTGAGCGACGCCGTGGCGATTTGGTCCTCGAAAGAACCGGCGTCGCAGTTGGCGCCGGCGACGCCGGGGCGAGCGTCACCGCGCTCGTCGGTCGTGATGGTGCAGTTCGCCGAAGGGACCTCCTCGAAGGCGGAACTGTCACGCCCGATCGCGAGGGTCTCGGGCGCGCTCGAGCCGTTGGCCGCCAGCGACGCGGCGAGGTCGATGGAGGCGCTGTTGACGACGTCGCTTGTGCCCAAACCACAGGAGTTGTCGGATTCCACGTTGTAGCCACCGTCCATGACCGATCCAGCACAGGGGGAAGCGTCCATTACTGAGTTCGCGACGCTCGTGGTGGCGCCGGACTCGCTTTCAATGCCACCGCCAGTGGTCGTGGCCGTGTCATTGGCCAGCGTGACATTGGTCAATGTGACGCTTCCCTGATTGTCGACGCCACCGCCCATCCCGGCTGAATCACTCGCAAGCGTGTCATTGACGAGAACGGCCGTGGCGCCGACGGCATTGAAGAAGCCTCCGCCTGAGGTGGCGGCCGTGTCATTGACGAGCGTGTCATTGGTCAATGTGACGGTGCCGCCCGCGTTGTCGACACCACCGCCGGACGTACCAGCGGCGCCTGCGTCGATGGTGACGTTGTCGATCGTGACGGTCCCTCCGTTGACGGTGAAGACGCTACCGAGGCCCCCGCCGTTCACCGTCGGCGCTGCGGCGCCGGTCCCTCGGACGGTGAGGGTGTCTCCGGTGGGCACATCGACGGTGTCGTTCTCGTCGTAGGTCCCGGCGGCGACCTCGATCGTGACGTCCGAAGAGACCGACGCCTCGGCGGTCGTTATCGCCATTTGGACGCTGGCGCACGGGTTGCCGGAGCTCGTGCAGTCGCCGGTGCCGGACGGGCTGACGTACAAAACGGCCGTGTCGGCACCGGCTGGCAGTGCTGGTACGAGGAAAGACGCCCCTACTAGTAGCAGCGCGCTGCCAAGAAAGAGGACACTGCGGTGCCCGACGACATTCGACATGGCTCGTCGCTCGTCGCTTTGGCCGCTGGCGCGTGACCCGGCTCGGGTGGGCCCACCAAGGAAGCGACCCCTCGCACCGCGGCGTTGCCAGCGGGTCATCCCGTTCCTCTCCACAGAAGCCACGTGAAGAAGAGATTTTATCAATACGTATACCGGTCTTGGTCGCGCACCCTCCGTCAGAACGAAGTGTCCAGAATCGCTGCCTCGTGGCCCGCGAAAACCCGACTCTACGGTTTGACTCGCCAAGCACAACCATTTGACAACATGCGAACTTGATTGTAGAAATGAATCCTGCAGGGGCGGAATTGGGGACCAGTAGTGTCATCCGACACGGGTTCGTCGAACCTTGACGGGCAAGCCAACGTGGCACGCTCTTTCGCGCCCGTCGATGCATTCACTCTGCGTGATCTGTACGTTCACACCTCTATCTCGAGCGATTCTCTGGCCGCCGAGCTCGGCCGCTACCTCAACATCGATGAAACGACATTTTCTTCGTCAGCGAATGAAAGCTCTGGACCCAACCGCTCCGTTGACGCGCCTGCAGTCCACGAGCCAGCCCTCGAGGTAATCCTCGACGTCGTATCAAATTCCACTGCCAACTTCGAGTGTGTCTGGGCTCTTGAACCCGAGGGTGGAATCCAGGAGTGGTGGGCGCGCATGCTCGTTGGAACCGCCGCACATTCTCAGTCGAAACTGCGAGTTCGACAGGACGTTGAAATTTGCGACTCGTGAGAACGCAAGGGCTAGGAATCGTGGAGTATTTTCAAATGCGGTGCTCCACATTCCGATACGGCTCACTGGTCGAGCAGACGAGATCAATTTCTCAGAGTTGAAGTCATCTGCTCGACCAGTACCGTGATCTGAGTCTCCGGGTTAACCCTGGAACTAATTCACCACTGTGTTGGTACCATGAATCCACAAGTGGATTGAAATCCCTGAACGGTGCCATGTGGTGATTGACGGCGACGTCGGGCGATGAATTTTGAATTCACCGGAAAGATTGGGAGAGAACGTGATATCGATCCGAACGATACGAGTATTGGCAGTCGCCGCTTTGCTCAGCACCGGAATCCTAACGAGTGGCCTCATCAACATCACCAGCGCCAACGCCGCGACCCCGAAGCTGTTGGTCAAGCCTTCAACCGGGCTTAGGAATCACTCGACCGTGTACGTATCGGGCACCGGCTTCAAAGCCCGCGACACTGTGTACATCACGGAATGTCAGGTCAGCGCGAAGGGTGAAGCCGGTTGTGACATTTTCACGGCCGTACCGGTCAAGATCAGCGCTCGGGGCGTGTTGCCCAAGACCAAGTTCAAGGTCGTCACCGGCACCGTGGGGAACGGCAGGTGTGGCACCACGGCGGCGAACCTTAAGAAGTGCGCCGTGAGTGCCGGCAATGCCAAGGGCGGTGACAGTGCCGTCTTCAAGATCGTTTTCGCATTGCCTAAGAAGTAACGGCCCAACCTTTCGTCGAGCCGAATTGACGGTTCATGGATGTGGTCAGGGGCGACGGAGATATTTTTGGTCGTACGAAGTGGTGAGTGCGAACCATACATTGGTGCGAGTAAATGATTTGACAACATGGTGCAGGACTAGCTCGCTCGGTATGTATTGAGCCAAGAAGATGAAGTATTCGGATTTGAAAGGGGAGCATGACAGATGAATCCGGCTCCCTGTCGGCGCTCGAGCGAGAGCCCAGTGAGTTTCGTGAGGTCATCGTGCGCGGGATCCGCGCCCACTTCAGTTTCGCGGCGCTCCTCGCCATTTTGTTCCTGACCTTCCTCGACAACACGGTCGTGAGTGCGGTGCTGACCAGCGTGCAGGCCAAATTGCACGCGAATGTGTCGCAGTTGCAGTGGGTCGTCGGGGGTTACGCGTTGACCTTCGCAAGTCTGATGCTGATGTTCGGCGCCCTGGGCGACAACTTCGGTCGCAAGCGCATGATGTTGATCGGCGTCGCCATTTTCTGCGGCGGGTCGATCGTCTGTGCGATCTCGGTCAACCCGAGTGAACTCGTGATCGGGCGAATCGTCATGGGCATCGGCGCAGCAGCCTCAGAGCCCGCCACGCTCTCGATGATTCGCCATATCTATCCCGATCACAAGAGTCGAGCGCGCGCGCTCGGCGCGTGGGCGGCCGTCTCGGGATTGGCGCTGGCCATGGGACCGGTTGTCGGCGGCATCCTCGTCGGCATCTGGTCCTGGCGCGCGGTCTTCTGGTTCAACCTCCTTTTCGGAGGGCTGGCCTTCATCGTTGCGAGGATCGCCTTGCCCGAAAGCGTGAACGCACTTCGCAAGAGGGTTGACTACGCTGGCTTCTTCTTCGCGGCGGTGATTCTCGGGACCGCGACCTTTGCCTGCATCCAAGGCGAGTTGACGGGCTACGAGAGTGGTTGGGTCATCACCCT
>Ga0307372_10014109_pt1 | contig 10260 bp, 5 predicted proteins | sample OX1MG_FD_202533 | JGI IMG/M metagenome (GOLD analysis project Ga0307372, IMG submission 202533) | Soil microbial communities from Risofladan, Vaasa, Finland - OX-1 | ecosystem: Environmental > Terrestrial > Soil > Coastal area > Acid sulfate soil | place: Finland: Risofladan, Vaasa | collected... | reverse complement strand
TTCCGCTGGTAGGCTTCGGCCCAGAGATGGTTATCCGTGTTGGCATCAATCAGCTGCACATTGATCAGCACCTGATTACCGGATTTCTGCACACTACCTTCGAGGAGGGTGGCCACGCCCAGTTGTTGCGCAATGATTTTGAGATCATCTGGATGACTGGTGTATTTCGCGGTTGAGGTGCGCGCGATGACTTTGAGGTCGCCGATTTCGGCCAGCTTAGTGAGAATCATGTCCTGCATGCCGCTTGCGAAGTAGGCGTTGTTCTTGTCTGATGATAGATTCTCGAACGGCAGCACCGCGATGGATTTGGCCGGGATGGCGCTGGCCGCCAGCGGCGCTGAACTGGCAACCGGCGCCGCGCCTGCGGCCGCCATCTCGGTTTTGAATTGGTGGCTGGTGACACGCCAAAGATATACACCCGAAAGTGTCACCAGCAGGATGATGACCACGGACAGCACGGAACCCAGACGCCAGCGCAGATGCTGCCAGCTGGAGAATTGCGCCGGGTTCTCCTTCGAAGGCGGGATGAACATCCAGCCGAGCACCAGCGCCACCGGAAACAGCAGGGCCATGGCAGCGATGATGAAACGCACGTCGGCCCGCGACAGACCGATGTCGGGAAAAACCGCGTTGGCGGCCTGGATCAGGATGTAGGCGGCCACCGCATACAAGCTCGCCACCCGGAAGATGTGATGGCGCTTCAAGCGCGCCATGAAACTCGGGGACTCATCCGACATTGGTATTTTTACCCTTTGGAAGGCGCCTCACTATATATATACGGTTGCCCATGGGGAAGATGCCTGCAGCGGGCTGCGCCAGTTGCCGATAAACCAGTGGCCAGATGGTGTTACCGGTGGCGGCATCGAACAGTGGGCAGAACCTCCAAACCTTTAAATTCACCAGCCGCTCACCTATCATTCCGAACAGCGTGCTCTTCCAGCGATGCCTCTGCCATGGCTGGAACCGGATTATGATCTTATATATTGGGGTTAACTATGAGAAAGGCGGCACTCTTATTGATGGCCTTGGTCTGGGTACTGGCGGCCTGCGGCCATAAACAAGAGAGCACCGATGTGCGCCCGGTGCAGACACTGGTGATCGGGCAATCCCATGAAGCTGTGGGCGCCACCTATGCCGGTGTTACCAGCGCGCGTTATGAAAGCAACCAGGGGTTCCGTGTCGCCGGCACGGTGGTGAAACGGCTGGTCGAAGTGGGCCAGCATGTGCTGATCAATCAGCCGCTGATGCAGCTCGATCCCGCGAATCTGGATCTGAACAAGCAAGCAGCCCAAGCACAGCTGAATGCCGCACGCAGCCAGGCGGCGCAGGCACAAGTGACACTCGATCGCGATGCTGAACTATTAAAACAGAACTTTATCAGTCAGGCTGAATACGATCGCGACAACGTCAACCTGGCCGCAGCCCAGGCACAGCTGCAGGTGGCTCAATCCCAGTATGGTGAGGCCACGAATCAAGCCGACTATGGAACCTTGCGTGCCGCGGTTACCGGTATCGTCACCGCCATCAACGCCGATGTGGGGCAAGTGGTGGCCAGCGGCAAGCCAGTCATCACCATCGCCAAGGACGGTGACCGGGAGGTGGTCATCAACGTACCGGAATCGCGCGTGGATCAACTGCGCAAGGCCAAGGATTTAAACGTCACTTTATGGGCGGTACCGGGGAAAACTTACCGCGCCAAATTACGCGAGATCGATCCGGATACCGATCAGACCACGCGTACTTACGATGCGCATATCACGGTGCTCAAGCCGGATGCCGTCATGTTGTTGGGCATGACTGCATATGTGCATCTTCCCGACGTCCAGGGGCAGCATGCCTATGTGGTGCCGCTTACAGCAATCTATTATCAGGGCAAAACACCGATGGTATGGCTGGTGGACAAGCAAAGTTCCACGGTGGCCTTGCATGCGGTGAGCGTGCTCACCGCCCAGGGAAATAATGCCTTGGTCAGTGGCGGGCTTAAGGATGGCGACGTGGTCGTTACACTCGGCGTGAATCTGCTGCATGCCGGACAGAAAGTGCAGCCCGTCGGTCCACCCAATCCGTGGAACGAATGATTCATGATTAATAAGGTGAATCTTTCGGCGATCGCCCTTAAGCACCAGCAGTTCGTTCTTTTTTCACTCATCGTTCTTGTCACCGCCGGCGTGTATGCCTATCTGCATCTGGGTCAGGCGGAAGATCCGACGTTCACCGTGCGCAGCATGATCGTGCAGGCTTACTGGCCTGGTGCCACCATCGAGCAAATGCAGGAACAAGTCACGGAGAAACTGGAAAAGAAACTGCAAACCGTCGCCCAGATGGACTACGTCAAGACCTACGTCATGGCCGGGGTCACCCAGTTGACAGTTACCTTGCGGGACGACACCCCGCCTGCCGAGGTACCGGAAGTCTGGTATCAGGTCCGCAAGAAAATCGGAGACATCAAGTACAGCCTGCCGCAGGGTGTTAAAGGGCCATTCTTCAACGATGAATTCGGCACCACCTTCGGCAATATCTACGTGATCACCGGCCAAGGTTTCAGCTACGCCGAGTTGAAAGAGTTTGCAGATACCGCACGCGATGCTTTTCTACGCGTGCCGGATGTCGATCAAGTGAATATCAACGGCGATCAGAATCAGGCTATATATATAGAGACCTCGAATGCCAAATTGGCATCCCTGGGGTTGAATCCCGATAAGATCGCGGCCACGCTCAAGACCGTAAACGGCATCGATCCTGCCGGCATCATCCAGACGAGTGCCGAGCAGATACAGTTGCGCGTCAGCGGTAACTTTGAGTCGGTACAGAGCATCCGGGATATCGGTATCTATGCCAATAACCGCACATTCCGGCTGGGTGACATCGCCACGGTCACTCGCGGTTACATCGACCCGCCAACCTTCAAGATATTATTCAACGGACAGCCCGCCATCGGTCTGGATATCAGCATGCGTACCGGTGGCGATGTCCTGAAGCTGGGCAAAAACCTGGATGCCGCCGCCGCACGCCTGCAGGCCCAGTTTCCAGTCGGTGTGCAGGTCTCCACGGTATCCGACCAGCCACGGGTGGTTAAATCCTCAGTCAAGGAATTCACTTCCAGCCTCTATGAGGCGGTGGGCATCGTATTGCTGGTGTGTTTTTTCTCTCTGGGAATACGTACCGGGTTCGTGGTGGCCATCTGCATCCCGTTCGTGATGGCTGTCACTTTCCTGGCCATGTTTTTCATGGATATCGATATGCAGCGCATCTCCCTGGGGGCACTGATCATCGCCCTGGGTCTGCTGGTGGATGACGCCATTATCGCCGTCGAAATGATGGTGCTGAAACTCGAGGAAGGCTGGGACCGTGTGCGGGCCGCGACCTTTGCCTATACGGCCACAGCTTTTCCGATGCTCACCGGCACCCTTATCACTGCCATGGGCTTTCTGCCGGTATTCGCCGCCAAGAGTCCCTCCGCGGAATACACCCGTTCACTGTTCGAGGTGGTGGGTGTCGCACTGGTGATCTCCTGGTTCGTGGCGGTGCTGGTAACACCCTACCTGGGATATAACCTGCTGCCCGAGTTCAAGCCCAAGCCGGGCGCGGAAAAGGAGGTGTATCAGCGCCCGTTCTACCGCTGGTTCCGCCAACGCGTCACCTGGTGCCTGGATCAACGCAAGCTGGTGATCGCGGTCACCGTCGTGCTGTTCGTACTGGCGGTAGGGTTATTCCGTTTCATCCCCGAGCAATTTTTCCCGTCATCCGACCGTCCCGAACTGGTGGTCGACCTGTGGATGCCGCAGGACGCCACTTTCAGTGAGATACAAAAACAAGCTGTGGCCATGCAGGAAAAGCTCAAGAGCGTGCCGGACATCGTGTCGGTGACCACGTACGTGGGCGGCGGCAGCCCGCGCTTTTATCTGCCGCTGAACGTGCAGACCCAAAGCAATCTGGCCGAGCTCATCGTCATGACCTCGGGTTATAAGGAACGCGACAAGGTAATGCGCGACATCCAGCAACTCTTCGTCACCGGCTTTCCCATGGTGCGCGGCCGGGTGACGCGCCTGGAAAACGGTCCGCCGGTCGGTTATCCGGTGCAGTTCCGCGTCAGCGGCGATGACGAGACGGTGTTGCGGGGCATCACCGACAAGGTCATGGATATCGTGCGCGCCAATCCGCACACCCGCGACGTGAATGTGGATTGGGGTGAGCGCGTGAAAATCCTCAAGGTGAATATCAATCAGGATGTGGCGCGCGCCCTGGGGGTAACATCCAATGACATATCGCGGGCCCTGCAAGCTTCCCTCAGCGGTTCCGATATCACCCAATACCTGGAAGGCGACAACAGCATCGGCGTTTACGCCCGGCTTATCGCACCCGAGCGTACAAATCTCAATAACATCAAAGATCTGAATATCTATACCAAAGACGGCAAGTTCGTGCCCTTGTCCCAGATCGCCACCCTTGAGATCAGCAGCGATGACAGCCTGCGCTGGCGGCGCAACGGCGTGCCGACTTTCACAGTCCAGACTGACGTTGCCAGCGGCGTGCAGGCCGATGACGTGGCCAATGCCCTGTGGCCAAAACTTCAGGTGCTCGCCAAGACGTTGCCCGCCGGTTATCACATCGAGATCGGCGGTTCGCTGGAGTCCAGCCAGAAATCACACAAAGCCGTGATGGCGGTCATGCCGCTGGTTCTGGTGATGGTGCTGTTCCTGTTGATGATCCAGTTGCAGCACATGGGCAAGATGGTGTTGGTGTTGCTGACCGCGCCGCTTGGGATCATCGGCGTGACCGCAATACTGCTGACGTTTCAAATTCCCTTCGGCTTTGTGGCCATGCTCGGCACCATCGCACTGTTTGGCATGATCATACGAAATTCCGTGATCCTGATCGTGCAGATCGATCACGCGCTATCGGAAGGCATGGACCTGTATAACGCCATCGTCGAATCCACGGTACACCGCTTCCGCCCGATCCTGCTCACCGCCTCGGCGGCGGTGCTGGCCATGATTCCGTTGACGCGCTCGGTGTTCTGGGGTCCCATGGCTTGGGCGATCATGGGCGGACTCACAGGCGCCACCTTGCTCACCTTGCTGTTCCTTCCCGCTGCTTATGCGGCATGGTTCAAGGCCAAAAAATCGTCCGCTGCCAATACGTCGCCACCCGATGGCTCGGGAGCCAAGCATGCGACCTAGAATATTTGCAGGTATGCCGATGCGCTGGTTGGCTGCAATGCTAATGCTTGCGGGCACGTCCGCGCAGGCCATGGATTTCAACAATGCCGTGCACGCAGCGCAGACCAATAATCCCAACCTGCAGGCTGCGCAGTACGCCTATCAAGCGGGCCTGGAAAAAGGCAAACAAGGTACGGCGCTATACCTGCCGCAGATAACTGCCACCGGCGTTTACAACCAGATCCACACCAATACCTATGTACAACTGCCGATTGGCTTTGCGCAACCGTTTCTGTCGGGAGATACCAGCGGCCACGTCGAGGGCTACAGCGTGACCCTGGTCCAGCCCCTCTACAATGCGGCGGTATTCTCCGGCGCCGCTCAATTGAAAGATCAAACCAAGCTGGCCACCATCCAGTACAACAGCACGACGCAAAACCTGATACTGCAAGTGGCGCAAGCCTATTTTGGGGTGCTGATGGCACAGGATGACCTGGAGCTCACGCGTCAGCAAAAAGCCGCAATCTCCACACAGCTGGCCAGCGCCCAGGCGCGCTTCAAGGTGGGCAAGACCAATATCACCGATGTGGATGAAGCCCAGGCACGCTACGACGGCATCGTGGCCCAGGAGATCAACGCGCAAAATAATCTTGCCGTGCAGCAGGCCCAGTTCGACAGCGTCGTGGGTGTGCCGCCGCAGGATCTGGCCAAGGTCCCGGAGAGCTTCAAGCCCCATTCACTGGAGCCCGAAAACCAGCAGGACTGGATCAATAAAGGCCTCAAGGGTAATCCCTCGGTGCAGGGTGCCAAGGTGCAGATCGATATCAGCCAGGCGGAAATCGATCAGTACAAACTCATCAGTCGTCCGCAACTGAATATGTTTGCCAGCTACAGCGACATGCGCGGCAGCGGGTTCCTGCCGATCTTGGCAGAACCCAGCTACAGCAAACAGACCCTGGTCGGTTTGCAGCTCAGCGTGCCGCTGTTCACAGGCGGTGCCAATAACTCCAAGCTGCGGGAAGCAGTTGCCCAGAACCAGCAGGCGCAATATCAGCTGCAAGCCACAATCGCCAACACCACTGTGCAGATCAAGCAGCAATTTCTGAATATCCAGGTGGGCGTGCCGCAGATCGCCGCGCTGCAGCAAGCCGTGGTAGCCGCCAAGAGTTCGCTGGATGCCAATATCTTGGGGGAGAAAGTGGGTGTGCGCACCACCACCGACGTGCTCAATGCCCAGCAGCAGTATTATTCGGCCTTGCAGAACCTGGATGCGGCCCGCTATCAGTACCTGCTCTCGACACTGAATATCGAAGCGCTGGTGGGCACGCTGGATGAGAAGGATGTGCAGGCGGTGAATGCGTATCTGGTGAATGTCCCGGATTAACTTGAGACGCTAGCCTTGGCAGCGAGTCTCTGGTGTTGTTTTAACTTTCCAACCAGCTGGTTTCCAACCTGGCAGCCTGTTCCCGGGCAGCGGTGAGATCGAACTTACCGCGGGCCAGTTCGCGCACAAAATCAAGGCTTTCGCGTACATTGATGCTGTTCAGCGCCACTCCGATTTGGCGCGCCACATACGCCAGCAACTTGCGTTCGTCCGCCGCATAGCGCTCGCCGGGGCGGTTGGCACATACCAACACAGTCTGGGCGCCCATGGGAAATACGTAGCCATCGGTGCCCAGCAGGCTGTGCATCTGCGATAGATCCATGCTGGTGGCGCCCGAGCGCGCGGCGGCGAAAACCGCATCGTCGGCTTTGACGGTGTCCGGATAAGCTACCTCGCCGTTGCGTTGCACGGCGGTATATTGATTGCCATTGCGCACGTACACGGCGATTCCTGACACGCCCAGTTTCTGACTGATAATTTGCACCGTCGCTTGCAGTAATTCCTCTGCGTTTTCGTAACCACTGCAGTGGCGTGCAAAGTGCCGCAACGCCTTAGCAGCCAGATACTTGCGTCGGAAGAACACGCGCTCCACGAACTTATCCGCAAAGTTGCGTACCTGCCCAAGAACGATGCCGAGCGCCAAAGGAACCGCGATTTGCACCAGCAGACTGGCACTGGTGCCCAGCGCGGCGTGTTGTACCAGGCTGTTGGTAGCAGCGAGAATTCCTACAACCAACGCGGTCACAGCGCCGTACACAAGGGTACGGTCAATGAATACCGAGACATCCACCGCGCGGTGACGCAACACCGAATACAAAAAGCCAAACATCGCAAGCAAGTACAGAAACCCTCCCATGACCAAGGCGACCGCTATTCCTACACCACTCGCAAGCGAATATTCCAAAAGCACCGCGAACGCCCACGCTGCACCGCTCCATAACATCCATCTCAACTTCGTGCGCTGATCGGTTGCAACCGAACGGAAGCTCACATATAACATTAAAATAGGCACCAGAAAGCTGATGGCCCATAGAATCAAGAAAGGCCGCACCATCAGACCCGTCCAGCCCATAGTGACAAACAGAACCGGACCGATGATCTGGCTGGTCAGCGCACCTGCCGCCATCACCGTAACGAACAACACCCGCCATAACCAGCGTGCACGCAGACTTAATTTCGTGCCTACCGTGAATTCAACCAAACAATACAAACCTACCCCGCTCAACAGAGTACAGATGTTGCTCACTACGATGAAAATTATCGCTGGAAAGACATGTACGGGTAGGATCTCGAGGGCATAACCGCATAACGCCCCTAGTGACATAAGTGTGAATCCGGCTGCGGCGCGACCGCGGCCACGCCATAGCACCAGCATTCCCATCACGCTCAATAAAACCATGATGATGACATCTGTCCAGATAGATATCTGCCGGATCATGGGCGAAGCCGGCATGGGTATCGGGACTAATGGAATCGATGCTCTCGCATTATGATGAAAAATACTCAGGTGATAGTCGTTTTCAGCAGGAAGTCCCATACCCATTGGGAAATAATGGCGGGGCATGACTGCATAACGGGAATCCATATCCATCGTTTGCAAATCCAACTTGTCTCCAGATTGCAATCCCGCCGGCAACGTGTGGAAAGGCAGGCGCCGGACAGCCACCGAATGTGCATCTGCCATATAAACGAAAAATGGCGTACCGTACATTGTAATGAAGCGCTGGTAACAGCCAAAAGCACAAGCGGCCACCACCACCATGCTAATCAGGATTTTCAATGGATAACCCTGCCCCATCCCTTTCTCCGTATTCATTTTTGGAAACTCCTGCTTATTTAACGGCTCCAAAATGAAACGGTGCGTAAGATGTCTATCATGAATTTACATCTCTAAAGATAGAAGCATCCGTGAGGGTTTTGTTGGTCCACTTGTGTCATAGCGGCAGAATCAGCTTTAGCCAGTATTTGTTTCCGGAAAAGCGATTCTCCACATCGATTTCGTGCTGCCATTGGACTAGTACCTGTATGCCCGAATTGCTTGCATAGCTTACGCTGGGACCGAACGCAAACACGCGGCCCCTGCGCCCATCGGACCAAGGCCCTAGCGACGAGGAAATCGCGTTGCCATTGAGTGTGTCGTCCTGGGTCTGCACCAGATAGTAGCCCGATATGCCATAGGTCCATGGGCCTATGTGTTTGCCCACGACATAGTCCATGTGAAATGCGTCGCCCGAGCTGTAACTCATGCTGGGCGCGCCCGACGCTGGCCTGAAGTCGTTGTTGGTCGTATTGATGTCGTACATGAATTTGGCAGAGACCTCCCATCCCGTATCGCTGAGGTGGGTGAAGGCAAACACAGGCTCAAAAGTCCAATAGTTGTTGCCGATGCTTTGCTGTGGATCTCCTGATTGGTAGGCCCCCGTCGGTATAATAATGTCCACCAGGCTGGCGGCCCAGGACCAGTTCCCGCTGTGCCATCCCAGAAGCAACGGACTCACAGTGATATTTCCAAAACCGGTTTTTGTACCCGATATTCCATTCAGTTCGAGATTTTGGTTCACCAGCGGGACGATCACCTGCCAGGCCCACTGTCCACCCCAGAGGGTGTTGTTCGTTACGTTGACGTAGCGAGCAGCATCGAACCAGGCGGATACATTGGTAGCGGCGACTGTATTGCCGTTGCCGTCGCGCAGGCTACCTTGGTAATAACCCGTGAAGTTGATGAAATATTTTCCAGGCGGTGGGAGCGCGCCAACCATCCAGCTTTCAGCTCCGTTAGGATATGGATCACTACCTTCCTCTGCATAGGCCGTGCTATACGCTAATAAGGACATTATCAAGACTGTAATAATGATGAGTGTTGTTTTCCCCATATTGAGTTTGCTCCTTATTTATTGTGATGATGCTTATTGTTTTTTCATTTTGAGCTTACCTTTGAATTTCGCTCGAACCTGACACAAGTGCAATGTAGTTATTTTAATCATAGTCCTCTGAGGGTCCGCTGTGGCTATGTAGCGATCCACAACAGAAGACATAATCCGCCAATTGTGTGAAGCCAGTGTGTGACAGGCCTAAGTAAGCCCGTGGCGGGGGTGATCGGGCGCTGGGTGTGACCCATTTAACCTCTACGATGCCCAGCAGCAGTATTATTCGGCTTTGCAGAACCTGGATGAGGCCGAGACATTCAAAATGTGGATACCGAACTTAAGACCGCGGGTCGATCGTCAGATCCTCCACATAAACCAGCTCGCAGGCACCGGGACCGGTATCATCACGGGTCAGGGAACTGCGCCAGCGCCAGCCGCCGGGGCGGTCAGCTTCCACCAGCAGTCCGTCCAGGGTCACCAGGTCACCCACGCGCACGCGCTTGAGTGCGCGCGTCACTTCATCGTTGGCGGGGATCATGTGCATGTTGGCGCTGCTGGTCTCGATCTCGCGGCGCGGGATCGGGAACTCCCGCACGCTCCAGGTGTAGAAGCGCACACCCTGGTGGATATCGATATGACTGAGTACCGCGCTATCGGACATGCGTCCCCAGCCCAGAGCCAGATCGGTGGGCGAGAGCGCGGCGCCATCATCGAATTTATAGTCCTCGCGCGAGAGCACACGCGCCGTGAGCGCGAACTTCGCCAGCGGCTCCAGGGTGGCGTCCTGCATGTGCAGCAGCGGCTGCGGCTGTGGGAGATCGGTTTGCAGCGGCGCGTCCGGCGCCAGCTC
>Ga0307372_10014108_pt1 | contig 10260 bp, 6 predicted proteins | sample OX1MG_FD_202533 | JGI IMG/M metagenome (GOLD analysis project Ga0307372, IMG submission 202533) | Soil microbial communities from Risofladan, Vaasa, Finland - OX-1 | ecosystem: Environmental > Terrestrial > Soil > Coastal area > Acid sulfate soil | place: Finland: Risofladan, Vaasa | collected... | reverse complement strand
GACCACCGGCACAACAGGGGCCTTGCGCCGTACGCGCGGTTTGGGTGCCGCGATCGGTGAGCGGCTGAGCCTGATCCAGAAGGCGCTCCCGGAGCCACGCTCACTCTCGACGCCAATGGTGCCATGCATGCCCTGGACGAGCTTGCGGGTCAAGGCGAGACCCAGGCCGGTGCCCGGCACGGGGGTGCGCTCTGCGCCAAGTCGCTCGAAGGGTTGGAACAGGCGCGCCTTCTCGTCGTCGGTGAATCCGGGACCGGTATCGCGGACCGCGAGGCGGATGAACTCGCTCGTCGATCCGTTCGATCCGGCCGGTCCGTCGGCCTCCGGCTCGCGTGATGCCTCCACGAAGATGTGGGCTTCCTTTCCCGAGTACTTGACGGCGTTCGACAGCAGATTCAGCAGCGCCTGCACCAGACGCTGCCGGTCGGCGAGGACGTATTCCGCGGCGCAGTCGCCGAGCGAGCGTGTGATCTTGATGTGGCGGCTGAGGGCCGAGGGCGCCACGAGCCGGACACATTCCTCGACCGTCGCCTCGAGCGCCACCGGCTCGAGGGAGAACGCCTCGCGGCCCGACTCGATTCGGGCGATATCCAGCACGTCGTTCACCAGGCTCAGCAGGTGGCCACTCGCCTCCTGAACGGCGGCGATCGCCTCCGTCTGGTCGTCACGCGGTTCACGCATCTCGAGGAGGTCGCTGTAGCCGAGAATCGCGGTGAGCGGGGTGCGCAGCTCGTGGCTCATCCGCGACAGGTACTCACTCTTCGCCTGCGAAGCCTGTTCGGCGACGTCCCGTGCCTCGCGCAGGTCGGCCGCCGCCACCTTGTCGGCAGTGACGTCGCGACCGATCTCGATGACGGCGTCCGGCCAGCCGACGCCGTCCTTCTGCAGGGCCCAGCGAACCGCCACGTTGATCCGATTCCCGGTCCTGGTCGTCTGGATGACCTCGCCCTCCCAGCGCCCCTCAGCGCGGAGGACGGCGAGGATCACGTCGCGGCTCTCCGGCAGCTCCGAATGCAGCAGCTCGCCCGGATTGCGACCGATCGCCTCGTCGCTGGTCCAGCCGTACAGCTCCTCGGCCCCCTTGTTCCAGAAGGTGATCAGCTGGGTGCGCACGTTCCATGTGGTCACCGCGTCGTACGCGAGGTCGAGGAGTTGCGAGCTGCGTCGCATCCGCTCCACGAGCAGGACACGGTCGAGGGCGGGGGCGAGTGCGGTGGCGTACTGGGTGAGACGGACTGCCTCATCGTCACCGAACAGCGGCGTGAGCGGTCCCGACGTGACCGCCATCATCCCCCGGCTGAGCTGCGCCTCCAGGACGACCCGGATCACGCCGCGCGCATTGGTCGGATGACTCGTGACTGAGCGCGCCTCACCCTGTCCGGTCACCTCGGAGGCGAGCTTCCAGCCCGCGGTCCGGTCCAGGCCGTGCACCGCGAGCACCTCGCCGTCATCGGTTGCGATCACCGCTCCGTCGGCGCCGACGAGGCGCGCCGCCCACTCCACGGCGCGCTCCGCGAGGCGCTGCCGGTCGGGCGAGTACAGCACGAGGTCGGTGAACGCTTCGCGGAAATGGCCCTCTTCGCGCTGCCGCCAGAATCCAAGCAGCCAGCGTGGCGGCCCGAAGCCGACATACAAGAGCGGCAGCACGGCGAGGGCCGGGAGCGCGACCGTGATCTCGGGGTGATCGCTTCCGAGGACGGCGCCGGTACCGATCGAGAGGAACAGCGCGACGCCCACACCCACGAAGGCGAGCGTGATCGCGCGAAGCCTGGCGCGCTGCACGCGGGGCATCGCCGCCGAGATCCTCCACAACCGGACGACCGGCTCCACGACGCACCCGAGCCAGACCACGGTGAGCACGACAACGACCAGCCGCTGTCCCGTCGACTGCACGCCCGAAAGGGCGACGCCGGCGATGCTGACGAGGGCGATCGCCGCGAGCACGACGGCGCCCGCCGCGACACTCACGACCACGTGCAGGCGGTCCATCGCGGCGCGGAAACCGAAAAACGCCCAGCCGGAGGCGAGGAAGAGGGTGAGCGAGAGGTCACTCGTCCACACCGCCCGGTTCCGGGTCAGCATCGTGGCCGCGACCGCCACGCCGCACCCGCAGAGCAGCACGATCGAGAGCGCGAGGAACGCGCGCGTGCGATCACGCTGACGCAACCACCCGTCGACGGTGAATGCGCCCAGCAGGGTGCAGGCGCCCCCCAAAGCCCACGACAGCACAAGGGTCGTAGCGCTCAAGGCACCGTGCAGTATCCGCCCCAATCCGCCAATCGCCACGACTTCACTGATTTGTGAAGCCGGGACTGGAGCCCGATTCCGTCGGAAACCGTGATCGCTGGTCGGGTTTTCAGCGCGCTGCTCCGGTCGGTGGCTACCCCATCGCCTCGATCACCGCATCGGCGACCTGAGAGGTGCCCACCGCGGAGGGATCATCGCGCTCCGGCTTCATGTCGTAGGTGACCCTGCGACCCTCGGCGATGACGCGCGCGATCGCCTGCTCGAGGCGATCGCCGGCAGCGCCCTCACCGATGTGACGCAGCATCAGCACGCCGCTGAGCATCATCGCCATCGGGTTCGCCTTGTTCTGTCCGGCGTACTTGGGTGCGCTGCCGTGCGTCGCCTCGAAGACCGCGACCTCGTCGCCGATGTTCGCCCCGGGGGCGAGGCCGAGTCCGCCGGTCAGGCCGGCACACAGGTCACTGAGAATATCGCCGAACAGATTCGGCATCACCATCACGTCGTACAGCTCAGGCCTCTGCACCAGCTGCATCGCCATGTTGTCGACGATGCGATCCTCGAACTCGATCTGCGGGAACTCGTGGCTGACCTCTTCGGCGACGCGCAGCCAGAGCCCCTCGGTGTATTTCATGATGTTTGCCTTGTGCACGGCCGTCACCTTGTGGCGTCCATTGTCGATCGCCCACTGGAGACCAAAGCGGAAGATGCGCTGCGTCGCGAAGATTGACGCGGGCTTGATGCTGATTCCGGAGTCCGAGCGAATCTTCCGTCCGCCGAGGCGTTCGATGTCAGCGATCAGCTCGAGCGTCCCGGGCTCTCCTTCGGCGAACTCGATGCCGGCATACAGGTCCTCGGTGTTCTCGCGTACGACCACGAGGTCGACGTTCTCGTAGCGGCTGCGCACGCCCGGATATGACTTGCACGGGCGAATCAACGCGAAGAGATCGAGCTCGCGGCGCAAAGCGACGTTGACGGATCTGATGCCCTTTCCGATCGGGGTCGTCAGCGGCCCCTTGATCGCGACCTTGTTGCGGCGGATGGATTCGAGCACGTGAGCCGGCAGCGGATCTCCGTACTGCTCCATCACGCCGAGCCCGGCGTCGAGTACCTCCCACGCAATCGCAACGCCGGTCGCGTCGATGACGCGCCGCGCCGCCTCGCTGACCTCGGGTCCCACGCCGTCACCGGGAATCAATGTGATCGTGTGTTGCGCCATGCTCGTGCTCTCCTCAAGATGCCGGGAGCGCGAAGTCTGACAAACTGCGCCCGGTGTGGACCCGCGGGCTCGCGCGCTGGTACCGGACGCGCGGGCGGCATGACCTGCCCTGGCGGGCAACCGTCGATCCGTGGGCAATCCTGGTCAGCGAGGTGATGCTGCAGCAGACGCAGGTCGCCCGCGTGGCGGGGCGATGGGAGTCCTTCCTCGCACGCTGGCCAACCCCGGAGACGTGCGCTGCCGCGCCCATCGCAGCGGTGCTGCGGGAATGGCAGGGTCTCGGCTACCCGCGGCGTGCCCGAGCGCTGCACGACACCGCCAGAGCCGTTGCAGCCTCGGGCTGGCCCGAGACCGAGGCCGGCCTGCGATCGCTCCCTGGGGTCGGGCAGTACACGGCGAGGGCACTCCGGGTCCTGGCGTTCGGAGCGCCGACCAGTCCTCCTCAGGACGTCAACATCGCCAGGGTCACGGCCCGGGCGGCACTCGGCCTCGAACTCGACGAGATCCGACCAACGACCATTGAAGCGGAGCTCGCGGCTGGATGGCCCCGCGGTATGAGCGCCCGCGCGTTCACCTACGCGCTGTTCGACGCCGGAGCGCTGCATTGCCGAGCGCGGCCGAACTGCCAGGGATGTCCGCTCGCCGCAACCTGCGCATCCCGAGACCGGCTCGCGGCGGCGCCACCCGAACCTCGACGACGGTCGCCTCGGTACCGCGGGAGCACGCGAGAGCTTCGCGGTGCAGTCCTCCGCGCCATGCTCGCCGACCCGCGGCCGCGCACGATTGACGAGTTGCAGGAACGGGCCGGCCCACCAGCGGCCGAGCGCTCTTCGACGGATATCGCCCTCGTCCTGGATACCCTCGTCCATGAGGGGTTGGTTGATTCGACCCCGCGCATGGTTAGGATCAATTGACGTGGCCACCTCTTCCGCATACCTCGACGCGGTCAGCCGGGATCTCTGGGCACGCGAGATCTTCACGTTCATCCCCGATCGTGACCTGCCGCCACCGCCGGACACGATCCCGCCCGGCAGCGGCCCCCGGGTGGCGTTCGCCGGTTTCCCGTCGGACTTCAGCCTGGCGTTTCTGCTCCGGCTCCTGGAGCTCGAGGTCCAGCCCGTGGGCATCGTCACGTCGCCCGGCGCGCATCCCGCCATCCTCGGCGACAACGCGCTGAGCCGGATCGCCGACCACCTCGGCATCCCGCTGATTCGCGCGTGGAGAATCAACGACGAGCACTCGCGATTCGAGCTCGACGAACTCGGCCTCGACGCCGTCGTGATGGCGAGTTTCGATCAGATCGTCGGTCCGAGGGCGCTGGCGCTCCCGAAGCACGGGTGGCTCAACGTGCACCCGAGCCTGCTCCCGGCATATCGGGGGCCCGAGCCGGTGTACTGGGCGATCGCAGACGGCGCCGCGGTCACCGGCATCTCCATGCACAAGGCAGCGCCCAAGGTGGATTCGGGGCCGATCCTCGCCCAGGCCGCCGTCGCGATCCTGCCCGGCGATACCGCGGGGACTCTGACGCGGCGGCTGGTCGAGGCGGGAATGCCGTTGCTCCCGGACGCGGTCGACCGCCTGCTGAACGACGCGCCCGGAATACGCGTCGACATGGCGACCTCGTCCTACCGCACGTCCATCGGGCACCGCTCCCTCGACGAGGCCGCATCCGCCCAGGAGGCCGAACGCATGGTTCGCGCCGGCGCCCCCAACATGCTCCCCTGGGTGATGCGCGACGGCCGGGCGGTGTACGTCAAGGCGGCTCGCGTGGCGAACGGCGCCTCGGTGGACGGCAAGCCGGTCCTGCACTACCCGGCCGGGGACCTGCTCCTCCTGGAGACCATGGACACGTGCGGCTGCCACCACAACACCAACGACTGCGCTCATCGCCGCTCGCAGACCGTGACGGGTCGATGAAAGGTGTGCGCTGATCGGTCGTGCGCCGCGAGGGTGCCGGTTATGATCCAGCCGCGATGGTCGAAACTGGCGTACCCGCCGTGCTCGTCGTCGAGGACGATGAGGCCGTCCGCGGCTTCCTGACCTACGCTCTGGAGAGCGGCGGCCATCCGGCCCTGGGGGTGCGCACCGGCGAGGAGGCCATGGCGGTGCTCCGGGAGTCCTCCGCCGCGGTGATCCTCATCGACGGCATCCTGCCCGACATGCACGGCATCCGCCTGGCTCGCGCGATCCTCGAGGACCCTGCCTTCGAGCGGGTTGCGATCACGTTTGTGACCGGAGCGATTCGCGACGGGCGTCCGCCGATCGCGGGCGTCGGGGCGCTGAGCAAGCCGCTGCGAGCACGTGACCTCGTCGAGGCCGTCGAGGCGTTGCTGTGCTGGCGCGATGCCGGCGGCAGTCGCGCCGTGGACCGCCAGGCCGCGCTCGCGGAGCTCGAGCACATCTTCCTCGTCGGCGCATGAGCTCGGGAATCGCGCCGATGGCAGCCTCGCCGCCGTGAGTGAGCCGCGAACGCTGTCGCTCCTGCCCTGGCAGGTCACGCTCGAGGAGTTCAACCACGGAGCGGGCGAGGTTGGTCCGGACGGCGCCTGCTGCGCGTTCGTCGTCGACTCATCCATTCCACCGGCGGCGCGTGGCGGCTACGCGTCACTGGTGATGGCGTACTCCCGGGCCGACGAGCCGGTCTGCGTGCTCGACGACGGCGCGGCCCTGGTCCTCGTGCGTGACGGCGGGATCGCCTCCGGGAAGGCGCTCGCGGACCGGGTGTTCGTGCAGATGCGCCGCCTCGCGCTCCACCTCACGCTCACTGCCGGCGTCGCGGCGATCGGAGACGACCCGAGCCAGGCGGTCACCGCCGCCCGAGCGGCCGCGGCTTCGGTTCCCGCCGGACAGGTCGGCACCCAGGCCTGACCCCGCCTCAGCCGCGGCGGTTGAGCGCCGCCGCGATACGGCGGGGCAGCGGGTCGCGGCGCAGCTGCTCGAGAGTCCTCGGGAGGGGGATGGACCAGTTCGGCCGGTCGAGGTCTCCGGGCAGATTCGGACGGCGAACGGCGAGGCTGGCATCGTCGAGGGTCGCCACGACCAACCTGCTCGGTGAGCGGCCGAGCGCGGCGTAGGCGCGTTCGATCACCAGCGCCACCGGGTCGGCGTCGCCGGCACCTGCCAGGCGTTGCAGCCTGCGCCGCACGCCGAGCTCGGCTCGCCGGTTGACCGGCCGGCCGGCGGCTTCCATCTCCGCGAGATCCGCCCCCGTCCACACCCCGGCCGCCGTCGGGAGATCGTGCGTCGTCAAAGCGGCGAGCGACTGTGCCGGGTACCGCTCCGGAGCCTTCGACTCGAACCACGCGAGGCGGTACGAGAGCAGGCCGCGCCGGCGCAGCTCGGAGCGGACACCCGACTCGACCGTGCCGAGATCCTCCCCGACAACCCCGCAGCCGGCGCGCACGCTCTCCAGGGCGAGGATGTCGAGCAGCTCGCCGGCCGGATATCGAACGTAGGCGCCTGCCGACGGATCGCCCGAGCCGAGCGGGACCCACCACAGGCGGAACAGGCCCATGACGTGGTCGACGCGCAGCCCGATGCCCGCGCTCATCATCCGGCGCATGGTCGACACCAGCGGTGCGTACGCGGCGGCGCGCAGCCGTGCGGGATCGAAGGGTGGAACGCCCCAGTCCTGACCCGCCGGATTGAAGTCGTCGGGCGGCGCGCCGATGCGGGCGCCGGATGCCACCTCGTCCTGCCAGAGCCACGCGTCCGCACCATCGGGCGCGAACCCGACAGCGAGGTCGTGGACAAGCGGCAGCTCCCGCCCGGCGCGGGCGAGCTGGGTGTCGAGCGACCACTGCAGCCAGCGGTGGAAGTCGATCCGCGAGCGATCACTCCTGATGAGCTCTCGCACCGCGCGGCCGTCGGCGCGCCGGAACCGGGCGGGCCAGGAGGTCCAGGAAACGGGATGGCGCTCGGCGAGGACGCAGAAACAGGCGTAGCGCTCGAGCAGGAGCCCCTCGTTGGCGACGTAGGCATCGAAACCGCGGTCGCCGCGGAAGCGCGACCAGAGCCCCTCGAGCGCGCGCAGCTTGAGCGGCATGATGCGATCGCGATCGATGACCGGTGCCTCGCGCAGCCGCTCCGCGGCCCGAGCGAGCTCGCCGACACCAGGGTCTTCACGAGCGCCGGGGAGGTCCTGAATGCGCAGGTAGAGTGGGTTGCGATAGAGGCGGCTCGACGGGAAGTACGGGCTCGGCTCCTGTGGCGTCCCCGGTCGCACCCCGTGGAGCGGATTGACCAGAAGCATCGAGGCGCCGTGCTTCCGGGACCATGACCCGAGCATCCGAAGGTCTCCGAGGTCGCCGACGCCCCAGCCGGCGCGCGACCGAACCGCATAGAGCTGGGCAGCCCAGCCCCATCCCCTGAGCGCTTTGGGAATGACGCACCGCCCGGGGCTGGTGACCATGGGGACCCTTCGGCCGTCGTGCAACACGAGGTGGTGGTACCCGAAGGGCGTGTCGCGGCTCAGGACCGCACCACCCGGCAGCTCGTCACCTCCTTCGAGTTCGACACTGCGCACTCCGACGGGCAGCCGCGCTCCCGGCCGAACGAACGCGGGCGCGATTTCGCCATCGCCGGCGGGATGCATGCACGCCTCGACCGCACGCGCATGCTCGGAGCTCACCTTCCGGCGAGCGCCGGTCGCATCCACGTACGCTCTCTGGACTCCCCACGCCGGCTGGCGACTCCGCCGAACGGCACCGGTCACGTCGGGAGCCCTCGATCAGCGACCTGAGTGGAGTCATGACTGTTCCAGAGCCTTCCGCAGCCGGACGCGCGCCCGACGGACGTGCCGCCTGGCCGGGTACCGACGCCCCGCTGGGCGCAACCTGGGACGGATCGGGCACCAACTTCGCGATCTTCTCGGAGAGTGCCGAGGCGATCGACCTCGTGCTCTTCGACGAGCGCGGCGCCGAGCTCACCACGCATCCACTGGTGGAGCGCACCGACCTCGTCTGGCACGGCTACATCGCCAATGTCGGCCCAGGCCAGCGGTACGGCTTCCGGGTTCACGGCCGCTACGCGCCCCACGAGGGACTGCGTCACAACCCGGCCAAACTGCTCCTGGATCCGTACGCCCGTGCGATCGCCGGCCGGTTCCGTCAGGGTCGCTCGCTCTTCGGGTACCGGCTCGGCAGCGACGACCTGCGCATCAGCGGCGTCGACTCCGCACCGGCGATGCCGCGCTGCGTCATCGTCGACCAGTCGTTTCCCTGGGGTGACGACCGGCGCCCCAACACACCGTGGTCGGACACGATCATCTATGAGCTGCACGTCAAGGGATTCACCGAGCGGCACCCGGACGTCCCGGTCGCCCTGCGCGGCACCTACGCCGGTCTGGCCCACCCCGCGGCCATCGAGCACCTCACGCGAATCGGAGTCACCGCAGTCGAGCTGATGCCGGTGCATCACTTCTTCGACTCCCCGCAGCTCGTCGAGCGCGACCTCGTCAACTACTGGGGCTACGACTCGATCGGCTACTTCGCGCCCGAGGGACGGTACTCGTCGTCGGGGACCAACGGCGAACAGGTGCGCGAGTTCAAGGCGATGGTCCGCGCGCTGCACGCCGCCGGACTCGAGGTGATCCTCGACGTGGTCTACAACCACACCGGCGAGGGCAACCACCTGGGTCCCACGCTGAGCTTTCGCGGGATCGACAACGCCGCCTATTACCGGCTCAAAGACGAGGATCCTCGCTTCTACTTTGATGTCACCGGTACCGGGAACAGTCTCAACGTCCGGAACCCGCACACCCTCCAACTCATCATGGACAGTCTTCGCTACTGGGTCATCGAGATGCACGTGGATGGGTTCCGCTTCGATCTTGCCTCCGCATTGGCACGCCAGTTCTACGATGTCGACCGTCTTTCCGCATTCTTCGACATCATCCACCAGGATCCGGTGCTGTCGCGCGTGAAACTCGTCGCCGAGCCGTGGGACGTGGGCGCCGGCGGTTACCAGGTCGGCAACTTCCCGGTGCGATGGGCAGAGTGGAACGGCGCCTTTCGCGACACTGTGCGCGATTTCTGGCGCGGCGCAACCGGCATTCGCGACCTGGCGTACCGGCTCACCGGATCGAGCGACCTGTACCAGGGCGACGGACGGCAACCGTCGGCGAGCATCAACTTCGTCACCGCCCACGACGGCTTCACGCTGTCCGATCTCGTCTCGTACAACGAGAAGCACAATCTCGACAACGGCGAGAACAATCAGGACGGCACCGACGACAACCGGTCGTGGAATTGCGGCGTCGAGGGTCCCACCGGCGATCCGGCGATCCTCGAGTTGCGCGCACGCCAGCGGCGCAACCTGATCGCCACCGTCCTGCTCTCCGAGGGATGCCCGATGCTGCTCGGCGGCGACGAGATCGGACGCACGCAGCGCGGCAACAACAACGCGTACTGCCAGGACAACGAGGTTTCGTGGATCGATTGGGGCCATCTCGACGAGCAGATGCTCGGCTTCGTCGCCCGGATGGTGGCCTTGCGTCGGAGTGACCCGGTCCTTCGCCGTCGGAACTTCTTCTCCGGCCAGGCCGTGCACGGATCCGGGCGCAAGGACATCGCCTGGTTCCTGCCCTCCGGGCGCGAGGTCACCGACCACGAGTGGTTCGATGAGGGGCAGCGTTCGCTCGGGATGATCCTCAATGGCGACGAGATCCCCGACCGCGACCCGCGAGGCCGGCGCATCCGCGGTGGCACCTTGATGGTGCTGCTCCATGCCGGCGAGGAGCAGGTCGGCTGGACCATCCCGAGCGGGTGGGGGGACCTGTGGTCGGTGTTCGCCGACAC
>Ga0307372_10014106_pt1 | contig 10261 bp, 9 predicted proteins | sample OX1MG_FD_202533 | JGI IMG/M metagenome (GOLD analysis project Ga0307372, IMG submission 202533) | Soil microbial communities from Risofladan, Vaasa, Finland - OX-1 | ecosystem: Environmental > Terrestrial > Soil > Coastal area > Acid sulfate soil | place: Finland: Risofladan, Vaasa | collected... | reverse complement strand
CCCGTCCGCTATGAGCCTGGGGCGTCGGACGAGCGGATAATGGGTGGTAACTCCAACTGGAGGGGGCCGGTCTGGCTGCCCACCGGCTATCTCCTAATCCAGTCCCTGCGTCTGCTGGGAGTCGGCTTGGGGGAATCCTTCACCCACGAGTTTCCAGCGCCCGGTGGGGTGGCGATGACTTTGGGCCAGATCGCCGACGAGCTGGCGGCGAGGACAGTCGCCATCTTCCGTCGCGATCAAGATGGTCGGAGGCCGGTGTTCGGAGACATCAGCAAGTTTCAGCACGACCCCCTATGGCGTGATCTGCTGCTCTTTCACGAGTACTTCAATGGGGATGACGGCAGTGGCCAGGGCGCCTCGCACCAGACCGGTTGGACTGCCTTGGTAGGGCTGTTGGTGGAGGAGTTGTGCCGACCATGGACTCCCCCCAAAACGTCCAGCGAGGCACCTGCGCGGTGAGCCGCTAAACGAGGGTCAGGGGTACCAGACCGGGTCGGAGGTGGCGGTGAGCGACAGGTTCTGGGTGACCTGCTGTGCGGCGCCAGGCTTGCTGCTAGCCGCCTTGGGAATCCAATACAGTTGGAAGGGAAGGCTGCGTTGGGTCACGTTCATAAACACCAGACTCGTGCCATTGGGCGACCACGTCGGCATCGCGGCCATCGGACCTGTCGAAAGCACCGCCGGCGTCCCCAGGGTCGTGCCGTTCCAACTCGCGACTTGAAGGGTACTGGTCTGGAGCTGATTGTTGGTGCAGATCATGGCTATCTCTGTGCCGGCCGGGTTGAGCGCCGGCTCGCTGCAGTTCTGAGCGGGGGTGGTCAGAAATTGCGGCTGAGCCCCTGGGGTGGTTACGTATGCCAGCTGTGAATAAACAGCGCCAGCGTTGCCGGTGGTGCCGGTCGCGTACTTGACGTAGATCAGACCACCGTTGGCCAGAGGCAGCGGCTCCACATCACCACCTTGGTAGTAGAGGTTGGAGAGGCTCCACACCGTTGGACTGACCGAGGTGTTGGATAGCGGCACCGAGAGCACCTCAAAGTCGACGTTGTAGTTGGCGTAAGGATCGATCCAGTTCCAAGCATAAAACAGGGACTGGCCGTTGGGGCTGACCCGGGGGTAGTACGCGAAGTGGTTGTTGAAGTAGCTAGCAGAACTCTCACTGAGCAGGGTGCGCAGCACCTGCCCGCTCGCGCTGAGCAGATACACATTGCTGTAACCGCTGCCCTTGTCCACTGCGATAACGTCGCCGTTGGGAGCGGGCGCCACCTGCACCCAATTGCCGGCGGGGGTGTTGAGCTTGGTGAAGGTCAGGTTGTGGAGGCTGTAAAGGGACCCGCCCTGGGCCACGAAGATGGTCCCGGGCAGATCCACCAACGCCTGCTCCTGGGTGGGGGCGACGGCCGTGGTCGTCCTGGTCTGCAGCGTTCCCAAAGCGGCGTAGACCCCTAGCCCGAAGAGCGCCATCAGCCCGAGGGATGCCGCCGTCGCGAGCAACTGACGTGGGCTCATGCCGGGAAGTTCTGCGCAACGAGCGCGTTGATGGCGGACCAATTGGGTACTAACGCCGCTTGGCTGCTGACGGTCTCGCTCGTGTAGTACTGGCCCGGATATTGGTCCACCATAACGATCTGGGTGACGTTGTCGGTGCTGAAATCCTTGGCGAGTGAGGCGATGGACCCGATTTGCCCGGGGGTCAGGCTGGTGGCGACCTCGTTCCCCAGCGAGCTCGCTATCCGGGGGATGTCGGCCAGGTTCAGGTGCTTGGCCGCATCCTTGATCGCCACCAGCAGCTCCTGCTGCTTCTGAGACCTGGCTATGTCCTCCAGGATGTCGCCGTGGCGGGAGCGCACATAGGTCAGGGCATTGACTCCGTTCAGCCGTTGCGGCCCGGGCAGAATCGCTATGCGCTGGTTGGCGTAGGGGTTGTTGCCGGTCAGGTCGTAGGGATACTGGACATCCAAGATCGGCATCTGAGAGATGAGGTCGACTCCGCCGCCCGGGAGTTGATTCACGAGGGTCACTAGTCCGCCCAAGCCAATCCACGCCCAGTAGTTGACGGCGACGTTGAAGTCATTCTGTACCGTCTGGACCGCGTCCCTGGCTCCACCGTAGGCGTAGGCTGCGTCAATCTTGGCGCTGCCGCCGCTGGCGATCGGCACCCACAGGTCGCGGGGGATTGAGAACATCACCGCGTGATGGGTCTGGGGGTCGACCCGGACCAAGATCATGGTCTGAGTGAGCACGCCACTGGGTGGGAACTTGGTGTCGTTGTCCGAGCCCAGCAGCAGCACGGTGAATGGTTGGCCTGGAGGCGGAGGATTTGCGGTCTGGACGGTGCCCGACCCCGTGCGACCGTGGGTGCCACCTTTACCGGTGGTGGCGTGGCCAGTCACGTGGAGAGCGGTGGTCACGGCGGGAAGGAAGTACGCAACCACCCCGCTGGTCCCGGACACAAAAAAACCAAGGACCACCAGGAACGCCAGAAGCGTCCGGTGCCGGCCCCATGAGAAGGACGAGCGGTGGGTCGATAGCCCGGCGCGGCGCCGCCGTGGCTTGGTCCCGGCAGCCATGTCTGCGGATTCTAACCCACCGACCTGGGAGGGGTCGGGTCGAGGTCGGCCTTCGTCCGGGGCTCAGAGTCGCTAACCTTCCCAGTCATGCTCCTCAGCGGCAAGCGGATCCTCGTGACCGGAGTCCTCACCCCGGCGTCCTTACCGTTCGCGGTCGCGCGCCAGGCCCAAGAAGACGGGGCGGAGGTGATCCTCACCTCCTTCGGCCGGGCGGCGCGCCTCACCGAGCGCAGCGCCGGCCGCCTCTCCCCGCGCCCCGAGGTTTTGAAGCTCGACGTCGGCCAGGACTCCGACTTTGAGGAGTTGGCAGCGACGATCGGCGCCAGGGGTCAGCGAATCGACGGGATCGTCCACGGGGTGGCCTTCGCCCCGACCGATGCGCTGGGGGGTAGTTTTCTGTCCACTCCCTGGGACTCAGCCGCGACGGCGCTGCGGATCAGCGCCTATTCCCTCAAGCAGTTGGTGGTGGCGCTGGAGCCGCTCATGCCCGCAGAGGGGGGCAGCGTGGTCACCTTGGACTTTGATGCCACTCAGGCCTGGCCTGGGTACGATTGGATGGGGGTTTCCAAGGCGGCTCTGGAGTCAGTGGTCCGCTACCTGGCGCAGTACCTGGGCCGCCGTGGGATCAGGGTCAACGCCGTCTCCGCTGGCCCGACCTACACCACGGCCGCCAAGGGCATCCCGGGGTTCAGCCGTTTCCCCGAGGTGTTTGCCCAGCAGGCCCCGCTGGGATGGGATGCTCGGGACTCCAGTCCGGTCGGCAAGACCGTGGTCGCTCTGCTCTCAGACTACTTTCCTGCCACCACCGGTGAGCTCATTCACGTGGATGGCGGCTTTCACGCGGTGGGAGCGTCCGCCAGGGGGCCCGAGGAACCAGCGTAGTTCCCGTGGCGATGTCCTCGCCGGGACCACCAAACGGTGCCGCCCACCGCGGTCGCGAGCGCCGCAAAACCGCTGATCGCCAGCGCGACTCGGCTGCCCCAGGCCTGCTCGATCATCCCGGTCAAGGGGCTGCCGATCGGAGTGGTGCCCATGAAGACCCAGAGGTAGAGAGCCATCACTCGGCCCCGCAGCGCAGCCGGGGTGTACAGCTGGATGATGCTGTTGGACATCGACGAGTAGACGATCATTCCTGCCCCGGTCACGGTCAGGAGTCCCATCGCCGGGACCAGGCTCGCGGCCTGCCCTGATAGCGCCAGGAAGGTACCAAAGACAGCACAGCCAGCCAATAGCGCGGGCACCGCGGCCCTGCCGGCATAGGCGACCCCGAGGGCCCCCAACAAAGCTCCGACGCCCAAGGAGGCGCTCAGTAGCCCGAAGGTGGTGGCTCCGGAGTGCAGCCCTTCCTTGGCGAGGGCCGGGATGAGGACCGAGAAGTTGTAGGAGAAGGTGCCGACCATCAGCATCAGGATCATGACGAGAGCGACCTCAGGGGTCTTCATCGCGTAGCTGGCGCCCTCGCGGATCTGGGCCATGGTCCCCGCGACCCGTCTGGTGGTCCGTTGCAGCAGGTGCAGCTCCTCCGGGTGCATGAGGTAGAGGGCGCCGAGGACCGCCAGGTACGAGATCGCGTTGAGGTCGAAGCACAAGGCGGTGCCAACGGTCGCGATTAACACCCCTCCCACCGCAGGCCCGACAACCCTGGCAGCGTTGAATACCGTGGAGTTGAGCGCCACAGCGTTGGGGAGCTGGCCCTCCTCAACCATCTCAGGGATGAAGGCCTGGCGGGTCGGGCCGTCGATCACGTTGATCAACCCGAAGATGGCGACGACCAGAAAGACTTCCCAGACCCGGACTATCCCTAGGCCCACCGTCACCCCCAGCACGCCAGCCACCAGGGCGAAGGAGCTCTGGGTGAACAGCAGCAGGGTCCGTTTGGGGAAGCGGTCGGCAATGACACCCCCGAACGGCTGCAGGAGGAGGTTGGGCAGGAACTGGACCATTACCAGAAGGCCGAGCATGAACGCCGAGTGGGTGAGCTCCAAGATGAGCCAGGCTTGCGCGGTGCTCTGCAGCCAACTGCCGGTGACCGATACCAACTGTCCGCTGAAGAAGTAGCGATAGTTGCGGGTGGAGAGAGCCTGAAAGGTCCGCGCCGTCACCCCCCGCGCACTCAGTCTCACCGGTCGATCTCGACCAGGTGCTCGAGCGCCGCGAGAGCCCGGCTGACCGCGGCGACCTCGGAGCGGCTGAGGTGGTTGAGCCGGGTCGCGAACCAGGCGATACGAGCGGCGCGCGCAGCCTGCGCCACGTCCGTACCGTGCTGGGTGAGAGTCACCCGAACGCAGCGCCGGTCCTCGGGGTCGGGACCCTTGACGACCAAGCCGTCCGTCTCCATCTGGGTGATGACCGCGGTCATGGATGGCAACTTCACCTTTTCCCTGGTCGCCAGCTCCGAGACGGTAGCTCCCGGCCTATCCAGGAGGGAGGTGAGGACGGGGAACTGTCCCAGGTTGACGCCGATGGGCGCGTAGGCGTGGCGGAGGCTGCGCCCCAGCCGGGACATGACCAGCGGCAGCCGCTGACCCAGCTCAGAAGGAACGGTGTCCGGGGCGGCTTGGGCGGGGTCCCCGGGAGTCTCTTCAGCTTTCATGTTATTAGGATACCTAATTAGATAGCCTAATAACATCCGAGGTAGTGGCGGGCTACTGCACGCAGCTCTGAGTGGAGACCGCCGCGGTGGCGCTCTCGCTGTGGGCGATCTCTCCGGCCACCTGTCCGGTGGTCAGCGCATAGCCCTCACCTGGTGTGGCCGTGGACTTGGCGAATACGATCCCTAGGACCTGCCCCTGGAGGTTCACGAACGGGCCACCGGAGTTGCCGGGAATGACGCTGGCCTGGAGGACGTATATCTGTCGACTGACCAGCCCCTGGGAGTAGATGTTGCGGCCCACCGCCTGGATCTGCCCTCGGATAGCTCCCGGTACGACCTGCTCAGAGCCGCCGCCGGGATAGCCGACGACAGCTCCCTGAGTCCCCCTTGGTCCAGAGCCCGAGAAAGACAGAGGAGTCAGGTTGAGACCCGGCACTAGCAGCAGCGCCAGATCGGTCTGCGGGTCAAATAGGATGACCCTGGCGGGCAGGGCCACCATCTTCCCGGGGACTTGTATGGTCGTGCCCTGTCCCCCCGCAACCACGTGAGCGTTGGTTGCAATCACGTCGGAGGTGACCGGGAAGCCGCTCCCTTCAATCAGGCCACCACAGCCCGAGCTGACCACCTTGACGGTCTCGCGGGCGACCTGAGAGATGGCGGCATCTCCGGCGAGGTTTCCGGGCAGACTCACGGGCCCGGGCAGGGGTGGGACCAGGTTGGCGAAGACCTGCGGGAAGGGTAGGGCAGTGAAGAGATGCTGGAGGTCGCCGAGCCAGGCTGGGCCCTGGGGCAGATCACGGTCCAAGCTCCGCAGGATTGTGGAGCTTTGAATCTGGGCAGCCAGCGGCTGGATCGGTCCTTGGTCGAACAGCAGCCCCAAGTACCAAGTCACCGCTAGAACGACCACCATTCCCCAGCCGACTCCCGCTACAGAGTCGAGTTTGCCCAGACGGCTCCGCAGGGTAGTCACTCTCAGCCGGGCGCCGATGACCCCGCCGAGGGCGTCGCCCAAGAAGGCAAAGGCCAGCACCAGCGCGATAGCGATTGCCGCCCGGACAGTATCGGAGTAGCCATGGATTAGGGGAGGGACCGTCGCTGCCACCCACGAGCCGGCCGCCAGGCCCACGGCCAGTCCAAGCAGCGAGAACAATGAGTATGTGAGACCTCGGCGGTAGCCCATCACCGCGGCGTAACAGAGGGCCAAGATGATCACGAGATCGACTAGGTTCATGCGTCTCCTGCCATCATGCGCTGGTCGCGCCGACCGCTCCACGGGCCGTTGGTCGGGTCCACAATGCTGGGGTCAGCCCCAGGGATGCAAGCCAGAACGTGAAAGCCGATAGAGCGGAGAGGGGACGCATGGGCCGTCTGAGGCGCAATGGCGGCCCGGTCCAGAATGGGATCTTCATTCCATTGCCCGAGGATTGGCGCTCCTGCATCCTGCCGGTGATTGGGCTAGCAACTCCGATCGGGCTGCTGATGGTGAACTTCTCAGCCTGGGTCACCTCCCAACTTGGCGCCTTCCGGTGGGGTGTGGCGGTCAGTGCGCTGATCAGTGCACTGATCCTCAACAGTTTGAGCGCAATCAACGTCTATCGGTACATCCGCAACCGCTGGCCAGAGTTCATCATCAGCCGAGTCGAGCACGAGAACGTGGTGCTCCTGGGAGCGATTGCCCTGGTGATCATCATCGCCATCCTCTCGGCCCTCTTCTCATACGTAGGGATGGCCAATCCCAAGGATCTACCCAACGGGATCGCCGTCGTCACCGGTTTCGTCGGAGTGGTGATCCCCCTCGGCCTGATCATCGGCCTCAACAGACGCCGGTCACAGGGGCGCTGACTCCGGGCCCCTGTCAGACGGGGTCCCGGAGTCTGTCGAGGTCCCCGATGACCCGGACGGTCGCGCCATCCGATATCAGAGCCGCGGTCGCCGTGCCCAAGAAGAGACCGTGCCCCAGAACCCCCGGTATCTGGGACAGCTCCAAAGCAAGCTGGGTGGGGTTTAGGCCGCCCGGTGTGAACTCAAGATCGAAGATGAGGTTGCCGTTGTCGGTCACGAACGGGCGGTCACCACCCCGCAGGGTAAGCCGGCAATCACAGGTGGTACGGACCCGCTGGGCGGTGCCGCGCCAGTCGAAGGGCAGAATCTCGAGCGGGACCGGGTGACGCTCACCCAACTTCGGGACCAGCTTGTTCTCATCCGCCAGCACCCAGAAGCGTCGACTCCGTTCGGCAACCACCTTCTCCCGTACCATGGCGCCCCCCCCGCCCTTGATCAGGTTGAGATCGGGATCAATCTCGTCAGCGCCGTCCAGATCCAGGTCAAGGGGCTCTTCGGTCGATTCCACAATCTCGATCCCCATGGCGCGGGCGCGTTCTTCGGTGTTCCGCGAAGTGCAGACGGCGACGAGGTTCAGGTCCTCGTCCAGACGCTTGGAGAGCTCCCCCAGAAAGGCGGAGGCGGTGCGCCCCGTGCCCAGACCCAGTCGCATCCCCGGGCGGATCAAGGTCGCTGCGTAGGCGCCGACCTGCCGAACCGCGACTTCAAATGGGCTGCTGGTCTCGCTCACCCGAGCTGCCGGGGTCCCGACTCCTCGATCTGGATGCGCAGCAGGACTCGTCGCTCGTCGGTCATCGCCTGGCGGTACTCCTCCCAGTCCGGATGCTCGCCGGCGACCAGTCGGTAGTAATCCTCGAGCAGGGGCATTGCCTCCGGGAGGGAAACGACCTCCGCTGTGCCCCAAAGCATTGCCCAGCGCCCGAAGAACCTGTCTGTGAACCCGACCAGCGCCGCTCTGGGGTCGCGACGGAGGTTGGCTATCTTCACGGCGGTTTCCCTGGTGCTGACCACCACCCGCCCCTCGAGGTCCACGCCGCAGGTGACAGGGGACATCTGCACCGTCTGGTCCCTGCGGTAGGTGGCCAGCACGGCGCGGTGGTTGCCGCCCAGGAATTCTCGAACCTCGTCCTCGTTCACGAACCTCCTCCTCGGCGCTTCTGGCTCTCCCAGCGAAGTGGCCTGGCCCTGGCGCGCTCGATGAGTCGTTCTTGGATTCCTAGAGCCGAGGACCCGGGCTCTGACCGGGCCCAGGACCCGTCGGAGGTCAGCTCCCAACTCTGTCGCCGGTCGTGCCACATCAGCTCCATCACTTCCAGCGCCTCTCTGCGTGCCTGGGCATCGCGCAGTGGCACGATGCACTCCACTCTGCGGTACAGGTTTCGCCCCATCAGGTCGGCGGATCCGAGGTACGCCTCCGGGGTGCCACCGTTCTCAAAGCAGAAGACCCTGCCGTGCTCAAGGAATCGACCGATGACGCTGTGGACCGAGACGGTTTCGCTGAGCCCCGGGACCCCTGGTCGAAGTGAACAGATGCCCCGCACCAGCAGGCGGAACCGAAGCCCCTCGCGCGCTGCGCGGTAGACCGCCCGGATGGCCCGCTCATCGGTAAGGCCGTTGACCTTCAGCAGCACTCCGGCCGGGCGCCCTTGGCGCAGGTGCTCAAGTTCGCGCTCCAGCAATTCCTCGAACCGTTCGATCGCGTTGATCGGGGCGACCCAGAGGCACTGGTAGTCGCGCTTTCGCGAGTAGCCGGTGAGGTAGTTGAAGAGGTCCGCCACCTCCTCGGTCACTTCGCTCCTGGCGGTCAGGAGCCCGAAGTCGGTATAGCTGCGCGCGGTCACGGCGTTGTAGTTGCCGGTGCCGATGTGGGCGTAGTACCGGACCCCGTTCTCCTCCTGGCGCACGACCAGAACCAGTTTGGCATGGGTCTTCAGGCCGGGGACCCCATAGGCCACGTGCGCTCCAACCTGCTCCAGCTGTCGTGCCCAGCGAATGTTGTTTTGCTCGTCGAACCGGGCCTTGATCTCGACGAGCACCACGACCTGTTTGCCATCTTCCGCCGCCCTGGTGAGCGCTCCGATGAGCGGCGTGTCACCACTCGTGCGATAAAGGGTCTGCTTGATCGCAACCACGCGGGGATCGCGGGCAGCCTGCTCGATGAATCGCTCGGTGGTGGCGGCGAAGGAGTCGTAGGGGTGCTGCACCAGGATGTCGCCGCGCCGGAGCAGGGAGAAGAAGTCGGGCTCCTGGTCCTGGACGCTGAGCAGGCGAGGAGGAGTGGTACCGCTGAACAGGGGGTAGCACAGGTCCGGCCGGTCGATCGCGTCCACCACTCCGAACAGGCCAGTCAGATCCAGCGGTCCGTCAACTGCCTGGATCTCGTCCGTCCTAACCCCGAGCTCGCTCTCGAGCATGTTCGCCAACTCGCCGGGGAGCTGGCGAACGGTCTCCACCCTCACCACCGCTCCGAAGCGGCGGTCTCGCAGCTCCTCCTCGATCGCCGAGAGCAGGTCGGGCTCGTCCTCGTCGACGTCGAAGTCCGCATCTCTGGTGACCCGGAAGACGCCATGGTCGACGATCTCCATCCCTGGGAATAGGCGATCGAGCCGTTCCGAGATGATGCGCTCGATGGGCACGAAGGGTCCCGCTGCGCCGGCTTGGAAGAAGCGAGGTACCGACGATGGGACCTTGACCCGAGCGACGCGAGGTGCTCGATCGCCTGGGTCCCCGAGGATGACCGCTATCGAAAGGGAGAGGTTGCTCAGGTAGGGGAATGGGTGGGCGGGGTCGATCGCCAGCGGCGTGAGGAGTGGATAGAGCTGGCGTTCGAAGAAGCTGTCGCAGGCCGCTATCTCCTCGCGGGTGAGGGCCTCGCCGCTCAGCACCAGTCGCACCCCCTGGGCGGCCAACGCCGGCGCCACCTCATCGACCAAGCACCGGAGCTGAGTCGCCACCAATTGACCGCTGAGCTCCGCGATCGCTTGGAGCTGAGCAGTAGGGGTCATGCGGTCGGGGTGGGTGGCCTGGAAGTGCTCTCCCTGCTGTCGCTTCAACGAGGCCACCCGGATCATGTAGAACTCGTCGAGGTTGTTGGCAGTGATCGCCAGAAACCTCAGCCGCTCGAGCAGCGGCACCCGGGCATCTCTAGCCTCCGCCAGAACTCTTAGGTCGAAGTTAAGCCAGCTCAGCTCCCGATTGATGTAGCACGAGGGGTCGCGCAGAGGGTCGGACAGCTCGTCCTCGCCGCCCTTGAGCG
>Ga0307372_10014103_pt1 | contig 10263 bp, 11 predicted proteins | sample OX1MG_FD_202533 | JGI IMG/M metagenome (GOLD analysis project Ga0307372, IMG submission 202533) | Soil microbial communities from Risofladan, Vaasa, Finland - OX-1 | ecosystem: Environmental > Terrestrial > Soil > Coastal area > Acid sulfate soil | place: Finland: Risofladan, Vaasa | collected... | reverse complement strand
GCCAGGTCTGCGCCGTTGCAACCGAATCGGATTCCATGCCAAACGCTACGCGATGGCAGGACCCTCACGATGGATATCTAGCCATTGAACTGCCTATTATTTCCGAACAGTCTCTTACCCCATCTGCACTCAGTCGGTGACCGGGCCGCAGCACCACGAACGTCCGCAGGCGGGTGCCGAAGGCATCGTCGGCTACGCCGATGGCAGCTGCTTCGTCAATGGCCTCATGGGAAGCAAGTAGGTCTTCGATCTCCTGGGGGTAGACATTCTCACCACCGGAGACGATCATGTCGTCGCCGCGTCCGTCGACGAACAACCGCCCGTCACCGTCGAAGTGACCGACATCGCCGGTGGACATGAGGCCTGCAACAACTTCCCGCCCACCGCCGCCGGTGTAGCCGCGGAACTCCAGGCCGTTGCTGACGAAGATGCGACCGGTCACGCCCGCCGGCAGCGGTCGGTCGGAGTCATCGAACACCTCCACGGTGGTGCCCAGCGGAGGCTTGCCCGCCGTTCCCGGTGCCAGGCGGAGGTCGGGGGGCGTGGCGATGGTGACCCAGGCCACCTCCGCCGAAGGTGTTGAGGGCCCGAGTGGCCATGGAGCCCTCAAGTTGGGCACCGCTGCACAATATGACGTGCAGCGCCTGTAGATCGAGTTGCGCGATCTGCTCCTCCCCCAGCGACAGAAGCCGGTTGAGGATGGCCGGGACAACGATCAGCGAGGTGCAGTGGTGCTGAGCGGCGGCCATCAGCATCCCTTCGGGATCGAAGTTCCGGCGCATGACCATCGTCGAGCCCATCGCCGTGGCCAATTGGGCGGTCCCCATTCCCAGGGCATGGAACAGGGGCGGCGCAATGAACATGGCCCCGCCCTGGCGGGAGGGAACCTTCGAGAGCAGGGCACCGGGACCGACCAATGACCATCCGATTTCGCGGTGGGCGCCCTTGGGCGCGCCGGTCGTCCCACTGGTCAGGATCACCACCTGGCCGTGCTTCCGGGGTGCCGGTGGCGGAGCGGGGTCACCGCAGGTGACGAGGGACTCCACACTGGTGCCGGTCGCCCCTCCGTCGGGGTCCTCCATCCAGGCGACGAGCCGTCCCTTGGGGGCATCGACCTTGGACAACACCTGCGCGAACTCCTCGTCGTGGATGAGCAATTCCACCCCTTCACGAGCACACACGTCGGTGGCCTGGGGGCCGGCGAAGTCCGTGTTGAGGAAGATGGCACGGCCGCCGGCCTTGGCGGTCCCGAACATGGCATCGAGCATTCCCCTGTGGTTGCGGCACATGATGCCGACACCCGAGCCGGACCCGACGCCCCGGGCCACCAACGCGTTAGCCAACGCGTTGGAGCGGAGATCGAGCTCGCGGAACGTGAGGGTACCGAGGTCGTCGGCGACACCGGGCCGATCCCCTTGCCGAATGGCGGCGAAACTGACTGCGGCGCCGTAGGGACCGTAATGCTCCACAGCCCGCCCCATGGCGAACAGCCGCTGGGGAGACTCGGGGCCGAGTAGGCCGGAACGCGCGATGGCCAACAACGCCTGCGCCTCAAGCGGAAATCGCTTGAGGAGCTTGGTGAGATCACCGATTAGATCCATCGTCACGCCTCCGATCCCTCCGTCCGATCACTGCGGACAAATCCTCCGCACGCGAAAGCGCCCGTCCCACAAACCTAGGGGATCGGGCGCTCTGCTCCTATTGAGATCTGAGACTCAGAACGTCTTGAGGAAATGGCTCTCATGGGGCATCCTTGCCCCTAACCGTTGCAACGCTCCCGCTTCGAGCTGCTTGCCGGGTCTCTGGTTGGCCTACCGGGATCCCTCCCGTACAACCCTCTGCCCTCCGGTCTCAGACTGGGTCACCTTGCCTACATCGCATAAGCGCCTCCTCGGGGATCCCAGAGGATCCCTCGCTGACACACTATGGACGAAGCACCAACGTAGTAAGAGCCAAAGGTCCTAATTGACCACGCGCTCACCGTTCAGGCTTTGCCGGACCCGAGCAACTCGGTGAAGGGGTCGCCTTGGGCCGCGGCGGAGCCGGACTTGCCCCCGCCGGCCGCCACCAGCACCAGGAAGAACGTCCCGAACAGCTCCGCAAAGAGTCGGCGCCATTCCTGGTGCGGGTCTTTGAGGTCCTCAATCTGGTCGATGACCGCTTGCTCGTAACGGGCCAGCGGCCCCAGAGGACTCCTGGTCGGCGCGTCGTGCTCCGGAGTCCGCATGTTCACACAACGCCTTCCGGCAACGCACGGAGTCCAGCGAATCGGCTGAACGGGATGCCGGCTCAGTTGCTGATGCCACGTGCTATCCGTCGCATGCCTTCTTGCCAGGGAACTTCAGTCCGGCCGAGGCATTCATGCATTCTGGTGACGTCGGGCCACAGCGGCCAGCGCGCGCCGGCGTCGTAGCGGATGCGGGCCGGTCGGCCCACGAGCTCTCCCAGGTAGGCGCAGTAGTCCTCGGCGCTGACGGTCTCGCTCCCCGCCCAATTCACCACCAGGAGGGCGGGTGACGCCGTCTGAAGGGCTCGGATGCCCATCCGCACATAGTCATCCTCGTAAATTGGGTTGTAGTTGTTGGGCGCGTCCGGATGAAGGACGATGTCCTTCCCCTCCAGGATGCGACGGAGCCGGTCGACCGGCGCGCCGCCCCGAGGCCCGTAGGTCGAGAAGATCCTGATAATGGTGAGCGGCACACCGTGGTCCATGGCGGCGAAGCGGACCACCGCCTCGCCGGCGATCTTGGAGAGGCTGTAATTGCCCAGGTGCACGCCGGGTGGATCGTCTTCCCGTAGCGGTCGGCGTCCCTGATAGGCGTACACCGAACCCGAGGAGCAGTACACGAACCTCTTGACCCCCTCACAGGCGGCCACGAGCCGTCCGGACGCTTGGGCGTTCACCTCGAAGCAATGCTGCCAATCCGAATCAGCCTCCGGTCCGGTGAGCGCCGCGGCATGAAAGACATGGGTCAGCCCATCGGGCAGGACCGAGGGATCGAAACTCGCCATATCGGCCACAAGGGGTGAGATGCCGGCAGCCGAAAGCAATTCGGCATCACTGGCGCCCTTCATCCGCGCCATGCCGAATACCTGGTGGCGTTCGGCCAGCGCCCGGGCGATGGGGAAGCCGACCCGCCCGGTCGCCCCGGTCACCAGCACATTCCAGCCATCGTCCGAAGAAGCAGATCCACCGAGGGCCATGGGGGCAACCTATGCGATGTCCCCTCTCGCCATCGGGCGGCCTGTGTAACCTGGCCGTCAGTTGCACCACCACCGCACAGCTACGTGACGGCACAGGGGCAACAAGAGGAAGCGTCACTGCCCGCCTGGAAGCGATCGATGATGACGCAACCGACTACGCGCACGCGGGCTATGCCGCATCGTTGGCTGAATTCGGTGAGCCGGTGTTCCTGCCCCGCAGCGGTGGATGGATACTGCGGCGTCGGATAGACGGTTCGCCGTTCTCCGATGCGATGGGGCCCTACCCGTTGTTCTTCTGCCCCAACTGGAGTGGACTCGGCGAGGACCTGTCAGAACTCGCAGCAGAGCTCGTGCAGTACTTCTCGGGCCGCGTCCGTTGGGTGGATCTGGCAGGGACCTCCGGCATCTCCACCAGAGGGGGAGATTGCCTCGCCGCATTCAAGAGCGGCTGGAGCACAGGTACGATGCCTGCCTATCTCTGCGAACGGATCTTGCAGCCGGAGACGTATGAAGCACTCGCCCGTCGCGCTCCCCACAGCCGAGCTCGGTACTTCCCTGCGTACAGAGCCGGCGAATTCGGATGACTGATCGTGATCTTCGATTCGGGATGGTTGTCTCGACGGCCGGATCGGTGATGAACGAGGTCCTGAAGGACCAGTTCTTTCGCACCCGGGTGGGCCGTGTCGTCGCCTGCCTCCAGGGCCCTGCCTTCGACAAGGCACACGACCACGGCGTGCCCACCACGGTCATTGAGGACGGGGATCGGTTTTGCGACACGGTCCTGGCCCAGTTCCAGCAGGACGCCATCGACTTCGTGTTCTCCTTCTACACGAAGTTCTACACGCCGGACTTCCGCTCAGCGTTCCAGGACCGCATCCTCAATTTCCATCCTTCCCTGCTCCTGGCCTTCAAGGGAATGGACGGATTCGGGGAAACCGTGCAGTACCCGGCTCGATTCGCCGGGAACACGGTGGAATTGATCGCGGACAAAATGGACGAGGGCAAGATCATCATGCAGACGGTCTGTGCCATCGACCCGAATGCCCCGCTGGAGCAGACGCGCCATCAAGTCTTCGAACAGCAGTGCAAGGTGCTCCTCCGGGTGGCTCGCTGGCTGCAGCAGGGGCGGATCAGCGTCGAAGGCCATCGAGTGGACGTCGCCGGAGCAACATTCGACTGCGGCTCGTTCTCGCCTGCGCTGGACTGCCTCGAGGTTGCTTCCTGGAAGCCCCCCAACCCCTTTGCCGGGACCTCATGAAGGAGATCCCGTTCCTCACCCCGAGATTCCCGGATCCATCCCTGGTCGCGCTCGACTACAAGGAGATCTTCGCCGCCGGGGTCTTCACCAACAGCGGGCCATTCGAGAGCCGGTTCGCCACGGAGCTGTCGGAATGGATCGGCCAAGGCGTCAGCGTGGTCGTCACGGCAAGTGCGACGGTGAGTCTCCAACTGGCCTGCCGGGCGCTGTTTCACGCCGACCGCCGCTTGGTGCCGGTGGCCTCGTTCACCGCGGCTCCGGTCCCGCTGGCGCTGATCTGGAACGGGTTCGAGCCCGTACTCATCGACATCGAGCCCGACTCGTGGCAGCCCGACCTGCGCATGGCTGAAGATTTCCTGAGCAAGGAGGGTGACAACGTAGCCGGGATCCTGCTGACCAACACGTTCGGCACCGCCAACGTTTCCATCGCCGGATGGGAGGATCTGGCACATCAATTCGATGTGGCCCTGGTCATCGACTCGGCGCCCGGCTTCGCGTCGCGCTACCCGTGGGGGGAGCCCCTCGGTGCCCGGGGGGACTGTGAAGCCTTCTCTTTCCACGCCACCAAGACCGTGGCGGTTGGAGAGGGCGGCGCCGTCACTTCCCATGACCACGATGTCATCGGGAAGATCAACCGGATGAAGAACTTCGGATATGACGATTAGCGGATGTCTCAGGACATTGGCTTGAACGGGAAGCTCCCGGAGCTCAGCTCCGCCATCGGCCTTCGGCAGCTCGAGATGCTCCCGGATCGTCTGGCCAAGCGACAGCAGGTTCTCAATTGGTACCTGGCGAGTCTGCAGCCTCTCGGATGCGTGTTCCAGGCCGGAGTGGCGCGGGCGGTGCCGCCATTCCTCTCCGTCGCCCTGGCCTCCCCGGATCGGCGCGAACGGGCTGGCACCGCGCTCGAGGGGGCGCGGATCGGCTGGCGTAGCTACTACAACCCCCCGATCCATTGCCAGCCGACATTCGCCGACGTCCGGAAGGCGGGAGAACTGAGCGTGACCGAGGACCTCGCGGGGCGGATCTTCTCGCTGCCTCTTGACGATCGACTCTCCCAGGGGGACGTGCTGCGCGTGGCCGGTGTCGTGGGGCATGTGGTTGGCGATTAGCGGCGACCGTCCACGGCACGTCCGATCGGCGCTGAGCCGGAATCTCGAGCGCATGGTCACTCGGGCGGTGACCCCCCGCACGCAGGACCTGGGTGCGGAAATCGGGCGCCTGGCCGACAGGATCTCGCAGCTGCAGGAGCTGGCGGCCGGTTCCCTCGACCGTGTGAAGGGAGAGATCGATCGGCTCGGCGAGGAAGTGTCCGAGTTGCAGGAACTCACGGCCGAATCCTTCCATGACGTGAGCGCTCAGCTCGGCAATCTCGGAGATCGGGTTGCCCATCTCCGTGGCATCGCGACGGGAGCACTCGATGACATTCCCGCTCTCCGTCGCGGGTTGCTCGCCGCCCGAGCCACCGACGAATACGAAAGGGCCTTCGGGGAATCCGACCCCCTCGTGACCATCCGGATACCCACCTATGTGCGCAGCGGGCTGCTCGTGGAACGGGCGCTGCGCTCCATTGCGCGCCAGACCCACCAGAATTTCGAGGTCATCGTGGTGGGTGACGGCTGCACCAACGACACCGCTGAGCGTATTGAGGAGTTCGGCGATCCGCGGATCAGTTCCGTCAACCTCCCGTACCGTTACCCGTACCCCGAGGATCCCGAGCATCGCTGGTCCGTCGCCGGCGCACCCGGGGTCAATGCCGCCACCGAACTGGCAAGAGGTTCGTGGCTCGCCATGCTCAACGACGACGACGAGTTCGAGCCCCAACATCTGGAGTGCCTGCTGGAGACGCCCGTGCGACCCGCTCAGAAATGGTGTACGGCAACCTCCTCGTCCGCCATCCGCCTCCCCTGGAGGAGCAGATCCTTTCCCGCTACCCACCGGTATTGGGGTGGTTCAACTTCCAGGCGGCAATCGTCATGAGCGCGCTGCGCTGCTTCGAATTCAGCACCCGCTCGTGGCTGCTGGACGAGCCGGCCGACTGGAACCTCTGCCGTCGCATGCTCGAGACGGGGGTGCGCATCGGCCACGCCGACCGGGTGGTCACGATCCACTACCCGTCACACACTTGGGAGCCTGACCAGCAGAGAAGTTGACGGGGGAACGGGTCCCCTCCCCGGAGGTTGCCGTGGCGCAACGCGCCGAAACTTGCGGGAGGCCAGAACGGCGTGGTCGGCAACCCGCGGCTGAATGGGCCCTGACTCGGACTCTTGGTGGCGGGGGCCCGATTTACGCGTTAGCTCCAACCGACACGGCAACCGTGCCAGTCCACGCCGTGCTCTGGCTGGACGACGAAAGTGCTACCTGACCTGGGAGGACGTGCTCTGACCTCGCTGCGGGCGGCATCGGGCTGAGCCACCGAGGATCCGGCCGGCCATCATGCAGAGCCGGGATTCTGGGCCGGTCGTAGCTTCATATCGACGTCGATACCTACGACTGGACCTTCGGGTTAGACCCGAAGGCCGCTGACATTGATAGTCCGCTACTTCATATCTGACAGGAGTTACGGGTACTATTCTGTCGGTGATATGCTGAATCCAGTAGTTCCCTCCATGGAGTAGGTATCGGACTCATGATGTTGCTAGGAGCCGGGATCAGCGGTCGGGGTCGAGCCGAGCTCGCTGCGGTGCTCGGCTCGGGTCGTCGCTTCGTCACGCCCTCCGATGTCGCTCGGGCGCTCGGGGTGGATGCGGACACGGGGGCGAAGAAGCTGGCGAGGTGGGCGGAGGATGGCTGGGTGCGCCGGGTGCGCCGGGGTCTGTACATCGGGGTCCCGGTCGATGCAGCGAACCCGTCAGCGTGGTCCGAAGACGCGCTGGTGGTTGCAGCAGAGGTGTGGAACCCGTGCTACTTCACGGGTTGGACGGCGGCGCAGCACTGGGCGCTCACCGAGCAGGTCTTTCGCACGACGGTGCTCAAGACCTCCGAGCGGGTCCGGGCCGCGACGGCGACGCTCTTGGACCAGGACTACCTAGTCGGCCACGTCGAGCCGGACATGCTTACCTGGGGGCTCAAGTCGGAGTGGCGCGACGGTGTTCGGCTCCGCTTCGCTGACCCTGCGCGCACGGTGGTGGACATCTTGGACCGCCCGAAATTGGGCGGTGGGATCCGCCACGGCGCCGAGGTACTGGGGGGCTACCTCGACGAGCACGACCCGATGCTGCTGGTAGCAGCCGGGGACCAACTGGGGAACCGAGCTGTCTTCAAGCGCCTTGGCTATCTCGTCGAAGCGCTCGGCCTTGACCAGCCCGTCTTACAGGCCGCCTGCGAGGAACGAGTGTCGTCGGGCATCTCAAGCCTCGACCCCGACGGGCCTTCTGGAGGCCGACGCGCCATGAAGTGGGGACTCCGGGTGAACGTGACGGTGGTCCAAGAAGGTGCGTCGTGATCCCCCAACGAGAACTCGCCGAGCTGCGGGCCGAGTGGATCCTCGACCAGGGTGTCATCGAAAAGGACTACGTCCTCGGGTGGCTCCTGGCCGGCATCGCCAATCACGCCAAGCTGAACCACACCTGGATCTTCAAGGGCGGAACCTGTCTTCGCAAGTGCTACTACGAGACGTACCGGTTCTCCGAGGATCTCGACTTCACCATCGTCGACGGCGGTCCCGAAGAGCCCCAAGCGCTCATGCCCATCTTCGACGAGATCGCCGCGTGGATACGAGAGGAATCCGGCCTCGAACTTGTCCTCGACGACAAGTCCTTCCAGCGCAAGCGCAACAAGCGAGGGAACCCCACGACCCAGGCGCGGATCGCCTATCGGGGACCGAACGGCAACCCGACAATGCCCAAGGTGAAGCTCGATCTCACCTCCGACGAAGTCCTGGTCGACCGTCCCGCCTTCCGACGGGTCGGGCATCCCTACAGCGACCAGCTCCCCGTCGACGGGGTGCTCTGCTACTCCATAGCGGAACTGTTCGGCGAAAAGCTCCGGGCACTCGCTGAGCGTTGCCGGCCCCGAGATCTCTACGACGTGGTCCACATGCACCGCCACCCAGATCTCATCGGCCTGGCCCGGGGGGTGCGCAACGCGCTCGAACAAAAATGCGCCCACGCCGGGATCGACGTGCCGACGGTCGAGATCATCCGTTCGTCGCCGTTCCGGGCCGAGATCGAGAGCGAGTGGGAGAACATGCTCGCCCACCAGCTCCCCCAACCGCTCGTCCCCTTCGAGGGTTTCTGGGCCAGCCTCGACGACGTCTTCTCCTGGCTGGCCGGCACCCTCCAGACGCCGACGCTTCCGCGAGCCCAGTACGGCAAGCTCGACGCCGCTTGGCAGGCGCCGAAGGCGATCACGTCGTGGCGTCGTCGCGTTCCCCTGGAGCTTCTGCGTTACGCCGGCGCGAACCGGGTCATGGTCGATGTCGACTACCGAGCGGAACGAGGACGACAGGGTCCACGTCGTGTCGAGCCGTACTCTCTGCGGTACACCCAAGACGGCAACCTGGTGCTGTTCGTGGTCAACGACTATGGAGAGCTGCGAAGCTACCGAGTCGACCGAATCGCGGCCATCCGACCCACTGCAGTCCCGTTCACCCCGAAGTTCCGCGTCGAGTTCTAAGCGATCACCGGGGAACAGGACCACGTCGCTGCGATGATCCGACCCTTACACCCGTTGCCCAAACAAGGCGATGACCCGGTCACCCCATTCATCGCAACGCCGGAGGGGCGCCCCTTCCGTCTACTAATCGATCGGCCAACGATCATCGAAGGAGAAGCCCTCCAAGTACTCGATGCCTTCGCGACTCTTCCGGCCATCGAGTGCTGGTCGACCACCGATGACGGCGTGCGGTGGGTAGAGATCGATTGGGCGACAGAGGTGAACGATCACATCGCCGTGCGATTGCACGCTCCCGGGCGCCTGACCCACGCCGCACTAAATCCCGCCTCGACCTGGCGCATCTTCGCGGAGCGAATATCCACCGCGGAGTTACCCGTCCAAGAGGCACTTCGGCAGCTCGGTTACGCGGAGGTCGGCGCCCGACATCGCTTCGACATGATCGTGTCCGACAGCGCCGCTCTTCTACGCGAACCCGTCGGAATAGGCGGTTGGATCAACATCCGATCCTCGGCCGAGGCGGTCGCCCACTTATCGCTGTTTCTGCGATCACGAGGGATCTACGTTCTTGGTGACGATCGCGCCTACGTCCAGGGCCGCTTCTGGTTTTTCGTTGTCGCCTCTCGTGTCGTCCTCCCAGCCACCGATCGTTGGTTCTCCGCCTGTCAGAACAGCACGGGAGCAGGTGAGGACGTCTTGGCCTCCGACACGTTGCCAGCAACTCTGCGAGCGCTGGGCCAGACCTGTCTCGAACGGGTGGACTGGACGGTTCGCGCCCGGGACCAGGTTTTATCGGTGGTCGCGGCTGATCTAATTCCCTTCTACTTAGACATGTTCTTGCTGCAGATGAGCGGCGCCTTCGACGCTCTCGCCCAAGTAACCGCCCAAGGGCTCGGCGTACATGTCCAAGGCACGAGCCCGAGTTGGCGAACGAAAAAGTGGTTAGACGCCTTAGCGAGCTCTCACTCGTCGTTGGCAGCAGTGATGGCCCCTGGCTCGCCGCATCGTGATGCCCTTGAGATCATCTCGCTTCTACGTAACTCGATCCATGACAGTGGGCTGCCGACGTTTGGGATGGCAAGCTCCATCCACGGTCCGACCCGAACGACGGTCCGTACTCCTCGAGGTAGCTATGCCGCCCGAGCGTTCAGCGAGGCGATCGACCGTCTCGGCGGCAAAGAGGCGTG
>Ga0307372_10014102_pt1 | contig 10264 bp, 8 predicted proteins | sample OX1MG_FD_202533 | JGI IMG/M metagenome (GOLD analysis project Ga0307372, IMG submission 202533) | Soil microbial communities from Risofladan, Vaasa, Finland - OX-1 | ecosystem: Environmental > Terrestrial > Soil > Coastal area > Acid sulfate soil | place: Finland: Risofladan, Vaasa | collected... | reverse complement strand
GTCAACCACAGCGCCTACGCGGTGCTGCACGGCATCCCCATCGCACTCATTGGGGCGGTGGGCTACGCGCTGCTGATTGCGTTTGTGGGCCGCTACCCGTGGGTCGCGTTCTATGGGGCGCTGGCCGGATTTTTGTTCTCGCTGCGGTTCACCTACGTCGAGTGGCGGGTGTTGGAGGTGTGGTGCCTGTACTGCCTGAGCTCACAGATCATCATCGCCATCATTGCCGTTTTATCGCTATTCGCCGCGCTCCGATCCCGGCCCGAGTGGGTGCGCCGGCACGCTTGAGGCGGTGGACTGGACATCGGCTTCGGCCTGTTCGGCTTCTGTGGCTTCTTCTTCCAGACCCCGCCAGGTGACGCCCTCGTGGGCGGCGAGCGCCGCGCCCAGCGGCGTGATCGCATAAATGGCAATGAGCCACAAGATGAGCGCGGCGCTGGTGGCCGCGGCCGGTTCCGCGCCAAATATCTTCACCAGCCCAAACAGCGTCAGTACCTGAAACCCGCCGCCCACCGCCGGCAGCTGCACCACCGAGCCCACGGCGGTCAGGCCCATCAGCAGCACCGCATCGGCCACGCTGAAGCCGGGCAGCATGTTGGGATAGGCGATCACCGCCATCCAGAACGCCAGGCTGATCTCGAACCACAGCAACAGCGTGTACCCCACCGCGCCCAGCAGCGTGCGGATGCGCGTCAGACCGGCGGTGCCGGTGGCCAGCGTGTCGGCGAACGAGATCAGCTTGCGCCGGAATTTGGCGGGATGGGCGGCGTTGCGCCGCTGCAGCCACGCCAGTATTGGTTCCGACTTGCTGTGAAACCAGTACAGCAGGCCCAGCACGACAATGACGAAAACGCTCACCACCATCCCCGCTTTTTGAAACGCGTGCTGGTAGGTGCTGTCGTGGGTGAGCGCTTTCAGGCCCGGATCGAAGCCCAGGAACAGGCCAACCAGCAACACCACCCCGGCCATGTCGAAGGTCCGCTCCAGCAGCCACACCGCCAGTTGGGGCGGCAATTTGCTGCCGTGTTTGCGGGCAATGTAATACGGCCGGACCAGTTCTGCCGGGCGGCCCAGCAACGCCGTGCCCGTAAACCCGATCACCGTCCCTTTCCACACCGGCCAGAAGTGGCCATGCGGCGACATCAACAACTGCCACCGCCAGGTGCGGATTAGGTAGCTGGCGTAGATGAGCAGGATGGAGCCGGCGATCCACCACGCCTGCGCCCCCTGCGTCGCGTGCCACACCGCGGCCCAGCTAAATTGGCGCCACTCCGGGCTGTGGTGAAATTGCCACACCAGCAGCACCAGGGCTGCGATCCCGGCCAGGGACAGGAGGATACGCTTGCGGTTCATGATACGGCGGTGGGGGGGACACGGCGGCGCTGCCGCCGCTCTCAGTATAAAGGGAACCAACCGCGGACCGCTTGCGTTCCATAGGCTGTGAGCACAGCGATCCCCATCGTGATCCCATGGTCTAATCCAAGGTACGGCGCCGCCCAGGCCACGCTCATGTCCATTGCGACCGCCCCCGCCGATGCGGACCATGCGCTTATCGACCGTTGCCTCACCGGCGACAACGCGGCCTGGGAGCAGGTCGTGCGGCTGCACTCCCGCCGGGTGTACAACCTCTGCCTGCGCTTCACCGGCCGCCCACAGGATGCCGAGGACCTCTCCCAGGAGGTCTTTTTGCGCTTGTACCGGAACTTGGTCCGCTACCGCGCTGAAAGTGGAAATTTCATCACCTGGCTCACCGCCCTCACCCGCAACCTCCTGATTGACCACTACCGCCGCTCCCGCAACGACCGCCGCACCGACGCGCTGGATGATAAGGCCGAGGCGGCGTGGCCCACCGGCACCGGCCCCGGGCTGGATCAACTCGTCTGGGGCAGGGAAGCGCAGGAGCATATTCAACGGGCGTTGTGCCGGCTTTCTCCCGAGCTGCGCGAGGTGGTCATCCTCCGCGACTTGCAGGATATGGATTACAAATCGATTGCCGCGGCTCTAGCTTTGCCCGAGGGGACGGTGAAGTCCCGTATCAACCGCGGCCGCATCGAGATGGCGCGGCTGCTGCGCGCCACCCTGGGCACGAGTGTCACCACTGTGAAGGACCCGGCGTCCGCCAAGGGAGTACAACCATGAACACGACACTCACCTGCTGGGAGTGCGAAGCGCAACTGAGCGAGTACCGCGACGGTACGCTGGCGGCGCCCAGTGCCGCCAGCGTGCGCGCCCATCTGCAGGCGTGCGCCGCCTGCGGCGTGCTGGCCGCCGATGTGAAGGCGGTGAGCGCGGCGTTGGGCGCGCTGCCGCAGATGGAGCCGCCGCCGCGGCTGGTGGCGGCGATCCTCGCGCAGACGGCGGCGCCGCTGGGCGTGCCCCGGATCGCGGGCGCCGCGCGGCCCTATCCGGCGTGGTCGTGGGCGGGAATGCGGGCGGTGCTCTTCGCCCCCCGCTTCACGCTGGGCGTGGCGATGTCGGTGTTCGCGGTGGCGCTGACCATCAACGCCGCGCAACTGGATTTGAGCCACGTCTCGGTCGCCGACTTCACTCCCGCCAGCTTGGCGGGATTGGTGCAACGCCAAGTCAGCCGCGTTTGGGCCCGCAGTGTCAGCTATTACAACGACCTGCGCGTGGTCTACGAGATTGAGGCCGCGCTGCATCAACTGCGCCAGAACGCGCCATCGCCGCCACGCTCGGAAGGCGCTCCTCCTCCCGCTCCCAGGACCACCGTATGAACTGCGCTCTCCATCCCGACCGCGAAGCCACCGCCTACTGCCGCGCCTGCGGGCGGCCGCTCTGCCCTGACGATCAACGTGATATCTATGGCGTGATCTACTGCCAGGCATGCCTGGCGCAGCCGTCGGCCTCCGCGGCCAATGCCGCCGTCCCCGCCGGGTTGGCGGGCGCGCCCCGGCCAGGGCTGGCGCTGCTGCTGGGCTTCATCCCCGGCGTGGGCGCCATTTACACCGGCCTGTACCTTAAAGCCTTCATTCAGGTGGTGGTGTTGGGCTTCCTGATTGCAATGGCTAACGTCAGCAATGGTTTTCTGCAGCCGCTCGCCGGCATCGCGGTGGTCGCCTTCTGGTTTTACATGGTGATCGATTCCTACCATACGGCCAAGCGCCTGGAGGCGGGGCTGCCGGCGCCGGACGTGCTCAATCTCGGGGCCGAGCCCATTAACGCGCCCATCGCCGCCATCGTGCTGATCGTGATTGGGGTACTGTTTTTGCTCCGCAGCCTGGGCTTTTTCTTCTACGATTTCTCCCGCTTCTTGTGGCCAGTGCTACTGATTGCGGTGGGCGTGTACCTGCTGCGCCGCGACCGCGACCAGCGCGCGCTCGCGCCAGCGGCCACAACTGTGCCGCCGAAAAGTGGCGAGCCACCGCCGCCCGCGGCGGGGGAGTGAACGGCGACATGGCTCCCACTCCGCCTTGCACCTGCCCCGCCTGCCGCCTCCGCCGCTTGGCGCCGCCACTGACGCTGATTGTCCTCGGCGTGCTGCTATTGGCGCACATGCTGCGCGCGGGGTTCAGCATTCCACTGTTAATCGCGGTATTTCTGCTCTGCGCCGGGACCATGACGCTGGGCGTGCGGCTGGCGCCGCGCGCTGTGGCCACGAACCCGCCGCACGCCCCGCGCCGCAGCTTGTTCGTCCCCGTGCTGTTGCTGCTGGTGGGCAGCCTGTTGCTGGCGCATCACCTCCACCCGGCGCTGCCCTACGGCGCCTGGATCGCCTCCTATTGGCCGTCGCTGCTGATCCTTTGGGGGTTGATTCGCATTGTCGAGCACTACACCCATCCGCCGCGGTTGCGGCCGGGCTTTTCCGCCGCCGAGGTGCTGCTGGTGCTGCTGATCGTCTTTGGCGGCCTCGCCTTCAGCGGCATCTATCGCTACGGCCACTCCCGCTGGGCGCGCGCCTGGGGCGTGAACGTGGACACGTGGAACCCGTTTACCCATCCCTACGAGTTCACCGGCTCGACTTCTGCGCCGCTGCGCGCGGGGCAACGGGTCCTCATCCGTGGCTATTACGGCAGTGTGCACCTTGAGGCCGCACCGGTTGGGGGACCTCCCGCCGCTGCCCGCGTGGGCGTGCAGGTGGATGACACCGTGCGCGCTGCCGACAGTGCCACCGCGCAGTCCGTTTTTCAGGGTGCCCAGCCGCAAATCCGCCCCCAAGGCAGCGACCTGCTGGTGCTGCCGGCCGGCGATCATGCCGCGTCCGACCTACAGTCGGTGCTGGTGCTCACGCTGCCAGCGTCGACCCCTGTCGATGTGCAACTCGATAACGGGGACGTCGCCATCGCCGGATGGAAGGCCGATGTGGCCATCCACACCCGCCACGGCACTATCTCCGCCGACCGCATCCAGGGAGCGGTGGACGTTACCGGCGGCGGCAGCGACGTCGCCGTCTCCAACATCACCGGTGCGGTGACATTGCAAGGGGCATTTTTCGGACGCTTGAGCTTTCGTAACTGCGCCCAAAGCGTGCACATCCACACCGATCCCGGCCCCGGCAACACCGACATTCGGCTGGCTTCGCTGGCGGGCGGTCTGGAACTCGATCCCGGTCGCATCACCATGGACCGCGTGCAGGACGCCCAGGTCTCGACCCGGGATAAGGCGGTGGACATCGACGGATTTTCCGGCCCCCTCGCCGTTTCTACCGGCAACAGCCCAGTCGCGGCCACCGCCGCGCAGCCCGTTGCCGCTCCCGTCAATATCACCGATCGGAACGCCGATATTACGCTGACGCTGCCGCCCGCCAGCGTGTTTCAGCTGCAGGTGCAAATCCACAGAGGCCGCGTGACCAACGATTTCGAAGGTGCCGGCCTGTCCGCCGGGGCACCGGTGATCTCGGCCTCCACCTCGAACGGCGATATCACCGTTCGCAAGGGCCCCGGCACTGTTGCCGACGGTCGCCTCTAGACCGGGGGGAGGCCCGCGCCACAAGTCAGCGCAACTATTCTCGCCTGGCCCCAGTCGGTAACGCCGCCGGGGCGAGGTTGATCGCGCGGTGTGGCTTCACGTTCCTGCTTGTCCACAACCGGACAGACAACCGCCCAGCCGAGTGCCAGGATCAAGATCCACAACGGCTGGAGGACAGCATGGCGAACACTTCGGTATTCGGTATCTATTCCACGCAAGAGCAGGCGGCGGAGGCGGTTGATCGGATGAAGGCCGACGGCTTCCGGAGCGCTGATATTTCAGTTTTGTGCCCCGACGGCGTGGGCTCCAAGGACCTGGGCATGCGGAAACATGGCAAGGCCCTGCAGGGGGCGGCGAAGGGCGGTGCCGTCGGGATTGTCGTCGGCGGGGCGCTGGGCTGGCTGGCCGGGAGCGGATTGATGGCGATGCCGGCGCTGGCGCCGATGGCCGCTGCGGGGCCTATTCTGGCGGTGCTGAGCGGAGCGGGCGTTGGCGCGATCATCGGCGGCATTATCGGGGCTCTGATCGGCTTGGGCGTTCCGGAATACGAGGCGAAGCGCTATCAGGGGCGGACCAGAAGCAGCGGCATCCTGCTCTCGCTCCATAGCGACGATGCCGCCTGGACGAGGAAAGCCAAGGCGGCGCTGGCGCAAACCGGCGCCCAGGATATTGCGGCAGTAACCGAGTCCAAAGGCGATTACGGAAACTCCGATCGTCCTGCCGCCCGCCTTGTTGGTTAGCGCACAACGGCGACAGCTCGCCGATAGGGATACTGGTGGCCATGAATCATAAGCATCATCCGGCGGGCAGTGAGCGGCATGGTGCCGCTCAGCCTATCCGCCATGCACGCGCGGCTTGAGCACCGGGCCAACGAACTATCGCGGACCGGCAAGGGCGGATCCGACCTGGAGAATTGGCTCCAGGCGGAGGACGAAATTGTTCTGGAAGTGGCGGGCACTGGCCGCAACAGCACCGAGCCACTGCAATTCCCGTCAGCCGCAAAAAAGGCGAGCCATCGGTGAGGTCGGCGTCTATTTATTGCGCACGATGGCAATACCGGGGCCGGCGCCATTGGAGGCAGCTTGGAGATGCCACGAGCACAGCGGGGCAACGAGCGGCAGTGCCGCTCGTGCGCCGCCAATCGAAGTCCGCCCTCAAGCGACCAGCGGGAGCGACCCAGCGAAAAGTGGCGAGCCACCGCCAGCTTCGCCGCCGCCACACCGCGGCAGCCAGGCGATTCAGCGATGCTTTGCCGCGCACACTAGATGGATTCGCCCGGCGCGGGTTCCGGCGCTAGGCCATGGCTTGGTCCGTGGCTTGGTCCGTGGCCCCGCTCCCGCAACTGCTCGATGATCACGTAGAGCACTGGGATAAACACCAGATTCAGGAACGTCGACAGCAGCATGCCGCCGAACACCGTCGTGCCGACCGAATGCCGTCCGCCGGCGCCCGCGCCCGTGGCCACCACCAGCGGTACCACGCCCAGGATGAAGGCGAACGAGGTCATCAGAATCGGACGCAGGCGGATGCGCGCCGCTTCCAGCGCCGCCTCGACCAGCGGCAGCCCGCGGTGGCGCAACTGCTCGGCAAATTCGACGATCAGGATGGCATTCTTCGCCGCCAACCCGATCAGCATCACCAGCCCGATCTGGCAGTAGACATCGTTGTCCAGCCCGCGCAGCCACTGCGCTCCCAAGCCTCCCAGCACCGCCACCGGGACGCCCAGCAACACGATGAAGGGCAGCACCCAGCTCTCATACTGGGCCGACAGCGTGAGGTAGACGACCAGCAGGCCCAGGCCGAAAAACAGCGCCGCCTTGCTGCCCGATTCGATCTCCTCCAGCGAGATGCCGGTCCATTCGTAGGTCATGCCCTGGGGCAGGATCTTGTCCGCCAACTGTTCCATGGTCTGGATGGCTTGGCCGGACGAGTACCCGGGGCTGGCCGAGCCGTCGATTTCGGCGGAACGGAACACGTCGTAGTGGGGAATCGACTGCGGCGCCGTGGTCTCGGTGATGTTGACCAGGTTCGACAGCGGGATCATCTGCCCGGTGTTGGAGCGGACGTAATATTTGCCGATGTCGCTGGGGTTGCTGCGGTAGGGGGCGTTGGCTTGCACGTACACGCGGTAGACGCGGTTCTCGTAGTCGAAGTTATTGACGTAGACCGAGCCCATGTAGCCTTCCAGCGTCGAAGTGATCTGATTCAGCGGTACCTGCAGGCTCTTGGCTTTCTGGCGGTCGATGCTGACCACGAACTGCGGGTCGTTGGCGGTGAAGCTGCTGAACAAGCCGCTCAACGCCGGATTGGCATTGCCCGCCGCCACCAGCTTCTGCGTGGCTTGGTAGAGTTCCTGGGGGGTGTGGTTGCCCTCATCAAGCACCTCGAACTGGAACCCGCCGAAATTGCTGAGGCCTTGAATGGGCGGTGGCGCGAACGGAATCACCAGCCCCCCACTGATGCCAAACATTTGTCCGCGCAGCCGCGCCACGATCGCCTGCGCCGAGTGCTGCGTTCCCACGCGATCGGCGAAAGGCTTCAGGCTGACGAAGATCATGCCGGCGTTGGGGGCGCTCCCGCCCGCCTGGCTGAAGCCGCCCACGGCGAACATGCCTTGCACCTCCGGCACGCGGTGCAGGATGCCTTCGGCTTGTTCGGCGATGTGCATGGTGTATTGCAGCGAGGCGCCGGGCGGAGCTTGCACCAGCAGGAAGAAGTAGCCCTGATCCTCGGCTGGAAGGAAGGAACTGGGCACCTTCATGAACACAACGTAGGTGAGCGCCAAGGCGCCGGCAAAGCACAACGCCACCACCCAGCGCCAGCGGATCAACACCGCCAGCATCCGCCGGTACCCATGGGTAAAGCTCAGGATGGCGCCGTTGATCAGCTTCCATAGCCCCTTTTTGCCGGGGTGCGCCTTGCCCAGCAACAGCGCCGAAAGCGCTGGTGTCAACGTCACCGAATTGAACACCGAGATGGCCACCGAGAAGGCGATGGTCAGGCCAAACTGCCGGAACAGGATGCCGGTGGTGCCGGGGAACAACGACACCGGCACGAACACCGCGATCAGCGCCAGGCCCGTGGCCACCACGGCGCCGGTGACCTCGGTCATGGCCACCGAGGTGGCGCGGTGCGGCTCGGTCACCCCCTCGGACAAATGGCGCTCGACGTTTTCGATCACCACGATGGCATCGTCCACCACCAACCCGGTGGCCAGGATGATGCCGAACAGCGTCAGCATGTTGATCGAGAACCCGAGCAGGGAGACGAAGGCAAAGGCGCCGATCAGCGACACCGGGATGGTGATGGCCGGGATGATGGTGGTGCGCCAGTCTTGTAAGAACAGGAACATCACCAGGATGACCAGCCCGATCGCCTCGGCCAGCGTCACCAGCACGTCGTGGATGCCCTCGCTGACGGCGGTGGTGGTGTTGAAGGCGATGACGTAGTGCAGTCCTGGCGGAAACGTTTTCGAGAGCTTGGCCAACTCCGCCTGCGCGGCCTGGTTCACGGCCAGCGCGTTAGCGTCGGGCAACTGGCTGACCGCGAGTCCAATGGCGGGCTGCCCGTCATACTCGATCGCGGTGCTGTAATCCTGGGCCCCCAGCTCGGCGTGGCCAACATCGCTGACCTTGACCAGCGAGCCGTTGGCTGCGGTCTTGAGGATGATGTTGTCAAACTGCTCGGGGGTGGAGAGCCGCCCCTCGGCGCGCACGCTGATCTGATACTGCTGATTGGGCAGCGAAGGCGGCGAGCCCACCTGGCCCACGGCTACAGCGACATTCTGCTCCTGCAGTGCGCTGAGCACGTCGCTGGCGGTGAGGCCGCGGGCGGCCAGCTTGGCCGGATCCAGCCAGATGCGCATGGCGTAGATGCGCGAGCCGAACACGGTGGAATCGCTGACGCCAGGGACGCGCTTGATGGCGTCCACCACGGAGCGGTCGAGGTAGTTGGAGATGAAGATGTTGTCGTACTTGTTGTTGTCGGAGTAGAAGCCGGCCACGAAGACGAAGCCGCTCGACCCTTTGGTGATGGAGACGCCGGTCTGCGTCACCTGCGCCGGCAACTGGCCGAGCACCGGGTTGATGCGGTTCTGCACGTCGACCTGGGCCAAGTCGAGGTTGACGCCCTGGTCGAAGGTCACCGTGATCTGGCTCAGGCCGCTGTTGGTGGAGGAGGAGGAGAGATAGCGCAGCCCCTGCACGCCGTTGATGGCGCGCTCCAGCGGGATGGTCACCGCCGACTCCACCTCCTGCGCATTGGCGCCCAGGTAGCCGGCCGAGACCGTCACCGACGGCGGCGCCAGCGTGGGGTACTCGGACACCGGCAGGTTGGGGATGGCGATGCCGCCGGCGAGCACGATTAACAGCGCTACCACCGAGGCAAAGATGGGCCGGCGAATGAAAAATTCAACCATCGCGCTGTCCCTAGCCCCGCCCGCCGCGTCCAGCAGCCCCGCCCGCCCCAGCAGGCATGGGAATCACCGGCGCGCCTTCGGCCAGCGTCTGCGTGGTGGAAACGATCAGCTTGTCGCCGGGGTTGAGGCCGCTATCGACCGGGTAATCGTTGCCCTGGATCGGACCCAACTGCACCTGCACTTGATGGGCGTAGAAGCCCTGGCCCCGGGGCGCGGCGATATAGACGAAGCTCGCGCCGCCCTGCGAGACCACCGATAGCACTGGCACCAGAATCTGCGGCTTGGTGCCCCAGGTGATCTCGGCCTTCACGAATTGCTGGTTGCGCAGCGGCTGGCTCGAGGAGGTGATGTTGCCCTTGACCAGGATCGACTGCGTCGACATGTCCACCTGCGGCGAGATGAAGTTGATGGTGGTGTGCGCCAGCGCGGTACCGTTGGCATCCTGGACGGTGATGGGCAGCCCCGGCTTGAGCCGGGATTCATCCTCCAGCGGCACCTGCGTATAGACCTGCAAACCCGAACCGCTGTCGATGGTGGTAATGGTGGTGGATAGGGTCACCGAATCCCCCACCCGCACCGGAACATCACCGGCGATGCCCATGCGCGGAGCGGTGATGGTGTAGTAGCTGAGCGTGACCTCCGCCTGATGAATCTGGGCATCGAGGGCGGCCAACTGCGCCTTGGCGGCGTTGTAGGTGGACTGCGCCTGCTGGTATTCCTGCTGCGTGCCGATCTTCTCCTGGTAGAGGGTCTGAGCGCGCGTGAGCTGCTGTTGATCAAAGCTGAGGGTCGAGGCGATGGAGGCCCGCGAACTCTTCAAGTTGGCGACCGTCGCCGCTTGAATCGAATTGTCAATGGTGGCCAGCGGCTCGCCGACGGTGACGTGATCGCCGGATTTCACCGTGATCGAGCGCAGTATGC
>Ga0307372_10014100_pt1 | contig 10264 bp, 9 predicted proteins | sample OX1MG_FD_202533 | JGI IMG/M metagenome (GOLD analysis project Ga0307372, IMG submission 202533) | Soil microbial communities from Risofladan, Vaasa, Finland - OX-1 | ecosystem: Environmental > Terrestrial > Soil > Coastal area > Acid sulfate soil | place: Finland: Risofladan, Vaasa | collected... | reverse complement strand
ACAGCATCGGCGCGAACCGATCGTCGCCCTCGCGCAGCGCGATCGCCTGCGCCAGCATGAACTGGCTGACGTCGCGGAACGGCGACAGCGGCTGCCGACCGACCGGGTGCCAGGCGACGTCTTCGAGTTCCTCGCTCGACGCCGGGTCGCCGACCACATGTTCACCTTCGGCGAGAAAGAACCTGGTGTTGAAACGACGGAACACCGTACTCGGCGTGATCGCGCGTCCGACATAGGTCAACAGGTCGAAGGCCGGCGTGATCCGCTTCTCGGCAAAGGCCGCCGCGGCGGTTCCATCGCCCGCAATCACCGGCTCCGACGCCGCGCGGCCGACGACGACGCCGACCTCTTCCCAGGTCTCGCGCAGCGCCGCGCGGGCACAGCGGCGCATCCGCGGCGGCAGGCGTTCCGCGCCGCTTTCGCCGGGCCACGGATGGTTGTCCTCGGCATCGACCGCGCCGCCCGGAAACACGTAGACCCCGGGCATGAAGCGGACATGCCCGGGGCGGCGCCCGGCGAGTAGTTCGAGGTCCCGGCCTTTTCCGCGCAACAGGATCAGAGAGGCGGAATCGCGTGGCCGCACGATCGGCGGCTTGGCGCGAACCGTCTCGACCGCGTCGTTCATGGTCAGACCTCGCAGCCCGGCTCGGCCACCGCCGCCGACCACGGCGACATCAGGTCGGTGATCCCGCGGTTGATGCCGTCGCTGCCGCGCAGCACCAGGTTCGGGCAGGCGAATTGCTGCGGCCACACGGTATGCTCGACCGCGTTGGCGCCAGGCCGCGCCGCCAGCGCCCGCTGCACGGCCTCGGGCAGGCGCCGGTCGTAATCGATCCCGCTCTCGCCGCGCACGTCGATCCGCGGCTGGTGCGCCGCGGCCTCGGGGTCCATGCCGAAGTCGACGACAAAGCTCGCCATCTGCGTCACCGCGCCGACGATGCGCCGCCCGCCCGAGGCGCCGGCGCCGAACCACGGCTTGCCGTCGCGCGCGACGACGATCGGGCACATGTTGGTCAGCGCGCGCTTGCCCGGCGCCATCGAGTTGGGCCGGCCGGGGCGCGGGTCGAACCACATGACCCCGTTGTTCATCAGGATGCCGGTCTGCGGCAGCACGTACCGGCTGCCAAAGCTCGACAACAGCGTCGTGGTCAACGCAGCGATGCCGCCGTCGCGGTCGGCCGCGGTGATGTGCGTCGTCGAGGTGAGGCCGGTGCCTTCGGCGTCGCCGAGCCCGGAGAGCCGCGCGGCATAGGCCGCCTGCAACGCGTCGGCAAGCGTAAGGAAATAAGCCGCGTCAGGCCCGCCGCCGAAGCGCTGCGCGGCGAGGCGGCCAATGATGTCGGCAAGCGTCGGGGCCGCGCTCAGTCCCCGTGCCGCCCCGAACACCGTGCCGCGATAAGGGATTTCGAGCGCCGGCACGATGCGCGCCTGGCAGGCCGCGAGATCGGCGAGCGACATGACGCCGCCGGCGGCCGCGACATCGGCGGCGATCGCGTGGGCGATCTCGCCGCTGTAGAAATCCTCCGGCCCCGCTTCGGCGAGGCGCGCCAGCGTGTCGCCGAGGCGGCCGAGGGCGAGCGGCGGCGGCGCAACGCTGGTCGGCGGGGCAACCGGCGGCAACCCGTCGCGCAGATAGATCGCCCGGCTTTCATCGTAGAGCCGCAACTCGGCGGCGGCCGTGCCGATCTTCAGCGACGCGAACCAGTCGAGCGGCAGCCCTGTCTTGGCCAGCGCGGCGGCCGGCGCGACGAGGTCGCGCCATTTCATCCGGCCGAAGCGCTCGATCGCCAGCGCATAGCCGCGCACCGCGCTCGGGACCGCGAACGACAGCGGCCCGTGCGCGTTGCGGTCATCCGCGACCCGCGGCCACGGAAACAGGTCGGTCGCGGTCTCGCCGGTCAGCGGATAGGCGGCCGGGTCGAGCCCGCGCGGCGCGACCGGCCCGAAATCGACGACCTGCGCGCCGCCCGCACCAGCCGGGTGGACGACCATAAAGCCGATCCCGCCGAGCCCACTGTTCCACGGCTCGCGCACCGACAGCGCAAAAGCGGTCGCGACGACCGCGTCGACCGCATTGCCGCCGGCGGCCAGAATCCCGGCACCGACGCGGGCCGCGGCGCCGTTTTGCGACGCGACGATGCCACCGCGCGAGGCGATTCCGGGCTTGCGGACGACCCAGTTCTGGATCGGAACCGCCGGATCAGACGGCATCGATCGCGTCGACCCGGCTCGAATAAAACGCGTAATAGCCGGCGAGCGGGGTCACCTCGTCATAGGGCGCGCAATACGCCCACACCGCATTCTCCGAGTGCCGCGCCTCGCCGCCGCTGACCACCTCGATCGTCCAGTACGACGCGTCGCCCTTGAACGGACAATAGCTCGCGTGGTCGGTCTTTTTCAGCAGGTCGAGACGCACGTCCTTTTCCGGAAAATAATGCACCGGCCCGTGCCCGGTTTCGTCGATCCGCAGGGTCGCCTTGCTGTCAGCGACGACAACGCCGGCAAAGGTCACACGCAGATGCGCCGAATCGGGATGGATGTCGACGCGATGCTCGGGCTTTTTTTCCCAGCCGGGGGCAGGATTGGCCATGATCGCTCCTTACACGATGGCTTCGGACGTCACTGGATCTTTTCGGAGGGCGGGATCGCGTTCGGGTTCACCGGTGCCTGGTTGCCACAGTTGAACGAAGCGACACAGCCTTGATACATCTCCGAGCCTTGCAGCGGCCCGCACTCCTGCGCGATGCGCCTGGCGCGAAACGCCGCGTTGGCGCAGACCAAGTGCTGATACTGCTCGCTCTGTCTGACGTTCTGCTGGGCCTGCGGGTCGCCCGGCCCCTGCGCTTGTGCCTTCGGCACCGCCGCCGCCAGCAGCAGTGCGATCGTCATCAGCCCCAGGTATCGCGACATGTCCACTCCTTCGCTCTGCGCCGGCTAATTCAGCCGACCATAGTCAGCCCGCCGCTGACGCTCAGCACCTGGCCGGTAATGTAGTCCGATCGGCGGCTGAGGAAAAACATCACCGCCTCGGCGATCTCTTCCGGCTGGGCGATTCGGCGGAACGGGATCGCCCGGGTCAGTGCCTCGCGCATCCGCTCGGGCTGGCGCCGGAGCAGCGGCGTGTCGGTCGGCCCGGGGCAGACGCAGTTGACGTGGATGCGATAGCGCGCGAGTTCTCGGGCGAGCGATTTGGTGAACGCGATCAGCCCGCCCTTGGCCGCGGCATAAATCGTCTCGCCCATGCTGCCGACGCGCCCGGCATCGCTCGAAATGTTGACGATCTTGCCCTGCTGCGCCGCGACCATCGGGTCGAGCAGTGCGCGCGTCAGCCGCAGCGCGCCGGCGAGGTTGATCGACAGGATCTGGTCGACCATCTCGGGCGGATTCTGCAGAAACGGCTCGATCCGGTCCCAGCCGGCGCCGTTGACGAACCCATCGAGGCGTTCGACGCGCTGGTGCACCGCCGCCGCAAACCGGGCGATCGAGTCCGGCTCCGTCAGGTCGAGGGGCAGGAATTCGAGCGCCAGCCCGGCCGCCTTCGCCTCGGCGGCGACCGCCTCGCCGCCCCTCGCGTCAAGATCGCCGACAAACACCCGCGCGCCTTCGCGCGCCAGCAGCAGCGCGGTCGCCCGGCCGATGCCGGAGGCGCCGCCGGTAACCGCGACCACGCGGTTGTGCATCTCCATCGCGCTCACCGCGACGGGTAATGGGTGGTGAGTGAATGGCCGCCGGCCTCGACCGGGTCGGCGTCGATCAGGATGAACGCAAACACGCACGGCACCGAGCCGTTGTTGACCCAGGCGTGCATCGTGCCGCGCTGCACCACGATATCGCCGGCCTTCATGTGCTCGGTCTTGCCGTCGTCGAGCTCGAGATCGCATTCGCCGGACAGCAGGATCGCATAATCGACCGTCTCGGTCCGGTGCATGAATTTGGGCGCGCCCGGGGCAAACTCGGTGATTCGGATCACCGTGCCCTGCCCGGTCCCGACGTAATTGTAGCGCTTGACGAATCCGGCGCGCTGCGCCTCGGCCGCGGCGCCCTCGGAATTATCGACCGGCATCTTGTCGGTCGACCAGATCTCGCACCGCGAGATGTAGGGCCGGGTCGGGCTGCCGACCCCTTCCATCCGCTCGTCGCTGGCGACGATGGCCTTGCCGTCTGCGTCATGTCCGGTGACGATCCGCCGTACCTCCAGGGCCATTTCGCTCCTCCCTCTGCGGCGATGGTTGCCGCGGATGTTTCGCCCTCGGCCGCGGCGCTGTCAATCGACCCGGCCGGTGCGGCGATGTTGCCGAATTCCGCACGGATAAAAACTGCTTTAATGTCGTGACGCGCTCATTAAAAAGGAACGGAACGCCCGGGATGACCGTCGCCCAGGAGATGGTCGAGAGCCTTCCCCGCGCCCCGGCGCTGGCTGCCCCGCCGCGACCGGCCCGGCCGCTTTCGACCTGGCAATTGCTGAGGGTCGGGCTGTCGAACACGCTGGCGGCGTGCGACGAGGAATTGTTCGACGAATTGTTCGTCGAGCGCCGTTTCTTTTGGGGCCGCCTGTTCGTGGTCAACGACCCGGACGGGATCAAGCGGGTGTTGCAGGACAACGTCGACAACTACCCGCGCATCAACGCGATCCGCCGCGTCTTTGAGTTCGGCTCGGGCACCGGGATGCTGTGCGCCGAGGGCGAGATTTGGCGGCGCCACCGGCGGGCCCTGAACCCGACCCTCGACCACCGCGCGATCGTCGCCGAAACGCCGATGCTGATCGAGCTGGCGCAGCAGCTTGCCGGTCATCTGGAGCGGCTGCCGGCAGGCCAGGAGATCAATGTCGGCGAAGTGTTCACCCACCTCCTGACGCGCTCGACCGGCCAGGTCTTCGCCGGCGACGACCGCGAGATCGACGAGATGGTCCAGCACATGGGCCATTTCCCGGGGAAATACGGCTTTGTCGACTTCATGCCGCTGCCGCGCTGGCTGCACTTTGTCGATCGCTTTCGCAAAAGCCGCGGCGCGGCGCGCCACCTGCACCCGCTGCTCGAGCGGCTGATCGGCGAGCGCCGGCGCGACGATTATGCCGGCGGGCGCGACCTGTTGTGGCGGATTGCCCATGCCCGTGACCGACAGAGCGGCGAGCGGCTGACCGTCCCCGAGCTGGAAGACGAGGCGTTGACGCTCGGCTCCACGTCGGTCACCGCGCTGCAGGTGTACAGCTGGCTGTGGTATCTGCTGGCGGCGCACCCCTGGGCCGAGGCCCGGCTGCACGCCGAACTCGCCGAGGTTCTCGGCGGGCGCGTCCCCTCCGCGGCCGACCTGCCGCGCCTCACCTATCTGCGCAAGCTGGTGGACGAGGCGATGCGGCTCTATCCGCCGCTGCCGGTGATGCTGCGTCGCGCGGTTACCGACGATGTCGTGTGCGGTCGCCGCATCCCGCGCAAATCGGTCGTCGCGGTGATGCCTTGGGTCGTGCACCGGCACCGAAAATTGTGGGCCGATCCCGACCGCTTCGATCCCGAGCGCTTTGCCCCGGACCAGGTCGCGGCGCGCTCGCGCTATGCCTATCTGCCGTTTTCGGTCGGCCCGCATATCTGCATCGGCGCCGCGCTGTCGCTGGCCGAGATCACCGCGACCGTCGCGGTGCTCGCCCAGCGCTTCCGCTTTCGCCTTGCCCCCGGCGCCACGGTCCAGCCGATCGCCTGGACCAGCCTGCGGCCCGGCAGCGGGCTGATGATGACGGTCGAACCACGGGGTTCGGGCCGCCATGGCGGAGGCTGAGCCGGGGCCGGTCCCGGCGATGCCGCAGCGACCGCCGCGGCCGCTCTCGACCCTGAGGCTGCTCAGGGTCGCGCTGGCGAATTCGCTGGCCGCCTGCGACGAAGAGCTGTTCGACACGCCGCTCGTCGAGCGGCGGTATGTCTGGGGCCGCTTCTTTTCGGTCAGCGACCCGGACGGCATCCGCCGGGTGATGCTCGACAATCTCGAGAATTACCCGCGCATCGGTCCGATCCGCCGGGTTTTCGGGTTCGGCTCGGGCACCGGGATGCTGGCGGCCGAGGGCGAGCTGTGGCGGCGCCACCGCCGCATCCTGAACCCGACGCTCGACCACCGCGCGGTGCTCGCCGACCTGCCGATGATCGCGACGCTGGCCGAAGAGCTCGCCGACAGCCTCGCCCGCATCCCGGCAGGCCAGGAACTCGACATCGGTGAGACCTTCGCCCACCTGATCACCGCGGCCACCGGGCGGCTGTTCGCGGCAGACGCGCGTGAGATCGATCCGGTCGTTTACCGGCTCGGCCAGTATCCGGGCAAATACCGCCTCTTCGATTTCATCGCGCCGCCCTGGGCCCTCGGCGCGGCGCGGCGCAGCGGCGCCACGACCGCGCGCGCCTTCGCGCCGCTGATCGACCGGCTGGTCGCCGCGCGCCGGCGCCCCCGCTATGACGGGGCACGCGACCTCTTGTGGCGGGTCGCCCATGCCGGCGACCCGCAGGGCAGCGGCGGGTTGGATGCCGACGAGCTGCGCGACGAGATCCTGACGCTGGGGGCGACCGCGGCGACTTCGATCCGGGTATTTCCCTGGCTGTGGTACCTGCTGGCGCTGCATCCCCAGGTCGAGGCGCGGCTTCATGCCGAGCTTGCCACGGTGCTCGGCGGGCGGGCGCCGACCGCCGAAGACCTGCCGCGACTGGTCTACCTACGCCGTATCATCGACGAGACGCTGCGGCTCTACCCGCCGGCGCCGACGATGCTACGTACCGCCGCGGCGGACGATGTAATCTGCGGCCGGAAGGTGCCGCGCGGATCGATCATCGGGGTGCTGCCGTGGGTCGTGCACCGGCACCGCGCGCTATGGCGCGACCCCGACCGTTTCGACCCCGACCGGTTTGCCCCCGAGGCCGTCGCGGCGCGCTCGCGCTATGCCTATCTGCCGTTCGCGATCGGGCCGCGCGTGTGCATCGGCGCCTCGTTGGCGATCGTCGAGATCGTCGCCACGACGGCGATCGTCGCTCAGCGCTTCCGCTTTCGCCCGGCGCCGGGCCGGGGGATCGAACCGACCGCGTGGACCAACCTGCACCCGCGCGGCGGGATGTGGATGCGAGTCGAGCCGCGGAGCTAAAACCGCTCGGGCCGGTAATAGTCGAGCAGCGAATACCACTGATCGAGATGGGCGAGGATCGGTGCGGTGATCGCCCGGTCGAGCCGCAGAATGTTTTCGTCGAGCGCGCCCTGGCGATCGTTGCCGGCCGGCATCAGCTCGACCGGCGGCAGGAACGTCGCTCGGAACCGCGCGCCGTCCAGCCGCTCGACATAGCACGGGACGAGCGCCGCGCCCGACGCCATCGCCAGCCGCACGGCAACCACCAGGTTGGCGCGCGGTGCCGGCTTGCGGCCGAACAGCGGGGCGTTGACATAGCCGCGCCGCTCCTCGTCGCCGTAAATGCCGAGCACGCCGCGCTGCTCGCTCAGCAGGCGCAGCGCCGCGCGGGTCGCGCCGACCCCCGGCGGCAGCAGCTCGGCGCCATAGCTCTGACGCGCACTCACCGCGATGCGGTGCTCGAAACGGCTGCGCGGCGGCTGGTAGAACGAGGTGAAGCGGATGCCGAGCCCGGCCAGCGCAACGCCGAGAATCTCCCAGTTGCCGAGATGCAGGCCGACGCAGACCACCGGCCGGCCGGCACGGCGCAGCGCGAGCAGCTCATCGCCGCCGACCACGGTCACCCGCCCTTCCCGCCACAGCCGGTAGAGCAGCGCGAATTCGAGCATCGTCCGCCCGGTGTTGGTAAAGACCCGGTCGGTCAGCTGGTCGAGCTCGGCGGCCGACATCTGCGCGCCGGTCAGGTGGACATAGCCGTGCTTGATGCGCTCGCGGATTACCGGATAGCGCCAGCGGCCATTGATCCGGCCGATGAACCCGCCGAGCGCCGAGCCGCGATCGGTCGGCAGCTTTCGTACCAGGTAGAGCAGCGCGTAGTTGAGCGCCGCCAGGCTCGGGTCGCGCAACCAATGGCGCCGCCAGCGTTGCCAGCGGAGGCCTAGCGATGGGGGCGCTTCAGCCACGGCGCTCGATCAGCATCGGCAGGCGGTTGCCCGGCCGCAGCGTCAGCCGGCACACCGGCTCGACCACCGCGCCGGGTGCCAGGCGGAGCCGCAGCCGCTGCGCCAGCGTCGCGACGCAGAGGATCGCCTCGGTCAAGCCGAACGCCTGCCCGGCGCAGACCCGCGGCCCGACGGCAAACGGGATGTAGCTGTAGCGCTGCCGCGCGGCCGCATTCTCCGGGAGAAACCGCTCGGGGATGTAGTGGTCGGGCTGGTCCCACAAGCTGCGATGGCGGTGCAACAGCCACGGCACGACCAGCAGCAGCGACCCTTCCGGGATCGGCCGGTTGCGGATCACCTCGTCGCGCAGCGCCTGCCGCCCCAGGATCGGCACTGGCGGGTAAAGCCGCAGCGTCTCTTCGACGACCGCACGCGTGTACGGCAGCCGCGGCAGATCGGCCAGCGTCGGCGGGCGGCCGCCGAGCGCGTCATCGAGTTCGGCATGCAGCCGCGCCTCGACCTCCCCGGCCTGCGACAGCAGGAACCAGGTCCAGGCCAGCGTGTTGGCGGTGGTCTCGTGCCCGGCCATGAAGATCACCGCGGCCTCGTTGCGCAGCGCCGCCGGGTCGAGCGCGGCGCCGGTCTGCGGGTCGCGCGCCTCGAGCAGCTGGCGGATCATCGAGTTCTCGCCGCGCAAGTGGCCCGAGCGCGCCTCGGCGATCACCTGGTCAAGCACGGCGTGGATCCGCGCGGCGGCGCGGCGCACCGGGCGCGGATACCAGCGCGGCAGCCAGTCCGGCAGCCCCAGCATGTAGGCAAGATCGATCTGCCCGATCTGCGCCTGATATTCGGCGAATGAGCCGACGATCTCGGTCGCATGCTCGCTGCCGAGGTGCGGGCCGAAGATCGTGCGGCAGATGATCTCAGCGGTCAGCGTGCCCATCTCGCGCAACACGTCGAGCTCGCTGCCGGCGGGCTTGCCGATCCAGCGTTCGACGGTCTCGACCGCGGCCTCGACCATGACCGGGGCGAACTGGTCGAGGCGCGAGACGTGGACGATCGGCGCGACGATCGCGCGGCGCTGCCGCCAGATCTCGCCGTCGCTGATGAACAGCCCGTCGCCGAGCAGCGGGTCGAGCGCGTGGCGCATCTGCGGCGTCTTGCGCTGAAAGCTGTCGTGCAGCGCGATAAAGGCGTGCGCCACCGTATCCGGACTGTTGCAAAAGAAAATCCGCCGGGTCAGCAACTTGGCGGAAAAAAACTGCTGCTCGTAGGCGGCTTCCTCGAACACCGCGATCAGGTTGCGGCGGGCGGTCGCGACCATCGCCGGCAGCGACAACGGCTTGGCCGGGCGCGCCGGGAATGGCGGCACAAACGTACTCATCAAACCGCCAGTCGTGACACGTTCCGATGTGCGGTAGCCGCGTCAGGCTAGCGGCTACCGTGCCGGACGCCAAGCGCGCTAACCGATCAGGCGTACTCGCTCGCGCTGGGCGACCTCGCTGCGCCCGTCGAGCGCGAGCGTCAGCAGCGTGTTGCCGAGCTGATGCGCCGGCAGGTCGAGGCGCTGCGGCGCACCGCTTCGCCCGGACCAGATTGCATAGTCGCTGTGCGGCTCGCTGAAGCCGAAATGGTCGAACACCAGCGGCAGGCTCGGCAGGTGGTCGCCGTAAAAGCCGAGCAGCGCGTCCGGGTCGCGCTCGGCCAAACCCGACATCAATATCCGCAGCATTTCGTCGGACCGGCGCAACCCGTCGAGGTAGCGCAGCAGTTCGCCGCCCGCCGGGACCGCGCTCGGGTCGAGGCATTCTGTGACCATCTCGTCGAGCGGCCGCTTGCCGGGCGACCACGGACCGTGATTGCCCATCGTGATAACGAAAACGAAGCAGCGCGGCCCCTCGCCGTCGATCACCTCCAGCACCTGCCGGGCGAGATCGGGATCGGATTGATAGGGCGGCGCCTTGGCTCCCCCCAGTACGTCCCTGCCGAGAAACAGGTCGAAACCGAGCGCCGGCATCACCAGGTCGCGGCGAAAGAAACGGCTGCTGAACGGGTGCAGGCAGATCGTACGGTAACCGGCCTGGCGCAGCCGCCAGACATGCGAGGCGACCGGCACCCGGGCCAGCGCGTAATACGGATTGAACCGGTCGAAGCCGAGCTCGTCCTCGGAGATGCCGGTCAGCACCGCGAACTCGGACCGCATCGTGTTGGCGCCCCAGCCTGGCACCTTGAG
>Ga0307372_10014099_pt1 | contig 10264 bp, 7 predicted proteins | sample OX1MG_FD_202533 | JGI IMG/M metagenome (GOLD analysis project Ga0307372, IMG submission 202533) | Soil microbial communities from Risofladan, Vaasa, Finland - OX-1 | ecosystem: Environmental > Terrestrial > Soil > Coastal area > Acid sulfate soil | place: Finland: Risofladan, Vaasa | collected... | reverse complement strand
GCCCAGGCGGCGGACCGGTGCTCTGCTGATCACCGGGCAGGACCCCCGCCCGCCCCAGTCCCCCGCACGATCCCGCTGCACAGCCGGCGCGAGAGGAGCGGGGCCGGGCCGGCACCACCACCCCCCATCGCCGCTGCCACCGGGAGGAGTTCCCTCTCCGGCCCGCTCCCCCGGGATGCGTCGGGTGCGGCCATCCGCGGGACCGCAGCGGCGCCGGTAGGATGGGGGCGTGACCCCGATCGACCTGCGCTCCGACACCGTCACCCAGCCCACGGGCGCGATGCGCGACGCCATGCGCGACGCCGCGCTGGGGGACGACGTCTACGGCGAGGACCCCACCGTCAACGAGCTGGAGCAGGCGGCGGCGGCGCGACTCGGCAAGGCGGCGGCGGTCCTGGTGCCCACCGGGACCATGGCCAACCTGCTCGCCCTCCTGGTCCACGCCGGCCCGCGCCAGGAGGTGATCGTCGAGGCCGACAGCCACATCTTCGTCAACGAGGCGGCCGGCGCGGCCGTGGTCGGCGGGATCCAGCTCCGCCCGCTGGCGACCGCGCGCGGGGTGATGGACCCAGAGCAGGTGGCGGGGGCGATCCGCCCCGGCGGCGACTCCCACCAGCCGACGACCGCGGCGGTCGCGGTCGAGAACACCCACAACCGCAAGGGGGGCGTGGTCTGGACCGGGGCCGAGCTGGGGGAGCTGGCCCAGCTGGCCCGCGCCCGTCACATCGCCGTGCACATGGACGGCGCCCGCGTCTTCAATGCGGCGGTGGCCCTGGGAGCGGATCCGCGGACGATCGCCGCCCACGCCGACACGGTCAGCTTCTGCCTCTCCAAGGGCCTCGGCTGCCCGGTCGGCAGCCTGTTGGTGGGGCCGCCGGCGCTGATCGCCCGAGCTCGCGAGTGGCGCAAGATGCTGGGCGGCGGGATGCGCCAGGCGGGGATCATCGCCGCCTGCGGTCTGATCGGGCTCGCCACCATGGTGGAGCGGCTGGCCGAGGACCACGACAACGCCCGCACCCTCGCCCTCGGCCTGGCTGAGCTGCCGGGGACGGTGCTGGACCCCGACGCGGTCGCCACCAACATCGTGTGCCTCCGCCTCACCCGGCTGACCGCACCCGCCTTCGTGGCCGCGGCCCGCGAGCGCGGCCTGCTCTGCCTCGACGAGGGGGCCGGCACGGTCCGGCTGGTGACGCACCTCGGGATCGGACCGGCCGACATCAGCCGCGGGCTGGCGATCGCGGAGGCGGTCCTCTCCGCCTGACCGGCGGCAGCGCCCGCCGTCAGGCGGTGGTCGCGCTCCCGGCCTGAAGCGCGCGAACCGCGATCACCGAGGCGGTCTCCGCCACCACCCGGACCGGGCTGGCCGATCCTGCAGGCGGCACCACCGCCGCCACCGTCATGAGCGTGGTGGTGGAAACCTGCCGGTACGAGCCGGGCGCCAGCAGGGGGCTCCACGGGGTCCGGTTCGCCGCCTGCCGGAGCGAGAGGCCGGCGCGGGCCGCGAACGACTGCCGCACCGAGACCGTGAACAGCACCAGCCCGCCGCCCCCGCGCAGCCGCAGGGTGAGGCCGGAGTAGGGCGCGGGGAGGGCGGTGCCGGTCACGGTCCCGCCGGCGCCGGTGAGCTGGGCCACCACCTGGCGGTCACTCGCAGCCAGCCGGCTGGTGTAGGCACCGGCGGCGAAGGGGTTGCCGCTCGCCAGCCGGTCGCCGCGCCCCGCCAGCTCCAGCAGCCCGGCGTAGTCGGCGGCCACGGTCCCGGCGGTGAGGCGGAGCCGGCGCGCCTGGGTCGAGGGGCCGAGCGACTGGACGTAGCCGCCGGCCCCGACCGCGACCGGCGGCGGGCTGCCGGCGCCGGGATACGCCGGCGACATCGACTGGCGCCACCGCCCGCCGGCGCGGGTTCGCCGAAAGACCATCAGGATCGCCCCCGGCTGCCCGTGCACCCGGCTGCTGACGTAGGCCGCGAACGTCTCCGCGCCGCGGTGCTGCACCGGGACGTAGACGGTGATGCGGACATCGGTCTGCGGTGCCGGGGCGCTGCGGCGCTGGCCCTGGTCGTGGAGGGCGGCGAAGGTGGCGTCGTCGATGATCGACTCCGGCGGGACCTCCACCGCATCCTGGGCGGGGGCACTGAGGCGGAGGGTGGCGAGGGTCTCGGCCCGGTCGTAGGCGCGGACGACCCGCTGCGCCTGGACCGGGCTGACGGCCGAGCTCGGCGACCCCTCCACCCCGGTCGCGACCGCCGCCGCGACCACCACCGCGATCGCGGTGAGGAGCAGGAGCAGCCGGGGGCGTCGGCTCCGTCCACCGTTCATCCCCGTCATTGAAGCCTGCGCGGGTAGCGTCGGACCCATCGCCGTTCGCGGCTCATCCCACCCCGCTCGCGGGCGCGGAGGCGGAGGTGGACGTCGAGGCGGTCGTGGTCGCTCCTGACCTGGAGGTCGGCGCGGGTGCCGACGGTCGCCTCCGCCACCCCCATGGCGTACCAGGCCGTGCCCCGGGCCCAGGCCAGACCGGGGTCCCGCCACGAGGCCCCCACCGCGCCGGCACAGCGCTCCCGCAGCCAGCCCCCGCCGGGGAGCCGCGTCCGGCTGCCGTGGTCGATGACGACCCGCCGCTCCCGGCGGAGGCGGTCGTCCTCCACCCGCCACACCACCGCGGGACCCCCCGCGGGCGGGGCCCCTCCGACCATCCGCAGGCGGGGCGCCACGGCCGTGGGGCCCGGTCCCAGGAGCACCGGCAGGTCGAGGCGCAGCGAGGCCAGCTCCACGTCCAGGCTCACCGGTCGGGGCGGCGGCCACACCGACGGCCAGTCCCCCGCCGACAGGGTGAGGCGGACCCGGTGACCGGGCGGGAAGACGAAGGCGGTGGCGTCCAGCTCCACCGCGAAGTCCCGGTGCGCGCCCGGGCGCAGCGGCGACGGGGAGCAGGTCCCCGATACGCAGGTGAGGTTCTGCACCCCGCGCGACACCAGCTGGGTCGTGCCGTCGGGGAAGACGTCGGTCAGCCGGGCGGAGAGGGTGGCCACCGGAGCGGAGCTCGCGAGCCTGAGCCGAAGGCGGGGGGTGCCGATGACCTCCAGCGGGCCCACCGTCACCGGCCAGTCCCACACCAGCCCGAAGACCTCGTCGTCGCGCTGGTCCCAGGGCTGCCCGAAGGGGAGCGCGCCCGCGCACCAGATCGAACCGGTGACGCCCACCGGTCCGCGCAGCGGGAGCGTGCGGCGACCGTCGGCGACCGGGGCGGGGCCGATCGCCGCCTCCGACCGCAGCGTCGAGGCCGCCATCCGCTCCGGTGGCCAGGTCGGCTCCAGGCGGAAGCGCCCCCTCACCTCGTCGCGGTCCGCCGCGGGATGGGTCGGTTCCGGCACGAACACCGCGATCGGCGGCTCCCGGTCGATGCCGTTGTCGCGGCCGCGGAGGTGGCGGTCGAACCAACGGATCAGCTCCGGGATGACGTCCACCCGCGGGCCCGGCCGCGCGCGCTCGGGGCTCATGTGGGCCCAGGGCCCGATCAGGAGCCGGCGGGGGCCCCGCAGCTGCTCGAAGACGCGGAACGTCGCGTTGCGGTAGCCGTCGGCCCAGCCCGCGATCAGCATCGTCGGACACCGGATCCGGCCGGTCCGGGGCCGGATCGACCCCTGCCGCCAGTACGGCCCGTCGTGGGGCTCCGCCAGCCAGCGCAGCAGCCAGGGCTCCAAGGTGTCGATCCGCTCCGACCACGCCCGCCGCCAGTCGGCTCCGGCCCGGGTCGGCACCGGCGGCAGCGCGTTGAGCGCCACCATGTAGAGGGGATAGTCGAGCAGGTCGAGTGCACGCAGCGCGCCGCCACCGTAGTGGACGTCGTCGCTGTAGCGGTCGTCACTGGCGAACAGCGCGCAGACCGCGCCCAGCTGCGGAGGTCCTGCCATCGCCGCGTGGAGCGCGTTGAACCCCGAGTAGGAGGTCCCGAACATCCCCACCCGCCCGCTGCACCACGGCTGGGCGGCGCACCATGCGATCACAGTGGCGAGGTCCTCCACCTCGGATGGCGGGTACTCGTCGACGGCGACGCCTTGGGAGGAGCCGGTGCCGCGGAGGTCGAGCCGGCAGACGGCGAACCGGCCCTCGTCGCGAAGACGCCGGTACCACTCGGCGTCGGCGAGGGTGGCGTCGTCCTTGCGGTACGGCAGCGCTTCCAGCAGCGCCGGCACGGGCTCTGACCCCGCCGGCCGGTAGAGCGACGCCGCCAGCCGCACCCCGTCGGTCATGGCGATCGACTCGTGCAGCGCAGACACGGACCGGATGCTATCAGGGCCGCGATCCGAACTTCGTCCCCGCGCAGTATGCATCGTTCATGCAGCCGGCGGCTTGACAGCGCCCGAGGGGCGCGCCGACAATGCGGCGGCGCGCTCGTCTGCGCCCAGGGAGGAGGAGCATGCAGGCGACCCAGTACGACGCGATCATCGTCGGCGGCGGTCACAACGGCCTCGTCTGCGCCGCCTACCTGGCCCGTGCCGGACAGCGGGTGGTGGTGCTGGAGCGGCGCGGCCTGGTCGGCGGCGCGTGCGTGACCGAGGAGCCGTGGCCGGGCTACCGCGTCAACACCTGCTCGTACGTGGTCAGCCTGCTGCCGCCGGACATCGTGCGGCAGCTGGAGCTGCCCCGCTTCGGCTACGAGGTGATCCCGCTCGACCCGCTCGCCTTCACGCCCTTCCCGGACGGCCGCTCGATCATGTGGTGGTACGACCCCACGCGCACCGCCGCCGAGATCGCCAAGATCTCGACCCACGACGCGGTGGCATACCTGGACTACGAGCGGGCCCTGGACGAGCTGGTGCAGATCGTGCGCCCGCTCTTCGACATGGTGCCGCCGCTGCCGCAGAGCCTCCGTCCGGAGGATGTCGGCGAGCTCCTGCGGATGGGGCGGCACCTCTACCGTCACCGGCGCGGACTCAGCCGCCTGGTCGACCTCATGACCCTGTCGGTGAGCGATTTCCTCGACTGCTGGTTCGAGGACGAGCAGGTGAAGGGGGCGATGTCGCCCGGCGGGGTGATCGGCGCCTGGGGCGGTCCCAAGACACCGGGCACCGCCTACGTGCTCCTCCACCACCGCCTCGGCGAGGCCGGCAACCAGCGCGGCGCCTGGGGCTTCGTGCGCGGTGGGATGGGCCGGCTGTCGGAGGCGATTGCGGCCTCGGCCCGGTCGGCCGGCGCCGAGGTCCGCACCGACGCGCCCGTCGCCCGCATCGACGTGATCGCGGGGCGGGCGGTGGGCGTCACCCTCGACGACGGCACCGCGCTGCGGGCCCCGGTGGTGGCGGCGGCGGTGCACCCGCAGACGGCGTTCCTCCAGATGGTGGAGCGGCAGGAGCTGCCCCGCGACTTCGTCCGCGAGATCGAGACCTACCGCACCCGCGGCTCCTCCGCCAAGGTCAACCTCGCTCTCGGCGAGCTGCCCGACTTCACCGCGCGGCCCGGCACGGCACCCCAGGACCACCACGTCGAGTTCGAGCTCTGCCCCTCGATCGACTACCTGGAGACGGCCTGGGACGACGCCAAGCGGGGGAGCTGGAGCCGGCAGCCGATGATGGACTGCGTCATCCCGTCGATCAAGGACCCCTCGCTGGCGCCCGCTGGGGGCCACGTCATGACCTGCTTCGTGCAGTACGCCCCCTACCACCTGGTGGGCAGCGACTGGGACCGGGAGCGGGAGGGGTTCGGGGACCGGGTGGTGGAGACGCTCAGCGCCTACGCGCCCAACATCGCCGGCGCGATCCTGCACCGGCAGGTGGTCACCCCGCTCGACCTCGAGCGCACCTTCGGCCTCCTCGGCGGCAACATCTTCCACGGCGAGATGGCGCTGGACCAGATGCTCTCGTTCCGCCCCGCCGCCGCCGCCGCCGCCTACCGCACCCCCCTCCAGGGCCTCTACCTCTGCGCCTCCGGGGCCCACCCCGGGGGCGGGGTCATGGGCACCCCCGCCCGCAACGCCGCCAGGGTGATCCTGGCCGATCAGCGCGGGGGCTGGCGGCGCTGGGTGGGGCGCCGCTGAGGGTCGCGCCCCATCGGGCGGCGCCGTGTATCGTCGGGCCCATGCCGCTCCGCCTGTACAGCGTCGTCGTCGCCGCCCACGACCCTGCCGCCCTGGCCCGGTTCTGGACCGCCGCCCTCGACTTTCGCATCGTCCACGAGGCCGCCGACGGGGTGGTGATCGCGCGCGACGACCACACCTACCCGGGCCTGATCTTCGAGCCGATGCCGGAGGCCAAGACGACCAAGAACCGTCTCCACCTCGACCTCGCCCCCGACGATCAGACCGCCGAGGTCCTGCGCCTGACCGCCCTCGGGGCGCACCGGGTCCAGATCGGCCAGGGCGCCGACGTCAGCTGGGTGGTGCTCGCCGACCCCGAGGGCAACGAGTTCTGCGTGTTGCGCAGCCGGCCGGGCGGGGTCTGAGCCACCCGCCTCACCCGCCCGCGTCGGGCCCGGGCGGCCGCCCGGCGAGGCGGAGCACGACCGCCCCCCCTTCGGGGCCGAGCCGCCCCAGCCAGCCGGTCGGCAGGTGGACGGGGAGCGTGGGCAGGGCCCGGCGGATGCGGTGGGTCGCCAGCACCACCCCGGCCTGGCGCACCTCGATCCTGGCCGCCGCGATGGGCTCGGCGACCCGCAGGATGCAGTGGCCATGGGGGACGCGTGTCTCGCCCGGCCTGACGGCGGCAGGGGACACCCACAACAGCGGTCGCTCGACCCGGATCGAGAGCGGCTCGCAATCGGGCCAGGGCTCGCCCCGGAGGTGGTCGAGGACCGCCGCTGCCACCTCGGTCCCGCAGGCTGCGGCCACCGCGGCGGTCTCGGCGGCGTGGAGGAGGTTGCCGGCCGCGAAGACCCCGGGTCGGGATGTGCGCTGGTGGCCGTCCACCACCGGGGCGCGGCTCCGTGGGTCGATCCGCAGACCGCCCTGGCGGGCGAGCTCGTGGTCGGGCACGAAGTCCCCCGTGAAGATCACCGTGTCGCAGGCGACCCGCCGCACCCCGGTGCCGTCGACGGCGGCCACGGTGACGCCGGTCACCCGCCCGGTTCCGTGGAGCTCCGCCACCCGGGTTCCGGTCCAGACCGGCACCCGCAGGCGGGTCGCCGTCGCCCAGCGCAGAGCGGGGGCCGCCTGGGGGACCGGGTGCTCGGTCGTCATCGCCACCACCCGCACCCCCGCGGCGCGGAGCGCGAGCAGAGCCGAGAAGCTCACCCGCTCCGCCCCCACCACCAGAGCCCGGCTGCCGACCCGCAGCCCGGCGAGCGCCGCCAGCCGCTGCAGGCTGCCGGTGGTCAGGACACCGGCGGGCCGGGTGCCGGGGACCAGGCGGGCGTGGCGTGGCCGCTCGCGGCACCCCGTCGCCAGCACCACGCAGCGCGCCTCCACCCGGCGCAGGCCGCCCGGCCCGGTGCACAGGAGGGCGCGGGCACCGGTCCACTCCAGGCAGGTGGTCTCACACCACAGGTCCGCCCCGGCGCGGGTCGCCTGCGCGGCCCACCTGCGGGCATAGTGCGGGCCGTCGAGGAGGCGCCGCTGGTCGCGCAGCCCGAAGCCGGCGTGGCGGCAATGGAGGGGGAGACCCCCGGGCGCGGGGTCCCGCTCCACGACGAGGACGCGGCCGGCCTGGGAGCGGGCAAGCCGGTGGGCGGCGGCGAGGCCTGCCGGGCCCGCCCCGACGACGAGGACGTCGACCGCGGTGGCCGGCGCGGCCGGCGTCACTCGGCATGTCCCGGGGCCCCTGGACCGGGGCCTCGGCGCTCCCCACGGCTGGGGGCGACGAGGCTGGAGGGCGACCGGCCGGTGGCCTCGGCCAGGAGCCCGACCACGGCGGCCGAGCAGTGGAAGCCCTGGCAGCGGCCGAGCATCGCTCGGGTCCGGCGGCGCAGGCCGTCGAGCGAGCGCGCCGGGACGGGCGCGCGGCAGGCGGCGAGGCACTCGGCCCGGGTGACCCGCTCGCAGTGGCAGACGATCCGACCGGCGTCGGGATCGGCGGCGATCGCCGCCCCGTCTCGGTGGCTGCGCAGCTGGCGCTCTCCGAGGCTCGCCATGCGCACCTCCTCGTGGTCGGGCGCAGGCCGGAGCGGCAGCCCCATCGCCTGGAGCCGGTCACGCACGTGCTCGGCGATCGCCATCGAGCTGCTGACCCCGGTGGAGCGGATCCCGCCGACGACGACGTAGCGCAGCCCGGGATCGTCGTCGATCTGGTAGTCGCGGTGCTCGGTCGCCGCCCGCAGCCCGGCATACACCGCGGTCACCTCCTCCTCCAGCAGCCGCGGCAGCACCCGCCGGCCCCGCCGGAGCAGGGCGTCCACCCCCTCCACGGTGGAGCGGGTGTCGCGGCGGTCGCCCAGCGGCTCCGCGGTGGGCCCGAGCACGACATTGCCGAAGACGGTCGGGGCGATCAGCACCCCCTTGCCCGAGCGGCCCGGGACCGGCAGCAGGATCCGGCCGAGGAGCCGTGCCGCCCACGTGTCGAAGACCACCAGCTGGCCCCGCCGCGGCGCGACGGTGAACCGGCGGCGGCCGAAGAGCGCATCGATCGTGTCCGCCTCCAGGCCCGCGGCGTTGACCACGTGGCGGGCGTCGACGGGGCCGGCCGTGGTGAGGAGACGGTGGGCAGCGGGGCCTGGCGCCGCCCCCACCACGCTGGTGCCCAGGCGCAGCTCGACGCCGTTGACCACCGCCTCGGTCGCGAACGCCAGCGGGGTGGTGAAGGGGCAGAGGATCCCCTCGTCCGGGACCAGCAGGCCGCCCCGCGCCCCCGGGCCGAGCTCCGGCTCCAGTCGCGGCAGCTCGTCGGTCCCGACCGCGCGGACATTCCGGTGGCCGGCGCGCCGGGCGTCGGCGAGGATCGTGGGCAGGCGGGCCGCCTCCTCGTCCGACCAGGCGACGAGGAGCGCGCCCACCCGCTCCACCGGGATCCCGGTGCGCCCGGCATACGCCCCGAGGAGCTGGTGGCCGCGGCGGAGCAGGCGGCCCTCCAGCGAGCCCACCGCGGCGTCGAAACCGGTGTGCCAGATCGCGGTGTTGGCCTTGCTGGTGCCGGTGCCCACGTCGTCGGCCCCCTCCAGCAGGACGGTGCGCAGCCGGAAGTGGGAGAGCTCCCTGGCGATCGCCGTCCCCACCACCCCGGCCCCGATCACGGCAACGTCGAACGGGGCAGGCGGCGCCGGGGCGGTCTCGGTCACCGCTCGCCGTCCGCCCGGGCCGTGACCGCTCGGAGGGCCTGCCGCCACCGGCCCCCAAGATCCGCCGCCCGGGCGCCACCGATCGCGGGGGCGACGGTCAGGGCCGGCCGCCAGCCCGAGGCGATCCGCGCCGCCCCCCCGGGGTCGCCGAGGCCGAGGCGGCAGAGCGCCGCCACCCCCATCGCGGTGGCGTCGCCGCCCGGGTAGACCTCGACCGGCGCCTGGAGCCGGTCGGCCACCGCCTGCACCACCCGGGGCGAGCGGGTGAGGCCGCCGTCGACCCTGACGCGGCTGAGCGCGCGCCCGGTGTCGGCGGCCGCGGCCGCGGCGAGCTCGGCGACCTGGGCCGCGACGCCGTCGACCACCGCCGCGGCGAGGTCGTCCCGGCTGGTCCCGAGCGTGAGGCCCAGGAAGGCTCCGCGCGCGTCGGGGCGCCAGCCGGGCGCGGCCAGGCCGGCCAGGGCCGGCACGAAGTCAGGCCGCGCCTCGGGAGCGCCGGCGCGCCGGAGGGCGCGGTCCAGCCCGCCCGGGGGCGGACCGATGCCCAGCCGCCGCAGCCAGTCGAGGGCGGCCCCGGCGGTCGCCACCCCGCCGTCCAGGCAATACGTGGTCGTCCCGCCGATCTGCCAGGCGATCGAGGCGCCGAGGCCGTGCGAGGAGCGCGGCGCGGTGGCACCGACGGTGACGAGGAGGAACGCTCCCGTCCCGAGCGTGCACTTGGCGTCGCCCGGGGCATGGCATCCCGCGCCGAAGAGGGCCGCCTGCTGGTCGACGATGGCCGCCACCACGGGGAGCGACGGACCGAACGCGGTGGTGCTCCCGAACCGGCCGGCGCAGGGCTGGATCGCCGGCAGTGACTGCGGGTCGAGCCGGAAGATGCGGCACGCATCGGGTGACCATTCGCCGCGGTCCAGGTCCAGCAGCAGCGTCCGGCTGGCGGTGGCGGCGTCGGTCGCGAACGTGCCGGTCAGGCGGTGCAGCAGCCAGGTGTCGGTGGTGCCGAACACGGCCGCGGCTCCGACCGAGGATCCGGCCCCCTGCTCTCGCAGCCAGGCGATCTT
>Ga0307372_10014094_pt1 | contig 10267 bp, 8 predicted proteins | sample OX1MG_FD_202533 | JGI IMG/M metagenome (GOLD analysis project Ga0307372, IMG submission 202533) | Soil microbial communities from Risofladan, Vaasa, Finland - OX-1 | ecosystem: Environmental > Terrestrial > Soil > Coastal area > Acid sulfate soil | place: Finland: Risofladan, Vaasa | collected... | reverse complement strand
CGCTCGAGGCCAAGGAAGGCGTCACGGTCCAGAACGAGAACCAGACGCTCGCCTCGATCACCTTTCAGAATTATTTCCGGCTTTATCCCAAGCTCGCCGGCATGACCGGCACGGCGATGACCGAGGCGACCGAGTTCTCGGAAATCTACAAGCTCGAGGTCATCGAGATTCCGACCAACGAACCGTGCATCCGCGTCGATAACGACGACGAGGTCTATCGTAGCGCGGCGGAGAAGTACGAGGCCATCCTGAACCAGGTGCTCGAATGCCGCACGCGCGGGCAGCCGGTGCTGGTCGGGACGGTCAGCATCGAGAAGTCCGAGGCGGTCTCGGCCATCTTCAAGAAACGCGCCGTCCCGCACCAGGTCCTCAACGCCCGCTATCACGAGCAGGAGGCCTATATCATCGCCCAGGCCGGCCGGCCGGGGACCGTCACCATCGCCACCAACATGGCCGGCCGCGGTACCGACATCCAGCTCGGCGGCAATTTCGACATGCGCGTGCGCCAGGAACTGGGCGCGATCGAGGACCCGGCCGAGCGCGAGGCCGGCATCGCCCGCATCCGGCGCGAGATCGAAGCGGCGCGCGCGGCGGTGCTCGAAGCCGGCGGTCTCTTCATCATCGGCAGCGAGCGGCACGAGAGCCGGCGCATCGACAACCAGTTGCGCGGCCGCTCCGGCCGCCAGGGCGATCCCGGCGCGTCGAAGTTCTTCGTCTCGCTCGAAGACGATCTCATGCGCATCTTCGGCTCGGAGCGCATGGACGGCATGCTGCAGCGGCTCGGCCTCAAGCCGGGCGAGGCGATCATCCACCCCTGGGTCAACAAGGCGCTCGAAAAGGCGCAGCAGAAGGTCGAGGCGCGAAACTACGAGATCCGCAAGCATCTGCTGCGTTTCGACGATGTCATGAATGACCAGCGCAAGGTGGTCTATCAGCAGCGCCGCGAAATCATGAGCGCCCAGGACATCAGCGCGACCATCGTCGACATGCGCCACGAGGTGGTCGATGCCGTGGTCGACCGGACGATCCCGGCGAACGCGTTGCCTGATCAGTGGGACGTCGCCGCGCTGCACGCCGATTGCCTGCGGCTCTTCAATGTCGATCTGCCGTTCGCCGAGTGGGCCAAGGGGGAAGGCGTCGGCGACGCCGAGATCCGCGAGCGCATCATCCAGGCCGCGGACGAGAAGATGGCGGGCAAGGCCGTGACCTACGGCGCCGACATCATGCAGCTCGCCGAGCGCAGCCTGCTGCTGCAACTGCTCGACCAGATCTGGAAGGATCATCTCCTGTCGCTCGACCATCTGCGCCAGGGGATCAATCTGCGCGCCTATGCCCAGCGCGACCCGCTCAACGAGTACAAGGCCGAGGCGTTCCAGCTCTTCCAGCAGATGCTCAACAGCCTGCGCGAGCAGGTGACGAGCGTGCTCTGCCATGTCGAGCTCAGGGTGGAGCGACCGGAACCGGCGCCGATGCCGCAGCGGCCGGCGCGCATGATCGAAGGGCGCGAGGATCCGGCGGCGGGGATGGACGGCGGAAACGGCGCCGAGGCCGTGGCCGCCGCTACGGTCGCGGTGGCGCCATGGGCGCGGACGCCGCGCAATGCGCCCTGCCCCTGCGGGTCCGGTAAGAAGTACAAGCACTGCCACGGCCGCGGCTGAACCCGTCCCGCCATCGGCGCCGCGGTCGCGCGCGGCAGGATTCCGGCGGAAACGTTCGAGACGGGCTGGAATCGTGACGAAGATTACAGATATTTAATTTCGAGGAAGGTACTGCGTAAGGCGCGTTCCTCGATGCTGGCGCGTCGGGCCGCTTTCGATCCGGCGCGCGGTACGATGCCGAAACAAGGAATTTCCCCTTTGCCAAGAGGTCACACGATGTCTTCCCTGCTCCTGCCGCCACGCCGGTCGAACGCGTTCGCGGGCATCCGCGTCGGGGTCCTCGCTGCCGGTTTCGGGCTCGCTGTCGCGCTGGCGCCGTTGGCGCTCGCCGAGACGGCCGCGCCCGGCACTTCCGCCATCGTTCAGCTGCCGACGCTGGCGCCGCTGGTGAAGAAGGTCTTCCCGGCGGTGGTCAACGTTTCCGTCACCATGAAGCCGGACGCGGCCGAGGGCCCCGAGGCGAATGAGGGCAACGACCAGGGTCAGAACCAGATGGAGCCCCCGGGACTCCAGAACTCGCCCTTCGACCAATTCCTGCGCCGCTTCTTCAATCAGCAGCAAGGTCAAAACGGCACCGGGCCGGTCGAGCCGCGGCCTGAACGCATGGCGCTGGGCTCGGGCTTCATCATCGATCCGAGCGGGTACATCGTGACCAACAACCATGTCGTGCAAGACGCCGACAAGGTGACGGTGATCTTCCAGGACGGCAGCAAGTTTCCTGCCAAGGTCGTCGGCCGCGATCCCAAGATCGATCTCGCGCTGCTCAAGATCGCGGCCGGTCATCCGCTGCCTTACGTCTCCTGGGGCGACAGCAATGCCGTGCAGGTCGGCGACTGGGTGCTGGCGGTCGGCAATCCGTTCGGGCTCGGCGGCACGGTGAGTTCGGGCATCATCTCGGCGCGCGGCCGCGACATTCATGCCGGGCCCTATGACGACTTCCTGCAGATCGACGCCTCGATCAACCGCGGCAATTCGGGCGGGCCGACCTTCAACCTCGAGGGCCAGGTGATCGGCATCAACACCGCGATCTATTCGCCCAATGGCGGTTCGGTCGGGATCGGCTTCGCCATTCCCTCGAGCCTGGCGAAGCCGGTGATCGAACAATTGCGCGAGCACGGCAAGGTCGAGCGCGGCTGGCTCGGCGTGCAGATCCAGACGGTGACGCCCGATCTCGCCAAGAGCCTGGGCCTCGCCAAGCCCGAAGGCGCGCTGGTGGCCGACGTGACCACGGGCAGCCCCGCCGCCAAGGTCGGGATCAAGCAGGGCGACGTGATCCTGACCTATGAGGGCCACCACCTCGCCAAGATGCGCGACCTGCCGCTCGCAGTGGCCGAGACGAAGGTCGGCGCCAATCCCAAGTTGACGGTCTGGCGCGACGGCCACGAGATGACGTTGCAACCGGTCATCGCCGAAATGCCGGCCAATCTCGGGCAGATGGCGAGCAATGAGCCCGCGCATCCGGTTCAGCCGCAATCGGCGAGCGCCCTGGGCCTGCGGCTCGCGCCGTTGACGCCGGAGCTGCGGCGCGCGCTGCACGTGCCCGAACATGTGAACGGCGTGGTGGTCGAGGGCGTGTCCAATTCCAGCCCGTTGGCCGAACGCGGCATCGTCCCCGGCGACGTGATTCAGGCGATCAACCAGGAACCGGTCAACTCGCCGAAGGAGGCGATCGCCAAGCTCGAGGCGGCCCGCAAGGGCAGCAGCAAGAACCTGCTGTTCCTGATCAATCGCCAAGGCGTGAACCAGTTCGTCGCGCTCTCGCTCGGCGCCAACAACAAGGGTTGAGCCGGCGCGGGAGGGACCGGCCAGTCCCTCCCGCCCCGATTGCGGAGCTGGCGATGCGCATTTTGCTCATCGAAGACGATCGCGAGGCCGCGGCCTATCTCGTCAAGGGCCTCACCGAAAGCGGCCATCGCGTCGATCTCGCCCAAGCGGGACGGTCCGGGCTCGAGCGCGCGCGCAGCGAGCGCTTCGACGCCATGATCATCGACCGCATGCTGCCCGAGATCGATGGCCTCAGCATCGTCGCCGCGCTCCGGGCGGCATCGGACCAGACGCCGGTGCTGGTGCTGAGCGCGCTGGGCGATGTCGAGGACCGCGTGGTGGGGCTGCGCGCGGGCTGCGACGACTATCTGCCCAAGCCGTTCGCGTTCTCCGAGCTTCTGGCCCGGCTCGAAGCGCTCACCCGGCGCGTCAGCGCCGAGACGCGGCTCAAGGTCGCCGATCTCGAGATGGACCTGATCGCACGCTGCGTGACGCGGGCCGGACGCACCATCGACCTGCTGCCGCGCGAGTTTCGCCTGCTCGAATACCTGATGCGGCATGAGGGCCACATCGTCACAAGGACGATGCTGCTGGAAAAGGTCTGGGATCACCATTTCGATCCGCAGACCAACGTCATCGACGTGCATGTGAGCCGGCTGCGCCAGAAGATCGACAAAGGCTTCGAGCACGCCTTGCTGCACACCGTGCGGGGCGCCGGCTACACGCTGCGCCCGCCCGGCTGACCCGGGCCGTCACACGTCGATCGATCCGTCGCCCATGTCCTGGCCGGAGTCGAAATCCGGCTGGTCGGAGAAGTCCTGGTTCGACCCGTCGTCCTGGCCGCTCGGATCGGGGCCGAAATCCGCCGAGGTCATGCCGGGATCGTTGTTCCAGTCGTTGTTCCCGTTGACATCGGCCTGATTGACGTCGGGTGCGCCCGATGCCGGCGCATCGTAGTAGTTGTTGATCACGGTCTCGCCGAGGCCGGGCTGGGTCGACATGCCCGACAGGAACCCGCCGCCGTAATGCGGGCCGAACATCGACCGGATGCCCTCGAACAGCAGGGCGCCGCCGGCGACGCCGGCTGCGGTCGACGCCGCTTGGCGCAGGAAGCCCGAACTCGCGCTCGGCGTGGCGAGCGAGGCCCAGGGCGATGACGGCGCCGGCGCCGCGGCCGACTGCGTCCAGACCGGGCCACCGGGCGCCGGCGGCGCGCCCCATGGGCCGGACGCGGGTACGCTGCCGCGCGCGCCCGCGAGAAAGCTGCTCGGCTGCGGCTGCGGCTGCGGCTGCGGCTGGGGCGCTCGCCGCGCGGCCTCGAGCTGTTGTTCCAGGTCCTTGATGCGGTGATGCGCGTCCGACAGCCCCATGTCCTGGATCAGCACCGTCTGCACCAGCAGATACGGCGCATCGGGTTGGGTGGCGATGCCCTGCCGGATGAGATCCTCGGCCTCGCGGTCCTTGGGTTGGTTGGCCGATTGCTGCAAGCGGCCGAGCAGCGACAGAATGAGATCGCGTTCCTGCGGCGTCATGACATGCCTCGCCTCGCCATCGTTGCGCGAAGATATGGGGTCAGGCGGTGCGATTTCCCATCGCCAGGAATTTTTCGCGCCGGTCGCGGCGCAGCGCGGCGCCGTCGAGCGCCAGGAGCGGCGCGAGCGCGGCCCAGACCGCCTCGCCGGTCGCGGCGATCGCCGCGTCCTTGTCGCGATGCGCACCGCCCAAGGGCTCCGGCACGATATGGTCGACGACGCCGAGCCGCATGAGGTCGTGGGCCGTGAGGCGCAGCGCCTCGGCCGCCTCCGCCGCCTTGTCGGGCGCGCGCCACAGGATCGAGGCGCAGCCTTCGGGTGAGATCACCGAATAGGTTGCGTTCTCGAGCATCAGCACGGTGTTCCCGGCGGCAAGTGCGATCGCCCCGCCCGAGCCGCCTTCGCCGATGATGGTGGCGACGAGCGGCACGGTGAGGGCGAGGCAGGCTTCGATCGCCCGCGCGATCGCCTCGGATTGCCCGCGTTCCTCGGCGTCGACGCCGGGATAGGCACCCGCCGTGTCGACGAAGGTGACGATCGGCAGGCGGAAGCGCTCGGCCAGCAACATGAGCCGCCGCGCCTTGCGATAGCCCTCGGGCCGCGCCATGCCGAAATTGTGCCGCACCCGCGCCTCGGTGTCGGCGCCCTTCTCATGGGCGATCGCCACCACCGAGACGCCGCGCAGGCGGCCCAGCCCGCCGACGATGGCGCGGTCCTCGGCGAAGGCGCGGTCGCCCGCGAGCGGCGTGAAATCGTCCAGCAGCGCAGCGAGGTAGTCGCCGCCGTGCGGACGGTCGGGATGGCGCGCGAGCTGGACCTTCTGCCACGGCGACAGCTTGGCAAAGGTCTGATGCAGCAGGCGGTTGGCCTTGGCCTCGAGCCGCCCGACCTCGTCGGCGATGTTGACGTCGCCGCCGGTGGCGATATGGCGCAGCTCTTCGATCTTGCTCTCGAGCTCGGCCACGGGCCGCTCGAAATCGAGGAAATGACGCATCGCAGACAATCCCCTTGCTGCCCCCTTGCTGCCGTTCCGTCGCCGCCCGATGCCGCTATTTCCGGCGCGCCAGCGGATGATACGCCGTCACCACGCGGCGCAGGCGCTCGCTTTGGACATGCGTATAGATTTGCGTCGTCGCGATGTCGGCATGGCCGAGCATCTCCTGCACGCTGCGCAGATCGGCGCCGCCATCGACGAGGTGGCTGGCGAAGGCGTGGCGCAGCACGTGCGGCGACAACCGATCGGGATCGATGCAAGCCGCCGCCGCCAGCTCCTTCACCAGTTGGCCACAGCGCCGCCGCGTCAGATGGCCCTCGCGGCCGTGCGAGGGGAAGAGAAACGGCGACGCCTGGCGCGGCCGCAGAAAGTCCGCACGCACCGCGAGATAATCGGCGAGCGCGGCGCGGGCGGGCACGCCCAGCGGCACGAGCCGTTCCTTGTCGCCCTTGCCGCGCACGATCAGAACGCGCGGCTCGCGCCGCACCGCGGCGAGCGGCAGCCCCACCAGTTCCGAGACCCTGAGGCCGGCGCCGTAGAGCAGCTCGACCAGCGCGACCAGCCGTTTGCCCGCGGCGCCCTCGTACTGGCGCGCCGCGGCGATGAGCGCCGCCGCCTCGTCGGCCGTCAGCACTTTCGGCAGCGGCCGCCCGAGCCGCGGCGCGTCGAGGTCGCTGGTGGGATCGTCGCGGCGCACCCCCTCGAGCATGAGAAAGCGGTGGAACTGGCGGAGCGCCGACAGCCGCCGCGCCGCCGTGCGCGGCTTGAGCCGCGCGGTGGCGAGGCTGGCGAGATAGCGCCTGAGATCGGCCGGCGTTGCCGCCGCGATGGTGCGGGCGGCGCCGAGGAAACGTGCGAAGTCGGCGAGGTCGCTGCGATAGGCGGCCAGCGTCAGCGGTGCCGCGCCCCGCTCTGCCGACAGCATTTCGAGAAAGGCCTCGACGTGGCGCGCGGCCGGAGACTCAGAGGCCCGCGTCAATCGCCGCCTCGAGCGCGAGCTGGCGCGCATCCGCCTCGTGGCCGATCGCGCGGAGTCCGGCGATTGCGCGCGCCAGGACCACCGGTTCGAGCGACAGCCGATCGCCCGATTGCAGCAGCAGAATGGTGCTCAGCACGGTCTCGCCGATCCGCTTGGCGGCGGCGGCCCGCTGCTGATCGATCCACAATGCCGCGCTGGGAATTTTCGCCACGTGCGGCGGCGCGAGCAGCACCCCCCAGTCGGCGGGGCCGACCGGCAGATCGAAGGCGGCGAGCAGCGTCACCAGCAGATCCGCTTGTGCCGGCGCCGCGCGCGCGTCCCGCCCGACCAGTTCGGCGATACCGTCATGCAGCACCGCGGCCGCGTCCGCGGTGCCGGAAGGCGGGATCACAAGGGCACTCAGCGCCGCCAGCTCCTTGCTGCCGGCGGCGGCGATCCACGGCGCCGCGGCATCGTTCTCGCCGTCCACCATGAGCGCGCGCGCCGCATCGCCGGCGAAGTCGCGCGAGACGTCCTGCGGCCGAAGCTCGCCGACCGCCGCGGTCAAGAGCCGCGCGGTGAAGGGGAAGGCATCGCGCTTTCTCGCCTCGGCGAGGAGCGCCGTGATTGCCGCCGCGCGCGTCGCGGCCGGCGCGCTCGACCGCGCCACCTGATAAAGGATGGCGCGGCTGTGCGCGGTCTCGGGCAGCTTCCCGTCCTTGAGCGCGTCCGTCCGCTCGCCGGGCTTGGCCATGACCTGCTCGTAGAGCGCACCCAACCGCCGGGGCGGCAAGGCGCCGAACAGGGCGGCGCGCTCGGCCGCGGGCAGGCGCCGCTCCAACGACGGCGCCTCGCTGGTCGCATAGGCAAGGAGCGCTGCCGGACCGGCCGCCGCCAGCGCCTCGCTCGGCAGCGGCCGCTTCGCCGCTGCCAGCAAGGCCAGGCGCAACGGGCTCGGATCGGGCAGCTTGTCGATCCGATGCGGCCGGCCGCCCAAATTGTCGATCAGGGCATCGAAGACCGGATCGGCGGGCGCCTTCTGCTCGCGGAGGAGGGACTGGCCGAGCGACGCCTTGGCCCCGTCGCCGGCCAGGGCCTGGCAGGCGATCAGCGCGCGCTGCCACCAGGGACTCTGATCGCGGGCGATCAGCTTCTCGACCATGTTGCAGGCGCTGCTCTCGTCGGCGCCGGCGAAAGAGAGTTTGACCTTCATGCGGTCGAGCCCGTCGCCGCTGGTATCCGGCGGCAATTGGTCCATCATCGCCACGGCGCCCGCGACGTCGCCGAGCGCCAGCAGGCGGCCGAGCCGCATTTCGGCGAGCGGCGGCCGGTCCGGCGCATCCTGCCCGTCGGGCGCCGCGGCATTGCTCAAGAGCAGCCGCCGCGTCAGGTCCTGCAGCACCGGCGACGTCGATGGGGCCAACAGCGGCAGCAACCCGGCAACCAGCGCGCGCGGCGTCCCTTTCCACATCGTCTGCGGAAAGGCGCCCTGATCCTCGCCCAGCACGCCGATCCACGAGGCATCGGTCGGCGCCAGCGGCGCCGCCGTCACGGCGCCGGATTGCGGCGGCGGTGCGGCACCCGCCCCGTTGCCGATCGATGGGGGCTGCGCTTGCTGTGGCAGGAGCGGAATGGGCGCCCCGGCCTGTGCTGCCGCCGGCGCCGCGCCGGCAAGCATCGCGGTCAAGAGCGCCAGAGTGCCGATGCCGGCATGGCGCCGCGCCTTAATGCGCCAGGCGCGCATCGGGAATGACGCGCTCCACGTGCAGCGTCGGTGCCGGAATGTTCCATACCATGAGGAATCCCACGCCGCCTGCGATCACCAACACCAGCAGCGCCACGCCGATCAGAACCGCTTTGCCCATCGCAATCCAGAATCCCAAGCCGCCGACCGCCACCGCCGGAACGCCGGCGGGAGGACGATTTATAGCACCGGATGTGCTACGCTACCTTTATGGCTTCTGTACGACACTCTAACGGATGCGGCGGCCGCGGTTCAACGCGGCGTTGCGGGCGCGAGAGCGCGATATGAGCGAGGCATCCGCCTTTCCCGTGCCGCGCACGGTCGCTCTCGTCGGCCTCATGGGCGCGGGGAAATCGAGCATCGGCCGGCGACTCGCGCAGCGGCTCAAGCTTCCGTTCACCGATGCGGATGCCGAGATCGAGGCGGCGGCCGGCGCCACCATCGAGGAGATTTTCGAGCGCCACGGGGAGGCGGTGTTCCGCGAAGGCGAGCGGCGCGTCATCGCCCGCCTGCTCGAAGGCCCGGTGCAGGTGCTGGCGACGGGCGGTGGTGCCTTCATGGACCCGACGACGCGCGCGCTGTTGCGCGAGCGGGCGATCTCGATCTGGCTGCGCGCCGAGCTCGAGCTCCTGCTGCCGCGCCTGACGCGGCGCAACAACCGGCCGCTGCTCAAGGCCGGCGAACCGCGTGCGGTGCTCGAACGGCTGATCGCCGAGCGCTACCCCGTCTATGGCGAGGCCGACATCATCGTCGATGCGCTCGACGGCCCGCCCGAAGTGACACTCGAGCGCGTGATCGGGGCGCTGGCCGATCGCCTCGGCGTTGCTGCGGTGCCGTCGTGACCGCGGCCGAGCGCCTGCACGTCGCGCTCGGCGCGCGCAGCTATGACATCGTCATCGGCACCGGGCTGCTCGACCAGGCCGGCGCGCTGATGCGGCCCGTGCTGCGCCAGCCCCGCGTCGTCCTGGTGACCGATGCGAATGTGGCGGCGCTGCATCTCGCGCGGCTTGCCGCGGGACTCGACGACGCCGGGCTCGTGTACGAGACGATCGTTCTGCCGCCGGGCGAGCAAACCAAGGATTTTCGCCACTTCCAGAAGCTGGCTGAGGACATCCTCGCGCTCGGGATCGAGCGCCGCACCGCGCTCGTGGCCTTGGGCGGCGGCGTCGTTGGCGACCTCACCGGCTTTGCCGCCGCGACCCTGCTGCGCGGTATCGATTACGTGCAGATCCCGACCACGCTGCTCGCCCAGGTCGACAGCTCGGTCGGCGGCAAGACTGCGATTGATACGAAATACGGCAAGAATCTGGTTGGCGCGTTTTACCAGCCAGCGCTGGTCCTGGCCGATATCGACGTGCTGGCGACGCTGCCGCGGCGCGAATTGCTCGCGGGCTATGCCGAGGTGGTGAAATACGGCCTGATCCGCGACCGCGCCATGTTCGAATGGCTCGAGGCGGCGGGCGAAGGTCTGGTGGCCGGCGATGCCGCGAGCCGGCGGCGGGCGGTGCGCGCGAGCTGCGCTGCCAAGGCCGCGGTCGTTGCCGCCGACGAGCGCGAGGATGGCGAGCGCGCGCTCTTGAATTTCGGTCATACCTTCGGCCATGCGCTCGAGGTCGA
>Ga0307372_10014091_pt1 | contig 10268 bp, 10 predicted proteins | sample OX1MG_FD_202533 | JGI IMG/M metagenome (GOLD analysis project Ga0307372, IMG submission 202533) | Soil microbial communities from Risofladan, Vaasa, Finland - OX-1 | ecosystem: Environmental > Terrestrial > Soil > Coastal area > Acid sulfate soil | place: Finland: Risofladan, Vaasa | collected... | reverse complement strand
CGGCGCCCGGCGTGACAAACCACGCTCACGCAGGGAGGGAACGGTCGCAATGGGGCTTAGCCGTTAGGCACCGCCCCCTAGACGACACGCGGTGCGCCGTGCATGTTAGGCGGCCACACCCCCCGGCTACAAGCTGACCGCCCGGAGGGGAGGGGAACCTACAGGCCGAGCTCGGCCCGGATCGTGTTGAAGTCGGGGTCGACGGCCATGGGCACCGGGATCTGCCCTATGGCTATGTCGGGATCCTTGAGGCCGTGGCCGGTGAGCACGCAGACCACGCGGGAGCCGGCGGGCACGCCGTAGCGGATGAGGCCGGCCACCGAGGCGGCCGAGGCCGGCTCGCAGAAGATGGACTCCTGGCCGGCCAGAAACCGGTAGGCCTCCAGGATCTCCTCATCGGTCACGGCCCGGATGGCGCCACCCGACTCGGAGGCGGCGGCGGTGGCGCCGTACCAGGAGGCCGGATTACCGATGCGGATGGCGGTGGCCACCGTCTCGGGGAACTCGATGGGATGGCCCTCCACTATGGGGGCCGCCCCGGCGGCCTGGAACCCGAGCATGGCCGGGAGTCGGGACGAACGGCCGGCCTGGCGGTACTGGAGGTATCCCTTCCAGTAGGCGGTGATGTTGCCAGCGTTGCCGACCGGGATGCAGTGGTACTCGGGTGCGTCGCCCAAGGCGTCGACGATCTCGAAGGCGCCGGTCTTCTGACCCTCGATGCGGTCCGGGTTGAAGGAGTTGACCGCTATGACCTCGCCGAGCTTCTCCAGGTCCCTCACCATCTGCAGGCATACGTCGAAGTTGGCCCGGACCTGGAGGACCCGGGCCCCGTGGATGAGGGCCTGGGCCAGTTTGCCCAGGGCGATGTGGCCCTCGGGGATGAGCACGGTGCAGGTCAGCCCGGCCCGGGCGGCGTAAGCGGCGGCCGAGGCCGATGTATTACCGGTGGATCCGCACACGACCGCCTTGGCCCCCCGGCCCAGGGCCTTGGAGATGGCCATGGTCATGCCCCGGTCCTTGAACGAGCCGGTCGGGTTGGCTCCTTCGATCTTGAGGTGGACCTCGGCGCCCACCCGCTCGGACAGCCTCGGCGCCGGAACCAGCGGGGTACCGCCCTCATAGAGGCTGACCACGGGGGTGAAGTCGTCCACATCGAGGATGTCGCGGTATTCCTCGATCACCCCGCGCCAGCCCGGGCGGGCCACTACTCCCCTCCCACCACGCGCAGCAGGCTGCCCACCCGCTTGACCGCCCCGAGCTGGTGGAGGCCGGTGACGGTGGCCTGCACGTCGCTCTCCTGAGCCGTGTGGGTGATGAAGATGAGGCGGGCGTCGTCACCCAGGCCGGCCTGCTCCATGGACCGGATGGAAACCCGGTTCTCACCGAAGACCTCGGCCACGCTGGCCAGCACTCCGGGCCGGTCGAGGACGTCCACGTTCAGGTAGTACTGGGTACTCAGCTGGTCGATGGGCACGATGCTGGCCCGGGGCCGGTGCGGCGTGGGTGAGGTGGAGCCGGCCCGCAGATTGTGGGCGGCGTCGATCAGATCTCCCAGGACGGCGCTGGCCGAAGGCATGCCCCCGGCGCCACGGCCGTAGAGCATCAGCTCCCCCACGGCCTCACCCTCAATGAACACGGCGTTGAACGATCCCCGGACCGAAGCCAGCGGGTGGGACTTGGGAACCATGGCCGGGTGCACCCGCACCCCGACGGCGGCCCCCGCCGTGCCCCCTTCCGACTCGGCCACGGCCAGGAGCTTCACCACGTACCCGAGGCGTCCGGCCACCTCGATGTCATCGGCGGTCACGGCGCTGATGCCTTCCCGGTAGACGTCGCCCGCCATCACCTCGGACCCGAAAGCGATGGTGGCCAGGATGGCCGCCTTGGCGGCGGCGTCGAAGCCCTCCACGTCAGCCGTGGGGTCGCCTTCGGCATAGCCGAGGCTCTGAGCCTCGGCCAGAGCGTCGGCGTAGGACGCACCCTCCTCGGTCATCTGGGTGAGGATGTAGTTGGTGGTGCCGTTGACGATGCCGAGCACCCGGTGGATGCGCTCCCCGGCCAGGGACTCCCGCAGCGGCCGCAGCAAGGGGATGCCGCCACCCACGGCGGCCTCATAGAGGAGGTCCACGCCCTGGGCCGAGGCCAGGTCCGACAGTTCCCGGCCGAAGTTGGCCAGCAGCTCCTTGTTACCCGTCACCACCGGCTTGCCCGCCGACAGGGCGGCGGTCACCAGGCCCCGGGCCGGCTCGGTCCCGCCGATCAGCTCCACCACCACATCCACGTCCGGGTCGGTGGCGACGGCGGCGGCGTCGTGGGTGAGCACCCCCTCAGCCAGAGCGACGCCCCGGTCCTTGGCCAGGTTGCGCACCGCCACCCGGGTCACCTCGAAGCGCAGGCCGCAGCGAGCGGTGATCAGGTCCGCGTCGGAGTGCAGCAGCTTGAGCAGGGCGCCGCCCACCGCCCCGCAGCCCAACAATCCGACCCGTACCGGTTCGCCCACCGGACCAAGGTACCGGAGCTAAGGGTCCAAGACCTCCAGCCTCATCAGGTCATCCGGGGTCTCCCGCCTCACCACCAACCGGGCGACGCCACCGCCGACGAACACGACCGCCGGCCGGGTCACTTTGTTGTAGTTGGAGGCCATGGAGTGGCCGTAGGCACCGGTGACCGGCGTAACCAGGATGTCATCGACGGCCACGTCGGCCGGGACCCGGGCGTTGCGGACGATGAAGTCCCCCGATTCGCAGTGCTTGCCCACCACCGTCACGGTGCGGGCCCGCTCGTCATCGGGACAGCGGGCCAGGAAGGTCTCGTACCCGCTCCCGTACAGGACGGGGCGGGGATTATCGCTCATGCCTCCGTCCACGGCCACATAGGTCCGTACCCCGGGGATGTCCTTGATGGTGCCCACCCGGTAGAGCGTCATGCCGGCCCCCGCGGCTATGGAGCGGCCCGGCTCAGCCGTCACCCGGGTGGAGTCCGGGATGCCGAACTCGGCGCAGGCCGCCTTGACGACGTTGGCCCACAGGCCGAGCGACGGCGCCGTTTCATCCGCCACATAGGGCACCCCGAGACCGCCCCCCACGCAGAGCTCGGGCAGTTCCAGGGTCCGGAAGAAGCCGGCCAGGACCTCGACCTCCCGCCGGTAGGACTCGGTCAGGAAGATCTGGCTGCCGATGTGGGCGTGGATGCCGACCAGCTCCACCGCCTCGGACCGGGACAGTCGCCTGACCGCCTCGGCCGCCTGTCCACCGGCCAGCCCGAAGCCGAACTTGGAGTCGGCCTGCCCCGTCATCACGTACTCATGGGTGTGGGCCTCGATGCCGGGAGTGACCCTCACCAACACGCGGGGTCTGCGCCAGCCCGGGGATGAGGCCAGTGCCTCCAGCCGGTCGATCTCATCGGAGGAATCCACCACTATCCGGCCGACTCCGGCTCCCACCGCCGCCCGCAGCTCTTCGGCTGACTTGTTGTTTCCGTGCATGACCACCCGGCCGGGCGGTACGCCGGCGGCCAGCACCACGTGCAACTCCCCGCCCGTGGCCACGTCTATCCACATTCCTTCCTCGTGGGCGAGGCGGGCCATGGCCACGCACAGGAAGGCCTTCGATCCGTAGGCCACTCCGTCCCCCCAGGCCGCCACCGCCTGGCGGCAGCGCTCCCTGAGGTGGGCCTCGTCATAGACGAACAGCGGAGTGCCGTAGCGGGAAGCCAGGTCGAGCAGGTCGACCCCGCCCACCGACAGGTGCCCGCTGACCGGATCGGCGGCGGCGGTATCGGGCAGGAGGTAGGTAGGTATCCGCAAGGGATCGAAGCTAATGCCGGTCCTGGCCTCAACTGTGTTGAGGTCCCGGGCATTGGCCTGGGAACATGGTTGATGCCCGATCCGTCGCAGACCATCGTCCCGCTGCTCCAGGACGCCATGGCCGCCGCGCTCGGAGAGGCGTTCCGGGCCACCGATCCCATCATCCGGCGCTCGGCCCAGGACAAGTTCGGGGACTACCAAGCCAATGCGGCCATGTCCCTGGCCAAGGCCACCGGACGGCCGCCCCGGGAGGTGGCCGAGGCGGTGGTCAGCCGGCTGCGGGCCGAGGGGGTCGTGGCCCGGGCGGAGGTGGCCGGCCCGGGCTTCATCAACCTGACCCTGGACGACGGATTCCTGGGCCGGCAGGCCTCGGCGGCGGCGGCCGATCCTCGCCTGGGGGTGGGCGAGGTAGGCGAACCATCCCGCTTCGTCCTGGACTACGGCGGGGCCAACGTGGCCAAGGAGCTGTTGGTCCACCACATGCGCTCCCCGGTCATCGGGGACGCGGTGGCCCGGGTCCTGGAATACCTCGGCCACGTGGTCATCCGCCAGGACCATCTGGGCGACTGGGGGCGCCAGTTCGGGATGCTCATCGAGCACCTGGTCGATCTCGGCTGGGAGGCTGGCTCCGCTTCCGAGCGGACCATCTCCGACCTCAACGTGCTCTATCAGGAGGCTCAGACGAAGTTCGACGCCGGAGGAGCCTTTGCTGAGCGGGCCCGGCGCCGGGTGGTCCTGCTGCAGGCGGGCGAGCCCGAGACCATGGCCCTCTGGCAGGCGCTGGTGGACGAGTCCGAGCGCCACTTCCAGGCCGTTTACCGGAGGCTGGGTCTGACCATCGGTCCGGCCGACGTACGGGCGGAGAGCTTCTACAACCCCATGCTCGAGCCCATGGCCCGGGAGCTGGAGGACAAGGGGCTGGCCCGGATGGACCAGGGCGCCCTGTGCGCATTCCCCGAGGGATTCAGCGGGCGGGACGGCCAGCCCCAGCCGGTCATCATCAGGAACTCCGAGGGCGCCTACCTCTACGCCACTTTCGATCTGGCCGCGGTGCGATATGCCACCGAGGATCTCAAGGGCGAGCGGCTGGTCTACTTCACCGACGCCAGGCAGGCCCAGCACTTCGCCATGGTCTTTGCCGTCTGCCGGGAGGCGGGCTGGCTTGGACCGGCGTCCACCGCCGAGCACGCCCCGTTTGGCAATGTCGTCGGCCTGGACGGCCGGCCCTTCCGGACCCGCTCGGGCGACTCGGTCAAGCTGGCCGACCTGCTGGACGAGGCGGTGGCCCGGGCCCGCGCGGTGGTGGTGGAGAAGAGCCCCGACCTGGGCTCCGATGAGCAGGCCGGCGTGGCCGAGGCGGTCGGGGTCGGTGGCCTCAAGTACCACGACCTGGCCAACGACCGGGTGAAGGATTACGTCTTCGACTGGGACCGGATGCTGGCCCGGGAGGGCAACACCGCTCCCTATCTGCAGTACGCCCACGCCCGGATCCGCTCCATCCTGCGCCGGGCGGAGGCGACCAGCACGGCCGACCAACCGGCGGTGCTGGTGGCCGAACCCCAGGAGCGGGCCCTGGCCCTGGCCGTCCTGGGCTTCGAGGCGGCCGTGGAGTCGGTGGCCGAGGGCTTCGCCCCGCACCGGCTCTGCACCTACCTGTTCGACCTGGCCAGCACCTTCACCTCGTTCTACGAGGCGTGCCCGGTCCTGCGGGCGGAGCCGGCCGTGCGCGACAGCCGGCTGGTCCTCTGCCGCCTGACCGCCTCGGTCCTGTCCACCGGCCTGGGCCTGCTCGGGATCGAGGCGCCCGAGCGCATGTGAGGCTCGGGGCGGCTACTTGCCCTGGATGAGCTCGGCGGCCCGGTCGAGCAGATCCAGCGGGTCGAAGGGCTTCGTCATGTAGAGGTCCACCCCGGCTTCCTTGCCTGCGTCCTGGTCCATGTCCTGAGCCTTGGCCGAGAGCATGATGATCGGGATGGAGGCCGTCTTGGGATCGGCCTTCAAGGCCTTGGCCGCATCCAGCCCGTTCATCCTCGGCATCATCACGTCCAGCACGATGAGGTCAGGCAAGACCACCTTGGCCTTCTCCAGTGCCTCCAGGCCGTCGCCAGCCACCTCCACCTGGTAGCCCTCGATGGAGAAGTTGACCTGGAGGAGCTTCTGGATGACGGGGTCGTCGTCCACCACCAGGATGGTCGAGTCGGGCATTCCGGCATCCTATGGGCGGAATCAGCCCTCCACTGGGCCCGAGCGCGGCCGCCAGCGCCTAGTGTGTTCGTCCCTGCCCTCGTAGCTCAGGGGATAGAGCACTGGCCTCCGGAGCCGGGTGCGTAGGTTCGAATCCTACCGAGGGCGCAGGCGAAAAAAGGCCCTCTACCAGGGAGAATCCCCTGGTCGGGGGCCTTTTCGTTTTACCGGCGTTGTCCTCTAAAGACCCTCGGAATCCGTCATTTTTGGGAGGAGAATGGAGGAGGTTGGGAGGAGATGCGAGCCGCGACCCCACTGAGTGCCTGCGGCGTCGCTCTGGGGGAGGACTCGACGGGTCAGATCGGCGAGCGCCGGGACACCCTCCTCGAGCCGATCCAGGGTCCGTTCGGGGGTGGCGGAGACAACTGCTCTTACCGCTGCGGGCTGCTCGATGTCCGCGGCGCGATCGAGGTGACTCCCTGGTTGACGGACGACCGGGACCCACCGGCCCCCCGAAAAGACGGCCCCCAGGGATGACACGTTTGGGGACGCTTGAGAAAGCTCGCACCGACCCTGGCCACGCCTTCGGGCCGTCCATTAGCCCGAACTCCCAGACCTCGGCAAACATCCCTCTCGTCAAGCGACGGGGCTCTAGGGAGTACGTCAGGTCCCTCTGGTCGAGATTGGTTTTCAGGTAGTCGATAAGCCCTGCGCCGAGAATTGTCTGGGTAATGGCCACCCTTCCGGAGGGTAGTCAGGGCATCGGACTGGAAGGAGTAGTCCGGCCAGTAGGGCGGTTCAAGAAGTATCCTTGGTCACCGTCGCGGCTCCCTCGACGGCCATAAGAGTCCTTGCTGACTGGACGGGACTGACGTCTCACCGTGTCGTGTCGATGACGACCGGGATCGCGAACGCTGGTGGGCCGGCTTCGAGCCCAGCGGCCGACTCCTGGAGCTCTCGGCCGGCGGTCTCAGGAAAGCGCGTCGCTACCAGGACCAAGCCGAGGGCCGGACCGGCCGATAGGACCGCGACCGAGCGCGCCAGGCTGCCCGTCATGCTGATGAGGAGGGCCGCCAGGAGGAAGCTGGCGCTCTGGCCGGAGACGGTGGCGACGCCAGCAACAGATCGAGCTAGGGCCCGATGAGAGGTGGGGAACAGCTCGGTTGTGAAACCACTCAGGGTGGGCCAGGCCCCGAACTGGCCGATATAGGTGATGGCCAATGCGACGAAGAGCTCAAGTGGACCGTGAGCAAGGAAGAAGAATCCAAGCGACCCACCGATACTCAGGGCGAGGAAGGAGCATCCGATCCGTTTGCGACCAAAGCGATCGCTGGCCGATCCCGCTCCGATCAGTACGGGTATCGCCAAGGCGCCGGAGCCGACGAGAATCAGGTTGGAAGTCGACGCCGACAGGTGGCGCTGGGTCTGCATGAAGTCGATGACGAACACAGAGGCCTGGGTAAGCAAGCTGGTCAGTACCGCCGTCACGCAGATGAGGGCCAGCAGCCGGCCGTAAGGCGGTCGGAGAAGGGACCGCCAGCTTGGCGCCAGCCGACCTTGCGACGCGGCCATCTCGAACCGCGAGCTCTCCGGGAGCCGGCGGCGCATGAAGACCACCACCAACAAGACCGGGGTGGCCGCCGCATACAGCCAACGCCAGGACAGGTGGTGCGGGGCCATGAACAGACCCCAGGCCAAGGCGCCGGTGCCAGCACCCAGGGCATTGAGCATGGCCAGAACGCCGAAGCCGTAGCCCCGGGCCCCGGCGGGAAGCTCCTCGGCCAGCACCGTCCAGGTCAGGGTGACCTCGAGGGCCAGGCAGGACCGGGCCACCAGTTGGCAGATCCCGAAGGCGAAGATGTCCGGAGCAACGGCGGTGGCCGCGGTGGCAACGGTGTAGCCGGCTATCGAGAAGAGGAGGAAACGCCGACGTCCGTAGCGATCAGCCCGGCGGGCGAAGAACAGGGCGGGCAGGGCTCCCAGGTAGAGAAGAGCGATCCAGTTAGACGCCTGAGCCTGAGTCAGGCCGAAGCTGTGGCGCAGCTGGGGCAGGGCGACCATGACCACGTTGAGGTCATATCCCTCGAAGAAGCTGGCCGCCGCCAGCAGCCCGAGCAGCTGCCAGTGGCGCGGCGCGAGAAGGAGGCGGGGGTTGGCCGAGGGTGCCGTCACGGAATGGGATCAGGGACTCGTAGCCGTCTGTTTTTCAGCAGACGCTCAAGGGAGGCGCCTTCCCGGGCGGTCAGGCTGGGATCGGCCAGACGGAATCGAGCGGCGGCGCCCAGCCACCGGTTCTCCAAGGACGGTTCGAGAGCGCCCAGATAGGTCCGGGCCAGCAGTGTCCGACCGATGCCCGCCACCGAGCGCTGAATGACCGGGCCAGGAACTTCCCCGGTGGCGATCAGCACCCAGGTCATGGCCATGCCGGCCTCGGCCGGACCTTGGACCGCGCCCTGCCAGTCGATCAGGCGGGGGCCGGCCCTGGTGAGGATCACGTTGTCCGGGTGCAGGTCGGTGTGGACCAAGGAGCCGCCGGGACCGAAGGGGGCGACCAGCCAATCCAGCCCCGGCACGGCCCTGACCAGTCGGTGAAGCTCTACCAGCAGCCGGGCCTGAGTGGCGAGGCTCCAGGGGCGTCGGGTGAGGGCCTGAAGCATGGTGGGCCCGACCGCGTGTTCCATGACCATGTCAGGCCCGTTGGCTTCGAAGACTTCGGGAACTGGCACCCCATGGGCTCGGGCGTGTTCCATCACCTCGGCTTCTCGGTCGACCACGATGCTGGAGTCTCGGTAGCGGCGAAGCACTCGGCCCCCACCCAGGTCGAATACGTCGGCGTAGCGGCCGACACCGATGAGCTTTCCGGCAGGAGCGCCGGTCAACTTCACTCCCCGCTCCGGCGCGGGGCGGGCGCGGCCCGGAACATCGCCGGCGCCGTCTTAGGGCTCCGGCGGCGGGGGTCGATCCGGTAGGCCCGCTCCGGAATCAGACCGGCCGCTTCTTCGGCCCAGGCCGCCATGGCCTCGGCCATCCTCTGGCCGAATAGGACGGCCATCCGCGAATAGACGGCATCCGGCGCCGAGGCCAAGACCTCGAAGAACTCGGCGTACTGAGCCGCCTCTGCGGCCGCTCCCGCCCTGACCGCCTCCATAAGCTCGGCCGTGGCACCGGGTGGCCGGCGGTGGCCAAAGAGTGTCTTGAGCAGGAACGGGATCCGCAGCTGGACATCGTCCAACTCGCCTTCGTCCAACCAGGCGTCCAGGGCCACTTCGCCGGGATCGCTCAGGCGGAAGACCCGCTTGTCGGGGAGCCGCTCCTGGGGAACGTCGGTTCCTTCGATCAGGCCCAGGGGTTCCAGCCGGGCGAGTTCCGCGTAGACCTGGCTCTTGGAGATGGGCCAGAAGTGCCCGACCGAGCGCTCCACGGCCTGGAAGAGGTCGTATCCCGACATGGGGGCGATCGAGAGAAGGCCCAAGATGGCGTGAGAGCTTGTTGTGAGCCGTATCCCCATCGGCAGGCAGCATATAGTCTGCTCTGGACTAGATCAACCTGGAATAGGCCCCGGGGGGATTCTGTAGCGGTCGATCGCCCAATGTTGACGCGACGGCATGGATGTGGATCTAGGCAACGACCCCTGGTCCGTTGCCTACTTGTCGAGGCTTCGCGTCGCGGCCAAGGAGTCACCCGGTTGATACGCCCCGCAGCCCCAGCTGACTAAGTCGCCGGTGAATCTCAGTACCTCCGAAACCCGGTGACCGTGCTGGTTCCGGTAGCCGATGACGAGAGTGTCGACGGAAAGAAAGACATCATCTACCGTGAACTTGAGATCTGGCTGCTGGCTAAGCCCGGAGCTCCAGTAAGCCCTCAGCGCCTCCTTACCGCGAACCTCGCCAATTGGATCGTTGAATCGATGGACGATGTAGGGCGACTGGAACACGACATCTTCGGTGTAGTGGACCAGGAGGCGGTCCATGTCGTGGGAGTTCCAGGCCGCCTGCCACTCCCCGGCGAACGTCAAGGCGGACTCGGCGTCCATGAGCTCTAAGCCTAGATGTGAACACGCCCGAAAGCGGGCGAACAAGGACGGGCAGGCGGCCCCTGACGCTCAGATTGTGAGCGTCCCCCTCCGACGGGATGGAGAGCAGCGGGAGGGCCCTAGAGATCAGCTCGCCTCCGGCCGGAGCGGATGCGGATTGGGTCGGGCGGGCTGACATCGACGAGAGCCTCCGATGTCCTCGCAGGCAACCAGGCACAACTCAAGGCCGAGGCCTCTGCAGGCTGG
>Ga0307372_10014090_pt1 | contig 10268 bp, 7 predicted proteins | sample OX1MG_FD_202533 | JGI IMG/M metagenome (GOLD analysis project Ga0307372, IMG submission 202533) | Soil microbial communities from Risofladan, Vaasa, Finland - OX-1 | ecosystem: Environmental > Terrestrial > Soil > Coastal area > Acid sulfate soil | place: Finland: Risofladan, Vaasa | collected... | reverse complement strand
GCGCACTCGCAAATAATCAATTTGGACAACGTATTAACTTAACCGGAACCCGGCGCCTGCCGAGACTCCACAGTCGCCGGATATTGTCAGACAAGTTAATCTATGGTAATGTTACTCCGTGACTACGATGCAACTATCCAGCCCATTTCCCAGGGCATTTCCGCGCCAAATTCAGCGAATATATGATTTTTTCAATCGGTAATGAAATGCACAGTCCCGCAAACGCAACTAACTCACAACGCGCTACTTACATTTTCTTGATCGGTAATGAGTTTCGTTTTTGCGCGCTCCGCATTTTTCGCCCCTCCCGATTCTCATATTCCCGTTTCGGAGGCGTCCATGCCCGTCGCCGCGCGGACGACACTCCTCGACCCTCAGCCGTTTCTCGCCCAACTTTTCGTCATTTGCCAGAGCCTCCCGCCAAGAGTAGAATCGTTCTCCCCGAGGCCCCTGATAGCTTCCCAGCGGAGATAGGAGAAACGCAGATCGTGAAAGGCGAAACACAAAATACTCTACGGGCGGAGCTCGGCCTCGCGCGTTGGATGGCGCGCGCACGGAAAATGTGCAAGAAGGCGAGCAAGGAACCGAACGCCGACAATATTCACGATTTGCGAACCGCGCTGCGGCGATGCCTGGCTATCGAGAGCGCGCTGAGCGAGTGCGATCCGCATCCCGACTGGAAAAAGGTGAAGCGCGCGGGCAAAAAGCTCCTGAAAAATCTGGGCGAACTGCGCGACTCACAAGTGCTGCTCGACTGGCTGGGAAAATTGGAAGTTGCGAAGGATGGATTGGGCGAGGCGCTGAAGATGTCGGTTGAGCAGGAGCAAAAGCATTTGAAAACGGCGGTATTGAAGGCGCTCGGCGATTTCGACCAACAAAAATGGAAAACGTGGGAGGAGACGCTGGCTCCACGCGCCGCGCTGGTGGCGCCGGATAGCCCCGTATCGCAGTACATCGCCTTGGAAAGATGGCAGGAAGGCTATCGCCGGCATCGCTTCGCGCTCCACAGTCAATCCAGAATTGGGTATCACCGTTTGCGAGTGGGCCTGAAAAATCTTCGGTACACTGTGGAGAATTTCGTTCCAGAATTAATCGCACGATGGGGCGGCGATTTGAAGCGGCTCCAGGATCTGCTGGGCGAAGCACATGATTTGGATGTGCTGTGGTCGAAAGTGATCCGCGTGAAGCCCGCCGCCGACCGTGCCACGCTGACGAAGTGGAAAGCGGCAATCGAGCACGAAAGAAACCAGCGTTTGGCGCAATACAGGTCAAGCGCAACGGGTAAGAATTCGATTTGGCAGACTTGGCGAGATGCATTGCCCGAGAATGAAAAGTTGGAAGAGGCCGCGGTAGCAAAGTTCGGCGCCTGGGCAGCTTTCCGAACTCCCGAATTCGCGTCTGCGCAGCGCATCGCAGCAAGGGCGGCCGAGCTCTACAACGTGCTAGCCGCGCGGGAATTTGCGGTTGGGCTGCCGACCGAGCGCGCGCGATGGATTGTGCAGGCCGCGGCGCTGATGCAGGATTCCGGTCGAAGCAGCGAAAATCATGGATACCACAAGGAATCCTACTTGCTGATTCGCAAGCAGCCGGTGCCGATCGGATGGAAAAAAGCGGAATTGGAGTTGACTGCGCTAGCGGCGCGCTACCACCGGAAAGCGTTGCCACAAACGAAGCATAAGGAATTCCGCAGGCTGTCAGCATCCATGCAGCATGCGACGATTTTGCTCGCGGGAATCCTGCGCCTGGCGAATTGCTTCGAGGAAGCGGCGAAACCGATACGAAAACTGGATCTGGACGTCACGCTCGAGGGCCTGAAGATTCGAGCTTACGGATACAATGGAGAAGAACCTCTTCTATCGAAACTGGCCAACGCCAAGCATTTGCTTGAAATCGCTTGCCGGCGGCCGATCATCATTTTACCCGGCGCTGCCGCCGCGCCTCTTCGCGTCTTAAAACCAGAAAAGAAGAAACCCGAAAAGAGAACATACGCGGCGTGAAATTCTCCGGATCAAATTCAGCCGTGCTTGTCGGCGATACTTATGGAACCTGCCGTGGCGCGGCTCGCTATTTGAATTGCGCGTTAGTCGCCCAGCAGCCGCAGCGCCTTCGGCGTATAGATCGCGACAATTGACCCGCGGGGCGGCGAAAAAGTTTCGATCTCCAGTGACGCGACGCCGGCTTTTTTTAGTGAAGTAACCGCGGAATGGCTGCCGATGGCGTACGCAATGACTTCGTCCAAATTCGGAGCGTGTCCCACGCAAATTATTTCGTCGGATTTGATTTTCGCTAATTCGTCGAACACCCCGGTGGGTTTGGCCTCCGGTTTGAGCACATCCGTGTGGCGCAGCTTTTTCACCGGATATCCCAACGCGTTGCAGACGATCTCCGCAGTCTGCACAGCCCGGAGAAGAGGGCTGGTCAGGATGAGACTCGGTTTGATTCCGAGCGCATGCAGGCCGCGAGCGGCGGCCTCTGTCTTAGCTATGCCCTTGGGCGTCAGAAAACGGTCTGCTTCTGCAGGTGCAGCAGAATCGTCGCGATCAATCGCGATGCCGTGGCGGAAGAGATGAACTTTCATATGAGATTCGGTTTTCTCCTGGGTTCTTAGTCAAGCAGGTTCCGGGACCGCAAACGAATTGTCGCTTCTGCATTCATGAATCAAAGATTCCTCTCCACACGAGAAAGTCACGCCGCGCGATGAGAACGCGTGACATTTCTTTGCGCATTCGGTGACGCTCGCATCGCTCGCGCGCGGCCAAAATGAACTTTCTTTCCAAACACTTCCTCGAATAATTTCGCGGCGCGTTGGCAGTCACGAATCGGCAAGGGTTGGCGATCGTTCGAATGCAATCGAAGCAGAATTCCCTTCCGGCCGATGATTACGTCCACATTCTGGACGGCGCGCCGCCTTTCCTTGTCGAGAGCGATGGCAATGCGAAGTATGGCGGCAAGCGCGCGGACTTGAGCGCGGCGGCGCGGGCCAAGCGAGGAATACAATTTGTGTTTGGAATCAAGTTTCGCCTTGCCATGGTAGCGGATCAAGCAGGCGACGAGGAGACGGTCGGCCTCGGCGAGTCCGGGAATATGCGCGTGGCGGACGATGTATTCGCCATGCTTGTGATGCGAGCTGGCATCGATGGCGTAGCCTACGTCGTGCAATATGGTCGCTAGTTCGAGGGGAAGCCGAAGCTCGTACGGAAGATGGTGAACACGCGCGAGTTGGTCGAAAAGATATCCAGCGAGGCGGCGCACGTGTTCGGCGTGTGAGGGCTCGTAATGAAAACGCGCGGCGACGCGGCGCGCTTCGCGAAGCAGCGGCTGAAAACGGGCGGCGTAAGCGCTGGCCATGGCCCCGGAAAACTGCGACGACGCAAGGTCCCACAGAATCCCTTCTTTCACGCCAACACCTGGCACCAACATGGACCGCAATCGCAACCACTGAGAGAGAGACGCGAATACCACGGCGGCGATGCCGATCACTTCCGCGCGATCGCGGCGGAGATGGAGGGCGTCCATGCGCTCGGCAACACCGAGCCCCAAAATTCCCCAAAGGCGCTCGCGAAGCAGCCGAAGATTGATCGTAGCGATTCCGGCGACGCGCGGGCCGGGAGCAATGCGCGCCAGCGCTTCGGCGTTTCCTCCGGAAGCGACCGCGATGGTGCCGGCGAGGTTGGGCGGAGCGGGCCAGACGCTTCGGAACAATGAGAGGACGCGATGTTGCACGCGCTCGAATTCGTCTTCACTAAGGGCGCCGTAAATTCCGAGCGTTTCCATCAGGCGCACGCTGCCCAGCGGCAACGCGAAAATTCTCTCCGGCGTCCGTTTTCGGAGCAGGCTGATTTCAAGACTGCCACCGCCAAGGTCAACAATAAGGCGCGGGATTAATTTGTGGCTTAACGAGCCGAGTATCGCGGAGCGGACGAGGCGCGCTTCTTCGGATGAGTCGATTACTTCGAGTTCGATGCCTGTTGTGCGGCGAATGCGGCGAATTAGGTCGTCGCGATTGCGCGCTTCACGGGCGGCGCTGGTGGCCACGGCACGGCAATGCTGAACGCCGTACCGATCCAACAATGATTTGAAGCGGCGAAAAGCGTGCACCGCGTTGTCGATTGTCAAGCGGCTGAATCGGCGTTTCGTGAATGCACGATGGCCCAATCGAACCGGTGCGCGCTCAATATCCAGAATTTGAATTTCGGCGGAAGACTTGGCTTCCGCGATGACCAGACGAATGGCATTGGAGCCCGCATCGATGGCAGCGATTCGGACTGGGGCGGCCAAGGTTATTGCCAGAGATGAACGAGGGCGTGCGAGGGCCGGTAACGGATATTCCGGATGCCCAAGTAAGAAGCGATGCGTTTGCGCAGATCCGCATTTACGGTGCGTATCGAGTTTTCACCATTTAGAGCGGCGAATCCGTGATGCTTGGCGAGATTGACGAACTCCTTCCGCAGCATAGTTTGATAGCTGATGAAGGAATCATAGAGGTCATCGGAAAGATGCAAGTCGCGGCCCGCTTCCCAGAAGCTGATGGCCGGGGATTTCTGAAACTCGCGCTCGAAAGCGATTTGCGGACGGACGTTCAGGAAAAAAGTGAGGTCTGGCGGCAGCGCCAAATCGTAAATGCGGTGGAGATAGTCGTGATCGAGCCCGCGAACCACGGCGCGAGCAATCAGCGTGTAGTAGTAACGGTCGGCGAGGACAACCATGCCGGAGCGCAGCGCGGGAAGAATGCGGTTTTCGAGCTGGTCGAAAAAGTCAGTGGCGTACATCAACGCGAGCGTGTAGCGCGTGACGGAATTTCGGGCGAGAAGGCTGTCAATATCCTTCGCGATCAGAAAAGAGCGGCGAAGCCCCATCGTCTGCACGGCGAAACCTTGCGATTCGAGCCATTCGGTTAGCAGGGCAATTTGCGTGGAGCGGCCGGAGCCGTCGGTGCCTTCGAGAACGATCAGGTGGCCGCTAAGCTCGCTGCGGTTTTTCGTGGGCAAGCCGGCGGAAGGGCGCAGAGGCACGCTTTCGCCGAACCACGTTTGCATGCCGGAAGCCGCCGTGGTGATGAATTCCTGGGTGACAACGTCCGGATTGCCGTCGGATTTTACGGGATCAGTCATAGATTTTTGTAGCGCTTCAATTCAATCTGCCCGGCCACGACGTCGCGCATTTTCTGCTGCAACTGGTGCACGGGCAGTGTGCCATCCATCAGAACAAAGTTATCCGTCGGGAGCATCTGGTCATAACGCGCCAGTGTAAGACCTTGAAATTTTGCAAAGCTTTCGATGGGATCGAGCGACAGTCCCAGGTCCATTCCGGCTTCGTAATATTTAATTCGCGGGCGGCCGCTGAGGATGCGGCGAATGGCAATTTCCAAAGGAGCGCGAAAATAAAACGTGACGTCGGGAACGACGGCGAAGCGGTAGAGGTTCCTCAACCACTCGATGGGACAGCCGCGAGCACCGTCGCGCGCAAAGGCTGTGTAAATGTAACGGTCGGCAAGAACCAAATGGCCGCTGCGAAGGAGAGGCAGAATTTGACGTTCGTAGCGATCCGCAAAATCGGCGGCGTGAATGAGGGAGAACGTCATCGGCGTCAGCAGGCGGCGCTTCTTACCGCGGCGAGTGGCTGATTTCACCAACGGCGAGGAATTCCACTCCGTGAAATATGTGCGATAGCCACCTACTTCGAGCCAGCGTTTCAGGAGATGAAGCTGCGTGCTTTTGCCAGAGCCGTCGATGCCCTCGACAACGACAAGTGCGCCAGAATAGGGGCGGGCTGGCGGCTTGGGGCGCTTTTCCTCGGGATGCGCGGCCGACTCAAGAGTGGTGCTTGGGGTTGCCATTTGTGAGGACAAACTCTACTAGTCTGGGCCAGAAGTGTAAATACGGGATGACCCTTCCATTAAAAGTATATCAAAAGTCAGCGTGATTTTTCTTAGCTACAGAATACACAGCACTTAGCAACGATGAGATGGCGCCTTGCTCGAGACGTTCTGGACATTTGTTATCGCCTATTGTCGCCCGGCAACCTGCTCGGTTGTGTCGTAAAGCGGCTGGGCCGGGTGCGTTTGCGATTGTTCCGACGCAGCAGTGATTGCCAGAATGCGAATTTTATTATTGGCCGGCAACGTGATGGCTTTTGCGCCTAGCGGCAAGTCGATCCTGTACGCGAACAAGTAAGAATAGGAATATGGCACGTTCGCGCCGTCGGGTGTGTGGTGATGCGAGGCGAACCAAGCGATTGGCGCGCGTTTGATGAAGCCGGGAGTCATGCTGACGAAATGCGGGAGCATGATGGGGCCGTGTTTCTGGACGTATGCGCGGAGGCGGCGAATTCTCTGTGCAGGCTGGCTGGTGTCGTCAGCGGCAGGTTCGGGAGGCACTGCAAGAGCTTCCATCTTAAACGACCGGTCGAACCACTGGCCGATGTAGCCGCCCCAATTCTGAATGGTGAGATCAACGGTTTGATCGCCGACTTTGAACGTCGCGTGCTGATCGCCGTCGTCAGAGGCGGCGAGAATGTAAACGCGATTGAATTTTCCGGCGGGCAGCGAAATTGTTTGCGCGTGCGCAACGACAGCGTCTGGTTTTCCCGTCACCGAGGGAGCGAGCTTGAAGTGAATCCCGGAATAAGCGATGTCCGTGGGGAGCATTTCCGCGGGCAGCGCGTTGCCAGCTGCGTCGAAGCCGCCGACTGATTTTGTGCCGTCGTTGCTCGCGGCGGCGAGATCGTAGTGGAGCGGAACGGCTCGCCAACGCGTGGGAAGTGAGCGGACGCGCGATGAGGCGAGTTTTACTCCGTAGCTTTTGATTTCGTAGGGAGCGAAATTCGCGAGCAACTCACCTTTGGCGAAAGTCGCCGGGCCGACGGGCAATTCCTGGCCATTGATTTCGTGCGCGGCAACGACCGGAGCGGCAAAGGAAATGCGAACGTCACGCTGCGGCTTGCCGGACATTTCGACGAGACGCACAACTTCGTCGCTGCTGTCTTCGGCTTTTTTGAAAGCCGTGACGCGCACGTTGCTGTCGCTGACTTTGAGCAAAGAGAAAGTTTTACCGAGCGCACCGGGGTGTTTCGAGGATTGAAAAGCGATGAGCGGAGCATCGAGCCGATAGGCTTGCCACGCAGTGCCGCCATCGCGCCAGCCGCCCGCGTGACTCGCAAGTCCGTAGAGAAATTCGTGATGGCCGAAATCCTGGGAACCCTGGTCACGATAGGACTGCCCGGCCGGACTGACCCCAGGCGTATAGAGAAGCGTGAGGCGCAAGGTGTTGTCGCTGGGCCGATCGGAGCCGGTCTTCGCGCCGGAAAGAATCGTCACGCCGAATTTGCCGCTTTGATCCGTGAGATCGAACCAGCGATGCGAAGGCATCTCGAACATTTTGTCGTTGTCCGCCGGGCGTTCGATGGTTCCGGCGCCCCAATTGTAAGTCGCGGTTTGATTCGAAGCGGTCAGCGGGAAAGTGGCTTTCAGGGCGGCTTCGCGAGTGTTCCAGTCAATCGAATTGGCAAATTCGATGCGATTGCCCGCATCACCTGCGGAGAGACGAATCGTCTGCACGAATTTGGAACCTTCGGCTTCGCGTTCCACGCGAAGAGCGACGCGAACGAGCCCTCTTTCGACGATGCTGATTTTTGCCGGGCCGCCAACGTGGCCGCGCGGCGGCTTGCTCTGATCGGACCAGTCCATGTTCCACGCGGGCCATTGCGAAGGCTTTTCGGTTTGAAATGCGAGGCGCGCGGGAGCGGAGAGCAGTTCGCGATTGAGCTTTTTGTCGAAGATGCTCGAAATATCGCCGTCGTGATTCAACTGAATGCGATAGCGGGCGTTTTCGAGCAAGGAATCGGTGACTTTGAGCTCAGAATTCAGCGAAGACGCGGTTGCGGATGGCTGCACGTTGTAAACCGCGAAGCCGGTCGAAGGAACTTTGGCGAGGAACAAAACTTTCGCGTCGCCGTTTTCATCACCGTCAATTTGTGCAGGAACTTCCCTGCCGTCGGGGCCGATGACACGAACAGCTTGCGGAGCGCCGCCAGAAAAATTGATGTGCGCTTCGACGACGTCTTCGCGCGCGATGGAGAGTGGATTGTAGACGACGATCGGCGTGCCTTTAGCCTGTGTATTCAAGTCGGAGGCAATCGCTTCGGTGGCACTCGAGAGCACACTGGCGAATTGATTCAAGGCGATCACGTCGTCGTTCCAGGAATATTCGTATGCCTTGGGCGTTGCGGTGCCGGCCATGATGTCGTGAAACTGGCCGCCGAGCACGAGACGCCACGCGTGATTCAAACGCGCGAGGGGATAAGGACGTCCGCCGAACCATGCGGCACCGACAGAAGCCTCTTCTGCGGCGTGAGCGAGATTTTCATTTTCGCGATTCCAGCGCTTGTGAACTTCTTCGGAGGTGAGTGAGCCAGCTGAGTGATTTGTCAACTCGAGGTCGCCCTGATAGCGCGGCAGGCCGGCGGTCAAATGTTCGGCGAGGATGTCTTTGAACATCCGATCCGCGTCGGAAGAAATCACGTGGAGAGGGCCGGTGCCCATGCGGACTTGCGGGCCTGTCGGCGGCGTGGATGCGTTCTCGTTGTCATCATCCTGGTTAGGATTTCGCGGAGGAAGAGCGCCCATGCTTTTGGTCACCATTTCTTCGACGAGCTTCACGGAATTTTCATCCGGTGAGCCGCCAATGTCGCCGGTGCCGTAATAGTGATAGTCGGCGAAGACGCCGCTGACTTTGCCGTCCAAATCGACGCGCTTGGGCCAGTCGATGAAATCGCGCACGTCGGGAGGCCGCGTGCTCTTGGTGAGGTCGTAGCTGACGCCGCCGGAATAGCTTTCGGGGTTGAGAGCGGCAATCACGCTGCGTCCATCGGGGCCGATCCATACACCGACGTTGAACGGCGTGCCAGCGGGCGTTTGTTCGGGGGAATCGGGGCCGCCGACCGGAGCCGAGGAGCCCCAGGTCAATTTTTGCGTCGAGAAACCTTTGATTCCGGCAGCGGCGAGAATGCTTGGCAAATCGGCGGGAAAACCGAAGCAATCGGGAAGCATGTATTCTTCGCTGGCTTTGCCGAATTCATGACGAAAATATTCGTTGCCGTAAAGAACCTGACGAATGATGGATTCCGGCGAAGGCGAATTGACGTCATTCTCTTCCATCGACGAGCCGGCGGGAAACCACTGGCCGGTGGCGACGTAGTGCTTTAGCTTCGCGAAATCGACTGGGTAATATTCGTCCATCATCATGTAGCGATTGGCGCCCGTCCAATTGAAGATGTAATGAGGATATTTCTGGAAGAGAGCGAAGTTCTTGTGCATCGTGTCGGGAAGATATTCGGAAATGACCTGCGGATACTCCCAACGCCACTGCGTATCGAGATGGGCGTAGCCGACAAGGTAGAGCGTGGGCTGTTTCTTGAGGTCCGGGGCTTTCGAGTGCGCCGGCGTTTTTGCTTCGCGCGCGCTGACTTTTTTGGATTGCCCTGCGGTGCGAGTCGGAGTCACCTGTGCGCGCAGCGAAGCACCCCCCAGTAGTAGTGCAATCATCGCAAACGTACGGGCAAACGCGTTAAGCATCAGGCTTCTCCTCACTTCACTATCTACCCCGGCACAATCTTGGGCGTGCTCGCGCATCTTCTCCGAATTGAGCCATATAAGTAAATAGCCATAATCGCGCGGGGGATTTGCGCGCCCAAACAAATTCGCAATGGACAGAGGCGATGCAACCATTCGCTGCGAAGGGCCGTCCGAGGGATTGTACGGTTGCTGCACATTGCAGAGTCGAGGAGCCCAGTCATGAGACGAATGTTATTCGGCATTTCGATGCTGTGCTTGCTGTTACCGGTGAGCAGAGGAATTGCGAAGGAGCAGCCAAAATCCGTGATGCTGGTGCTGTCACCCGCGTCCACGGTGCCGACGGCCGACATTCTAAAGAATCTCCACGAGAAGTGTCCAAACGTGTCGATTACGCTCGACTCAAAAAAGTCCGACTACATGCTGGAAGCGGGCGGATGGCCCGGCCACTATAAGTTCGCATTGTTCAAGCATGGAGGGGATGCGGTGTACGGCACGTCCACGGTGCTGCTGAGCAACGCAGTGAAAGACGTCTGCGGATATATTAAGGCGCAAAAACCGCTCAAGTAGGTGTGCTGTTTCCGCCGTGTTCTTCGCATCCGATGCGAAGGGGACACCGTGCGCTGAACCCAACATGGGAGCCAAATGGCTACAAGACCCCGCACGCTTTACAATCCAAAAGCGTGCGGCACCCTCGCGT
>Ga0307372_10014089_pt1 | contig 10269 bp, 9 predicted proteins | sample OX1MG_FD_202533 | JGI IMG/M metagenome (GOLD analysis project Ga0307372, IMG submission 202533) | Soil microbial communities from Risofladan, Vaasa, Finland - OX-1 | ecosystem: Environmental > Terrestrial > Soil > Coastal area > Acid sulfate soil | place: Finland: Risofladan, Vaasa | collected... | reverse complement strand
AAGGCGGCGACCGTCTCGCCGACGGTGACGTTGGCCAGGGTCGGGGAAGACACACCTCGATCCCGGTAGGTGGTCGAGCCGTTCACGTCAACGGTCACGATGGTCCCGTCCTTGGTCTTGATGGTGAAGCTGGAGGTACCCACCGTGGCCACCGTGCCGACCGCCGCCGGGGGCGATCCACCGGGTGGTCGCTGGCCGGCTGACAGGGAGTGGGTTCCCGTCGACCCGCTTGTGGTGGCGCCGGCGACCGCGGCCCCTCCGGCGGCAAGCCCGAGGGCGAGTCCGGCCGCTGAAACCGCACGCAGTGACTTGTGACGTTTCGCCGGCTTGGCGTCACCGCCATCGGCTCCCTGATTCCCGAGTGCTTCGTCATCTCCGTTGCTCATGTCCGGCTCCTTTGTCGGTTCAATTGTTCGCACCTGAAGCATCGGAGCTGAACCTGTCAGTCGGCAGGGAGACACCTGGGAGCGAGATACGAAAGTGCCCAGCGACCAGGCAGCGTGCTGCCGAGGCGAGCACGATCGTCCCAACGCGGCTCCCCCCACGTCGACTGACGTGGGGGGAGCGGTGGGTCTTCCAATCGGGCAACGACGGCCCGGGGAGGTCAGGCCGGGGGGCCGCTGGCCAGGGTGACGCCGGCGCTCTGGGTCTGACCCGACTGATCGGTCCATTGCAGTTGCACGGTGTCGCCCGGATGATGGGTCACCAACAAGTTGCTGAGGTCGGACGCCGAGTTGACCGCCGTCCCGTCCAGCGAGGTGATGACGTCGCCCTGGGCCAGGCCGGCTTTCTCGGCGGCAGACCCCGAGAGGACTCCCACCACGGTGGCGCCGCTCGCCGAGGAACCGCTCCCGCCGCCGAAAGCACCGTTGCCGGCCCCGCTCGACGACTGGACACTCACTCCGAGGAATCCTGTCGCTCCGATGTGAATGGTGGAGGACGCCTTCCCGGCCTCGATCTGCTTGGCGATCGACAACGCGGTGGAGATCGGGATGGCGTAGGCCTGGCTGCCGGTCACCTGGTAGTCCGAGCTCGTCGAAGCAGCCGTATCCATGCCGATGACCTGGGCGGAGGTGTCGACCAGCGGTCCACCCGAGTCGCCGGGCTGGATGCCAGCATTGATCTCGATCAGGCCCTGGAGGTTCTCGGCGTTCCCGCCACCACCGTCGCTGGCGGTAATCGACTTGTCGAGGCCGGTGATCGAGCCACCTGCCGCGCTCGGCGTTCCACCGGCGCCGCCGGCGTTCCCGATACCCACCACCGCCTGGCCCACCGCCGCGGCTGCGCTGCTGGTGGAGATGGTCTTGAGGCCGCTGGCCCCGACCAACTGGACCACGGCCACGTCCCCGGTGCGGTCGTAGCCAACCACATTGCCGGTATAGGTCTTCCCGTTGCCCACGTCGGTCACGCTGATGCTGGTGGCGCCGTCGATGACGTGGTTATTGGTGAGTACCTCGCCGTTGGAGGTGAGCACCATGCCGGTGCCGGCGGCTTGCTGATTCTCGTAGCTCAGGTTGGTGTTGATGTCGACCAGAGCCGGGTTCACCTTGGCGGTGATGCTGGCAATGTCGGACGGCGCGCCGGCGCCGGTGGACGAGTTCCCGGAGGATCCCGATCCGTACGGCAGGGTCCCGTTCCCAGCGGGACCCTGATTCCCGGGGTCGGTGATACCCGGGGCTGCCGCGGTGGTCGGGGTGGAACCCGTCCAGACGACGTGTCCGAGCCCGGCACCAGCCAACACCGCGGCGGCGACGACCACGGTGGCCAACCCGGCCACCAGACCGAAGTGCTTCTTGGTGGCCGGCGGTTGTGGAGGAGGGCCGGCGAAACCCGGATGGAACCAACCACCGGGTGGCGGTGTCGGGCCTGCCGGTCCGCCTTGCCATCCGCCCGGAGCTCCTGGATTGGGTGGAGGTGGAGGAGGAGGCATGGTTCCCGATCCGCCCGGATCCCATCCGGGCGCCGGCCACCAGGTCCCGGTCGGAGGTGTCGGCGATCCGACACCGGTCGGCAGGACCGGCTGAGCGGGTTGGGTCGGATGCTGTTGGGTCGGATGCTGCTGGGTCGGATGCTGTTGGGTCGGATGCTGCTGGGTCGGATGCTGCTCGTTCACAGCGGGCGGGGCCGGGTACGGGCCAGCCGGGGGCGTCGGTGGGGGAGGAAGCGGCAACCCGCCCGCCTGGTTCCACGCGCTTGGGTGGGCGTCGCCGTACGGGTAGCCAGGCAGCGGGGTGTCATGACCGCCGCCGGCGACCGGGGCGGATTCGGTATTGACCGGGTCCCCGTCGATTGGGTCTGATGATCCGGGTGAGACGGGCCAAGAATCGTTCATGTCCATCTGCCTTCCGCTTCCGTGTCATTGAAGAGGTGCTCTTCTCCACTCCAATTGACACCCGCCACCTAAGGTCACGGTGAAGGCTGCATATGAAATTCGTAAACACCCGGGAAGTCCCGGGATATTGCCCCGTCACCGGCTGCGACCAGGCCTCCCCAGGGTAACCGCCACCAGCCCACGCGGGATGTCGCGAGGGCGGGCCGTGACGAGCCGGGTGAGGGTGGGACGGAACTACATTCTGTCCATGGTGGCTCGATGGCGGACCGGGTGGAGGAGGTCCGGCCTCTCCACACCACCGGCGACGGAGCCTCCTCGGCGATGGGCCGGTCGGACCGGGTGGAGGAGGTCCGGCCTCTCCACACCACCGGCGACGGAGCCTCCTCGGCGATGGGCCGGTCGGGCCGGTCGGGCCGGTCGGGTCCGTTGGACCGGGCCGGATCTCGCTGAGCTCCAGCGGGCAGTACTCGGCAGCCCGGGCACGGTGACCGATTTCCTCGAAATGCTCACCGGCGAGCGGCTGGTGGCCGACGTGGTTCGCCAGTCCCCGGTGGTACTCGGTCCTGACAACCAGCTCGAGGCCACTGCCGGCCACGCCGCCACCCACCGGATCGCAGTACTCAAAGGGGCCACGACCGACCGGCCCTACGTCTACGCGGAGACGACGTTCGTGGGCGACCGGCTGCCGGAACCGGCACGCGGCCAGCTGGAAGGAACCGCCGACCCGATCGGCCGGGTCCTGGTGGCCCACGGGTTGCATTCGGGTCGGGAGCCGTTGGCCGGATCGCAGGGAGCCGGAGCCCATCCGCCCAGTACCGTCACCGGCTCGGAACCCGACATCGTCTGGGCGCGGGCCTACCGGCTGATCATCGGTGGCCAACCGGTGTTCGCCATCCACGAGTGGTTCCTCCGCTCCGTGTTGGACGCCTTCGACCATCAGGTACGAGGTTGAGTCGGGCTCATCCTGCCTGGTCGAGTGACGCCCGACGGCGGGTCAGGAATGCGCGTTCAACCGCATTTGCGGATCGGCGGATCGCCTCCCGGTAGGCGAGGGTCGCTTCCGGGTTGCGGCCCAGCCGCCGGAGCCGGTCGGCCCGGATGGCGCGGAACAGGTAGTAGCCGTCGAGATCGAACCCGTCGATGAAGGCGACGGCAGCCGGCACCGCGCCGACGTCTCACCATCAATACGAGCGATCTCGACCAGATCGACAGACAAGGCGGGCGGGTGAGGGGAATTCTGTTTTCCGAACAAGGGGGCCGCAGCCCGACAAAGGGGCGAGAAGAGGCGAAAGGATGGGCGGTTACCGTCCAGCCGGTAGGCCGGCGCCGGCCACGGTCCGGGCCAGGATTCCGAGGGTTGCCCGCAGCGCGCCTTCCGACAGGACCGGGAAGATCCCCGCCTCCTTCCAGACCGGATCGATGGACGACCAGTCGTAGTACGAGGTCACCAGGGTGCCGTCCTCGACCGGCTCGAGGGTGTAGCCGTAGACGTGGCCGATCTGCGGTTTGATTTGTCCGAGGATGGTCCAGGCGATCTCCCGATCGGGAACGAAAGTCTTGATGGTCACGGTGACGTCGTAGAGACCCATCGGATAGTCGTTGAGCGCTTCCCGGTCCATGTGCACGACGAAGGAATCGCCGACCGCGGTCACCGGCTCACCGGTGGCGTCCATCAGCATCCCGGAGCTGTCGATGGCCACGTGTCCCTGGGGATCACTCAGGATACGGAAGATGGCGTCCGGCGTTGCCGGGATCATCCGTTGGACTTCCAACCGCTCGTTGGTCATGCCCTCATCCTGCCACTGCGCCGGGACGTGGGCCCGGAGAGTCGGCCGTCACCGGGTCGGTGCAGGGATCAGCGGGAGACCTTCGCGGCCGGGCCCCGGCACCGCCTTCACGTCCCTGGGGCCGATCCGTTCGCCGCATGCGTCGCAGATCATCACGGCCTCGGCCACGTGACCGCAATCCCGGTGCACCACCTGGATCGGCGGCCCGGCGGGGGCGGCATGGGCATCGCCCCACTGGCGCATGGCGGTCAGCACCGGCCACAGATCGCGACCGCGGTCGGTGAGCTTGTAGTCGTGGCGCAGGGGTCGCTCCGAGTAGGGGACCTTCTTGAGCACGTCGGCCTCGACCAGGTGATTGAGCCGCTGCTGGAGGATGTTGCGGGAGATCCCGAGACGCTGTTGGAAATCGTCAAAGCGGGTGATGCCCATGAAGGCATCGCGAATGATGAGCATGCTCCACCATTCGCCCACGATCTCGAGGCACTGGGCTACCGAGCAGTCCATCTCGGCAAAACTCTTGCGTTCCACAACCTCCAGTTTACGTCAGTTGCATAATAGAATGCAATCCCTTAGGATGCATTGCATGACAGAACTCACTCTGACCGATGGTGGACCCGGCTCGCCGGCGATGGGAACCGCGGGACCACGGGGCGACCGGTCAGGAAGAGGGCGGGCACTGGTGTTCGCGGTCACCGCCCTCGGGGCGTTCATGGTCTCGTTGGATCTCTCGATCGTCAACGTGGCCTTCCCGGCTTTGGAGCGGACCTTCCCTCATGACTCACGGGCGGCGTTGGCCTGGGTCATCACCGGCTACAGCATCGTGTTCGGCTCCCTGTTGGTCACGGCCGGACGTACCGCCGACCGGCTCGGGAGCCGGCGTTTGTTCTTTGGCGGGCTGGCGGTGTTCAGCCTGGGGTCCGCCCTCTGCGGGTTGGCCCCGACGGCGACGCTCCTGATCGCCGGCCGGTTGATCCAGGGCGGAGGGGCCGCGGCCATGTTGCCGGCATCACTGGCCCTGCTGCTCGGTGCCTTCCCGACCGAGCGCCGCTCCCAGGTGGTGGCGCTCTGGGGCGGGGTGGGGGCATTGGCCGTCGCCACCGGTCCTTCCCTGGGCGCGGGCCTTATCTCGGCCGGCGGTTGGCGCCTGGTGTTCTATGTCAACTTGCCCATCGCCGCCATTGCCTGGTTGGTCGGGCGCCGAGTGCTGACCGGGACGAGCCCGGCGGGAACTCACGGCACCCCCGACTATCTCGGGGTGGGACTGGTCAGCCTCGGGTTGGCCAGCTTGGTGTTGGCTATTTCCGAAGGGCCGTCGTGGGGCTGGACCAGCGGACAGATCATCGGGCTCGTCCTCATCGCCGTGGTACTGGTCGCCGCTTTCGTGCGTCGCTCCTCCCGTCATCCGTACCCGGTTCTGGATCTGAGCCTGTTCTCCGCCCGATCGTTCAGCGTGGCCAATGCCGCCACGCTTCTGTATGCCATGGGGTTCTTTGCCATGTTGCTCGGCAACATCCTGTTCCTCACCAGCGTCTGGCACTATTCGATCTTGCGGGCGGGTCTGGCGGTGACACCCGGACCCTTGGTGGTGGCGGCGGTGTCCGCCCCCGCCGGACGGCTGGCGGCACGCATCGGGTTTCGTCCCGTCCTCCTGGTCGGCTTCTCCGTCTTCGTCGGTGGGCTGCTGCTGTACGCGCTCGGGGTCGGCCTTGCCCCGGCCTATGTGTCGGAGTGGCTGCCCGCCACCCTGATCACCGGTCTGGGGATCGGGTTGACCTTTCCGGTCCTGAGCGCGGCAGCCGTCTCGAGCCTCCACCACCAGCGGTTCGCAGTCGGCAGCGCGGTCAATCAGACCGCCCGCCAGATCGGTGGCGCTTTCGGCGTCGCGGTCCTGGTGGTCATCCTCGGCGCACCCCACTCCGATGCGGCCGCGTTGACCAGCTTCCGGCACCTCTGGCTGTATGCGGCGACGATGGCCCTGGCCGCCGGTTTGCTCTGCACATTGCTCAAACGGCGGGTGGTGCCGGCCGAGGCCAACATCGTGGCCGCGGCCGACCGGCGGGCACTGAACCAACCGGAACTCCCGCCGTCGACGTCGCTGGGCCACAAGAGCTCCCCGGCGGGCTGATCGGGGCGTTACCATCGGGGACGTCGCACGCATTCCTACCCCGGTGAGAGTTCTCACCCAGCCGAAGCCGGTCGGCCGGTGTCAATAGATATCGCACCTCTTCCAACCGGAGGCGCGGCGTCCCCATAGACATGGCGGACTGGGGCGATCACGGCCAATAGAAGCAAAAGTCAAACCAACAGCCCTGGCCTTTCGGGCGGCCCGGGGCGCCCTACCTCCTGGGTGGGGGTGGTCGCTGGTTCCGGAGGCGATTATGGAACCCGCAGAGCAGCCTGCCGTTGGCAAAGGTGGTGGGCCCGCCGTCGGTGTAGGGCTGGATGTGGTCGACCTGGCAGTCGAGCGCCGGTCGGTCACAGTAGGGGTGGGTGCACTCCCGGTCCCGTAGCTGGATGCCCCGCCGGGTGGCCCCGGTGAACAATCGGACCTTCTCGCTGACCTGGACCCGGTCGGGGGGCTCGAAGACCGCCCGCTCGATGTCGGCCCGGTCCAGCCAGGGAACCAATGACCCGGGGGTGACGGCGATGCCCTGTTCGAGCTCGCAGACCCGTCCACACAGGGTGGGGAAGTCCACCAGCACGGAAAACAGCGGTCTCGGACGGATGCCGTCGGGCGGGGCGGTCCTCGAGCGGGTGGCCATCTCCTCCAACGCGTCGGCCCGGCGCTGGCCCGGGGTCCGGGCGAGGTCGACGATGGTGGGTTCGTGTCCCAGTCGCTCCCTCGCCTGTTCCCACTCCTCTTCGAACAGCTCGTGCTCCAGGCGATCCAGTTCGTCGGCGAAGATCGCCCCCCCGATGGGGTCCAGGGTCATCCTCCCGAGCCACATGTCGCCGGCCTTGACCAGGGAGACGTCCCGGCGGTTCCTCCGCTCCTCGGCCGACTCCTCGGTGCCGTCGGGGTCGGCCAGCTGTTCCCAGTAGGCGACGGCTTTGCCGAAGTCCTCGGGGCTCAGGGTCCGGGCGTGGTCGACCAGCATCTCCTCGTCGTCTTCGAGGGTGCACCGGGTCCGGGGGTTGCGGGCCCTCTCCACGGTGTCGACGTGGGCGGCCCCGATCTCCCCCTCCCTCCACGCCTCGGCGAACCGGTGGAGGTGGTCGAGGGCCCGGCCCCGCCGGACCAGCCGTCGGGCCACGGCCCTCGGGAGGTTCCCTTTGGTGGCCACCCAGGCGGCCGCACTCCGGGCCCCGTCGAGGGCCCAGGCCCCCCAGGTGTCGAACTCCCCCACCGAAGCGGTGACGTAGGCCTCCAGGCGGCCGAACTCGCGCAGCAGGGTCTCCATCGACTCGGTATCGGAGACCGGTCCCTCTTCGAACAACTCGTCGACCAACCCCTCCAGGTCATCGATCTTCATGCCGCCAATTCCACCAGGGGGGTGTGACACTGGAAGGCCGAATTACCTTGCACCCACCTTGCAGGAGCGGGACCGCGAAAGAAATCTTGGGGACCACATTTACGGCTCTGGGGAAGCGTGCCGTGCCCGCTATATCGGGCTCTACAAGCTACTTATGAAGGCCCCTTCTCCGCCGCCGCCTTCTCTTCCGCGGCCTTGCGATAGGCCTCGAGCTGGTCCAGCAGAGGCATCCGCTCCTGCCCGACCGTCGAGTCGAGCCGGGTAGCGATCTCCTCAGGAGTCCATCGCCCGTCGGCATACACGGCCCGCACCTCACGGGGCTGGTTCCAGACGGCGATCTTCGGACCCACCGAGGTGTAGACCTGGCCGGTGACGTGCTTGGCCCGGTCCGACAGCAGGTAGACGACCAAGGGGGCGACGTCCTCGGGGTCACCCATCTCGGCCAGATCCATGGGGACGTTGGCCGACATCCGGGTGCGGGCCACCGGGGCCACCGCGTTGGCGGTGATGCCGTAGCGGTTGAGCCCGGCCGCCGCCGAGTGGACCAGCGAGACGATGCCGCCCTTGGCCGCGGCGTAGTTGGCCTGGGCCACACTGCCGGCGAAGGCCCCGGAGGTGAAGGCCACCAGCGAACCGCCCCCTTCCTGCTTCCGCATGATGGCCGACGCCGCCCGGAAGACGGTGAAGTGTCCCTTCAGGTGGGTCTCGATGACCGCGTCCCACTCGTCCTCGGCCATGTTGAAGAGCATCCGCTCGCGGAGGATGCCGGCCACCGCCACCACTCCGTCGATCCGGCCCCACTTCTCGACGCCGGTCCCGATGATCTTCTCGCCACCGGCCAGGGTGGTGACGCTCTCGGCGACCGCCACCGCCGAGCCCCCGCCGGCCTCGATCTCGGTCACCACCGATTCGGCCACCGCGCTGGTCGGGTCGCCCCCGTCCAGGGAGACCCCGATGTCGGCCACCACGACCTTCGCCCCCTCCGCCGCGGCCAACAGCGCCACGGCCCGTCCGATCCCGCCTCCAGCACCGGTGATGGCCACGACCTTGCCACTCAGAAATCCACTCATCCGTGCTTGCTCCTCATCCGTTGCTTGCTCCTCATCCGTGCTTGTGCGTTGCTCATCTGGTGTCCATCGGGTGCTCATGCGTCGGTCATGACGTCGGTCATGACGTCGGTCATGACGTCGGTCATGCGTTGGTCATGCGTCGGTCACGACGTTGATCATGGACCCGTCGTGCTTGGTGGGGGCTGGGTAGATTGACCGCAGCTAGAACATGTTCTAGCGTTCGATCCGGTTCGGCGCCACCCGGGCGCCATGTGCGAGAGTCGCAGGAATGCCGAGCATGGCACCGTAAGCGGCGTAGCACCGATAGCACCGATAGCACCGAGCAGTCTGAGGGGAAGGCCGACATGGGCGATCTTGGGTTTTGGGCACTGGCACACGAGTTCCCCGACCATCTGGCCCTGGTCGACCCCGGCGGCCGGGAGTTCACCGCCAAGGAGCTCCTCGACCGGGCCAACCAGGTCGTCCACGGGCTCCGCCGGTTCGATCTCCAGCCCGGTGACGTGGTCGCCACCCTGCTCCCCAACGGCGTCGAGATGTTCGAGCTCTACCTGGCTGCGCTCCAGGCCGGCTGGTACCTGGTCCCGATCAACCACCATCTGATCGGCCCTGAGGTCGCCTACATCCTCAAGGACTCGGGGGCCAAGGTGTTCGTGACCCACGAGCGGTTCGCCGACGTGGCGCTGGACGCCACCGAGGAGGCCGAGCTCCCCTCGAGCGTCTGTTTCGCCGTCGGCGAGATCGTCGGCTTCAGCTCGTACGCCGCCATGCGGGACGCCCAGCCCACCGATGACCCGCCCGACCGCACCATCGGCGACGTCATGAACTACACCTCGGGCACCACCGGCAATCCCAAGGGCGTGTTCCGGAAGCTGACCGGCCTCTCCCCCGAGGACGCCGCCCTCGGCCAGTCGGGCATCCTGTTCCTGTTCGGCATCCAGCCCCAGGACGACAACGTCCACATCGTGGGCTCGCCGCTGTACCACACCGCGGTGATGCGCTTCTCGGGCGCCTCCATCCACCTGGGCCACACCATCGTGCTGATGGACAAGTGGGACCCCGAGGAGATGCTGCGGCTGATCGAGAAGTACAAGGTGACCAGCTCGCATATGGTGCCCACCCAGTTCCACCGCCTGTTGGCCCTCCCGGAGGCAACCAGGAACAACTACGACATGTCCTCCCTCCGGCACATGATCCACGCCGCCGCCCCCTGTCCGGTGGACGTCAAGTACAAGATGATCGAGTGGTGGGGGAACGCCATCGACGAGTACTACGCCGCCTCCGAGGGCGGGGGCACCCTGGTGACGGCGGCGGAATGGCTGGAGAAGCCGGGCACCGTCGGCAAGGCGTGGCCGATCTCCGAGGTCGCCATCTTCGACGACGAGGGCACCATGGTCGAGGAGCCCAACGTCATCGGCACCGTGTACATGTCCATGCAGACCGCCGACTTCGAGTACCACAAGGACAAGAAGAAGACCGAGAGCAACCGCATCGGCAAGTACTTCACGGTCGGGGACATGGGCCTCATCGACGAGGACGGCTACCTGTTCCTGCGGGACCGCAAGATCGACATGATCATCTCCGGTGGGGCCAACATCTACCCGGCCGAG
>Ga0307372_10014088_pt1 | contig 10269 bp, 8 predicted proteins | sample OX1MG_FD_202533 | JGI IMG/M metagenome (GOLD analysis project Ga0307372, IMG submission 202533) | Soil microbial communities from Risofladan, Vaasa, Finland - OX-1 | ecosystem: Environmental > Terrestrial > Soil > Coastal area > Acid sulfate soil | place: Finland: Risofladan, Vaasa | collected... | reverse complement strand
ACGCCCGGTGGTCCGGTTACGGGGGGTGTGCCGGTGTCTTCGCCCCGGCCGCGCCCGCGATCGGAGCCAAAGAAGTCCGCGGCCGGGGTGCCGGTCCCTCTCGTCGAGCCGGGGATGACCGGCATCCTCGGGCAGGATCAGGTGCACCGGCCCTGGTCTTCCTCGACCACGCTGGAGTCATTGCGCGCCGACCCCCAGCTGCTGTCCTGGGTGCGCCGGGTGGCGGTGCTGGTCGGCGTCGCCACAGTGATGACGCTCCTGGCCAACTGGCAGATCGGTATCGCGGTGGCCGCCGTCGCCGTCATCGCCGACACCCTGTACTACTCCCGGACGCGGGCGGTCATCCCTGCCGCCGCCCGGGTGACCTCGGCCCAGCGGCGCACCAGGAGACGGCTGGCGCGGCTGGGCGCGGCGGGCTACATCTCGCTGCACAAGCGCATGGTCCCCGGCACCGGAACGGTGATCGATCACCTGGTCATCGGCCCAGCGGGCGTGTACGCGGTGGATTCGCAGCGCTGGGACCGGCGGCTGCCGGTTCGCGCCACCCAGGGCGGCCAGCTCTTTCATGGCCCCTTCGAACAGGTCACCGAGCTGCAGAACGCGCTCTGGCATGCGTCACAGGCGAGCAGGCTCATCGGTGAGGCACTCGGGCAGCAGGTCGCCGTCCGGGCCGCGATGGTGATCTACGGCCCCACCGTGCCCTGGATCGTGGTCAAGGTCAGCGGGGTGGACGTCTTCTGCGGCCGCAGGCTCCGCAAGTACCTGCGGCGCGAGGCGTGCGCCAACCGCACCCGGCGTCTGGACGAGCGGCAGATCGAGCTTGTCCACGCGGCTGCCGCCCAGGTCCTGCCCCCCGCCCGGTAACCGCGCTCCCGGGACGCCGGACCCGGCGTCCCGGTACACCCGGACCGGCGCTCCGCGGGGGTCCGCCGCCGGTACGCTGAAGCCTTCAGCACCGGGAGGACAGACAACAATGCCGCCGCTACGCTCCCGCACCGTCACACACGGGCGGAACATGGCCGGGGCGCGCGCGCTGCTGCGTGCCACCGGGGTCGCACGCGAGGATCTGGGCAAGCCCATCGTCGCCGTCGCCAACAGCTTCACCGAGTTCGTGCCCGGCCACGTGCACCTGCGCGAGGTCGGCCAGGTCGTCGCCGAGGCTGTCAAGGCGGCCGGGGCCATTCCCCGGGAGTTCAACACGATCGCGGTGGACGACGGCATCGCGATGGGCCATGGCGGCATGCTCTACTCCCTGCCCAGCCGCGAGCTGATCGCCGACTCGGTCGAGTACATGGTGAACGCGCACTGCGCGGACGCGCTCATCTGCATCTCCAACTGCGACAAGATCACCCCGGGGATGCTCATGGCCGCGCTGCGGCTGAACATCCCGGCCGTGTTCGTGTCCGGCGGGCCGATGGAGGCCGGCGTCCCGCGCTCCGATGGCGAGACGACCGGCAGCCCGGTCAAGATCGACCTGATCGACTCGATGATCGCTGCGGCCGACCCGTCCGTCTCCGACGAGCGCCTCGCCGAACTCGAGGAAGCCGCCTGCCCGACCTGCGGTTCCTGCTCGGGCATGTTCACCGCCAACTCGATGAACTGCCTGACCGAGGCGATCGGCCTGTCCCTGCCCGGCAACGGCACCACGCTGGCCACCCACACCGCCCGGCGGGCTCTGTTCGAGCAGGCCGGCCGGCTCGTGGTGGAGCTGACCAAGCGGTATTACGAGCAGGACGACGAGTCGGTGCTGCCGCTGTCCATCGCCACCCGGGACGCGTTCGAGAACGCGATGGCGCTCGACATCGCGATGGGCGGCTCGACCAACACGATCCTGCATCTGCTGGCCGCGGCGCACGAGGCGCGGGTCGGGTTCGGGCTGAAGGAGATCGACGAGCTGTCGCGGCGGGTGCCGTGCCTGTGCAAGGTGGCCCCGAGCAGCAGCTACCACGTGGAGGACGTGCACCGGGCCGGCGGCATCCCGGCCATCCTGGCCGAGCTGGACCGGGCTGGCCTGCTCAACCCCGGCGTCCACACCGTGCACAGCCCCTCGCTGCGGGCATTCCTGGACAGCTGGGACATCCGCGCGGACTCGGTGTCCCCGGCCGCCCGCGAGCTGTTCCACGCCGCACCGGGCGGGATCCGCACCATCAAGCCGTACTCGCAGGACGCACGCTGGACCACGCTGGACGACGACCGGGCCGGGGGCTGCATCCGGGACCGGCAGCACGCCTACACCGCCGACGGCGGCCTGGCCGTGCTGTACGGGAACCTGGCGCCGGACGGGGCGATCGTGAAGACGGCCGGCGTGCCCGAGGAGCTGTGGCGGTTCGCCGGGCCGGCCCGGGTGTTCGAGAGCCAGGAAGACGCGGTCGAAGGCATCCTGAACGGGGTGGTGACCGCGGGTGACGTGGTGACGATCCGGTACGAGGGGCCGCGGGGCGGACCCGGCATGCAGGAGATGCTGTACCCGACCAGCTTCCTCAAGGGCAAGGGCCTGGGCCGGGCATGCGCGCTGATCACCGACGGCCGGTTCTCCGGCGGCACCTCCGGGCTGTCGATCTGCCATGTCGCGCCGGAAGCCGCGGCCGGCGGAGGGATCGCGCTGGTCCAGACCGGCGACCGGATCGGGATCGACATCCCGCGCCGGGAGCTCACCCTGGCCGTGCCCGACGACGAGCTGGCGGCCCGGCGCGAGCGGCTGCGGGCCACCGGCGGTTACCGGCCGGCCAGCCGGGAGCGCCCGGTGAGTGAGGCACTGCGCGTCTACGCGGCACTGGCCACATCGGCCTCCAGCGGCGCGGTACGCGACCTCGGTTCACTCAGCGCCGGCAGTTAATGGCCTCAGCGCGGGAGTGGCTCGGCGGTGCCCGGCCACGGACGCTGCCAGCGGCGATCGTCCCGGTCGTGGTGGGATCGGGGGTGGCCTTCGGCTACGGGCGGTTCTCGCCCTGGCGGGCCGGCCTGGCCCTGGCCGTCGCCCTCGCCCTGCAGGTCGGGGTCAACTACGCCAACGACTACAGCGACGGCATGCGCGGCACGGACGAGGCCCGGGTGGGGCCGGTCCGCCTGGTCGCCGCCGGCCTGGCCCAGCCCTCGCGGGTGCTGGCCGCGGCGTTCGGCTGCTTCGCCGTCGCGTGCCTGGCCGGCTTCGTCCTGGCCGCCACCACGTCCTGGTGGCTGCTGCTGCTCGGCGCCGCCGCGGTAGCCGCCGCCTGGACCTACACCGGCGGCAGCCGCCCCTACGGTTACCGCGGCCTGGGTGAGGTGGCCGTCTTCGCGTTCTTCGGGGTCGCCGCCGTGGTCGGCACCGCCTACGTGCAGATGGGCGTGGTGGCGTGGCTGGCGGTGGCGGCGTGCGTGCCGGTCGGCCTGCTCTCCTGTGCCCTGCTGGTGGTCAACAACCTGCGGGACATCCCCTCCGACGCGGTGGCCGGCAAGCGCACGCTTGCTGTCCTCATCGGCGACCAGCGGACCCGCGTCCTGTACGCGAGCTGCACCCTGATCCCGTTCGGCATGCTGGTTGTCATGGCCTTCGCGCGGCCACTGGTGCTGCTGGCCCTGGCCACGCTGCCGCTGGCGCTGGTGCCGCTGCGGGCGGTCCGGGCCGGCGCGGACGGGCCGGCGCTGATCGGCGCGCTCGGCCAGACCGGCCGGCTGCAGCTGGCCTTCGGCGCGCTGCTGACCATCGGCCTGGCGATCCGGCTCTGACCTGCCGGGGCCGGGCGGTCAGGCGGCGGACGACTCCGGCGGGGCCGGCTCGCCCGGCTCCTCAGGCTGTGCCGACTGTGCCGACTGCGCGGGCTGCGCGGGCTGTGCCGACTGCGCGGGCTGTGCCGACTGCGCGGGCTGTGCCGGCAGCTCCGGATGCCCGGGCTGCTCGCCGCCGAACATGCTGCCCACCGCCTTGAGCGCGCTGGTCAGCTCGCTCGGGATCACCACCACCGTGCTGCCCTGGCCCTGCGTCAGCTGCGGCAGCACCTGCAGGTACTGGTAGGCGAGCAGCTTGGGGTCCGGGTCGCCGGCGTGGATCGCCCGGAAGACGGTATCGATCGCCTTGGCCTGGCCCTGTGCCCGCAGGATCGTCCCCTGCTTGTTCTCCATCGCGTCCTTGACGCTTTCGGGCGGGTCGATGGTCATGATCTCCACCCGGGTGACCGTGATCCCCCAGTCGGGTTCGGTCGTGGCGTTGACCTGGGCGAGCAGGGTCCGGTTGATCTCGTCGCGGGCGGTCAGGGCGTGGTCCAGGCTCATCGCCCCGACCACGTTGCGCAGGACGGTCCCGGTCAGCTTCTCGATCGCCCGGACGTAGTTCTCGATCCGGTAGTCGGCCTTGTACTCGGGCGGGTAACCGGGGTATCCCGGCTGGTACACCTCCTCGGGTGCCTCGCTCACCTTGCAGAACAGCACCACGTCGATCCGCAGGATCACGTTGTCGCCGGTGATGACCGGCTCCCGCAGCGAGATCACCTGCTCCCGCCGGTCGAGTACCGGCCTGACCCGCTCGGCGAACGGGATCGTGAGGTGGATTCCGGGCCGCAGCGTCCGGCTGTACCGGCCGAGGCGCTCCACGTTGCGCGCCCGGGCCTGCGGGATGATGCGGACGGTCTTGGCCACGGCGACGGCGATGAGGGCGGCGCCAGCGAGGCTGAGCAAGAGCCAGACCATTTCCATGACGGCCTCCCGGATTGCCGGGGCGCCCGCCGGTGCTGGCGCCGGCGGGGTGCCCCGTTGTCCCGTTTGTGACGTTAACCGCGCGCGTCCAGGTCCGGCCACAGTCCTTGGTCACCACCATGGCGCCGAACGACTATCCGTGGTGGCCACCGGTCCGCAACCGGTCACAAGCTGCCAGGGACCACAGCTGTCACCGGCCCGGGCCGGTGACAGCTGCCGGGTGCCGTATTCACCAGGTATTCACACCGGGCCGCCCGGCAGGGCACGATGGTGGCAAAGCCCAAGCCAGCGGGGCTCGAGCCAGAGGAGGCTGCCATGACCGGCGTGAGCGAACCGTCCTACTCACACGGTGTGTCCGGCGTGCCGCTGCTGGGCGAGACCATCGGTGCCAACCTGCGCCGGGTGGCCGCCGCGCACCCGGATCGGGAGGCGCTGGTGGATGTGCCCAGCGGGCGGCGGTGGAGCTACGCCCGGCTCGACTCCGACACCGACGCCCTGGCCCGGGAGCTGATCGCGGCCGGGATCGAGGCCGGCGACCGGGTAGGCATCTGGGCGCCGAACTGCCCCGAGTGGGTGCTCCTCCAGTACGCGACCGCGAAGGCCGGGATCGTCCTGGTGAACATCAACCCCGCCTACCGCAGTCACGAACTGGGGTACGTGCTGCGCCAGTCCGGGGTGCGGCTGCTGGTGAGCGCCGAGTCGTTCAAGACCAGTGACTACCGGGCGATGGTGGAGGAGCTCCGCGGCGGGCTGGAGCGGCTGGAACGGGTGGTCTACCTGGGGTCGGCGGAGTGGGACGCGCTGCTGCCCGCGGGCAGGCCGGCCGCGGGCAGGCCGGCCGCGGGCGGGCCAGCCGCGGGCGGGCCAGACCCGCTGGCTGCCCGGGAGGCCGGTGAGTCCTTCGACGACCCGATCAACATCCAGTACACCAGCGGCACCACCGGCTTCCCCAAGGGCGCCACCCTGTCCCACCACAACATCCTCAACAACGGCTTCTTCATCGGCGAGGGATGCCGCTACACCGAGCAGGACCGGGTGTGCATCCCGGTGCCCTTCTACCACTGCTTCGGCATGGTCCTGGGCAACCTCGCGTGCACCACGCACGGTGCCTGCATCGTCATCCCGTCCCCCGGCTTCGATCCGGCCGCTGCCCTGGCGGCCGTGCAGGCCGAGCGGTGCACCTCCCTGTACGGGGTGCCGACGATGTTCATCGCGGAGCTGGGGCTGCCCGATTTCGGGTCGTATGACCTGTCCACGCTGCGGACCGGGATCATGGCCGGGTCGCCCTGCCCGGTCGAGGTGATGAAGCGGGTCGTCAGCGAGATGCACATGACCGAGGTCACCATCTGCTATGGAATGACCGAGACGTCCCCGGTGTCCACCCAGACCCGGGCCGATGACGACATGGACCGGCGGGTGTCGACCGTGGGCCGGGTGCACCCGCACGTCGAGGTGAAGATCATCGACCCGGAGACCGGCCTGGTCCTGCCCCGCGGCGTGCCCGGCGAGCTGTGCACCCGCGGGTACTCGGTCATGCTCGGCTACTGGGACGACGAGGAGCAGACCCGGGGTGTGATCGACGCCGCGCGCTGGATGCATACGGGCGACCTGGCCGTGATGGACGCGGGCGGGTACCTCAACATCGCTGGCCGGATCAAGGACATGGTCATCCGGGGCGGGGAGAACGTGTACCCGCGCGAGGTGGAGGAGTTCCTGTACACCCACCCGGCGATCGAGGACGTCCAGGTGATTGGCGTCCCCGACGCCAAGTACGGCGAGGAGCTGTGCGCCTGGGTGAAGCTGCGCCCCGGTGCGGGGCTGAGCCTGGAGGATGTCCGCGCGTTCTGCACCGGCAAGATCGCCCACTTCAAGATCCCGCGGTATGTGCGGATCACCGACGAGTTCCCGATGACGGTGACCGGCAAGGTGCAGAAGTTCCGGATGCGCGAGGTCTCCATCACCGAGCTTGACCTGGGCGAGGCTGCCCGCACGCACACCGCCTGACCGCGCCGCGGCCGTGCCCGGCGCGACCCGTTTCCCGGTAGTTTGTGCGGGTTGGCCGCGCTGTCGGCGGGCAGCGTAGCACCCGGCATTCCCCGGCAAATGGTCACTCTGCGCACATCGCCGTTCGACGAATAGTTACCATACAGAGCGGGGGATCCTGTGCCCGCCATCCGGCGGGAACCGCAGGACTGGCCCGCTCGTTTCCCATCCCCGTGGGCGGGCCGCTGTCAGCCTCCCCGGGCTCACGAGCGGGCCACCAGGCCCGGCTGCGAGCCCTGCCGCCAGGAAGGATGATGCCGTGTCGGCTGTATGGCCGGTGGCTCCCGCCCACCGCGGGCGCCGTCAGCGGCTCATCGCCGTCGCCAGCGGCCTGTGCCTGGCCCTGGTGGCCGCCGCCTGCACCGCGAGCACCGGTTCCGCGGGCCGCCACCCGGCCTCGGCCCGCCCGCCGGCCGCCGCGGCCCCACGCTCCCCCGGCACCCGGGTGACCATGGTCTTGCAGATCACCCCGGCGCCGTATCAGCTTCCGTCCGGGATCGCGCGGGAGGTGGTCTTCGCCAGCAGCGGGGGCCTGCTCATCGCTGGCGGGCTCACTCAGCGGTCCACCACCACCGGTGCGCTGTCCCTGCTCGACCCGGTGACCGGGAAGATGACGGCGGCGGGCCGGCTGGCGCAGCCCACCCATGACGCAGCCGGGGCGCTGCTGGCCGGCCAGCCTTATGTGTTCGGCGGCGGGGTGGCGGCCAGCGTGGCGGGCGTGCAGGCGATCGGCACCGGCCGCACCGCCAGCCTTGCCGGCCAGCTGCCGCAGCCACGTTCGGACTCCGCCGCGGTCACCCTCGGCGGGACCGCCTACCTGCTCGGCGGGTATGACGGCGTCAGCTATGACGCCAGCGTGCTCGCCACGACCGACGGCAGGCGTTTCCGGACGGTGGCGGCGCTGCCGGTGCCGGTGCGCTATCCCGCGGTGGCGGGCTCGGGCAGCCGCATCTGGGTGTTCGGCGGGCAGACCGCGGCCGGTCCCACCAGCGTCATCCAGCAGGTCAGCCTCACCACCGGCAAGGCCGCGGTGGTCGGGCACCTGCCAGCACCGCTGACCGGGGCGGTGGCCTTCACCCTGGCCGGCCGGATCTACGTGGCCGGCGGCCAGGCGCCATCACCCAGCGGGGCCGCCAGCGGCCTGGTCACCAGCAGCGCGGTCCTCGCCTTCGACCCCGCCCACCGGGCGCTGACGTACGCCGGGCGCCTTCCGGTGCCAGTGGCGAACGCGGCCGCGGCGGTGCTGGCGAACACCGCCTACCTGATCGGCGGCAACAACGGCCAGCGCCAGGTGCCCACCGTCACGAAGCTGCGCCTGGTCGCCCAGGCCACCGCCCTGCCCCCCGCCAGCAGCCCTAGCACGCTGGCGGTGCGCGCAGGGCCGGCCCCGGTGCGGGCCGCGGGCGTAGCGTTCACCGCCGAGTCCCCCTACACACGCGGCCCGGCCCAGCCGGCGGGCACGGGCACGTTCCTGGCCGATGCTCCGTGGCTGGGGCCCGCCCACGGCAGGGGCCACCTGGCACCCCATTCGGACCCGTCGGTGCTGCCCGGTGACGTCCTGATCGCCGACAACTGGAACAACCGGCTCCTGATCATCGACCCGCATGGCCGGATCCGCTGGCAGTTCCCCCGCCGCGGTGACCTCGCGCACGGCCAGACCTTCCTGCTGCCCGACGATGCGTTCTTCTCGCCCAACGGCAAGGACATCGTCGCGACCGAGGAGGAAGACTCGGTCATCAGCGTGATCAACATCGCCACCCACAGGATCGTCTACCGGTACGGCACCCCGGGTGTGCCGGGGAACTGGGACAACCATCTGGCCAACCCCGACGACGCGATGATGATGCCGAGCGGGACGATCATCACCGCCGATATCGAGAACTGCCGGCTGCTGCTGCTCACGCCGCCCTCCCACCGCCCGCACCGGATCATCGGCCAGACCAGCGTCTGCGCGCACGATCCGCCGCATCTTTTCGCCAGCCCCAACGGGGCGTTCCCCACCACCACCGGCAGGTACCTGGTCACCGAGATCAACGGCGACTGGGCCAGCGAAATCGGCCTGCACGGGCACCTGTTCTGGTCCACCCACCCGCCGGGGGTCTCCTACCCGTCCGATACCAACGAGATCTACCCGGGACGGTTCCTGACCGCCGACTACTCATCCCCGGGGCAGGTGGTGGAGTTCAACTCACACGGCCACCTGCTGTGGCGCTTCGGCGGCCTCAACCACCCGTCGCTGGCGCTGCCCCTGCCCAACGGCGACATCCTGGTCAACGATGACTACAACGACCGGGTCATCGTCATCGACCCGATCACCAACCGGATCGTGTGGCAGTACGGCCACACCGGCGTCCCCGGCGATGCTCCCGGCTTCCTCAACGACCCCGACGGCGTGGACCTGACGCCCCCGAACTCCATGCTCATCGCCCACGCAGCAACGATGGGCCTGCCTTAGGGCAGGTCGTCCGCCCGCTGCCATGCCTCAGGCGAGCGAGCTGTCCGCGCTGGTCTCTAGCTGAGCGAGCAGGTCCCGGGTGGCGGTGCAGATCGATTCCACGGCACGGTTGAAGGCTTCTGCGTTGTCGGGGCTGGGGAGGCGGAAGCCGCCGACCGTCCGCACGTACTGGAGCGCGGCCGCGCGCACGTCCTCATCGGTTACCCCGACGGCGTACGGTGCGCGCAGGGTCTTGATGTTGCGGCACATAAGGCGACGTTACGCCTCGGTTAGCCCTGGCAGGGGGATTAGTTACGGAAAAAAAGTCCCAAATAGGGCATTGCGGACGTCCCGAGTCTTGTACCAGGTCAGCGGTAACTCGGGTACGGCTGATCGGTCGGGACAATCTCCACCCCCAGCGGCATCAGCGAGATGGGGATGATCTTGAAGTTGGCGAGGCCCAGCGGGATGCCGATGATCGTCACGCACAGCGCGATGCCGGTCAGCAGATGACCGAGCGCCAGCCACCAGCCGAACAGGATGATCCAGATGATGTTGCCGATCAGGGAGCCGGCCCCCATCTCCCCCCGCGGGGCGATCGTCCGGCCGAACGGCCACAGCACATAGTTCGCGATCCGGAACGAGGCGATCCCGAACGGGATCGTGATCACCAGGAAGAACAGGACGAAGCAGACCAGCCCGGCCAGCGCGTAAGCGATCGCCATCCACAAGCCACAGAGCACGAACCAGATCACGTTCAGGATGAGCTTCATCCCATCACCGCCCCCGCAGCCGGCTGCCCGCACCCGGGCGACCAGCCTCAAGTCTAGCAACGCGCCCCCGTGCGGCCCGGCGGGCGGCGCGGGCACCCACCCGGGCGCCGGCTCAGTCGCGGCGGCCGGTGAAGGCCAGGGTGATGCCCAGGCCGATCATGGCCAGCCCGCCGAGGCCGCCGACCAGCGCGAGCCGGCGCGGGGAGCGCGCGAACCAGGAGCGCACCGCGCTGGCCGCCAGCCCCCAGGCGCTGTCGCAGATCAGCCCGATCGGCAGCGACACCAGGCTGAGCAGGAGCAACTGGAGCGGGACATGCCCCGCGGCCGGGTTGGCGAACTGCGGGAGCA